>OGZJ01000059.1_pt1 | contig 35292 bp, 32 predicted proteins | sample 1576831 | NCBI WGS metagenome assembly OGZJ01 (sample SAMEA3541518, study PRJEB24748) | human gut metagenome | biome: human gut; feature: human-associated habitat; material: faeces | place: China | collected 2012
ACGCCACGGGCTCTTCGCCGTAGACCGGGCTGGGGGTCGGGATGACGGCAACTTCCCGTACTCCCCGATAGGTAGAGAGAATGTTTTCCAGCTCCAGTGAGTAAATTTTCTCGCCGCCGCGATTGATCATGTCCTTGCTGCGGTCTTTGATGTACAGCCAGCCTTCGTCGTCGAGATAGCCCAGATCGCCGGTACAAAACCAGCCCTGCGCATCGCAGCTCGGGCGTCGCTCGCTGTGCTGCCAGTATTCGCGGATCACCACATCGCCTTTTAGCCAGATATGGCCGATTTGTCCGGCGGGGAGGGGCTGCTGGCGATCGTTGCGGATGGTAATGGCGAGACCCGGGATCGCCTGACCTGAACTGCCGCATTTATCGCTGCCCCAGACGTCGCCCGGAAAAATCGTCGCAGGCGAGGTCGTTTCGGTGAGGCCGTAGATTGGCTGAATCGCGGTATGCGGGAACAGGGTTTTTAACTCCTTGATCAGTCCATCGCTCAAGTGGCCAGCGCCGCAGGCAATCGTGCGCAATGCCGGAAAATCGCTGGGATGGCTGGCGCTCTGCTCACGCGCAGCCTGGCAAAGAAGGATAAAAATGGTGGGCGAGCCGTGCAGAAAGGTAATGTTCTGCTCGCGCAGGGTGGTGATCACCTGCGGGGCATTGAACCGATGCTGCAGCCAGATGCTCGCGCCGAGGCTAATAAACAGCGCCAGCAGCGCCGACAGGCCGGTGATGTGATAGATAGGTACCGCCAGGATGGTGCTATCCGCGGCGGTGAGATTCAGTTTTTGCGTATAGGCGTCAATCGCGCAGAGCAGGTTATTGTGGGTGATAATCGCCCCTTTAGGCTCTCCGGTGGTGCCGGAGGTGAACATCATCACCGCCGTATCGTCGCGGTTAACCGGGACCGGCGGGCGGGTCAGCGGTTCGGGAAGGCAGAGCGCCTGCCATTCGCTGAGTGAAACCGCACGCGCGTCGGGGGTGTTTTTCAGCCAGTCCTGCACGGTCGCATCGAACAGGACAACCCGGGGAGCGATATGGCCTACCAGCGCCTCGCTTTCGGCCTGCTTAAGCTTGGTGCTGAACGGCACCACTTCGATGCCCAAACCCAGCGCGGCAAAAAGGACTTCGCAAAAAGCGGGGTGATTGCCCCAGGCCAGCAGAATACGGTCGCCTTTGCGCAGCGACCAGCCGCGATCAAGCTGCGCCATCGCCCGCTGTACCCGCAGATGAAAATCGCGGTACAGATAGCGCCGATCCTCAAACGCCAGCGCCAGGGCATCCGGGCTGCGGGCGGCGCTGTGGCTCAGGGCCTGGTACAGATTCTGGAAGTCGGCGGAGGTGCTGTTCATGTGTCTCTCCTGATATCGCGTATTGAGTAGGAGTAGTCTGGGGAAATTCAGGAGAGGAAATTGCCGAATGGCTCACAATAGAAAATCAACAAAACAGAAGCAATTTTGTAACATTGCACAATGGGCAGGAGAGACCGGGTGGGGGAGAGATATCTGCGAATCAAACCGACGTGAATAATGCCAGAGGACGCTATCTTTTAGACCCGTGTTAACCGGGCCTAAAAGAGTGAAGGGGTCAGCCCTGTCGCTTAGCGTTTACAGGCATCGAACTCGAGCCGTTCGCCATCGGGGCCGCGAATAAGCAGGAAGCGCACGTTGTCTTCTTCTATCGGCCCTTCATCGAGCGGATAACCGAGCGCCGCCAGCCGCTGCTGCACCGCATCCAGGTCGCTGACTTCCAGCGCCAGATGATCGATACCGCAGCGAGGGGCGTCAAAGGGCGTTCCAGCGGGAAGCTGATACAGCTCGAGGACGGCGCCCGCCATTTCCAGGAACGCAACTTCAATAGTGCCCTGTGGCGATGGCTTGCTAAACCGCTGCTGGCGCTGAAAGCCCAGCGGTTCATAGAAGGCAAGCGAACGCGTTAAGTCACTGACCTGATAGCCAATATGAGCAATCGTGTTGATAAGTTCGCGCATGTTATACCCCCTTACGCACGCACCAGAAGCCGTAGAAAGCGACATACACAAAGCACAGGAGCGGAGCGATAAAGGCGATTTGCATATTGCCGCCGTTCATATCCGAGATAATGCCCATCACCAGAGGAATTACGGCCCCGCCGATAATCGACATCACCACGATCGAGCCTGCGGTCTGGGTATCTTTCCCCATCCCTTTGATCACCAGACCAAAGTTCGTCGGCCAGCATGGCGCCATACAGAAGCTGACCAGAATGAGCGCATAGACCGCCAGCATTGAACCGCTGAAAACGGCAATCAGTAACAGGGCGGTGGCGGCCAGGGCAAACGTTCCGAGCAGCATCGCCGGATTCAGACGGTTCATCAACCAGGTGGCCACGGTTTTACCCACGGCGTAAATCACCAGAGAAGCCAGCAGCCAGTAAGTCGCGGAGTGCTCGCTGGTGCCTTGCTGCACGAGCTGCACAAAGCGAATCGTGAAGCTCCATACGCCAACCTGGGCGCCGACGTACAAAAACTGCGACAGGATCCCGAGGCGAAAGCGCGGGATAGCAAACAGGCGTTTCAGCGTTGGCCCCATGCTTTCCGTCGGGAGTTGCTGTTGTTGAGCGGGCGCGCCCTTGCACGACGGGAATTTAATAAACACGAACACCAGCGCCAGCACCACCAGTACGGAGCCGATAATCAGATAGGGCCCGACTACCTGACCAACCATCTGATGGCGTGCAACGTCTGCAGCGGCGGCGGGCATCGCCAGCAGTTGTTCATGACTCGGATCGTTTTCGCCAAAGACCATCAGCTGGCCAATTAATACGCCGGAGATCACGCCCAGCGAGTTGAAGATCTGCGAAAAGTTAATACGCTGGGTGGAGGATTGAATCGGACCCAGCAGGCTGGAGTAGGTGTTTGCCGACGTTTCCAGAAAAGAGAGTCCGCAGGCGATCACTCCGAGGCAGGCGAGGAATGCGCCGTAGGTCATGATCTGTGCGGCCGGAACGAACAGGAAGCAGCCGAGGGCGTACAGGCACAGCCCAATAATAATCGCCGCTTTATAGGAGAAACGCTTAATCAGCGCCGCCGCGGGCAGGGCGACAAAAAAGTAGCCGAGGAAAAAAATCGACTGCACCAGCGCTGTCTGGGTATCCGTTAAATCGAAGCCCTTTTTAAACTGGGCGATCAAAATATCATTCAGGTTGCCCGCCATCCCCCATAGCGCAAACAGGCAACAGACCAGTAAAAATTGCAGCCAGGGGGTATGGGGTAAATACGCACTGGTGTCCAGTTTTTCTTTTTGGACCGCTGCGTTATCGACCTTATCCGTGATTAGCGTACTCATTGAGCTATCCTCTTAATGTTTTTTATACAGTAGGGTTTATGCCATTTCATAATCAGCGGCGGCACGGAGAAGCCGTTCCTGTGCCTCCAGGTACTCAGGTAAAGATGAGGCGCCTTGCTTTTCGACACTGACGGCGGCATAGGCCGCCGCGAATCGGGCTGCAGCCTGTAGCGGTTCCCCGCAGGCCAGCCGCGCCGCCAGCGCGCCGTTGAAGGCATCGCCCGCACCGGTAGTGTCTCGGGGGTGAGAAGGAAAGCAGGGAATAGGGGATTTCACCCCATGCTCGCTCAGCAGGGCGCCGCTGGCGCCGAGAGTGATAATGACGTTGCGCGCGCCCTGAGCATGTAACACGTCGGCGGCCTCAGCCGCGGCCGTCAGACTGTCAACCCGGCGTCCGGTCATTAACCCGGCCTCCGTGGCGTTCGGTGTAAGTAAATCCACTTTGCGTAGAAGGGCGTGCTCAACGGGCTGCCAGGGCGCGGGATTGAGTATTACCAGGGCCCCGGCTTGTTTGCCGGCGTCTATGACCTGTTCAATAGCAGAAAGATTGTTCTCCAGCTGAACCAGAACCACATCCGCGCAGCCGATAGCGGGAATGCAGCCGGCGATTTCATCATCGGTCACCGTCATATTCGCGCCGGGATCGACGGCAATCATGTTTTCGGCATCGTTACCGGCGACATAAATCAGCGCATTGCCGGTGGGGATCTCTTCGGCGACCAGCAGCGTCACAGCATTGAAGCCCACGCCTTTCAGATGACGGCGGGCAAAATGGCCGAAGGTGTCATTGCCAATCTTGCCGATATAGTGGACATTTGCTCCCGCTTTTAGCGCGGCGGTGGCCTGGTTCGCCCCTTTACCTCCGGCGCTGGTCATACTTCCGCAGGCCACTAACGACTCACCTGGTACCGGAAAGTGATCCACCCTGGCGACCATGTCGAAATTGAATGAACCAAAAACACAGACTTTTCCTGACATCATTCGCTCCTCTATACCAGCTCGGGGGAGTGCAGCGCGGCGGACAGTTCGCGGGACATGGTTTCCCAGGCCAGCTCGAGCGGCATATCAGCGCGGAATAAACCGCTGCTGCCCATCACCAATATCTGCGCCCCGGCGCCCAGCAGCGCGCGGTAGGTGTTGCGGTTACAGGAGCCATCGACTTCCAGCAAGAAGCGGAGGCTGCCGGTCTCTTTGAGCTGATGAAGCTGCGTAATTTTGGCGAGCATTTCAGGAATAAACGGCTGACCGGCATAGCCTGGGTCGACGGTCATCACCGTCACCTTATCGAGCAGATGCAGATAGTGCTGGATGCTCTCAACCGGTGTGGCGGGATTGAGCACCATTCCCACCTCTTTCCCCGCCTGACGAAGCATATTGATAACCCGGAACGCTTCGCGGCAGATGGTCTCCGGATGCAGTGAGAAGGCGTCTGCGCCGGCGTCTAACAGCGCCGGTATAAACGAAGCGGGCGCTTCGACCATCAGATGGACATCGATAGGAAGCGAGGTGTAGGGACGGATCTGCGCCACAAAGCTGGCCGACAACGCCAGATTTTTGACATAGTGGCCGTCCATGATGTCGACATGCAGCCTGTCGGCTTTGCTGTTTAGAAAGCGCAGCTGTTCCGTCAGCTTCATCATGTCCATACACATCAGCGAGGGAGAAAGGTAATAACGCATAAGGCCTCATTTATTCCGGTGGTGGCTGAATTCAGGCAAAGTCTGGCCCTGCCGCGGTAAGCAGCGTTTCGACATTGCGCGTATTAACCGTCACGTCATGACGGCGTACTCAGGCGATTTGCAGGCTGACGTTATGCCAGGTCATCTCTTTTTCCAGCAGCGGATCGACAAACCTTTCAGTCACCAGACAGTCCAGCTCGCCCAGTCCGCCGATACGCGCGACGCCTGTTCGCCCCAGCTTGCTGCCGTCGACCAAAGCCACAGTCTGACGGGCGGCCAGCAGCATCTGTTTCAGCAGGGCGGCGTGGGCTTGCGTACCCGCATACAAGCCGCTATCGCGCTCCAGCCCCTGGCAGGAGAAAAAGAGCGTATCAATGGCATATTCGCGCAGCGTTCGTGAGGCGGTTTCCCCGAAGAACGACTCTTCGGTCGGGGAGAAATCGCCCCCCAGCCCGACGAGATGCAACGAGCGTCGGCTCATCAGAGTTTGTAAGATGCGAATGGAGGGCGTAATCACCGTCAACGCCATCTCCGGCATCTGCCGGGCCAAAAACCAGCTGGTGCTACTCCCGTCCAGGACAATGGTCTGTCCCGGTTGGAGAAACTGCAGTGCTTTACGGGCCACGCGCATTTTGCCTTCGCTGTGCAGCAGCGTTCTGTGCTGAAAGCTTCCCTGGCTATCTTCAACTGGCAGGGCGGATGCCGCCGCCCGGGTCGCCGGCAGCGGATTTTCCGCCGCCAGCGCTCCACCGTGGCTTCGGGTTAAGATCCCTTTGCGTTCCAGCTCGCTCAGATCGCGGCGAATCGTTTCCCTGGAGACCCGAGTCGCTTGCGCAATCTCATTCACCCGCATGACGCCGTGTTGGCCCAGCAGTTCAACAATCAAACGATGACGTTCCAGCGGCAACATAGCTCTCTCCTGAAGTACATAATCAGATTACCTTTCCCTTGCGCAGAGCGTTGAGACCTCGGGAATGTCCCACGAAGGCAAGCTATCCGCAGCCGAACACTGTGATAGCGCACGCATTTCGCTTCACTTCCGTCAGCGGTTTGCGCTATTTCGCCCGTGATTCAGGCATAAACAAAAACAAACAAAAATAAATGCAAGATTGCTTTTGCGCCCATTTATGCCCGATTACGCCTGCTCTGCAAGGTTAACGCTTATTTTCTGCTGCTAATTAAAAACAAATGAAAATAAAAAAATGCTAATTTGATCACGTTATTTTCATTTAATGCGTTTTTAAATGGATTTAAGCCAAATATCAGCATTAAATGAAAGCAATTAAAAACAAGGGACAGGATAAGACCATGAATGAAACAACCCGTCGTTTTGCACGTTTAGTTGATCTGAGCGCAGTTCAGGCCACCAGTACCGAAGCGGACGTTCGCGCCTGCGCCGAGCTGGCTACCCGATACAACATTATTTCCGTCCACGTTCTACCTTGCTGGACGCGTTTTCTGAGTACGCTGCTACCGCAGCAGGGGACGGGAGAGGTGATGATTGGCGGGCCGGTCGGCTTTCCCGGCGGCGGGCATGCCACCGATACCAAGGTACAGGAAGTGCGGCAGCTGATTGCCGACGGCGCCCGTGAAGTAGATATGGTGGTGAATATCGGCAAAGTGCTCTCCGGCGATTATGACTATGTCCGCGAAGATTTGCGCCGCGTGGTGGAAGCCGCCGCGCCGGTTCCGGCCAAAGTGATCCTTGAAACGCACTATCTCAATGAGGAGCAGATTCGCCGCGTGTGTGATATTGCCGTAGAGGTGGGGATGAAGTGGGTCAAAACCTCTACCGGCTGGGCGCCCACCGGCGCCACGGTAGAAAAAGTCAGCATCATCGCCGACCAGCTTAAAGGCCGAATCGATATTAAAGGCGCCGGAGGCATTCGCGATCTGGCCACGGTGCGCGCGCTCTACCAGCTTGGCGTACGCCGCTTTGGCATGAGTCATGGCGCGGTAACCAAGGTGCTGGCTGAACTGGAGCAGCACCCGGAACGTTTTCCCGAGCTGAACGTCGATTAAACTGAGAGACCGCGGGCCTGATGGCCCGCCTTAAGACGTCACCGGAGTCAGTGATGAAAGATAAAATACTCACGATTGATGTTGGCACTGGCAGTACCCGCGCCGCAATTTTGCGCATTGACGGCGCGACGATCGGCTTTGCGCAAAGAGAGTATGAGCAAACCACGCCCTGTGCGGGATGGTCAGAACAGGCTCCGTCTTTATGGTGGCAGGCCGCCTGCGACTGTATACGCGAGGTGCTTTATCGCTATCCAGAAACGGCAGCGCAGATTGCGGTTATTGGCGCCTGCGGGCAAATGCACGGCACCGTCCTGCTGGACGAGCAGGGTGAGCTGGTGGAGGACAGGGCGCTGTTATGGAATGATAAGCGCAGCCAGCCGCAGGTGGATGCCTTTATCGCGCGCGAAGGGCGGGAAAAGTGGCTGGCGCATTTAAATAATCCGCCCGCGGCAGCCTGGCCCGCTTTCAAATTAGTCTGGTGGCGTGAACATCATCCGGAGCGCTGGCCGCAGATTGCTAAAGTATTGATGCCGAAGGACTATATTAATTTCATGCTGACCGGCGCTATGGCGACCGACTATAGCGAGGCATCCTGCTATTTTCTGATGGACAGCGAAACCCGTAGCTGGTCATCGCAAGCCTGCGAAACGTTTGGTCTGCGGGTCGACCAGCTACCGGACCTGAAACTTTCCAGCGACATCATCGGCCAGGTAACACCGCGCGCTGCCAGCCTGACGGGCCTGCCGGCGGGTATCCCGGTGGTTGCCGGGACGTCGGATATGGCGGCCTCTCTGCTGGGCTCGGGTGTGTATGAACCGGGGATGGCGTCCGATTCGACCGGCACGTCGACGCTGATGACGGTGGTGTCGTCGCGGCCGTTACACCATCCACTGGTCAATAACCTTCATCTTGCCAACGCCGCCTGGGGCGGATTTACCATCCTCGACGCCGGCGGCGATGCCGTCCGCTGGGCGCGGCTGGCGCTTGCCGATAACCAGATTACGCATCCACAGCTTTTGCAGGAAGCCGCAGCGGTGCCGGCGGGGGCAGAAGGGCTGCTCTTTCTTCCCTATCTGACGGGCGAACGCCTGGCCGAACACACCAACTCGCGGGCGCAGTTTTTTGGCCTGCAGCGCAAGCATCGCCGCGGACATTTATTCCGCGCCGTTCTTGAAGGGGTGGCCTTTGCGTCCTGGCGTAATCTTCGCCAGCTGCAAAAGTGCGGGCAATATCCGCAACAAATGATCGCTTCCGGTGGCGGCGCGCGCAGCCCGCTGTGGCTTGAAATCAAAGCCGCGGCGTACAATCTTCCGATATTATCTACGCGCAATCAGGAGAATGGCGTCACCGGATGCGGTATTATCGCCGGGGTTGGCGCAGGGCTGTACGCCGATTTTGCCAGCGGCGTGCGGCAAACGGTGCAGTTCGACAAAGTGATCTCACCGGATCCCCGTCTGCGGGATTATTACCACGCCTGCAGCGAGCTTTTTGATACGCTGTACCGGCAATCCGCCGCCTTATACGACAGGCTGGATGCGCTCAGCGTGGGGCCCGACTGATACGCAAAGGTAAGCCGTAACGTGCCGTAAAAAAGAGAGAGGCAGAATGTTTGCAGAAGAAAGACAGGAGAAGTTACTCGGTATTCTCAGGGAAAAACGCAAAGTTGCTGTTTCTGAGATGTGTGACGTCTTTAATGTATCGGGCGCCACCATTCGTGCCGATCTCCGCCAGCTGGAAGAGGAGGGGCTGCTGACCCGAACCCACGGCGGAGCCGTTCTTCGTACCCGGGCAAGCTTTGAACAGGCGTCGGACGATCGCGAAATTGTCAATCTCAGCGCGAAAGAGCGGATCGGCCAGCGCGCGGCGGCGCTGGTTGAGGATGGCGACATTATCGTGCTGGATACCGGTACCACGACGCTACATATCGCGCGCAATATTCGTGACAGACAGAACGTCACGGTGGTTACCAATGATTACCAAATCGCCCGAGAGCTTGAGGCCAGTCCCTCGATTCAAACGATTCTGCTCGGGGGGATCGTTAAGAAGGGATACCACTGCGTGGTGGCAATTAACGGGCGTTCCATACTCGACACGCTGAACGTCGATAAAGCATTTATGGGCACCAATTCGCTGTCGCTGAAACACGGCGCCTGCGTGGCCGATATCATGCTGGCAGAAACGAAACGAGGCATGGTGGAACACGCCAGTCAGGTGATTATTGTCTGCGACTACAGCAAGCTGAATAACACCTCGCTTGCCCAATTTACCGCCGCAGATCGAATTGACACGGTGGTGGTGGATCGTCTGCCTGATGATGTTCAGGCGTATCGTAATGCCGGCATTCAGGTGATCTCGCTGGATGAAGAGGAGTATCTTTAGCGCGCTGCTGTGACGTTGTCACTAACCAGCGCGTCGTAAAATCCCGTCCATCAGGGCGGGGTAAAGTTTTGGGTATTAGACTCACGTGTCGGGGGGATATCGAAGACCAGGCATGGTATGAGTCGCAGATTACCTTTGTGGCCAATGGAAATTATTCTGGTAGAAAATATTGCACATTGGGGTGCTTTCAATTAACCATTTGTTTTTAAATGCATTTGATAAGCTAATGATGCTTAGGACTATTTTTAACTTTATGAACTCACTATACATATTTACCTGCTGTAATGATTTTTTAATTTAAAAGCTCTCTTCATTAGAATATATTTATGAAAATTTAGTCGTTGATATGTAATGCTAGTGCTTAGTATGTTATTGGAGATGTTTGTTGTGTCTAATGCTATAAATCCAAATCAAATGAATATTTATAATGACATACGTAAAGCAAAAGAGAACCATGTTAACAGCAGTTTAAAAAGATTAACAAAACATGTCTTTTGTCCTAAGTGCAACATCCAAGTCAGGGCTGCTAATCTTGAAAAACATCTAGCTAAACATGAAGTAAATCCATTAATGATGCCCAAAATCCCCCATCCTCCCCAACCGGTCAGGTCGCCCAGAAAGATGAAGCCTCCGGTCATCGAGATTAAAAAAAATGCAGTCAAATCTTCTGCTGTTTTAAGAGATAATGCAGAGAAGAGTGTTAGCGGTTGGGCAGATAAAATTAATCGTACAGGTGCTGAACTAAGAGCGCTCTATGAGGGCAAACAATTACCAAAGCATAAAGCAGAAATTAGAAAAGCTAAATTTAAAGCGACCCAGGACATTTCCTGCCTGATCTGTAAAACACCCTTAAAATCTTCTAATCTGAATAAACATTATAAGAAAGTTCATGGTATTGACATCCAAATACAAGAGCTTGAAATTTCAGGTGTGGGTGAATTGAACCAAGAAGGATTTATTTCTCATTGGTCCCTGCCCGGGACCGGGAAGCAGGCACTTGAGTCATCTTGTGAACGTATACGAGGTGGTAAATTTGAAGAGATTGAGGAACACTTCTTTGAACACTGGTTGCGCCTGTTTAGCGAAAAAGGTTACACCGTGGCAATGGTACAAGCTTTTAGGCGTACTTCGGAAAGTAAACACATCAGTAAGTCAGAGATAAAAAGTTTTCTCGAAGTTGTTAAACCAATCAAAAAGAAACCACAAATACAGGAAACAACTGTTTGTGGTAAAGAACTTTCCGAATCTGTTGAACTAATTAAGGAGCTACATTTATCGAGTGTGAAAGGGGTGAAAAAAGCTATCCACACCGTTGGCCGAGATAGTCAGGAGCAAGCTGCTTTTCGTAAAGCTGTCAGCATGAACTATAATCATCGCTGTGCAATAACTGGGGACGAAGTAGCTGTTGAAGCTTGTCATATTCAAACACATGCAAATTACTTCGATAACTCACTGGATAATGGTGTCCTGTTATCCGTAGGCTTACACCGCTTGTTTGATGCAGGGATAATGATTATTTGCCCTGAAACAATGACTATCAGTTTTACACGTAATTGCTTCTATAAAAAATATTTGGATGGGGCATTAGTGAAACAAGGGCGGATCCCGATTAGCAAGAAAAAACTTTCCGAGAAGAACTCAGGAATTAAAATTTGCCATGAGATTACGCCAGGCCTGCGAGACGTTATCGCGGAGCAGGATGGTGATTACACTGGCCGCTGATGTGTATCTTCCTTCGCAAAAAATGCTGGCACAACAGCTGAGACAATTGGAAGCCGACGGTATTATGTTTACCCGCAGGTACCACCGAAAGTTGAATATCGACTCACGGATTGGGGGCAGGCGCCGTATCTTCAGGACGAACATATCTGGACCTCTGGCGGGGTCAGTTCCGGCTTTGATCTTACGCTGGCGCTGGTTGAAGAAGACTATGGCTTCAGCCTGGCGCGCGATATCGCCCAGGACTTCGTCATGTATCTGCGTCGCCCGGGAGGCCAGCTGCAGTTTAGCCGCTATAACCTTCAGCAGACCGCCACCCAGGGCCCGATTAACGATCTGCTGGCGTGGTTGCTCGAAAACCTCACCGCCGACCTCAGCGTAGAATTTTGCCTTATAGCGCAACATTCACGTGCATGAAAGGAATGACGGTCATAGTGTTGATGTGGGAAGAGGCAGCTATCAAAGATGACGTTATTGAGTACGACATTGCATTTAACATAATATACATTATGCGCACTCATGTTGTAGTAGCTAAAGATACCGCGAATATCTACTCGGGCGGTAGTTCAGAAGAAATTACAGGAAAAGCGCTGAGAGAGATGGCCAGACGCGACGAGATCGTTGTAGCGACAAAGACCTTCTTTCCGTGGCGCAACTCACCCAATACCGGGTTTCTTTCCCGCAAGGCCATTTTTCAGTCTATTGACGATAGCCTGATGCGCTTAGGCATGGATTATGTGGATCTCTTTCAGATTCATCGCTTTGACTACTCCACGCCTGTTGAAGAGACCATGGAGGCTCTGCATGACCTCGTTAAAGCAGGAAAAGCGCGTTATATCGGCGCATCTTCTATGGAAGCCTGGCGCTTTGCAAAAATGCAGCATACCGCTGAGCGTAACGGCTGGACCCGATTTATCACGATGCAACCGCAATACAACCTGCTTTACCGGGAAGAAGAGCGCGAGATGCTGCCCCTGTGTGAAGACCAGGGCGTTGGGGTGATCCCCTGGAGTCCGATGGCACGCGGCAGGCTCACGCGCGACTGGAGTGTCACGTCCCGACGAACGCAAAACGATGCCTTTGCGTTAAAAATGTATGAGAACGCAGCCCTTCTGGATAAGCCCGTTATTGATGTTGTTGCCAGCATTGCCGAAAAGCACGCTGTGCCAAGAGCTCATGTTGCAATTGCCTGGCTGTTATCAAAATCCGTCATCACAGCACCGATCATTGGCGCAACGAAACCAGAACATCTTTCCACGGCTATCAGCGCGCTGGACTTTTCACTTAGCGATGCCGAAATTACGGAACTGGAAGCTCGCTATCTGCCGCACCCCGTTGACGGGATCATTCCCCCGCTTCCGGATACGCCGCCTTCCCTCACGCCGCCTTCAGCGTTCCAGAACTATTAACACCCTGCCCTGGCCCGGCGTTGCCGGGTCTCCCAGACCACACATTCCCGGTCACTGATGTGAAAAGGGTAACGGTGCCGGCGCGAATGCGCCCGATCGAAAAATCATCGCGCCACCAGGTTCGGTCCCGCTGTTAGCGACAATAAACAACTCGCGATGCCCGGGGCGGATCGCCAGGCTTGTCGATTTAAGGTTACGGCCTTTGTCGCGGTCAGGCAGCACAATTTGCCCAATAGGCAGTCCGTTGCGGTTGAAGACCATGACGCGGCCCTGGCCTGAGATGGACACAATTGCGCCGGTCCCGGGAAGCGGGTACGGCAGCAGAAGGCTGGTCATGCATCATCTTGCTCATAAACTGGAACTCCCTATAACGAAGAAAGGATTCATTAATTTGGTCATTACCAGGCGTAAGCCTGAGGCGCTTCTCCCCCGGGGCCGGGCCAGATTTCGTCAAGACAGCTCATGGTGTCGTCTGATAGCGTGACTGTCGTTGCGTGAAGCGCCTGCTGGAGTTGTTCGACCGTACGAGGCCCAATCAGTGGAGCGGTAACGACAGGATTCTGCAGGAGCCAGGCCAGCGCCACATCGGAAGGGGTTTCGCCGAGGTTCTCACATAATCCCTCGTAGGCTTCCAGCTGCGGACGATACTGTTCAATTTGGCGGGCAAGCGCGGGCCTGGCACGGCGCCCGCTTGCCATCTTTTTCAGTACGCCGCCAAGCAGCCCTCCGGCAAGCGGGCTCCAGGGAATCAGTCCCAGGCCAAAATGACGGCATGCGGGAATGAGCTCCAGCTCAATAGTTCGGGCAGTCAGATTGTAGAGACTTTGCTCGGCGACAAGGCCCAGGAAATGACGGGCCGTGGCGACTGACTGCGCAGTCGCAATGTCCCAGCCGGCGAAATTGCTGCTACCGATATAAAGAACCTTTCCCTGCTGAACAAGCAGTTCCATGGCCTGCCAGATCTCTTCCCACGGCGTATGACGATCGATGTGATGCATCTGATAGACGTCAATATGGTCGGTCTTAAGCCGTCGCAAACTGTCCTCGCAGGCTTTGCGAATATGGTAAGCAGAAAGCCGGCGATCGTTCGGGCCCGGTCCCATAGGCTGATAGACTTTTGTCGCCAGAACGATGCGTTCACGGCGGCCACCCTGCTGAAGCCAGCGACCAATAATTTCCTCGGACAGCCCCGAGCCTTGCTGGATATCGGGAGATTGTTCGGTGCCATACACGTCTGCTGTATCAATGAAATTGATACCCGCCTCAAGCGCCTCATCCAGAATGCGGGCGCTGGTTTTCTCGTCGGTGACGTCACCAAAATTCATGGTTCCGAGGCAAAGGCGGCTGACTTTCAGGCCGGTGCGGCCAAGATGCGTATAGTTCATAAACGGCTCCGTTAGGTGAAATGTTCCGCCCTGGCCCACCAGCCAGAGTGCATAATTTTCAAGAATAACGAAGCACAACATGTTCAGTGAGAGGACATGAGTGGATGGACTTGTGAATAAAATTCAGCAACGGATTAGCCCTAATCGGTCTAAGGTGTATATCATTTCTTTATCAACGCATTCGGGTTTTAACGCCGCATAAGGAAAACTATTCTGTATGCAAATAAGCAGAGCTGATGTTGCCGATCTCATTTATTTCATGGCGATTGCACGTCATCGCAGCTTCAGCCGTGCGGCGATTGAACTAGGCGTCAGTGCATCAGCGCTGAGTCATGCCCTGAAGGGACTGGAAACCCGGCTCGGTGTTCGCCTGCTTAATCGCACGACCAAGAGCGTCACCCCTACGGCAGCCGGCGAGGAACTGGTTCAGTCTGTTCTTCAGCCTTTCGACACCATAGAAGGCGCGCTTGAATCGCTTAACCGGTATCGCAATACCCCTACCGGACGTATCCGCATCAATGCCGCCGTTGAAGCGGCAAATCTTTTGCTTGCGCCGGTCATGCCCGCTTTTATGGATCGCTATCCCGATATTGAAATCGATATTGTGGCCAGCAACCGTATGGTTGACGTCACTGATGCGGGCTTCGATGCCGGCATCCGCTATGGTGGCACCGTCCCGGAGGATATGGTTGCCCGGCGTTTATCCGCCGATATTCGCTGGGTTATCGCGGCCTCCCCCGACTACCTGAAACGCTACGGAACGCCTGAACATCCGGATGATTTATTACACCATCGCTGCATCAGCAATCGTCTCGGCGACGATCGGGTTTATCGCTGGGAACTTAAGCGAGACGGCGAAACATACCAAATGACAGTGCCAGGCTCAGTGACGGTCAATCATGCCGAAACGGGCCTGGTGGCCGTATTGGGCGGGGCTGGCCTGATGTATTTTCCGGAGCCTCTTGTTGCACCCTATGTCAAGGATGGACGGCTCCGCCTGGTGCTTACGGAATGGTCACCGCTAGAGGAAGGTTTTCATATCTATTATTCAAGCCGCCGGCAACTGCCGACCGGGCTTCGCCTTCTGATTGAGTTCATACAGGAGGCCAGGCCGCTGGGGTTGTGAAATAGTGCCTCCATACTGAACGATGCGTTATCGGCTTTATCGCCCCGTCGCTTATTCAGAAAGCTCAGTTGCAGGAAGCCGCAGGGAGTCTGCAAGGCGTGCTGTTTGCTAATAATGGAGAAACAAGAGGTAACGCTGTGAAAAATTACAGAAAAAACATAGGTTGTAGTTTATTTGAAGGCTAGCCCAGGTGACCCGCATCAATAAGCGCCATACGAAGATGTTTCTGAATGAAATCCGCTTTATAAATGCTGTATCGGTTGCTGTCATTTTCACATAATAACATCGCGCTTTTTTTCATTAAAGCGTACTGAATGGCTACGTCATTGTGTTTAATAAGGTAATCACGGAATGCCAGGTGTTTTATGATTTGAGCATCCCCGGTGGTAAACGCATGGATATGATGACTACGCTGATTTCCACCTTTTGTAAAGTACCTACGATTTAAAATGCCGTTTTCACCACGTACAGTATATCCTACACCCTCCATTGCCTGATTCAGACTGTCCAGTCCTTCAATATTAGCAACTTCGATTAATATATCTATTACTGGCTTAGCTGATAATCCAGGCACCGAGGTGCTACCAATATGATGAATCCGGGATATAACTTTACCAAGCGTCATCTGCAACAGAGTACGCTCGTTCTCAAATAAAGTCGGCCACATCTCATCATAATCAACCACAGTCAATATTCGCATGTTCAACAGTCACACCTTTTAAGGAAATTTAAACAGTCACAATAACATAAATCGCCTCTGCTGACTTGAAGGCATTTATAATCTGTATCTGTCCTCATAATTTTCAACCATCGTCTGACAAGATGCCCTAAACCCCTTTGTAGTGCTCTTTATTCAGACCATACTTCTTCATTCTGAGATAAAGTTTTTTACGCGGTATCAGCAGATACTCCGCCACCTCATTAATACGTCCCTGGTGGATATTCAGCGCTTCGGTGATGATCTGCCGTTCGACGTCCTCAACCCGCTGATCCAGCGGCGTCGGCTCGCCGATGTGCATCAGCGGATTAACCGTTTCTGCAAGTGGTAATACCCCCACTGCAAACAGCTCGGCGGCGTTCGCCAGTTCGCGAACGTTATTTGGCCACACCCGGCGCATCATCCCCTTCAACAGACCAGCATCCACCTCCGGGACGGGATGATTCAGCCGTTGACAGGTTTTTTGCAAATAGTGATGAAACAGCGGCTCGATATCATCAGGTCGCTTTGACAGAGGCTGGCAGCCAATTTGCGTCATCGCGAAGCAGTAATAGAGTTCCGCCACTATCTGGCTGCTGGCGGCCAACTCCACCAGCGAAGCGCTACCGATACCAATCAGGCGAAAAGGCCGCTTCTCATGACTCTGCAGCTGTACCAACTGATGCTGTTGCTCGTGAGTCAGATGCTCGGGGTGACTTAAGACCAGCGTTCCGCCCTGGGCCTGGGCGATCAGTTCATTAAGCGTATGGGCGTTAGCCGGAGTCAGCTCGCAGGCGATAAACGGACCTTCAGCGTGCCGTCCTAACTGGTGCAGGTAACGCGCGCCGGTCATGCGGCCGGTTCCCGGCTCGCCGTAAAGCCATACCGCAATATCCGTTTCTGCCAGCTGCTGAAGGCGCTGGCGATACCGAACCGTCCATTGGCTGCGGCCAATAAGCTCAACCTGTAATTTTTGCTGACAATACTGGCGACGGGCGATAACCGATTGCCTCTGACGCAGCGCGGCGTCCACCAGCGTGAGCAGCTTGCCCGGATCGATCGGCTTTTGCAGGAAATCCCAGGCCCCTTTTTTCACCGCCTCCACCGCCATCGGCACATCGCCGTGACCGGTGATAAGCAGAATCGGCAGCAGATCGTCCTCCTGATGAAACAACGTCATTAAATCGATACCGGAGCAGCCGGGCATGCAGACATCGCTTAAAACAATGCCGGGCCAGTCCTTCGGCACCTGCTCCCGCGCATCAAACGGATTATTACAGGCACTGACATGATACCCCGCTTGCTCAAGCAGCTGCGTATAGGCATCCAGCACATCGGCATCATCGTCAATCAGCAGAATCGAACAGTTATTACTCAACATCTTTTACATCCGTCAAATTGAATTCCAGCACCACGCAGGCACTGCGTGTAAACGTCGACGCCAGGCGCAACGCCCCTTCCATTTGCGTCATCAGCGAAACACATATCGAAAGCCCTATTCCGAGCCCCACGGTTTTACTGGTAGTGAACGGCTTTAACAGCGAAGGGAGTAAGGCCGCAGGCCAGCCAGGGCCGTTATCGGCAATCAACACGCACAGCCTTCCGCCCTGGATTTGCCAGCTCACGGTGATTTGCGCGGCGTGCGGGCAGGCGTCGAGGGCATTGGACAGCACGTTCACCAGCACCTGATGGACGCGCACTTCGTCCCCCTGGATCCAGACAGTGTCATCCGGTATCACCAGCGTCCCCTGCTGAGGCTTATGACGCATCGCCAGCAGTTCCCACGCCACGGTAAACGTCTGACGCAAATCGACCGGATGCAGCGGCGTTTCCAGTTCTGCGCGGCGGGTAAACTGGCGCAGGGAGCGGATAATCGCGTCAATGCGGTTGATCAGCCCTTCTGCTTTGCTTAACGTCGTCCGCGCCTGCTCCGCCTGTCCCTGTTCGATCGCCCTTCCCGCCGTAAAAAGATACATCGACAGCGCGTTCAGCGGCTGATTAATCTCATGCGCCAGGGTGGTCATCGTCTGCCCCACCACCGCCAGTTTAGCGGTCTGGATCAGCTCGTCCTGCGTGGCGCGCAGATCGGCCTCAATCGCTTTTCGCTCGCCAATCTCCTGTTCCAGCTGCTGTTTTTGCGCATTAAGCTGACCCAGGGTATGACGAAGCAAACCGGCAATACGTCCCAGCTCGTCGCGCCCGTAAACCGGAATGGTCGCCTCGGTCCGGCCCAGACCAATCTGCACCACCGCCTGATTCAGCGCGGTAAAGCGTTTCACCAGCCGCGAGCGAATAAAATAATGGTTCAGCCCCCATGCCAGCAGCAGCGCCAGCAACGTCGCCACCAGGATTAACCCGCCGCTGACCCGGACAATCTGCGCCATACGCTGATTAAACATCTGCATCTGCTGGTGACTGCTGCCAAGCTGGGCTTCCAGCAGCGTTCTGAAGCGCCCCAGCGTCGCTTCTCTGGACCGGCTGGCTTCCACGAGCGCTTTTTGCGCGCTAACATAGTCGCGCATGGTATCCGGCATATTATTTTTCACCATGCCAATTTCCAGCAGCTCATCAATCGTTTGTCGCAGGGTAATGGTGCTCGGCCAGTCATCCAGCGCACGGATATTTTCATCCGCCGTTTTTTTCAGGTTTTCAAGATAGCGGATATGCGTCTCCACCAGCATGCCGTCATCATTCCCGGATTTCAGTTCATTGAGCCTGTCGCGCAGGTCGTCAACGATCTGATTTTCAATACGAGCCAGGGTATAGACCTGCTGCTGTTCATTCTGCACTTCCCGGGCGCGTTTCAGATACTGCCTCGCATCCCCCTGTCGGGCTTCAATCTGATCGAGCAGCGTTCCCTGTTGCCAGGTAAAATCCTGCACCAGCGAATTTAGCTCGGTGGTGAAATCATCGTGCAGCCAGTCGATCCGCGCCGCAAGCTCTCCCACCTTTTCACGAACCAGAAACATGTTGTAGAGCACGCGATCCAGTTCCGCCAGCAGCGCGCGGCTGTCCTGCAATATCACCCCCAACTGCTGGCGTTCTGCCGGCGACAACCCCTGACTTAGCCGTTCTATTTTGTCCAGATGCTGGATAATCTGGTTGCGCAGCTGCAGTCGTACCGTGGTATTTGGCGCCAGCAGAAATTCATTGAGCTGATCGACCACCAGGTTGAGATTCCCTTCAATCAGAAAAGCCGCATGGATGCGCGGAAAATACTCATCCAGCGAATAGCGGATCTGCGAACTTTGTTCATGCCAGGAATAGAGGCTTACGCTGCTGACAATCAGCGTAAGCAGCGCCCCCGTCAGAAATGCCCCGCGCAGACTGCTACTGATACTGATTTGCCGCAGGCGTTGCAGCATGGACCTGTCCGTCATTTCAGTTCTTCCAGTTTAGTAATCGCCTGTCGCTGGTTGTTGAGAAACCAGAGCTGCCACTCCATCATCTGCTGTTCCGCAAAACTTTTGTTGTCGAACTGAGCCAGCCAGGCTTCATCCTCGCTGCTGGCCGGATCCACCGGGACACGGGTGAGCAGCGCCCGTATCTCGGGCAGCGGACGCTTAAGACGGACCTCCGCGCTATGCAGCGCTCGCCAGGCGTCTTTGAGCTGGGCAAGACGAAAGCTAATCGCCGTATCAAACATCCGCTGAACCAAACGCTGACGTTTGAGGATCAATCGATAGTTTAATGGCGGTTGATTCATCAGCATCGCCTGCTGCGCCGCCCGTGGATTGCCTGGCGCCAGCGGTGTTACCGGATACTTCCCGGTATTAGCGTCGGCGAGGATCGTCTGGCCCTCCGGACTTAACAGATAGCGAATAAACCGCCGCGCTTCGCTGGCGTGCTGGCTGTTTTTAAGCACTGCGACATAGGTCGGCGAAACCGCCGACTGGGGGAAATAGCTAAAAGCCAGGTGCGGATCGTTCAGCAGCAGATTGGCGTAATTATCAATCACCGGACCAGCCACGCCCAGGCCGCTTTTAATCTTATCTGCCACCCCAAAGCTACGGGATGAAATGGTCACGAGGTTTCCCGCTGTCGTCAACAGCGTTTCCCATCCTTTAATCCAGCCTTTTTGTTGCAGCAGCGACTCCACCATCAGATGGTTGGTATCCGAACGCGACGGACTGCTCATCAGCAGCGCCCCCTGATAACGGGGATCGGTCAGGTCATCCCAGTCCGCTGGCGCAGGCAGATGCCGGGTCATCAGTGCCGAGCGATTCATCAGCAAACCGAACCCGGAGATCGCCACGGCCACGGAGGTGGAGCGAATGGATTCCGGCACCAGATGTTGGCTGACTGCCGGCGCATCGCTGAACGGCGCCAGTTTTTGATGCTCCTGAAGATGCTGCAGCAGCATCGGCGACGAAGTCAGGATCAGATCGACATTTTCGGCATTTGCCGTATCAAGCAACTGTTCCAGCGAGGCGCTGGTGCGGTTGAGCGTCCTTATCATCACCGACCCCGGCTCTTTCTGCCAGCGATCGATAATCCACACGGTGGCGCTGGGAGAAAATGTCGTCGCCATCACCAGCTCATTGCCTTGCGCCGCACAGGGTCTCAGCCATGCGGTCAGCAGCAGCAGCGCGAACATTTTGCCCATTATCCTGACCCCACGAAGAAATATGTTTGTGATCCCGTTCATAAATATTGAAATATCGTAAAAACCGCGTTGAGACAAAACTTACCCGTTTATGACATCTGGTGAATTAATCGCCGCGAGCGGAAAAATAGTCAAACGGGCGTCCGGGAATATCGGGAAAGATTACCAGATAATGATTAGGCAATTTGTTAGTGTCCGCACAAGCCGGACATAAAACCAGCGCAAAATTAATTGCGCAAAATCTCGCTCATGCCAGAGGGGTCAAAAACAACCCGTCCCTGCATTATTTTGAGTCAATTTTGACTCATTTCGACGATTTGAATTTTTTAGCCGCTTATTTCACCCTTCGGGGTAATTACTCCTGATGTTCATATCAACATAAATACAGGTGACGACATGTTATCATTATTAAAAAAAGGCCCGTCGGCGAATAAAGTTCCTGCTGAGAAAATTCAGGCAACCTATGGTCGATACCGTATGCAGGCGCTGCTAAGCGTATTTCTGGGATACCTGGCGTACTATATCGTGCGCAATAACTTCACCTTATCCACGCCCTATCTGAAAGAACAGTTAGACCTCAGCGCCACGCAGATCGGTTTGCTCAGCAGCTGTATGCTCATCGCCTACGGGATCAGTAAAGGCGTAATGAGCAGCCTCGCGGATAAAGCCAGCCCGAAAGTCTTTATGGCCTGTGGCCTGGTGCTGTGCGCCATCGTCAACGTCGGATTAGGATTCAGTACCGCATTCTGGGTCTTCGCTGCGCTGGTTGTCCTGAACGGCCTGTTTCAGGGTATGGGGGTCGGCCCCTCTTTTATTACTATTGCGAACTGGTTCCCGCGCCGTGAGCGTGGCCGCGTAGGGGCGTTCTGGAACATTTCCCATAACGTCGGCGGCGGAATTGTCGCCCCGATCGTCGGCGCCGCATTCGCCATTCTCGGCACCGAGCACTGGCAGAGCGCCAGCTACATTGTACCGGCCTGCGTGGCGGTGGTATTCGCCATTAGCGTACTGGTGCTGGGTAAGGGTTCGCCGCGCGAGGAAGGTCTGCCTTCGCTGGCGGAGATGATGCCGGAAGAGAAAGTGGTGCTGAAGACCAAACACGGCCAGAAAGCGCCGGAGAACATGAGCTCATTTCAGATCTTCTGTACCTACGTACTGCGTAACAAAAACGCCTGGTATGTCTCCTTTGTGGATGTGTTTGTCTATATGGTGCGTTTCGGCATGATCAGCTGGCTGCCAATTTACCTGCTGACGGTGAAACATTTTTCCAAAGAACAAATGAGCGTCGCATTCCTGTTTTTTGAGTGGGCGGCAATTCCGTCTACTCTGCTGGCCGGCTGGCTCTCCGACAAGCTGTTTAAAGGGCGCCGGATGCCGTTAGCCATAATCTGTATGACGCTAATCTTCATCTGTCTGATCGGCTACTGGAAAAGCGAATCGCTACTGATGGTCACGGTATTCGCGGCAATTGTGGGCTGCCTTATTTATGTCCCGCAGTTTCTGGCCTCGGTCCAGACCATGGAAATCGTCCCCAGCTTCGCCGTCGGTTCAGCCGTGGGTCTGCGCGGATTTATGAGCTATATCTTTGGCGCATCGTTAGGCACCAGCCTGTTCGGCGTAATGGTCGATAAAATGGGCTGGCACGGCGGGTTCTATCTGCTGATGGGCGGGATCGTCTGCTGCATACTCTTCTGCTACCTCTCTCATCGCGGCGCGCTGGAACTTGAGCAACAGCGTAAAAACACCGAGCAGGAAGAGGCCCGACTGGCACTGGCTGACGCACAGTAAGCGCCTGAACCCGGGGGAACAAAGAGCCAGCTTGCTGGCTCTTTTGTCGTTGATAGAGGAATAGATGTCCGCGGCGGCTTCCGACAGCGGTATAAAGCAAGTTTTCCTGCCATCACTGATGTTGCTGCTGAGTGGCCTACTTCGCCGGGATAATCAGCACCTGACCCGGATAGATTTTGTCGGGATGGGTCAGCATCGGTTTATTGGCTTCAAAAATACGTTGATAATCATTGGCCGAGCCATACATCGCTTTTGAGATTGCGCTCAGAGTGTCACCGGATTTGACCGTGTAAAAACGACTTTCCGCCCCGCTTTGCGTCACCTTAACGCCGTCACTGACCTGGCCTACGCCAGTGACATTCCCGACCGCAACCAGAATTTTTTCCTTATCCTCCTGCGAAGCGACATCACCAGTGACCGTTGCGGTGCCATCTTCCGCAACATCAATATTGACCTTTTCGGCGCCAGGCAGATTAAGTCCATCGATATGTTTTTTCAGCTTTTCGGCCCGATCTTCTTTACTGTCGCCGGAGACGGCGTCCCATATTTTCTCGCCAGCTTCTTTCACAAAATTTAATAATCCCATCTTTCCATACCTCCACGACTGTTACATGAACACATGTTCCTCGGCCCCGTTGACCCAATGTTCGGGATATTGGTTTTGATATCCACCATCGCGACAACTGCTTGAGGCAGCACAAGCTGCCATCAAAGTATAATCAATGAGCGTCAAAGTGCAGGAAATTTGCCATGGTATGGCAGGAAAGTCTGTATTCCGGCAAGGCGACACGAAACTAAAGCGGACATTATCCCCCCGAACACAAGGCACCTGGCGCAGAGGCTGATTGATTGTGAAAGGATATGAGACCTTAAATGGCAGGCTGGGAGTTGGCACCCCGCCTGAGGGCTCCTGATTCTGGTCGCCAATGCTTTCAAGACGTTTTTCTTACTGAGATCGTCTCAAAAACATTCGCTGATTTCTGCCGCAGCAGCTACAGTAAATCCAGGTTAAACTGGTATGACCACACAAGGCGAGACTCATGGAATCTGTCATCATCCCCGTAAGCCAGGGCGGCTTTGTCGCCGCCACGCTCTGGCAAAGACACAAAGCCAAAGCATTGGTGATCGTTCACCCGGCGACGGCCGTTGTACAGGGATTTTATAAAGGATTCGCTGGATACCTTTATAAAAGGGGGTTTAGTGTCATTACTTATGATTACCGGGGCACTGGTCTTTCGAAGTCCGGGAGAGTCCGTCACAACAAAAACACCATGTCCGACTGGATCGAGCAGGACGTCGGATGCATCACCGCGTGGGCGAAAGCCCGAGCCCCTGGCCTTACCCTGCTGGCGATTGGGCACAGTATTGGCGGGCATGCCGTGCTGTTATCTTCCGCCTCCACCGACCTGCGAGCCGCCGTCATGGTTGCCTCACACGCAGGCGTGACAAGCACTATCAGCCAAACGAAGGAAAAGCTGCGAGTATGGTGCTTACTGCGCGTTTTGGGGCCGGCACTTTGCCGGCTCTTTTGGTATATGCCAGCCAGACGTCTCGGGCTGGGTGAAGATTTACCGGCTCCGGCGATGCTTCAGTGGGGACGCTGGAGCGCGATGCCTGAATATTTCTATGACGACCCGGAGTGGGATGCGCGTCAGCGGGCAGGAAAGATAACCTTACCTATTCTGGTGTTGGGTTTTGATGACGACCCTTGGGCTAATACAGAAGCCATCTCACGCCTGCTTGCTCCAGCGCAAAACGCAAAAATAGAACGCCGTGAAATACGGCGGGCGGATTACGGACTTTCATCCATTGGTCATATGGGCTTCTTTCGTACCCGGAATGCGGAGAAATTATGGCCCCTCGTCGCACAATGGCTGGAGAGACATTGCCCGGATAAGAGGCGGACGACCTGAGCAATATTTCAGGAGACGCCGCTTCCGGCGCCTCCTGTTCTTCACCTCGCGGCTACTCCTCGTACGCCGCGTGATGGAAATCAATTTCCCACTGCAGCACCTCGCCGTAAAGCGCCGATAACGCCTGCTTTTCGTCTTCACTCAGCGCCATGGCGCAGCGGTCGAGTTCGTTTTTTAGCCAGAGAGCCTGCTGATAAAATTCGTCCTCCGCGTGCATTTCCACCCAGCGTCGTAAATCAGCATCGCTCTGATAATGTTCGCTCGCCCGTCGGCACCAAAAATAGTACATCCATTCCGCACCGAACATCAGGGTCACAATCTGCTCATAGCTGCCCTCGTGGGCGGTCCGCAGCATACCGTCGCGAAAGCGCCGTACCCCGGGCAAATCATCCGGGTACTCAGCGGGATCGATCTGCCGCGCTGACAACACCTGTTCAAACCACGCGATCTGTATATCAACCAGGGCATTCAGCACGCCAATCAGCCAGCGCTGCTGTTGAATACCCGGCGCTTTGCTGACCCCGAGGGCAAAAATCGCGATTGCCGTCGCGACAAAGTTGCCCTCAAACACCAGATAGCGGTTGAAGACGACTGTCGGCAGACGATCCTGTTCGATATCAGTCACAAACGGGTGCTGCTGCATCGCCTGCCACGCCGGTTGATGTTCGCGCAGCAGGCGTTCGCTAAACGCTTCCATTAAGCTTCCTCCAGCGCGGCCTGCGCGACCGACATAAAATGTTTCACCCGGGCCAGCTCAACATCGTTCCACCAGACGCCATCGACCTTCATTGTACTGGCCACAATGACCCCCTGAGTCCGCCCGAGGATCTGCTTCACGTTAGCCGGTGTCACCCCGGAGCCCACCAGGAGCGGTAGTTCCGTCGCCGCGCGGATCTCGTCAATTTCCGCCATCGTGGCGCTATCGCCCGTACGCTGGCCGGTGGCGATCACCGCGTCAGCCTCGAAGAAATCGACATCGCGCGTCAGTTCCTGAATCGAACGATCGGCGACAATGGCATGGCTACCGTGCTTAACGTGGCTATCGGCAAAAACGCGAATATGTTCAGCGCGCAGCATACTGCGGTAGCGCAGCGTCTTAGCGGCCGCCCCTTCTATAAATCCTTCGTTGGCGATATAGGCGTTGGCCCACTGGTTTACGCGGACGAAATCGGCGCCTCCCGCCAGGGCGATCGCCATTGCCGGGATCGCCGCGTTAGCCAGAACGTTAATGCCCAGCGGCACAGCAAAACGTTCACGAACTTTCTCGGTAATGACCGCCATCAGCGCTGAGGTTTCATGGCCGATATCCTCAGGTTTAGAGAAAGGAATATCGCCATGATTTTCAATAATCAGACCATGAACACCGCCTGAAATATAATTTTCAGCATCGCGAAGCGCACGTTCAACAATATCCGAGACTGATTTTCCTCGATATTTTGGCGAGCCAGGAAATGGGTCGCAATGAATAACACCAATAACAGCCTTGCTTCGTGAAAAAATAGCTTGTATTGCATTCGTTTTTTCTGCTGAGATAGCAACCATCTTATCCATCCTGTTAAGGGAACACTATGCGTGTTTACGTTACTGGTAATATTACCGTAGATGAAACCTGGTCCATTCCGGATATACCGAAAAAAGGAGCCTCCATTCACGGCGTTAAAGTGTCGCAGGATATCGGCGGTAAAGGCGCGAACCAGGCGATTATATTATCCCGCTGCGGAATAGAGACGCGTTTAATTGCCGCCACGGGAAATGACAGCAACGGCGCGTGGATCCGCCAGCAGATAAAAAATGAACCACTGACGCTACTACCCGACGGCCATTTCAATCAACATAGCGATACCTCGATTATTTTAAATAGCGCTGATGGCGACAACGCCATCATTACCACTACGGCAGCGGCCGATACATTCAGCCTGGATGAAATGATTCCGCATATGGCGGATGCCGTCGCTGGCGATATTCTGCTACAGCAGGGCAATTTCTCCCTCGATAAAACGCGGGCGCTGTTCCAGTACGCCAGAAGCCGCGGCATGACGACGGTATTCAACCCCTCACCTGTCAATCCTGACTTTTGCCATCTGTGGCCCCTCATCGACATCGCTGTGGTCAATGAATCCGAGGCCGAGCTGCTCCAGCCATACGGGGTGAAAACCTTAGTGATTACCCAGGGCGCCGCAGGCGCCTGGCTGGTCCAGGAGGGCCAGCGTCAGTTTTGTCCCGCCGTGCCCGCCGAGGCGCTTGATACTACCGGCGCGGGCGACACGTTCCTCGCCGTCATGTTGGCCTCCGCCCTGCTGCGCGGCGTCGCGCCGGATGCGCTGGCGCTGGCGCATGCCAGTCGCGCTGCCGCCATTACGGTTAGCCGCCGGGGGACGCTCAGCGCGTTTCCCGGCAGCCGTGAGCTCGCCGCCCTGTTAACCACGGACGGGGCGCGCTGACCTACTTAAACAGCGGACGGTATGAATCGACGTTCGCTTTGGTTACCACCGTCGCCGGAACCAGAATGGTTTTCGGCACGGTTTTACCCGACGTGATGCTGTTCAGCGCATTCAGGGCTTCGGCGCCCATCTTTTCCGGGTCCTGCTGCAGTACGGCGGTGACGTAGCCGCCGTCAATACCGGAAATCGCCTTCGCCGTCAGATCCCAGCCAAAGACTTTAATATCCTTCTGCCGCCCCTGGTTTTCTACGGCGGCGATAGCGCCGAGCAGCGCGGGTTCGCCGGTGGCATAAATCGCTGTCAGATCCGGATTACCGGTGATCAGGTTTTCCGCCGCGGTCATCGCTTTATCCTGCACATTCTGCCCGTCGACCACGTTAGCGATAGTAATCTTCGGATTGCTTTTCAGCGTCTCTTCGAACCCTTTCTGCCGCTGGTTCTGAATGGCCGAATTCAGCGCGCCGACTATACCCAGTCGCGCCTGGCCGCCCATCTCTTTCTGCACGTAGTCCACGAAGTATTGACCGATAATTCTGCCGCCTTCAATATTATCAACGCCGACCTGAGCTGCCTGTGGCCCGGCCGGTAATACGGCATCAATCGCAATCACCGGAATGTTTGCGGCGGCGGCTTCTTTAACCGCTGGCATGATCCCGTTAACGTCGATAGCAGCAACCAGAATGCCTTTAACGCCTTGCTGAATATAGTTTTCTATCGCGTCGTTTTGCGCCACGGGATTATCGTTAGAGTTAAAAATAACTAAATCCTTGCCACTGGCTTTGGCCGCATCTTGTGCGCCTTTATTCATCAGATTAAAGAACAGCGCCTGTTGGTTGATTTGTACCAGCGCATAAGTCGGACCGGCAGCGCTGGCGGCAGAAATAAAACTCATTGATGCCAGCATGGTCGTGGCGACAGCAAGTAAACGCAGTTTTCCGGTGTGAAATAACATCATCAGTATCCTCGTCGGGAATAGTTGATAGCCAGCAGAGTTCCGCGCCGCATGCGAACGCAGAAGGATTATTTTTTTGGCGGGCAAATATCGTCTATATCGCCAGAACAATCATTGAACGTTCGGCGGATACCTGCTTAATGTCATCCCGGCAACCGGTCCGTGTCGGTGCGCGACTGGAATAACTTAAACGGGGTTGGGAATGACTTCCCGAATGATGCGGTAAACTGCCTATACAATTCTCCGCTGATTAAAATTTGTCAAGCATTTATTTTTGGTGATTGTTCGCAGAGAAATTGCTGTATCCACCGCGCTTAACTATGTTACAGATAGCCGATTCTGGCAGAAATGGCGCAGGAAATGAGTATAAAACGTGTATTGTTATCCGATGTGGCAAAGCTGGCCGGGCTGTCGAAGGCGACCCTGTCGCGCTATATGAACAACAGTATTGTGCTGCCGCAGGACACCATCGACCGCATCGAAACCGCCATTCGCGAACTGGACTATCGCGGCAATAGCCTGGCACGCCGTCTTAGCAAAGGCGGCAGCGAAACGCTTGGCCTGGTGCTTCCCGATATTACCAACCCCTTCTTTGCCGAACTGGCCGACGCAGCCGAAGAGGCCGCTTCTGCCAGCGGCTACAGCCTGGTGCTGTGTATCACCCGCAACAACCCGGAAAAAGAGTGCCAGTTCATTCGCTGGCTGGATACCTGCCAGGTCGACGGTCTGCTGTTCACCACCAACCGCCCCGATAATGGCCTGCTGCGCAAGGAAGTCCAGCGTCACGAACGGATTGTCCTGCTGGATGAAGATATTCCCGGCAGTAAGGTACCGAAAGTGTTTGCCGATAACGTCCAGGGTGGGCGGATCGCCACCGAAAAACTGATCGCCGCCGGGCATCGCCATATCGCTTTCGTCGGTGGCCCGGACAAGCTGATGAGCGTCCGCGAGCGCTATCAGGGCTTTTGCACCGCGATGGAGCAAGCGGGCCTGAGCTGGCCGCCCGAATGGGTGATGTATGGCGACTACCAGCGCGAGTTTGGCCAGCAAGCGTTGCGGTACCTGTTCAGCCAACAGGTTCGCCCTACCGCCGTCTTCGCTGCCAGCGACTATCTGGTGCTCGGTCTGCTCGACGGCTTGCGCGCCAGTGGGCTCCAGGCGCCAGAGGCGCTATCGTTAGTGGGCTTCGATGACGCCAACTATGCCGATTTTACCCAGCCGCGGATCTCCACTATCCGTCAGCCCGCCCGCGAACTGGGCCGCACTGCGGTGAACATCATGATGCGCCTGCTAAACGACGATCCGGATATCCCTGCGGAAACCCGCCTGCCGGTTGAATGGATTGGCCGCGACTCGATCAAGATTTGTTAAGCCCGTCCCAAAATGGCGCAAAAGCGCCCGCTTTTGGCGCAAAAAACGATCAATTAACAATTTATTCACTATAATCAGTAAACCGGTTTACCGGATTGTATTCAATTAAGTGTATTGAATACATAAGGTTAAGTTACAGGGCTGCTGTGTGGTTACTGCCCTGGCACGGATGCTGCAATGTTCTTACTGGCGAACAAATATCTTACATAGCGTTTGTCCTGACTGCACTGGCGAGTGCTCTGGTCCGCAGGTAAACCGGTTTACTAGGTTGTAAACCGTGTCGGATAGAGTCTCTCCCGCAGGATGGCGAACATTTTCCCGGCCACAGCGATGGGAGTTATCAGATGCAGCAGCCACAAACTACCCCGCCAAGGGTAGAGATGATCAATATCACCAAGACCTACGGGTCGATACGCTCATTGCGCGGAGTCAACCTTGAGCTGGCCCCGGGCGAAGTGCTGGGCTTAGTGGGCGATAACGGCGCGGGGAAATCCACCTTGACCAAAGTGCTCTCTGGCGCGGTGATCCCCTCCAGCGGCACGATTCGTATCGACGGTGAACAGCAACAGTTTACGAATCCGGCCGATTCACGCCGTTGCCATATCGAGATGGTCTACCAGGATCTGTCGCTCTGTGACACGGTCGATGTCGCGGGCAATCTGTTTATGGGCCGTGAGCCGATGAAATCGGTCCTCGGCATCCCCTTTCTCGACGAGGCCAAAATGCACGCCGATGCCAGAGAGATGCTTAAAGGGCTCGGGATCTCCATTCCGGATACCCGGCTGCTGGTGCGAAATCTCTCCGGCGGCCAGCGCCAGGCTATAGCCATCGCCCGCGCCGCGGCCTTTGACCCGAAAGTGCTGATTATGGATGAACCCACCGCCGCGCTGGCCGTCGCGGAAGTTGAAGCGGTTCTGGAGCTCATTCGCCGCGTTTCCGCTCGCGGGGTGAGCGTGATTCTGATTACCCACCGCCTGCAGGACCTGTTCCTGGTCTGCGACCGGATCATGGTGATGTATGAAGGTACCAACGTCGCCGACAGACGGGTGTCCGACACCAGCCTGAGCGATATCGTTAACCTGATTGTGGGCGAAAAATTCACCGCCCGCTCTGCGGCAGCACATTGAGGTAACAGGATGAGTATCATGAATTTAAGCAGCTCACGCATGATCCAGCATTCGCTGCCGCGCCGCCTGCTGCATAACCATTCAGGCGTAGTCAGCATCGCGCTCTTTTTCGTCTTCTGCTGCGTGGTGTTTTCGCTGATCACCAGCAACTTTCTCACCGGCACCAACTGGCTCAACATTATCCGTCAGAGCGCCCCGCTGCTGATCGTCGCGACGGCAATGACTCTGGTCATTACCACCGGCGGTATCGATCTGTCGGTAGGCTCCACCCTGGCGCTGGTCGGCGCGCTCTCCGCTATCGCCCTGAATAGCTGGGGTCTGCCGTGGCCGGTGGTACTCCTCGGCGGCTTGCTGCTAGGCGGATTCGTTGGCGCCATCAACGGCTTCTTTATTGCCTATGAAGGCATTCCGGCGTTTATCGTCACGCTCGCCACCCTGGCCGTAGTTCGCGGCATCGCGCTGCTGGTCACCCAGGGCTACTCGATTCCGGTGCCGGCTGACAGCCTGTTTACCTTTATCGGACGCGCGTGGGTCGTCGGGATCCCCATGCCCGCACTGCTCGGCATTCTGATTCTGCTGATCGGGCATATCGTTCTCAACCATATGCGCTTTGGCCGCTACGTGACCGCCATCGGCGCTAACGCCGAAGGCGCGCGGCGCAGCGGCATTAACACCAAAGCGGTCACCATGAAGGTCTATATCATCAGCGGAATGGCCGCCGCGCTGGCGGGGATGATCATTACCGCACGCCTCGGCAGCGGCTCCTCCAACCAGGGCGAAGGCTTTGAACTGCAGGTCATTGCTGCCGTTGTGCTAGGCAGCACCAGTCTGTTTGGCGGCTTCGGAACTATTATTGGCACGCTGCTGGGCGCACTGTCGATTGCGGTCATTCAGAACGGGCTGATCCTGTCGCATATTTCGCCGTTTTACACCCAGATAGCCACCGGCACCATTATCCTGCTGGCTATCTGGCTGAACACCCGCATTCTCAACCCGACGCGCTCCGCGGCAAAAGGATAGCTGATGAAAGGATCAATTTTTCGCCATCCCTCCCCGCTGCCGGTTGGCGTTAGCAGCGGTTATGTAATGACTGTGCTTGGCCCACTGCCGATTAACGAAATGGGCGTTACTCTGATGCATGAGCATATTCTGCTGGATGCCTCCGGCAAATGGGTGCCGCCCTGCTGCTGCAGCGATCGCCATCTTGCCGAAATGCCGGTGAAAATGGAAAACCTTGGCGAACTGTCGCTCAACCCGCTGATGAGCCGCGATAACTGTCAGCTGTTTGATGCCGACGTTGCGATTGACGAGCTGACTAAATATCGCGCCCTTGGCGGAGAAACGGTAGTCGACCCGACCAATATCGGCATTGGCCGCGATCCGAAAGCGCTGGCGCGCATCGCGCGGCTGACCGGTCTGAACATCATTATGGGTACCGGGCTCTATCTGGAACCTTCGCACCCTGAGTGGGTAAAAATCAGCAGCGTCGAACAGCTGACCGAACGGCTGATTTACGATCTTGGCGGCGCGGAGGAGAAACCGGAGGTGCTCGCCGGGCTCATCGGCGAAATCGGTATCTCCAGCCGCTTTACGCCGGATGAGGAGAAATCCCTGCGCGCTGCGGGTCGGGCCAGCGCCGCGACCGGCGTGCCGATCGAGGTCCATCTGCCCGGCTGGGAGCGGCTGGGCCATCGGGTGCTGGATATTCTCGAGCAGGAAGGCGCCGATTTACGCCATACCGTGCTGTGCCATATGAATCCCAGCTTTGCCGATAAGCGCTACCAGCGCGAACTGGCGCAGCGCGGGGCGTTTCTCGAATACGACATGATTGGCATGAGCTATTACTACGCCGACGAGTCGGCGCAGTCGCCCTCCGACGAGGAGAACGCCCGCGCGATCCGCGAGCTGATTGACGACGGCTACATCCAGCAAATTCTGCTGTCGCAGGACGTCTTCCTGAAAACCATGCTCACCCGCTACGGCGGCCACGGTTATGGCTACATACTCAAGCATTTTGTTCCCCGTCTGCGGCGCCACGGCGTCAGCGGCGAACAACTTGAAACCTTAATGATTGGAAACCCCCAGCGGGTCTTTGGCGGATAAAAGGAAACGTCATCATGCAGAAAAAAATCTTACTGGTCGGTGAGTCCTGGACCAGCACGTCAACGCACGTTAAAGGCTTCGACCAGTTTGCCACCGCCACCTGGCACACCGGCGCAACGGACTTTCTGGCCGCGCTCGCCGAAAGTCCCTATGCCATTACCTATATGCCCGCCCACGCGGCGGCGACCGACTTTCCGCTGACGCTGGAAGCGCTGCAGGAGTGGGATGCGATTATTCTCTCGGACATTGGCGCCAATACGCTGCTGCTGCATCCGGACACCTGGCTGAAGAGCCGCCGAACCGCCAACCGTTTAACGCTCCTGCATGATTACGTGGCCGGCGGGGGGGCGCTGATGATGATCGGCGGCTATTACAGCTTCCAGGGAATCAACGGCGGCGCGCGCTACCGCCATACCGAGGTGGAGAAAGTGCTGCCGGTACGCTGCCTGGCCTGGGACGATCGCATTGAAACCCCGGAAGGCTGCTATGCCGAAGTGACGGAGTCTCACCCCCTGTTTAACGATATTCCGGGCGAATGGCCGTGGCTGCTGGGCTATAACGAAGTTGAAATGCACCCGGAAGGCAAACTGCTGGCGACCGTGGCCGGTACCGGTCATCCGCTGTTGGCTGTTCGCGAATATCAGCAGGGTCGCTCGCTGGTGTGGACCAGCGACATGTCGGCGCACTGGCTGCCGGAAGAGTTTGCCAAATGGCCCGGCTATCGCCAGCTGTGGATTAACTGCCTCGACTGGCTGACGGAACGCCGCTGATGACCGCGACCCTTGAGCTCGCCCGGCAGCTGCTGGGCTTTAACACTATCAACCCGCCGGGCAGCGAAGCCGACTGCATGCGGTTCTTCGCCGACTGGCTTGACGATAGCGGTTTTGAGGTTTCGCTGTCGTCGTTCGGCGAAGGACGCTGCAATCTTATCGCCAGCCTGCCCGGGGCGAAGAGCGGTAAACCGCTGGCCTTTACCGGACATCTGGATACCGTCCCGCTGGGAAATGCCCGCTGGCAGTACGATCCTTTCGGCTCGCAGATGGAAGACGGGCGTCTTTATGGCCGCGGATCCAGCGATATGAAAGCGGCGATAGCGGCGTTTGCCGTCGCCTGCGTTCATCAGCGGGAAGCGATCCTCGCCGGACGCGGCGCGGTATTGCTGATAACCGGCGGAGAAGAGACCGGCTGCGACGGCGCGCGGGCGCTGATCGCCTCCGCAACGTTGCCGGAGGTGGGCGCGCTGATCGTCGGTGAACCCACCGCCAACTATCCGGTTATCGGCCATAAAGGCGCGCTCTGGCTACGCTGCGAAACGCGGGGGAAAACCGCCCACGGCGCGATGCCGGAGCTGGGGATCAATGCTATTTATCTTGCGGCGGATGCGTTGGGTAAGATTCAGCATTTTTCGCCAGGCGCGCCGCATCCGCTAATGAAGCAACCCACCCTCAACGTCGGACGCATAGAAGGCGGACTCAATATTAATTCCGTACCGGACCGCACGCGTTTTGATGTCGATATCCGCAGCGCGCCCAATTTACAGCACGCCACTATCCGGGAGCGCTTGACGACGCTGCTTGGCGAAAGCGTCACCGTCTCCACGCTGGTCGACCTGCCCGCCGTCCTCAGCCGGGAGGATCATGCGTGGATTAAGCAGGTTTATCAACGCTGTCAGCCGCTGCACGCTGAGCCGATTGCGCCGCGCGTGGTGCCCTACTTTACCGACGCCTCGCTGCTGCTGCCTGCATTGGGCGATCCGCCCTGTATTATTCTCGGCCCCGGCGAGCCGTCGATAGCGCATCAAACCGACGAATACTGCCTGCTCAGCCGACTGGCGGAGGCCGAACAGCTATACGGTGACATCATTCGCGACTGGATGGCATCACCGCCCGCGACGAAAGTAAAAAATGAGTGACACTGTCACTGAAAGCGCGTGCCATGCAATTCAGCGTTTGAATAATATCGCGGAATAACAGAGGATAACCGCCTCGTACACGACGGTATCACCACCAGCAAGGAGGCTTAGCATGTCCGTGAAAACCAACGCTGTGCTCGTTTGCACCCTCTCTTTACTCCTTTCCGCCTGCTCGGGTCGTGCTTCTGCGCCGGGCAGCGCCGAAGACGCTAAAATATCGGCTGAAGTGGATAAGATACTTCGCGATTATCAAACGGGTTCCGATACTTCACCCCAGGCCAATGCCTCACGCTATCTGGCACGGATCCAGGCGGCTATCTTCGCTAACATAGACCAGCCGGCCTCCTGGCAAGGGCAAAAATGCTCGGTGCGCTTTATGCTGCAGCGTGACGGGACGGTGCAGGAGCCAACGGTCGAGAGCGGCGATCGGCCATTCTGCACGCAGGTGATGTCCGCGCTGAAAAAAGCCAACATCCCGCCCGCGCCGGACGAAAAAACCTATCAAACCTTCAGTCATGTCGTGCTGGACGTGAAGCCCTGAGCTTGCCCGCAGAAATGGCCCCGGCCATCACCAGGGCCATTTCGAACAAGATAAGCTGACAGCCCTGCTTAACAGACGCTTTTTGGCGATCAGCGAGGAATGATTCAATAGTAACAGGCTGGCGCAAGCCTGTTTTTTTTCCATTCTTCAGGATCGTGGCCGGGTATGAATACCGCATGATATCGCTCGGTAAGCTGACGCAGCTTTCGCACAGACTGAGCGACATCAGTAGCAGACGTCATTAGCCCCGGGAGCGCCTTCTCATGGTAATGATCTAAGGTATAAGCCGCATCAATCGCTAGCGTAAAATTTGTACCACCCGGTAAGCGGATAAGAAAAGATTGATGGCCCGGTGAATGCCCTGGGGTGAAAATACATTGTAACGTGCCATCACCGTAAAGGTCATAGTGATCATCGGACAACCCGTTCAGAAATAGCCAGTTAAGTTGGGGACGATCGAAATCGCGTCGGCAATAGGCTCCCGAAGTAAACCAGTCAGGGGCAAAGGCATATTCATACTCTTGCCTCTGGACAACATGCGTAGCATGGGGGAAGCGACCAATTGCTCCCGTATGATCAGAGTGCAAATGGGACAGGACCACATAGCGGATATCCTCAGGAGCAATGCCAATCCTCTTAAGTTGTTCCACGCAACCCTGTTCTTCTGACATCACCGGTTTAAACTGCTCTACAGCACTTCCCCAATAACCGCTGGGATCTTTCAATCCTTCGACAGCCAGACGGCTTTGTTGAATAAATCGAACTTTTGCTGAGTTGAAGGATCAGATCACGCATCC
>OGZJ01000069.1_pt1 | contig 34597 bp, 43 predicted proteins | sample 1576831 | NCBI WGS metagenome assembly OGZJ01 (sample SAMEA3541518, study PRJEB24748) | human gut metagenome | biome: human gut; feature: human-associated habitat; material: faeces | place: China | collected 2012
TGCATTACTGGCGGCGCAGGAAGCGTTGAGTACGGCAATTGATGCGCATGATGATGCAGTCCAGGCCGTTTACCGTAAAGCACATTTCAGCGGCGGCGGGTCGCCTGGCGATTCTGTCGTAGTGCATTGATTGAAATTAATCGTGCCGGACTGTTTTGTTCGGTATCAGTTAAATGCAACGCTGCGTGCGTTACAAGGTGAAAACAAATGGCTTCAAACTGGATAAAGCTCGAAGTTATTACGCCGGATAAGCCGGAAATATTCAGGCTTGCTGAGATTCTGAATATTGATCCAGATGCCGCATTAGGGAAAGTCATTCGCTTCTGGGCATGGGCGGATCAACAAATGATAGACGGTAACGCAGAGTGTAACGCTCGCGGCGTTACAAAAAGTGCAATAGATCGCATCACTTTTATGGCTGGTTTTGCTGATGCGTTAATTCAGGTTGGATGGCTGGTCGAAAATGACGGTGGGCTTTCGCTACCTAACTTTGAACGTCATAACGGAAAAAGCTCAAAAAAACGGGCGGTTACAAACGAGCGAGTAACAAAAATACGTGAACTGAAACGAAAAGGTAACGCTGCCAGCGTTACACAAACGGATCAAAAAGCGTTACCAGAGGAAGAGGAAGAGGAAGATATAAATACTGATCTAACCCATCCCAAACCCTTCCCTTCCGGAAGGGAGTTCCGGGATTTTGTGGCTGGAGTGCTTGAGGGGAGATTATCTGGCGGTACTGCAGCGGAATTTTGTAATTCTGCGGTGGTTGCGTTGCAGGCTGCTGGCCTGGATGTCTGTCGTGAGTATCCGGTGCCAGAGCGTGGTGACGGCTGCGGAGGGCGGATTGATATCGTCGTGACTGACAGGAACGGTGTCCGGTGTGGGATCGAGCTTGACCGAAATTCTCCGCGACAGAAATCACTGCTCAAAATCGGTGCTGTTGAAACCGGGATATGTGTCTTGCGGCGCAGTGATATCGCAAGGCACACCGAGCAGGGAATTCTGGTTATCGGTGGGGCTGTTCGCCAGAAAAAATTTGACCCGTTGTCTGTTGATCTGCCCGACTGGTTGCCAGAAACACTCTGGCATGAGTGGGTTCAGTTCAGGCAGGCATTGCGAAAACCGATTCGAACGGAGCAGGGCGCTAACGGGGCGATACGGGAGCTGGAAAAATTCCGCCAGCAGGGTTTTACCCCTGAGCAGGTGATTAGACACAGCATCGCCAATGAATACCAGGGCTTGTTCGCGCCGAAAGGCGTTCGGCCTGAGACGTTGCTTCGACAGGTTAACACCGTCTCGTTTCCAGACAGTGCTATCCCACCAGGCTTCAGGGGGTAACTGACCATGAAAAATATTGCGGCAGGCGGCGTTCTTGAACGTATCCGCAGACTGGCCCCGCCACATGTAACCGCCCCATTCAAAACGGTAGCGGAGTGGCGCGAGTGGCAACTTGCAGAAGGCCAGAAACGTTGTGAGGAGATCAACCGTCAGAATCGTCAGTTGCGGGTGGAAAAAATCCTGAATCGCTCCGGCATCCAGCCGTTGCACCGCAAATGCTCGTTTGCGAATTACCAGGTGCAGAACGACGGCCAGCGATACGCGTTGAGTCAGGCGAAATCTATCGCTGACGAACTGGTTACCGGATGCACAAATTTCGCGTTCAGCGGAAAACCTGGTACCGGAAAAAACCATCTGGCGGCGGCTATCGGGAATCGCCTGCTGAAAGATGGCCAGACAGTGATTGTGGTTACCGTGGCTGATGTTATGAGCGCCCTGCACGCCAGCTATGACGACGGGCAGTCAGGCGAAAAATTTTTGCGGGAACTGTGCCAAGTGGATCTGCTGGTTCTTGATGAAATTGGCATTCAGCGCGAGACAAAAAACGAGCAGGTGGTGCTGCACCAGATTGTTGATCGCCGGACAGCGTCGATGCGCAGCGTGGGGATGCTGACAAACCTGAACTATGAGGCCATGAAAACATTGCTCGGCGAGCGGATTATGGATCGCATGACCATGAACGGCGGGCGATGGGTGAATTTTAACTGGGAGAGCTGGCGTCCGAATGTCGTCCAGCCAGGAATTGCGAAGTGATTTTTACCGGGAGGAAATTTTAATGGAAACCGTTTTTGATGCACTGAAAGCAATGGGAAAAGCCACGTCGGTAGAACTGGCTGCGCGACTTGATATCAGTCGTGAAGAAGTGCTGAACGAGCTGTGGGAACTTAAAAAGGCTGGCTTCGTTGATAAAAGCGTATACACCTGGCGTGTGGCTGATAACAACGTTCAGCAGGAACAGCCAGAGCAGGCAGAACTGCCGGAAGAAACCACCACGGCAACAGTAGCGAAAATCTCAGAGTGCGATTTAACCGCGACGATTGAACAACGTGGCCCACAAACGGCGGATGAACTGGCTACGTTTTTCGGCACCACATCACGCAAAGTGGCTTCAACGCTGGCAATGGCAATCAGCAAAGGCCGTCTGATTCGCGTTAATCAGAACGGTAAATTTCGTTACTGCATGCCGGGCGATGATTTACCAGCAGAGCCGAAAGCTGCATCGGTAACGGAAACTGATGGTAAAGCCTTTCCTCAACCAGCAGGTGTTGCGTTACCGGGACAGGAAGCTGCAACACAGGAAGATATTAAAACAGAAACTGTGGCGGACATTGTGCAGTCGTTGCCATCGTTTACCGAAACGCGAGCGGATGACCTCGTTCTGCCATCGCTGCATATGGCAAACCGCGAACTGCGTCGGGCGAAAAATCATGTCCAGAAGTGGGAGCGTGTCTGCGCCGCGCTGCGGGAGCTGAACAAGCACCGGGATATTATCGCCCAGCTTTGCCAGGAGGCAACCAGTGAGCAAGATTGACTACCAGGAATTGGCTGCTGCTAACGCTTTCTTGGCGGATGTGCGGGCTGGGGCGTTTAACGACCTTTGCGCGGCGTTTGTCAGGCACGCAAAAATTGCAGGACTGGACGATGGCGATCTCGTTACGGTGAAAGAAGCGACTGATGCGCTGCTGCACTGTGCAGAACAGCTTCGGGAGGGATTCAAGCAATGAGCGAATCAAAATGCCAGGTTTATGGCAATCAGATAGAGCCGTGTGCGGCACTGGCAAGGTCCCTTGAGCATGATGCTGAATACACGACGCGAAAAGGTCTGCTGAAATACAAAATCTATAACAATGAATTAATTTACTCACAAGACTTGATCATGCTGCGGTCAGGTGAATTTTCTAAATTACCGATTCGAGTTTCATTTTGCCCGTTCTGTGGTGAAAGCATTAAAACGTGGGAAGGGGAGGCAACCAGTGAGCGAAATTAATTACCAGGCACTGCGAATGGCGGCAGAAAATGCAACACCAGGCGAATGGTGTACTGATGACTACTATGGGGTAATTGCTGATGCCGGACTGAATGGCAATTACTACATAGCATTATGCGCAGGACCAGATAAGCGCGCCAATAAGCGATTCATAGCCGCAGCCAATCCGGCTGCTGTGCTGGCATTACTGGATGAACTGGAAGCAGCAAAAAAGCGCATTGCAGAACTGGAAGCACGGGAAATAAAACCAGCCAAAGGCGAAGTTCTTGTCGTTGTATCTGGTTTTACTGGTTGCGGAAAAAGCGCCATTGCCGGGGAAATAGAAATCGCGATGAAGGCTATTGGTGTGCCGGTTAAGTGGACTAATGGCGATGCAGAAAAGCGCATGACCGGCGCTGACTGGCTGACAGCAATTGAGATGTACAAACCAACTGTGCGCATTGTGGAAGTTAATGTGCCACGCGTCGCTGGCGTTCGCATCAAAGGAGAGTGACGTGGAAATAAAACCAGAAGATGAGTTAAGTAATATTGTTTTATTTCCGGTAAAAGAGGATGACCCACGTAATCAGGTTAATTTTCTTTATGAGCCATCGGAAAGACCATATTGCCATCACGCTTCTGTTCGGGTTGATGAAAAAGAGCGTCAGGTCCGCTGTAAAATCTGCGGTGCAGTTGTGGAGCCGTTTGACTGGATGCTCTCTGTGGCGAAAAGAGAAACCAGACTGGCAGATGATGTAAGGCTATTGCGTCAGGAGGAACGGGAAAGGCGGAAAAATATAGAAAAGTTAATTCAGATTGAGCGTAACGCGAAAGCGCGGATACGCAGGGTGACAAAATCCAGAACTGAATAATTAAATTTAGCACGGTTAAAAATTTAATCCTTTACCGGAGGGATTTCTGCACCCTCAGAACATCAGGAGGCCGTCTGAAAGGGCGGAACAGATAATGCTTACGTTGAAACATTTTATCGACATACCAACATGGTTAGCCGTCATTGCTTTTGTTAAAATACACATCCACTTTTCTGTGCAATGTTTAACCACTGGTCATATCAAATGGCATTCATGCGAACCATGATATAGAATCATGGCTTGAGAGAGTCGATGAAAGCGCAACTATGGTATGAGAGACATTGATGTAAGAAAGGCTGTGCATGCCAAGATTCTGAGAGATCATCATAAAGATCCTGACACCCTAATCATTGATGAGTTTACGATGAATCTAGGGGCTAGCAGAGCTGATATAGCAGTGATCAATGGGCTTATACATGGTTATGAGTTGAAGAGCAAGAGTGATAACTTGCTCAGATTACCAGCGCAGGTGCAACATTACTCATCAGTGATGGATAAAGTAACTTTGGTTGTCTCTGATTGCCATCTTTATGATGCTTTAAGCATAGTTCCATCATGGTGGGGGATAAAGCAAGTTACGCAAGGTGCACGGCAAGGTATCCATTTAAAAACAATTCGAACTAGCAAGTTGAATCCACAAGTGGACAAACTTTCCTTAACAATGCTTCTTTGGAAAGATGAATTGCTTTCCCTATTAAGTGATGTAGGGGAGCTACAGAATTTGAAAAATAAACCTAAACGCGTCTTATGGTCAAAACTCGCCAATAGTATGGATGTTGGCGAGCTTCGTGAAGCTGTTCGAGTTAAACTTAAAGCCCGTAAAGAGTGGCGAGTTGCTCAACAACCTTAGTTATGTGATGGTTTTGCCCAATCCTACGCCATACCTCTGGGCTACCAAATTTATAGTTACCAGAGGGATTGGCTTTGTAGGCTTGATACTCGTTTGCATAATATTCTATGTCTCTATCTCCCGCACAGAATGTAGGCCCTGAATATTCTCGATGAGCAAGAATATCCTCACTATGTTTACCATATTGTTCATAACCAAAGCGATTAGCTACTCTTCCTCGAAATACCCAAAAGTCATTATCTCCAGAGTATCTGACGCTGGCAGATACGCTAGGGAATCGCGTCGAAAGCCTATTAAAGTCGGGGTGCTGTACTCCATAATCACTATAAATCACATTTCTGGCAAGTTCTTTTCTATTCATTAAACTCTGCCATAAAATCCACTCGATTCGAGGTTGAGAATATAGACCAACAGAAATATCACTGAGATCTGTAGGAAATGAACCCCCAGAAAGAATCACTTTTCTGTATTCATTGAGGTGCGCCAGATTGTTTATCAATCCCATTGCCAAAGTATATAGTTCGCCGGAATTAAGTTTATCCTCGGTTAACTCATCTCTTAAGTCAATAATTATATCAATATTTGATAAAGGAATTCCTAGATGATTAATGTAATGCGTTATTAATTGTGGGTTAACCAGATCTAACGTGGTTAATCTCAAGCATATTTCATTCTGCATTAATTCATCAATCGCTCTTTTATAGTTAGATGGGCGAGTTGGTGAACTGACAGGAATAACTCTTATCCCCATATCTCTAACTTGATTAACCGCATTTATTATAGGGTAATGATCTTCAGGAGAAATAAAATGCTCTTCAATTAATAATCCATCAATATAAACACCTTGCATATCTGAGCAAGATTTTGAGACTTTCTTTCCGAACTCTATAAGAGTCTCGTTATAACTCTTTAAGGCAATACCTGAATCAGGGTCAATTGGCACTGGTTCAATTTCGAGTAATGGCAAAATTTTTGATTTCTTTTCAATGGATAGCTGCGATAAAGCTGATAACTCAGAACGTTTCGCTTTCAGAATAGGAATATATGAAATTGCCATGTTAATACCTTATACAGAATCAATTAACAATTAATGGTTCTTCGGACATTGAAATTTATATCGCAAAAATTGGCAAACTCTCCTCGACTACTCACTTGTGGGTATCCTGGCGTAAAAGGAATGACTTGGCAATACCCGGTGTGATCATAAGTCATTGAAAATGATCATTTTTATCAGTCTTTCTTCCATGATGAATGCTAATGCCATTTGATTTGTTGAGGTAAAAACTGTTAAAAATCAAAACGATGTAATTGAAATGAACGTTCGGTAGCATTCACGCTTTAAATGTTTCTTTTGTGCTGATTGGATGAATTTTGGTCACTTATGATGAGAGATGTTGCAGGAAAAGAAGTTGGCATTGATCTATTGGATAGTTAGAATTGCTGCGGGTGCTTGAGGCTATCTGCCTCAGGCATGAACACCAAAGGCAGATAGAGAAAAGCCCCAGTTAACATTACGCGTCCTGCAAGACGCTTAACATTAATCTGAGGCTCAATCCATGCTGAACACATGTAGGTTAGCCTCTTACGTGCCGAAAGGCAAGGAGAAGCAGGCTATGAAGCAGCAAAAGGCGATGTTAATCGCCCTGATCGTCATCTGTTTAACCATCATTGTGACGGCACTGGTAACGAGGAAAGACCTCTGCGAGGTACGAATCCGAACCGGCCAGACGGAGGTCGCTGTCTTCACAGCTTACGAACCTGAGGAGTAAGAGACCAGGCGGGGTAAACCCCCGCCACCTCTGATGTGTCAGGCATCCTCAACGCACCCGCACTTAACCCGCCTTGGCGGGTTTTTTTGTAATTGATAAAAAAATTAACCAAAATGGTTTACATAAAATTCCTTTATGGTAAATTGATTCGCATGTAAGGGGGGAGCACACTACCGATCATACCCTCAACGAGCGCGCTCTATTACTGACACTAAACTGAGGAATTACCTATGGCACTCACTGAATTCGGTAAGGCCGTGAGAAAAGCGAGAATTGATACAGGTTATACACTTCTTACCATGGCAAAAGCATTGGGCACCACACCAGCTTTCTTGAGTGGGCTTGAAACTGGAGCAAAAAAGATTCCAGCAAAATGGGTTACGGCAATAAATGATTTACTTGCTGAGCAAGGGTACAAAATTGAAAACCTGGATTTGTTAGCCAATATTTCAAATGAGTCAATACCTGTTGAAGGTTTACCCTTGCAGCAACAGATGTTGGTTGCAGGATTTGCTAAATCAGAATTCACACATGAAGAATTGAAAAAGTTCGCTGAGCTTTTAGCGGAAATCAATAAGAAATAATTTTGGGGCCAATTTTATGTATCAAATGCGAGGGACAAGAGTCCAGCCATTAACCGAAATTGACATCAAAAACAAAGCTATAAATGCCTGTTTTGCTTTGGGATTTACAAGCAAGTATAAATACCGTAGGCGTCCGAAGAGATTTGATATTGCTTTAGAAAAGCTGTCAGAGTGGAATATTGTTTTGGAGCCTATTGATGAGGCTGATTGGCTGGGACTTACTCTTGGCTTAACCATTGGACATTGTGAGCCAGAGACATTGACAATAAGAGTGCCAAACCATATTTATGAAATGGCTTGTGCAGGAGAACGTAGTGCTTTATTTGTTGTTTTTCATGAGTTAGGTCATTTGCTTCTTCAGCATAAACCAGCACTGCATTTTTCAAATACCCCACCGGAGCAAAACGAAGACTCTGAGTGGCAGGCTGATTTATTTGCAGATGTGATGTTGGAAAAATTAGGATATGAAACAGCACAACTTTGCTTCGATTTTTATTAAAAAGCCCTGCAATAGCAGGGCTTAGATTCGGAAAGCCTAGGAAACTTTCCTGTGTATGATGGAGATCCCCACCGCTACACTTAGAATTGACAGAAGTGAGTCTAGCGGTTCTCTCAATAAATTGCAACCTGTATGGGGATACAGGTTGCAGGGAGATGCTGTTGTTATGGCTATGAAAACTTGTAAGAAATGTGGGAAACCGTGTGAAATTATTTTTCGTTACTCTGCCTGTATCAACGGAGTTATGCGGTATGCGAGAAAAGGGCATCCTTTTCCGATTCCTGTCTGCGATTGCTCTGAACTTGGTGTCGCATAATGATCTAAAACCCGCTTTGGCGGGTTTTTTACTTTTACAGATCAAGTTTTAGCCGATTCCTCCATTAAACCGACCTTCGTTTGTTGATAAGCGGGTATGCCTGACTAGAATCGATTCACTTAAGTAGCGCGCAGGGAGAAGAGGGATGGACCCCGAGCAGGGGAGTGCTATTTATCTGGAAGGATTCTGTTGATGAAAATCGAAGAATTGCGTGAAATTTTTAGTGAAAATGGCCTCTATGCTGTGCGCGTTGAGAATGGAGACGTTATCTACACAACGTTAATTCCTGATGATCATGTGATTTTATCTATCGAGGCATTCATTGAATATCTGGAAAGGCTCGGTTTCAAGGTGGTTCGGGAATGAGTTATAATTCGTAAGCCAGCCTGAACAACTGGCAACCTACAGCGCCATTGGAGATAACAATGGCGCATATACAACTGGTCAAACAAACCTCTTCCGGATTACTTCTCCCGGCGACGCCGGAGAGTTGCGATTTTCTGCATCAAATCAAAATAGGTGAGTGGATACACGCAGACTTTAAGCGTGTGCGTAACTACGCATTCCACAAGCGTTTTTTCAAACTCCTGCAACTGGGTTTCGATTACTGGACTCCGGTCGGAGGGGCGATCACGCCTCGCGAACGAAAACTGGTTTCAGGATTCGTTGATTACCTGTGTGAATCAGTAGGCCGGGAACATACGCCAGCTCTGAGCGAAGCCGCAGAGCAATATCTGAATACAGTTGCGACACGCAGAACCCGGGATACGGCATTGCTAAAGTCGTTTGAGGCTTTCCGCGAGTGGGTAACCATTCAGGCCGGATTTTACACCGAGCATCTTTATCCTGATGGTAGTCGTGGGCGTCGGGCGAAATCCATCGCGTTTGCGAATATGGACGAAACCGAGTTTCAGCAGGTTTATAAATCTGTACTGAATGTGCTGTGGAACTGGATCCTGTTCCGTAAATTTTCCTCTCCGGAACAAGTCGAAAATGTGGCCGCGCAGCTGCTGGAGTTTGCGTAATGGTGAATTTATGTAAAGCGGCGCGGGGCCAGATGTGCCAGGTCAGAATTCCTGGCTACTGCAATCACAATCCTGAAACGTCTGTACTGGCGCATTACCGGCTGGCGGGAACGTGCGGAACCGCGATAAAGCCACACGATATGCAGGCGGCGATTGCCTGTAGCTCATGCCACGATTTAATCGACGGGAGAGTAAAAACCAGCGATTACACCAAAGAAGAATTACGCCTGATGCATGCAGAAGGTGTTTTTCGCACACAAGAAATCTGGAGAAAGGAAGGTTATTTATGATTTACCCAACAAATACAGGAAAAAGCGGGGAACACCTTCGTCTCACCACGCTGGAAAGTGTCTGGATTCAGGGGAAACTGCGTATGTGGGGGCGCTGGTCGTATATTGGCGGCGGTAAGACGGGGAATATGTTTAACCAGTTGCTGGCATCCAAAAAATTGACGAAAACAGCCATCAATGAAGCCCTGCGCAGAATGAAAAAAGCGGGAATGGATAAAATTGAGCTGGCGATATATTTTCGTGAGATGATCGAAGGAAAGCAAAAAAGCTGGCTGGCGCATTGTACGGATGCGGAGGCGTTATGCATTGATCGGGTGATTAGTGAAGTGCTGGCAAAACACCCAGGATTGATTTGTATCCTCCGGCAACGATATGAAGGGAGGGGGATGACTAAGCGTAAAATGGCTGAATTGCTGAATGATGCACATCCTGAGTGGTGTTTTAGCACATGCGAAAAGCGAATTGCTAATTGGTTAGCCGTTGCTGAATATGCCCTGTATATTCCCATGCGAGAATCATTTGCTCAAAAAATAGCTTGATTTTTTACGCATAAATTGCTTCAATTCCGGTATGCTTCGCAAAGCTGTATCGCGAGGCGAACCAAGCGCATGAACTTTACCAGAACCCGCCATTGAGCGGGTTTTGTTGTTTCTGGGGGGGCATTTCGTTAAATGAAGCTGTGTTGTGCGCAATTAGCTAATAACACGAATCGTGAATGTATATAATGCGCTTGTTCCTTCGATGGTGTATTCGAATAACGGATTACTGAATACAGCTATCCCATTAAGGGAACACCGCCATCTGCTCATCGGGAAGAGCCGACCATCATTTAAGTGGTAGTTCGATACCTCGGTGGCGGTTCTGTGCCGACTTAGCTCAGTAGGTAGAGCAACTGACTTGTAATCAGTAGGTCACCAGTTCGATTCCGGTAGTCGGCACCATATGCGGGTATCGTATAATGGTTATTACCTCAGCCTTCCAAGCTGATGATGCGGGTTCGATTCCCGCTACCCGCTCCAGCATTTGAAATAAGCCTTATTGTATTGCAGCACTGGCGTATTTTTATTACGTGGGAGCAGGTTGTTTCGAAAAAGTATTCTGTTCTCTGGCTATGATTTGAGGCCAGGTGTAGCCTCAGTGCTGATTTTTTTACGGCAGCAGAATGGTGCATTATCGGTGGAGATTTTGTATTTCCTGGCAGGGCCGGTGATGTGCCATCCCGATGTTGTAAACATCGCTAAAAATGACATTGAGATTAATCATATACTAAGCAAAACCTGGAAATACATCCTTTACCGCCTCCACCGGGCGGTTTTTTTTATTCTGAACCCTAAAAAAAGAAACACGGACACTGATAATGCCCGTGTGGCAATGCCATGTAAGTTAGCGATGAATATGGCGCAAAAAAAAGCGCGGCCGTCGGATTAACGCCGCGGGACAAAGTCCATGAAGACTCATAAGTATTGGCCCCCTTCTGGGGACATGTTCATACTACTAAGCTTCAGAAGTGGTTTAAATCATCAAATTAACCTTAATTTTCGATAAGTCTTATTTCATTTCTTTGCGCCACATCTGGCGCGCATCAAATAACGCCACGCAAAGGGCATCTGCGGATGCCGGTGCTTTTGACGGGGTGTTTTTTACGGGCCGCTGGTGGCCATTTTTTGTTTCCATTACACAGCGCCCGCATCTGCGAGGTGGGGGTTATGAAATCCATGGATAAGTTAACAACGGGTGTCGCCTATGGCACCTCCGCAGGCAGTGCTGGCTACTGGTTTTTACAGTTGCTCGATAGAGTAACTCCGTCACAGTGGGCTGCAATCGGTGTGCTGGGTAGTCTGGTTTTTGGCCTGCTGACGTACCTGACAAACCTTTATTTCAAGATTAAAGAAGATAAGCGCAAGGCTGCGAGAGGTGAATAATGCCTCCATCATTACGAAAAGCCGTTGCTGCTGCTATTGGTGGCGGAGCAATTGCTATAGCATCAGTGTTAATCACTGGCCCAAGTGGTAACGATGGTCTGGAAGGTGTCAGCTACATACCATACAAAGATATTGTTGGTGTATGGACTGTATGTCACGGGCATACAGGAAAAGACATCATGCTCGGTAAAACGTATACCGAAGCAGAGTGCAAAGCCCTCCTGAATAAAGACCTTGCCACTGTCGCCAGACAAATTAACCCGTATATCGAAGTCGATATACCGGAAACAACGCGCGGCGCTCTTTACTCATTCGTTTACAACGTGGGTGCTGGCAATTTCAGAACATCGACGCTTCTTCGCAAAATAAACCAGGGCGATATCAAAGGCGCATGTGATCAGCTACGTCGCTGGACATATGCTGGCGGTAAGCAATGGAAAGGTCTCATGACTCGTCGTGAGATTGAGCGTGAAATCTGTTTGTGGGGTCAGCAATGAACAGAGTAACCGCGATTATCTCCGCTCTGGTTATCTGCATCATCGTCTGCCTGTCATGGGCTGTTAATCATTACCGTGATAACGCCATTACCTACAAAGCCCAGCGCGACAAAAATGCCAGAGAACTGAAGCTGGCGAACTCGACAATTACTGACATGCAGATGCGTCAGCGTGATGTTGCTGCGCTCGATGCAAAATACACGAAGGAGTTAGCTGATGCGAAAGCTGAAAATGATGCTCTGCGTGATGATGTTGCCGCTGGTCGTCGTCGGTTGCACATCAAAGCAGTCTGTCAGTCAGTGCGTGAAGCCACCACCGCCTCCGGCGTGGATAATGCAGCCTCCCCCCGACTGGCAGACACCGCTGAACGGGATTATTTCACCCTCCGGGAACGACTGGTAATGATGCAGGCCCAACTTGAAGGTGCTCAGCAATACATAACCGAACAGTGTTTAAAGTAAAATCTTAACTACAATATGATTCATTTTGATGATTGTTTCATAAGGAACAGTGAAGTAAGATCTAAGAGGAGTTAAATTTTATACAGTATAATCATAATATTGCAGCAAGGTGGTTATAATTGAAAGAATATTTAGATATGAATACATCTCATGTAAGAGTTGTTACTCATATGTGTGGGTTCCTGGTTTGGCTCTATAGTCTTTCAATGTTGCCACCAATGGTTGTAGCATTGTTTTATAAAGAAAAAAGCCTGTTCGTTTTCTTTATAACTTTCGTTATATTTTTTTGCATTGGTGGCGGAGCGTGGTATACAACTAAGAAATCTGGCATTCAATTACGTACCCGTGATGGGTTTATTATAATTGTAATGTTTTGGATTTTGTTTTCTGTTATTAGTGCATTCCCTTTATGGATTGACTCAGAACTTAATTTAACGTTCATTGATGCTCTGTTTGAAGGGGTTTCTGGAATAACAACAACAGGAGCAACTGTAATTGATGATGTTAGTTCATTACCTCGGGCATATTTGTACTATCGGTCACAGTTAAATTTTATTGGTGGTTTAGGAGTTATTGTTCTGGCGGTTGCTGTATTGCCATTATTGGGTATTGGTGGTGCAAAGCTTTATCAGTCAGAAATGCCGGGGCCATTTAAGGATGACAAACTCACTCCCCGCCTGGCCGATACGTCACGGACACTGTGGATAACTTATTCTTTATTAGGTATTGCTTGTATTGTCTGTTATAGACTTGCAGGAATGCCTTTGTTTGATGCTATTTGTCACGGGATTTCCACAGTTTCGCTTGGTGGTTTCTCAACTCATAGCGAGAGTATCGGATATTTTAATAACTATTTGGTTGAGCTGGTGGCTGGTTCTTTTTCCCTGCTATCGGCTTTCAACTTCACTCTTTGGTATATTGTTATTAGCAGGAAAACGATAAAACCTTTAATCAGAGATATTGAACTTCGTTTCTTTCTGTTAATAGCCTTAGGGGTGATCATTGTTACCTCTTTCCAGGTCTGGCATATAGGTATGTATGACTTGCATGGAAGTTTTATTCATTCGTTTTTTCTTGCCAGCTCCATGCTCACTGATAATGGTTTAGCTACGCAGGATTATGCAAACTGGCCCACGCACACGATAGTGTTTTTGCTGTCGTCAAGTTTCTTTGGGGGATGTATAGGTTCAACTTGTGGTGGAATTAAGTCACTTCGATTTCTTATACTTTTCAAACAAAGCAAACACGAGATAAATCAGCTTTCTCATCCCAGAGCGTTGTTGAGTGTAAATGTAGGAGGGAAGATAGTTACAGATCGTGTAATGAGGTCTGTATGGAGTTTCTTTTTTCTTTATACTCTCTTCACGGTGTTTTTTATACTGGTGTTAAATGGTATGGGATATGATTTTCTTACATCATTTGCAACAGTGGCTGCATGTATTAATAATATGGGATTAGGTTTTGGGGCTACTGCATCGTCATTCGGAGTGCTTAATGACATTGCAAAATATTTAATGTGCATAGCTATGATTCTTGGTCGCCTTGAAATTTATCCTGTTATTATATTGTTTTCAGGTTTTTTTTGGCGCTCCTAATATATGGCTGATTTATAATTGTGAGTTTAATATTATATTGACTCACTCATTGATCCAATACCTAACTTTACCAGCAACACCTCCGCCCCCAGTAGCACTGGCTGCTGGGGTGCGTTTTATTCATAAAGCAAGGCTGTATGAGCGAGAAATTAAAGATAGTCTATCGCCCATTACAAGAATTGTCACCGTATGCGCACAACGCCAGGACGCACAGTACTGAGCAGGTGGCACAACTGGTAGAAAGTATTAAGCAATTCGGCTGGACTAATCCGGTGCTGATTGACGAAAAGGGCGAAATTATTGCGGGTCACGGTCGTGTTATGGCGGCTGAAATGCTCAAAATGGATTCTGTTCCGGTCATTGTTCTGTCTGGCCTGACGGATGATCAGAAAAAGGCGTACCGCCTGGCAGATAATCGCCTACCGATGAATGCTGGCTGGGATGAAGATCTGTTGCGGATGGAGCTGTCGGACCTAATCAATGCTGATTTTGATGTCTCCCTGACAGGCTTCGGCCCGACAGAAATTGATGAACTGTTGACGGATGTTTTGCCCGGTACAGGAAATAAGAAGGAGCCGTATACGACGAAAATTGATACGCCTGTTTATGAGCCGTCGGGCGGTAAACCGGATATCAGTGAACTGTACGACGATACGAAAACTCAGGAGCTGATCAGCCGGATACGTTCGGCGTCCCTTGATCCTGATATTGAGAAATTCCTCCTGTGTGCGGCAGAACGTCACACGGTGTTTAATTTCAGCAGAATTGCGGACTATTACGCTCATGCCCCCGCTGAAATTCAGTGCCTTTTCGAGGAGTCGGCGCTGGTGATCATTGATTATCAGCAGGCTATTGAAAATGGATTTGTCCGAATGACGCAGCGCATGGTGGCGATCATGCATAGCGGGGAGGAGGAATATGCGTGATGATTTTTGCGCCTTTATTCTGACTCACGGGCGACCGGACAAAGTTCTGACTTACCGGACGTTGCGTCGTGCTGGCTATACCGGGAAAATTTTTATCGTTGTTGATGATGAAGATAAGACACGGCATCAGTACATGGCTGAATTTGGTGAACAGGTGCTGGTATTTTCCAAAGCAGATATTGCCAGTCGTTTTGACGAAGCCGATAATTTTGGTGACCGCCGCTCAATTTTTTACGCCCGTAATGCCTGTTTCGACCTGGCAAAACTGGTCGGGTGTAAATACTTCATTCAGCTCGATGATGATTATCACGAGTTCCAGTTTCGGGTGGATCGCAACTATGACCAGGCCTATTTCCCGATAAGGAAACTGGATGCGATCCTTTCTGAAATGCTGGCGTATTACGAATCAATACCCGCGCTTTCCATCGCTATGTCGCAGGGCGGGGATTTTCTTGGTGACAATGGCGGCCATGCTTCGTGGGTGAAACGCAAGGCAATGAACAGCTTTATCTGTTCGGTTGATCGACCGTTCTCATTCATGGGGCGCATTAACGAGGATGTGAATACGTACACGAATCTCGGTCGCCGTGGTGAATTGTTTATGACGATCGGTGCTGTCCAGTTAGGGCAGAAACAGACGCAGAAAAACAGCGGCGGAATGACCGAGCTGTATCTGGATTCCGGGACCTACGTTAAAAGTTTTTATTCCGTCATGTATGCGCCGTCGTGCGTAAAAATCTCACTGATGGGCGCCAGCCATAAACGCATTCACCATCAGGTCACCTGGAACAACGCTGCAGTAAAAATCCTTCACGAAAAATACAGGAAGAAGACACCCTGCATATTAATGGGGGTGACAAATGATTCCGTATTCGAAAGTCGAGTCTCTGGCAGCGTGCCGGATGACTGCACAACAAATCGCTGACGTTCTGGATGTTGATCTGAACCGACTGAAAGAAAATCGGGAAGCAATGACAAATTTTTACGCGTCCATCCGTAAGGGCAGAGCGAAAGGTGAAGCCGAGCTACGGGCGGCATTGTTTAAGCTTGCCAGAAAAGGGGATGCCTTTGCCCTGCGCGAACTACTCAGGGTGGATAAAAATCAGGACTAACTGATGAGCAGACCGGACTGGGGGGCGTTGCAGCAGGAGTATATTGCTGAATACACCCGCTCCGGTATATCTCCGGTGGCATGGTGTGAAGCAAGGGGACTGAATTACGCAACAGCCCGTCGTTACATCAAAAAACCTCCGAAAAATGCGCAGACAGAAATGCGCAAAACTGCGCAAAAAAGTGCGCAGAAAAAATCTGCGCAGACTGCACAAAAGCGGAACGGAAAATCTCAGGAAAAAAAGCCAGTATCCGATGCGTACCTGAATGAGGGCGATGCGGAAGAAATTTCGTTCTGTCCCGATGAATTCGGCATTTCTGACCAGCAGGCTAAGTTTGCGATGCTTGTTGCTCAGGGTAAAAAGCCGACAGAGGCGTACCGACTAGCCGGTTATGAGGGGCAAGGTGCGACAGCTAACAGCAACGCCAGTCGTATGCTTAGAAATGCCAGGGTTTTTCGCGCTATCAGCTACTTCCGCAATCAGTACCAGAAACGCTATACCGCAGACCTGGATTTACTAGTGAGTCAGTTGATGGCTATTGTCCTGGCCGACCCCAATCAGCTTGCACAATTTCGCCGTGTTAACTGCCGTTATTGCTGGGGCGAGAATCATCTCTACCAGTGGCGCGATATAGCAGAATTCGACAAGGCAGCGGCGCAGGCTTCCAGAGATGGCAAACCCGAACCGGAATATGGAGGCCTCGGCTTTGTTGATAACGCCATACCCAATCCGGACTGCCCGAAGTGCTGCGGTGAGGGAACGGGACAGCTTTATATGGCTGATACCACTCTGCTTGATGGGGATGCGCGGCAATTATATGCAGGGGCAAAATTCGGAAAATTCGGCGTTGAGATCCTGCTGGAGGATAAGGCTGCCGCCCGGCGTGAATTGTTGCGTTTGTTTTCTGCTGGCGGGGCTTTATGTGCAGATAAACGGCTACAGGAACTGGAAATTGAACGGCGCAGAATGGAAAACCAGAAGCTGCGCAAAGAGATCGAAACGGTGGAAGATAATGAACATCCCCAGCCTGTGGCGATCAATATTAATGTGGTTGATGCCAGAGTAAGGAGTGATGAAGATGATCTCTCCGACGCTTAATGTGCCTCAGGCGCGATTTCTTTCAATGCCCCATAAATTTAAAGCCTATATTGCTGGTTTTGGCTCGGGCAAAACATGGGTTGGGTGTGGCGGCATATGCAAGGGGATTTGGGAGCATCCAGGTATAAATCAGGGATATTTTGCGCCAACGTATCCCCAAATTCGCGATATTTTTTACCCTACAGTGGAAGAAGTTGCTGCTGACTGGGGATTGAACGTAAAAATTAATGAGGGAAATAAAGAGGTTCACTTTTATTACGGACGCCAGTATCGGGGAACCACTATCTGCAGATCGATGGAGAAGCCACAAACGATCGTCGGTTTCAAAATTGGTAATGCGTTGGTGGATGAACTGGACATTTTGCCGAAGGAAAAAGCCAGAACGGCGTGGCGCAAGATAATTGCACGTATGCGTTATAAGATTGATGGACTTCGCAACGGTATTGACGTTACAACCACGCCGGAAGGATTCAAATTTGTCTACGAGCAGTTTGTTAAAGCCGTGCGTGAAAAAACAGAGCTGGCCTCACTGTATGGTCTGGTGCAGGCATCTACTTTCGATAATGAAAAGAACCTGCCAGCAGATTACATTCCTTCGCTTCTTGAATCATACCCTCCAGAGCTGATTAAAGCCTATCTGCGAGGACAGTTTACTAACCTGACAAGTGGTACTGTTTACCATCAGTTTGACCGGAAACTGAATAATTGCGAAGAAGTGGAGCAGCCAGGGGAGCCGATTTATATTGGGATGGATTTTAACGTTGGAAAGATGGCGGGAATCGTCCATGTGCTGCGTTTGGGGCTTCCATGTGCGGTAACTGAAATCATCAATGCCTACGATACGCCGGATATGATCCGCATCATTAAAGAACGCTTCTGGCTGTATGATGGGAATGATTACCGGAAAGTGAGGGAAATTTATATTTATCCAGATGCTTCCGGGGATTCCAGAAAATCAAGTAACGCAAGTACGACGGATATAGCCCAGCTTAAGCAGGCTGGTTTTAACGTTGTGGTGAACAGCTCGAACCCGCCAGTAAAAGATCGCGTTAACTCAATGAATGCAATGTTCTGCAATGCCAATGGTGAGCGTCGCTATAAAGTTAATGTGAAGCGTTGCCCGTTATATGCCGAATCTCTGGAGCAACAGGTCTGGGATGAGAAGGGGGAGCCTGATAAAAAATCTGGCAATGATCACCCGAATGATGCCGGAGGTTATTTCATCGTTAAGCAATTCCCTATTGTCAAACCGACCGGAAGAGTCACATCACTTCGGATTTAATTATGGCTGATATATCAACACCCAACCTCGACTATAACGATATGCTGGAGGCGTGGGATATTAACGACGCACTGATGGGCGGTACGCTTGAAATGCGCAGGCAGGGGGAAAATTATCTCCCAAAATGGCCTAACGAAGATGAAGACGCTTATAAAAAACGCCTGTCTGTGGCTACGCTACTTCCTGTGTATGAAGAAAGCATCAAGCAAAATATTGGGCGCATATTTGCAGAGCCGACAGTATTGAGTGAGGAAACGCCGGCAAAAATCAGGGAATATACAGAAAATATCGACATGGAGGGGAGCCGACTGGATGTGTGGGCGCAGCAATTTTTCAGCCTCGCATTTCAGTATGGTGTGGCACATGCGCTGGTGGACTATCCACGAACGGATATGAAAGAGATTCGTACAAAAGCCGATGAAAACGCGACCGGTGGTCGTCCGTACGTTACGATGCTGAATCCACGCCAGGTTATTGGATGGAAATCGAAAGTTGAAAAAGGGAAAGTTGTTCTCACTGATTTGCGTATAAAAGAGGTCATCATTATTGATGGTGATGATTTCGGGCAGAAGAAGGTGGAGCAGATCCGCCATATTATGCCCCGTCGAGTTGAAATTTATCGACGTAGCGAAGGCACTAATGGCGAATCTGTCTGGACGCTTCATGAGTCATGGAATACCAGCCGTGATGATATTCCTCTGGTAACACTGTACACGAAGAAAACAGGATTTATGCGTGGTACACCGCCATTGCTTAATCTTGGCTTGCTGAATATCAAGCACTGGCAAAGCCAGAGCGAGCAGGACAATATTCTTCATGTTACCCGCGTTCCATTGCTGGTGGCCTACGGGCTGGACAGGAATGAAGAACTGACGGTTGGTGCATCCACCGCTACGATTTTTGAGGACAGAACAAAAAATGGCCTCGAATATGTTGAACATAGTGGCGCAGCGATAGAATCTGGCGAAACATCACTTGAGAAGCTGGAAAATCAGATGCGTCATGCCGGCGCTAAACTTCTGCGTGCTGAAAATACATCCACCAAATCTGTTGATCAGACTAATGAAGAGCGAATGCAGGAAAACTCGCCGCTTTATACAATGGCGAACTCCCTCGAAGATGCCCTCGATAATATTCTCCAGATAATGGCGGAATGGATCGGAGAGAGTTGCGGTGGCAATGTGGATGTGCGCACTGAACTGGATGTATCTGCCCAGGTGTTTGACTCATCCTCCGCGCTGGCTGTTCAGTCATTGCGTCAGGGCGGTGATATACGTCAGATTGATGCGGTTCGGGTGTTGCAGGCGTTGAAATTTATCGATCAGGATTCCCGTCCAGAGGAAGTGATCGATGAATTAAAAAATCAGAGTGTAATGCTGATGGAAATCAATGATGCAAACCGTGAATGAACGGCTGCGTGATGAATCAATTGCTCATGCAGTCTGGATATCCCGCTATAGCACTGGCGTGGCTGCCAGAATGGTGAAAATACTGAATGACAGCGATGCGGAACTTACTGCTCGCCTGCTGATAGCACTGGACAGCCTCGATCCAGGTAATTTTACCGTTAAGCGCCTGGAGTCACTTCTGGCGAGCGTCAGAAAGGTTAACCGCACTGCTATTAACAGCATGTTTACCAGTCTCTCCGGAGAGCTGAACGAGCTGGCAATTTATGAGGCTGGTTATCAGTTAAGTCTGTTTGATTCTATGCTACCTGATTTTGTTGCTGATGTTCACCCTCTGGTTGGTATCTCTCCTGATGCACTTTATGCCGCTGCAATGGCGCGACCATTCCAGGGACGACTGCTCAGTGAGTGGGCCTCAGATCTTGAGGCGGATCGGCTCAGACGCATAACAAATACAGTGCGTCAGGGTTTTTTGCTGGGGGATACCAATGAGCAGATCGCAAGAAAAATTCGGGGACATGTCAGTAAGGGATTTCAGGATGGTGCATTGCAGATGAGCCGGGCTAATGCGGCCAGCATTGCAAAAACAGCGGTTGGACATCTTGCTGCTACTGCCCGTGAGAGTTTTGCCAGCGCGAATAATGATTTGATTAAGGGTAAGCAATGGTTATCAACGCTTGATAATCGTACTACGCCACAATGTCGAATCAGGGATCGCCTCAAATATACGCTGAATAATAAACCTGTAGGTCACAGCGTGCCTTATTTGCAGGGGCCGGGAAAAATTCATTTCTGCTGCCGCTCAACGGAAACGTTCATTCTGAAATCAGCGAAGGAACTGGGTATTGATGTTCGCGATATTTCCCCGGCTGAGCGGGCCAGCATGGATGGCGTGGTGGCCGGAGATACAACCTACAGGGAATGGTTTTTGCGTCAGCCTTACACCAGACAAAAACAGATTGTGGGGGAAACCCGAGCAAAGCTGATTCGGGATGGTGGTATGTCGCCAGATGAATTTTACACCGATAAAGGCGAATGGCTGACGCTGAAGCAGCTCCGTGAGCGTGATGCACAGGTATTCAGAAAAGCAGGGATTTAAATAAATTATTTATTACAACAGGCTACCTTCGGGTGGCCTTTTTTATTGCTGCGATCCGGATGGTGAGCAGCGTAACTGTCGGAAGACTTAAACCAGGTACTAATATGAAACTGAAAACGGTCGAGATTAACGGAAAACAATACGCAGAAATTGATACTGCTGGCCTGCCAGTTTATGTGCACGACGATGGTAAAGAAATTGGCTTCGATGCACCGCTGGCGACAAAAAAAATTACAGAGCTTAATGGCGAGGCAAAAAATCATCGCCTGGCTAAAGAAGCTGCAGAGGAAAAACTGGCTAAGTTTGCCGCTATCGAAGACCCGAAGAAGGCGATCGAGGCACTGGAAATGCTGTCAAAAATCGACCAGAAAAAGCTGCTCGATGCGGGACAGGTTGACCAGGTTAAGGCAGAAATTACGAAAAATTTTCAGCAGCAATTAGATGAAGAAAAGCAACGCTCTCAGATGCTGGAGAAGCAGCTTTACGATTCTATGATTGGCGGTAGTTTTGCGGGTTCAAAATATATTGCCGATAAAATTGCGATCCCGGCAGATTTATTACAAGCCCGCTTCGGGCAGGCATTCAAAGTGGAAGAAGGGAGGATCGTTGCTTATGACGCTTCCGGCAACAAAATTTATTCCCGCGCGAAGCCTGGCGAACTGGCGCAGTTTGATGAGGCGCTGGAGTTCCTTGTCGAAAATTACCCTCAGAAAGACTACATCCTGAAAGCCAGTGGCAACAATGGCGGCGGCTCCCGTCCGACACAGCATGATATTGGTCAGAAAACGATGAAACGCTCTGCTTTTGATGCACTGGATGTTGCAGGTAAGCAAAACGCATTGAAAGACGGTATCACAATCGTTGATTAACACATTTGTCAGCTTCCGGATGGGAGCTGGTGTCAGGGCTGGATAGCTCATTACTCCATCTATTCACAATTACGCAAATTTTTAAGGAATATTTAATTATGGCTGGAAATACCCTGACCGGGTTGATCCCGACTATTTATACCGCCCTGGATGTTGTATCCCGTGAGCAGGTAGGTTTTATCCCTGCGGTAGCAAAAAACGCAAAAGCTGACGCCGCAGCAAAAGATCAGACGGTAACCGCGCCAGTTGCGCCTGAGGCGAAAACCGAAGATATCGTACCGGGGCCGTCAGCTCCGAATACCGGTGATCAAAATATTGGCACTGTTGATGTAAAAATTACTAAATCCAAAATGGCACCGGTTAAATGGAATGGTGAAGAACAACTGGCTCTTGGCCCTTCAGGGACTTACAACACCATTCTGGCTGATCAGTTCAAGCAGGCTTTTCGCGCCCTTGCAAACGAGGTTGAGGCTGATCTTGGTGCGTTGTATTTCGGTGCTTCCCGCGCCGTGGGAACCGCAGGGACAACGCCGTTTGGTGTTAAAGATGATCTTTCTGATGCTGCTCTGGCTCGTCAGGTTCTGGAGGATAACGGCGCACCGACAACCGATCTGCAGATGGTGCTTGGCTCCACTGCCATTGCTAATTTGCGCGGAAAACAGTCTGTACTGTTTAAAGTGAATGAATCCGGCACTGAACAGCTACTGCGTGAGGGCGTGTTGGGGCGTCTGGAGGGATTCAATATTCACAGTTCGGCAGGTGTAAAACGAGCGCCAAAGGTTGCTGCAACTGGTTATCTCGTGAATGGCGAGAAAAAAGAAGGCGATGTTCTTATTTCCATTGATACTGGTTCGGGGAGTATTTCTGCAGGTCAGATTGTTACGTTCGCTGGCGATCCGAATCAGTATGTTGTGGCAGCAGCGACCAGCAATCTGATTACTCTTGCAGCGCCCGGACTGCGTCAGGATCTGGCCGATGATACTGCAATCACAGTTGTTGGCTCCTTTACTGCAAATATGGCGTTTGATCGCAACGCGTTTCTGCTGGCATCCCGTACTCCGGCAATGCCGGAAGGTGGCGATAATGCTGATGATGTAATGAATGTTACGGACCCGATTTCAGGGATTACGTTCCAGATTGCACTGTATCGTCAGTATCGCCAGGTGCGCTATGAAGTTGGACTGGCATGGGGTGTTTCATCAGTGAAGCCGGCACATGGTTGTCTGATTCTTGGTTAAACATTCAAACGGGGCTTCGGCCCCATTTTTAATGGAGGGCATATGGCCGGATTAACTAAAGAGCAAAGAGCACAGCGTGAAGCCGCACAAAAAACGCAAATTGAGTTAGTGGTTATGGTGACCGATTATCAGATGTTTCCCGGCGCACCAACTATCGCTAATGTTCATCCTGATGAAGTTGACAACTGGAAGGCTCTGGGCTGGAAAACTCAGGAGTAACACATGATCACTTACGTGACCTGTGATGACGTTGATAATGCGTTTGGGAACGCCTGGACGAGTGAGAACGCTAAAAATAAAGCTGTTTTAATGGCTAATGCCTGGCTTAATGGCTTCAGCCTGAAAATTAACCCATCCCGTATTCCGGAAGAGGTAAAACTTGCGGGAGCATATGCAGCCAGAATTGCCTCTGTCGGTAAGTTGTTTCAGCAGAAAAATGATTCAGGCGTTGTTATCAGTAAAGCCGTGTCGGCTGACGGGGTCAGTGTATCGAAATCATTTGCTGAATTGCCAGCAAACAGCACTGCATTGCTTGAACCCGATTTACAGCTTGCGATAGCACTGCTGAAACCGTACGGACTTAGTCGCTCACAAGTCAGGGTTGTGAGGGGGGGATGATGGGGGTTCGTGAAGAGATTCAGTCAGAGGTTGCCGCTGCTTTTGATGAGGATTTAGCAGACGTCGTGAGTGATTTTTCTGGTTCTTACGTTACGTACCGGAACTGGGATCCTGTGACTGAAACTGGCGGCGAATCCACAGCAACCTATACCGGGCGAGGCGTGTTGACGCGTTATAAGCTGGGCAGAATTGATGGGATTAATATTTTGCATGGTGACCTTAAATTAACTGCTCTGGTATGCGAGGTTACGGATAAACCCGCTGTCGGCCATATTATTGAGATTTATGATTCTGTATCAAGGCAGTTGCAACGATACGAGGTAATTACAGCGAGTGTAGATCCTTCCGCATCAGTTTACTCAATCCAGTTAAGGAGAGCGTAAATGGCAAAGGCATGGGATATCGAACCGTCAATATTTGCCGGGATGATTGAGGAAGATGTGGGGCTGAAAATTCGCTACATCGCTATTCAGATTCTTACTGCTATTGATATTGCTGCTCCGGTTGATACCGGGCGTTTCAGAAATAACAACATGGTGTCGTTACAGCATCCCGATTTTGGTATATCTGATAACGTGGATCCGAACGGTACGATTGCGGTTCAGCGTGGGATCGGGGTTATTTCGAAAGCTGCAAATTACGGAATTATTTATATCCAGAATAACCTTCCTTATGCAGAGGCTCTTGAAAACGGTCATTCACAACAAGCGCCAACTGGCGTGTATGCCAACGCTTTTAATGGTGTTTTACAGGCTTACAAATGACGTTTACTGAAATCAGAAATACGGTCATTTCCAGAATGACGGCACAGACGGTTATTGATGGAAAAGACGTATTGTATCCGAACGGGCCAACGTTCGATCCTTCCGGTAAGTTAATCTGGGCGCGTTTAAGCAATATTCCCGGGCAGGCTGGAGTTAATGAAATTGGCGCGGGGCCGGTTGTTTATCGCACGGGGATAATCATTATTCAGTTATTTGTCCCCGCAGGTTCTGGTTCAAAACTCATTACTGAGACAGCCGATAAATTGCGGGAACTGTTTGAGTTTCAGGATGACGATCGTCTCAGTTACCAGGCTGTTTCCTCAATAACCGTTGGCGAAAAGAATGGCTGGTTCCAGCTTAATCTTCAAATTCCATATCGCGCGCTCTAGCGCAATTAATGACATAGGAGGCTCCTGTGAGTTCAGGTGCAAAGGTTATCTCGGCATTTATCCGGGAGACAGTTGCAGGCACCACACCAGCAAGTGGTGACTGGAGTTTATTAAAACGCACAAGCTGGGGAGTAAAACCCACCCAGAATAAAGGCGAAAATAATGAGATTGGCGGCTCCCGGATGGCTCAGGGGGCGACGCCTGGCACTGTGGATGTTGGCGGTGATGTTGGTACCAAATTTCGCTGGGGTCAACATGATGATTTTCTTGCATCCTGTTTCGGCGCGGAATGGTCCGGTGATTCTCTGACAATGGGGAATGAGCGAATAACATTTTCTCTGGCGACCTATGCGTCCGATGTTGGAATTGCCTCTGTTGTCAGAGGAGCGCAGGTTGGCTCATGGAAAATGCAGATCCCTAACGACGGCGATATTACGGCGACCGTAACCTTTGCCGGGTTGGACTGGGAATCAAAGGCCGATGATACGAATTTTATCAAAGGCGAACCTGTGGATAGTGCAGGAAAACTACGTTATTCGTTTAAGGAGGTTTCAGCAGTAAGCCTGAATGGTGTTGCCGGAGGTAACGGTTTTTGTATCGACAGTTTTGATATTCAGTTCGATAACAAACTCCAGACACAGCGTTGTATCGGGACTGGCTCGCCTTATGCAGGAGCAAATATTCCGACTACTTTTACACCGTCCGGTACGGTGACGCTTTCATGGTCTAAAGCCGCGTGGGAAATCTGGAGTAAAACACTGACTGGAGAAACAGTTCCGTTCAGCTTCACGCTTTCGAATGGAGAGGGGGCATACACTTTCAGTTTCCCGAAGGTTCAGGTGTCAGGTGAATGGCCTGATGGGGGTAATACCGACATTATCCAGGTTCAATTGAGCATTACCGCAGCAGATGAAGCACCTACGATAACCAGAAAAAAAGCCTCCCCGGCTGCCGTGATCGCAAAAGCCAGTGCTGAGGCGATTAGTTGATTTTCCGTTATTCCCCCTGTGGTACTGCACTACAGGGGAGCGCATTGAATGAGGTTATAGATGTTTATTCTTAATCAGAAAATTATCATCGGTGGAGAACGCTGGTTTACCCCAATGAAGGACTTAAAACTTGTAGACGGGTTAAAACTGTTGGTGGCAAGCAGCGATAACGATCAGTATCGCTCCCGTAATGCATTAATCCGTCGCCACATTGAGAAAATGGATGCCAGTTTGCACGTTGGAACGAAGGAGTTTGATATTGCAAAGGTTTCCGAGGTGGATTCTGTTGATGATTTACTCATTGATAATGCTGCTCGTTATCTGCTGAAAGACTGGAAAGGGGTTGGTGAACTGGTTGATGGTGTTGAGGTTGCACTGGAATATACGCCAGAACGAGGGATTGCGCTGCTTAAGCAGAATCCAGAGTTGTACTGGCAGATCCTTGCAGAAGCAGCCAGCATCGCCCAGGGGAAAGAGCAGCAGAAGCAGGATACGATAAAAAAGCCATTGCCGCCCAGCGGTGGTTGTCGGAGTTCGGGGGAGAAAAGGGTGAAAAGGCAAGATGGAAGCGAGAAAAACTCAGGTTGCCGCCGCTCCCGGAGCCAGAAATAGATCCCGTTGTCCGTGAGTTATTGTATGCGTATTCAGTAATGTCTCGTTCCAGGCGCTATGCTGGTATGTCAGGGACTCCGTTGCCGTTGTCATTATCTGATATAAATGATTATTTGAAAATGCACCCAGTATTAATAGACAGAGATGAATTTGAAGCTGTGATCTTTTCGCTTGACGATAATTATTTTTCGCAATTTGCAAAAAATAACTAAATGAGAGCATAATAAGGCTAATGCTTCTTTGCTTATTGTGCATAATTTAAAAGTATGCATATAGTTGAATGGGAAATTGATAGTTGACTCTTGAATGTGTTGAGTATTATTAATAATGCCGCACAGCTTGTTTATTGCTGTTGTAATAATAATTTGTAAAACAAAGGTAATTTTATGAAAAAAGCAGTGTTAACTACTATTATCGCTTCAGCTTTGTTTGTAACTGGTTTTGCAAGCGCTGAATTGCTGCAGAGCACTATTTCTGCCGGTTATGCTCATAGCCATGCAAAGATCGATAGTGCCAGTGATAACCTTAAAGGTTTCAACGTTAAATATCGTTACGAGCTGAATAACGACTGGGGTATGATTGGTTCCTTCGTGTATACCAATTACAACAAAGATACTTACGGTTATGTTCCAGGTCCGCAAGGGAAACCGCAATACACTAAATTAGCCTCTGGAGATCTTGATTATTTCTCCGTGACAGGCGGTCCGTCCTATCGTTTTAATGATTTTCTGAGCGCGTATGCTCTCATTGGGCTTGGATATGGAAAAGCTCATGTATGGGACGGTGATTTTTCCGCATCTTCAGATAAAACCTCGGTGGCATATGGTGCAGGTTTCCAGAACAACCCAATGCCAAACCTGGCGATTGATGCATCCTATGAATACTCCAAGTTGGGTGATGTGAAAGCCGGTACTTGGATGGCTGGTATCGGTTACCGCTTCTGATAATTCCCTTCCCTCTGTTGTCTGGCCCCGCTTAGTAAGCGGGGCTTTTTATTTGTCCGGAGTAACTAAATGGCAGAGCAAACCTCGCGTCTTGCAATAATTATTGATAGCACTGGAGCGAAAAATAATGCTGACAATCTGACCTCCTCATTAGTCAAAATGACGCAGGCCGGGGAAACTGCTGCAAATAGCGCAGGGAAAGTGACTAAGGCAACAGAAGATGAGAAGAATGCGCTCGCAAAATTAAAAGCAGTTATTGATCCAGTTGGTGCCGCAATTGATACTGTCGGTCGACGCTATTCTGAATTAAAGAAATATTTCGATAAAGGACTTATTGATAAAGAAGAATATGAATTTCTTGCCCGTAAACTTAATGAAACCACAGAGGAATTGAGCGGGGTTGCGCAAGCGCAGAGAGAAGCCGAGAAGGCCGGAAAACTTGCTGCCGCCCAGCAGGAAGCGCAGGCCCAAGCCTTTCAAAGAATGCTGGACAAGATCGACCCTCTGGCAGCGGCGCTAAGAAATCTTGATCAACAGCAGGATGAACTTAATGCTGCACTTTCATCCGGGAAAATAAATGGCTCTCAGTTTGATAATTACAGTCGAAAAATACAGGAAACGCGGCGAGAGCTAACAGGAGAGGCTCAGGCAGAACGAGAAGCAGTAAAAGCGCATGATGAACAAGTTGCTGCTTTGCAACGTCTGATTGCTCAACTCGATCCTGTCGGAACAGCTTTTAACCGCCTGACAGAGCAGCAAAAGCAACTCAGCGAAGCAAAAGCCAAGGGGATGCTTTCTCCTGAAATGTATGAGGAGCTTTCAGGAAAACTTCGTGCTATGCGGAGTGAGCTTGAGGCTACTCAATCGCAACTAAGCAAAACCGGAATGTCGGCAAAACAAACGGCTTTTGCTATGCGCATGTTGCCTGCACAAATAACGGATATTGTTGTTGGGTTGTCCACTGGTCAGTCGCCATTTATGGTGTTAATGCAGCAGGGCGGCCAGCTAAAAGATATGTTCGGTGGGATTGGCCCGGCGATCAAAGGTGTTGGTTCTTATGTGCTGGGATTAATTAATCCTTTTACCCTGGCCGCAGCAGCCGTTGGCGTCCTGGGGCTGGCTTACTATAAAGGCTCTCAGGAGCAGGACGAATTTAATAAATCTCTTATTCTTACCGGAAATCAGTTGGGGACAACCAGCGGGCAATTGGCGGATATAGCTCAACGTGCCGGGGATGCGGCTGATTCGACAACTGGTGCTGCGGCGGCAGTATTAAACCAGCTTGTGCGTTCGGGAAAGGTAGCGAGCCGTTCGCTGGAGCAGGTGACGACAGCGATAGTAAAAACGAGCGAATTAACTGGAATATCGACCGATCAACTGGTTAATGATTTCAATGAAATTGCAAAGGATCCTGTCAGTGCCATATCAAAACTTAATGATCAGTACCATTTTCTGACCCTGGCGACTTATAACCAGATTAAGGCGCTACAGGATGAAGGGAACCAGCAGGAGGCCGCCCGCATTGCGACAGAAGCATACTCATCCTCAATGATCCAGCGCACCAACCAGATTAAAGAAAATCTTGGTTATCTTGAGACTGCATGGAAAGCTGTCGCTGAGTCCGCAAAATGGGCATGGGATTCCATGCTGGATATTGGTCGTGATGCCTCCCTTGATCAAAAAATCTCAGATATTCTCCATCAAATTGATGAAATAGAAAAAAATACCCGACCCGGAGCTTTCGGGTTAGGTGGCATTGGGGATGGCGGCGCTCAAAATAAAAGGCTGGCACGATTAAAGCAGCAATTGGGCGTACTTCAAGCAGAAAAAATTGCTCAGGACGTACTAAATTCATCAATAACCGATTACAACAAGCGACAACAGGAAGGAATTGAACTCAGACAGAAAGCAGATGCCTTTTCAAAACAATATCAGACCCGGGAGCAGCAGAGAGCCAGTGAACTTGCAAAACTGGAAAAGCTAAAGAGTCAGTATTCAAAGGAAGAATATAATAATCTTGTCGCTCAAATAAATGAGCGTTATAAAGATCCAAAGCTACCAAAGGCGAAAGGTTATTCGGATGATGCTGCCCAACGAATGATTGATCATCTGAATCAACAGAATGCGTTACTAAGTTCACAAGCTGAATTGACCATTAAATTAAGTTCCTCTGAACAGGAACTGGTTAAGTGGCGTCAGCAGATTGCCGACCTGGAGTCACGACCGTCATCGAAATTAACCCAGGATCAGAAATCGCTTCTCTTACACCGGGAAGAAATAACCGCGTTGATGGAGAAAAATGTTGCGATTGAAAAAAATAACAGGCTAATCAAGGAATCAACCGAAATAGCCGCATGGCGTGATTCATTGCAGGCTTCGATTGATAATCGTCAGCAGGGGTATGATATTCAGATTGCTGGTTATGGGCTTGGCGATAAAAATCAGCAACGTCAGCAGGAATTACTGCGGATTGAACGTGAATATAACAACCAGCGTCTGCAACTTGAACGTGACTATGCAGATAAATCCCGTGGAATGTCAGATCATGTTTTTCAGGAGAAAATGCAGGCTCTGAATGATGCTCTGGAACGAGAAAAAGAAATTGTCAGACAGAAAAACGAGCAGGTCGATATTCAGGCAGGAGACTGGGTTAGTGGTGCCTCCCAGGGATTCAATAACTGGCTGGATGACACTAAGGATATCAGTGAGCAGATAAAATCAACCACGACTCAGATGTTTGATGGGATGACCGATGCGCTGGGTGATTTTGTCACGACAGGCAAGGCAAATTTTCGTTCTTTCGCTACTTCCGTGATTTCGGATCTTAGTCGAATAGCATTAAAGGCTTCAATTACTGGGATTTTCGACAGCATTAGTAACAGTTCTTCTGGGGGGATTTTAGGAACTATAGGGAGTGCTATTAGTAAATTTATTCCGAATGCAAAGGGCGGTGTTTATGAGTCTCCGTCATTGAGCACGTATTCGAACGGTATTTATGATTCCCCGCAATTTTTTGCTTTTGCAAAAGGGGCGGGTGTTTTTGGTGAGGCTGGACCGGAAGCCATTATGCCATTAACACGAACTTCCGATGGTTCTCTTGGTGTCAGAGCTATTAATAGTAAAAGTGGTAATGGAGGCGGAGATATTACCTATGCCCCTGTATACCAAATCACTATTCAAAATGACGGCCAGAATGGAGAGATTGGCCCTCAGGCAATAAAAGCACTTATGGGGATGGTTGATCAGCGGGTGCAGGGCACTCTGTTAAATATGCGACGTGATGGGGGAATGTTAAGTGGCTAATACGGAAGAATTTCACTGGTTACCAGAGGATGGAATGAAAACAGAAAATAAACCATCGATAAAAATTGTAAGATTTGGCGATGGTTATGAGCAACGAAGTCCAAATGGACTTAATCATTCTCTGCGCGTTTTCACCTGTGATTTCAAAGTTGAGGCGAATGAACGTGATTCATTTGAAAAATTTTTAGCCCGGCATGAAGGCTATAAATCTTTTTTTTGGCGCCCGCCGGGTATTAACAGAAAAATCAGAGTGGTGTGTCGAACGTGGTCAGCGACAGAACATATCACCTATACCGATTTTTCGTGTCAGTTTGACGAAGTGGTGATCTGATGCAGGACATACAACAGGAAACACTGAATGAATGCATTCGGGCGGAGCAGTCGGCCAGCGTGGTGCTCTGGGAAATCGACCTGACAGAGGTAGGCGGGGATCGCTACTTTTTCTGCAATGAGCAGAATGAAAGAGGTGAGCCGGTTACCTGGCAGGGGCGGCAGTATCAGGCATATCCCATTCAGGGGACGGGATTTGAACTGAACGGCAAGGGCAGTGCTGCCCGTCCGACACTGACGGTTTCTAACCTGCACGGCATGGTCACCGGGATGGCGGAAGACCTGCAGAGTCTGGTCGGCGGAACGGTGGTCAGGCGTAAGGTTTACGCCCGTTTTCTGGATGCGGTGAACTTCGTCAACGGAAACAGCGACGCCGATCCGGAGCAGGAGGTGATCAGCCACTGGCGCATCGAGCAGTGCAGCGAACTGAGCGCGGTCAGTGCCTCCTTTGTACTGGCCACGCCGACGGAAACGGACGGCGCTGTTTTTCCGGGACGTATCATGCTGGCCAACACCTGCACCTGGACCTATCGCGGCGATGAGTGCGGTTATCACGGTCCGGCGGTCGCGGATGAATATGACCAGCCAACGTCCGATATCACGAAGGATAAATGCAGCAAATGCCTGAGCGGATGTAAGTTCCGCAATAACGTCGGCAACTTTGGCGGCTTCCTTTCCATTAACAAACTTTCGCAGTAAACCCATGACAGAGACAGAATCAGCGATTCTGGCGCACGCCCGGCGATGTGCGCCAGCGGAGTCGTGTGGCTTCGTGGTGAGAGCGCCGGAGGGGGAAAGATATTTTCCCTGCGTGAATATTTCCGGTGAGCCGGAGGATTATTTCCGGATGGCTCCGGAGGACTGGCTGCAGGCAGAAATGCAGGGTGAGATTGTGGCGCTGGTCCACAGCCACCCCGGTGGTCTGCCCTGGCTGAGTGAGGCCGACCGGCGGCTGCAGGTGCAGAGTGATTTGCCGTGGTGGCTGGTCTGCCGGGGGACGATTCATAAGTTCCGCTGTGTGCCGCATCTCACCGGGCGGCGCTTTGAGCACGGGGTGACGGACTGTTACACGCTGTTCCGGGATGCTTATCATCTGGCGGGGATTGAGATGCCGGATTTTCATCGCGAGGATGACTGGTGGCGTCACGGTCAGAATCTCTATCTGGATAATCTGGAGGCCACAGGGCTGTATCAGGTGCCGTTGTCATCAGCACAACCGGGCGATGTGCTGCTGTGCTGTTTTGGTTCATCGGTGCCGAATCATGCCGCCATTTACTGTGGTGATGGCGAGCTGCTGCACCATATTCCTGAACAACTGAGCAAACGAGAGAGGTATACCGACAAATGGCAGCGACGCACACACTCCCTCTGGCGTCACCGGGCATGGCGCGCATCTGCCTTTACGGGGATTTGCAACGATTTGGCCGCCGCATCGACCTTCGTGTGAAAACGGGGGCCGAAGCCATCCGGGCGCTGGCCACACAGCTCCCGGCGTTTCGTCAGAAACTGAATGAGGGCTGGTATCAGGTGCGCATTGTCGGGCGTGATGCAGGAGAAAATGAATTATCTGCCCGTCTTAATGAGCCGCTGGCAAATGGTGCCGTGATCCACATTGTGCCGCGTCTGGCGGGAGCTAAAAGTGGCGGTGTTTTTCAGGCAGTGCTGGGTGCGGCGCTGATTGCGGTGGCATGGTGGAACCCTGTGGGCTGGCTGGGTGCCGCGGCTGTATCGGGCATGTATGCGGCAGGGGCCAGTATGATCCTGGGCGGTGTTGCACAGATGCTGGCTCCTAAACCCAAAACCCCCCGTACACAGACAACGGATAACGGCAAGCAGAATACCTATTTTTCTTCGCTGGATAATATGATTGCCCAGGGTAATCCGTTACCGGTTCTGTACGGTGAAATGCGTGTGGGGTCACGTGTTGTTTCTCAGGAGATCAGCACGGCAGACGAAGGGGACGGTGGTCAGGTTGTGGTGATTGGTCGCTGATGCAAAATATTTTATGTGAAACCGCCTCCGGGCGGTTTTGTCGTTTATGGAGCGTTAGGAATGGGTAAAGGCAGCAGTAAGGGGCATACCCCGCGCGAAGCGAAGGACAACCTGAAGTCCACGCAGTTGCTGAGTGTGATCGATGCTATTAGCGAAGGGCCGATTGAAGGTCCGGTGGATGGATTAAAAAGCGTGCTGCTGAACAGTACGTCGGTGCTGGACAGTGAGGGGAATACCAATATCTCCGGTGTCACGGTGGTGTTCCGGGCCGGTGAGCAGGAGCAGACACCGCCGGAGGGTTTTGAATCCTCCGGCTCCGAGACGGTGCTGGGTACGGAAGTGAAATATGACACGCCGATCACCCGGACCATCACGTCGGCAAACATTGACCGACTGCGTTTTACCTTCGGCGTGCAGGCACTGGTGGAAACCACCTCAAAGGGGGACAGGAATCCGTCGGAAGTCCGCCTGCTGGTTCAGATCCAGCGTAATGGTGGCTGGGTGACGGAAAAAGACATCACCATTAAGGGCAAAACCACCTCGCAGTATCTGGCCTCGGTGGTGGTGGGTAACCTGCCGCCGCGCCCGTTCAATATACGGATGCGCAGGATGACGCCGGACAGCACCACAGACCAGCTGCAGAACAAAACGCTCTGGTCGTCATACACCGAAATCATCGATGTGAAACAGTGCTACCCGAACACGGCACTGGTCGGCGTGCAGGTGGATTCGGAACAGTTCGGCAGCCAGCAGGTGAGCCGTAATTATCATCTTCGCGGACGCATTCTGCAGGTGCCGTCGAACTATAACCCGCAGACGCGGCAATACAGCGGTATCTGGGACGGAACGTTTAAGCCTGCGTACAGCGACAACATGGCCTGGTGTCTGTGGGATATGCTGACCCATCCACGCTACGGCATGGGGAAACGTCTTGGTACGGCAGATGTGGATAAATGGGCGCTGTATGTCATCGGCCAGTACTGCGACCAGTCGGTGCCGGACGGCTTTGGCGGCACGGAGCCGCGCATCACCTGTAATGCGTACCTGACCACACAGCGCAAGGCGTGGGATGTGCTCAGTGATTTCTGCTCGGCGATGCGCTGTATGCCGGTATGGAACGGGCAGACGCTGACGTTCGTGCAGGACCGACCATCAGATAAGGTGTGGACCTATAACCGCAGTAATGTGGTGATGCCGGATAATGGCGCGCCGTTCCGCTACAGCTTCAGCGCCCTGAAGGACCGCCATAATGCCGTTGAGGTGAACTGGATTGACCCGAACAACGGCTGGGAGACGGCGACAGAGCTTGTTGAAGATACGCAGGCCATTGCCCGTTACGGTCGTAACGTCACGAAGATGGATGCTTTTGGCTGTACCAGCCGGGGGCAGGCACATCGCGCCGGGCTGTGGCTGATTAAAACAGAACTGCTGGAAACGCAGACCGTGGACTTCAGCGTGGGTGCCGAAGGGCTTCGCCATGTACCGGGCGATGTCATTGAAATCTGCGATGATGACTATGCCGGTATCAGCATCGGCGGGCGCGTGCTGGCGGTGAACAGCCAGACCCGGACGCTGACGCTCGACCGTGAAATCACGCTGCCATCCTCCGGTACTACGCTGATAAGCCTGGTTGACGGAAGTG
>OGZJ01000085.1_pt1 | contig 32694 bp, 30 predicted proteins | sample 1576831 | NCBI WGS metagenome assembly OGZJ01 (sample SAMEA3541518, study PRJEB24748) | human gut metagenome | biome: human gut; feature: human-associated habitat; material: faeces | place: China | collected 2012
TGACAGACCGTAAATATCCAGTGCGGTGATACCCAGGCGGCGCTCGATTTCCGCGCGCATCGCCAGCGTCCACGGCTCAGCGCCAAAGACGCCGACCCGCAATGAACAGCCGCGGGCATCGCCGCCCATCTGGCGCTCCAGCTCTTCGATCAGATTCAGACAATAAGACGGCGTCACCATGATCATATCCGGCTGGAAGTCGCGGATCAGCTGCGCCTGTTTTTCGGTCTGTCCGCCGGACATCGGGATCACCGTCGCGCCTAAACGCTCCGCGCCGTAGTGCGCGCCAAGGCCGCCGGTAAACAGGCCGTAGCCGTAGGCGACGTGAATTTTATCTTTTGCTGAACCACCGGCCGCGCGCAGCGAACGGGCGACAATATTGGCCCAGTTATCAATATCGTTTTGCGTATATCCCACCACCGTCGGTTTGCCGGTGGTGCCGGAAGAGGCGTGAATGCGCACTACCTGCTCCATCGGCACCGCAAAGGTATCGAAGGGATAGTTGTCGCGCAGATCTTGTTTAGTGGTACAGGGGAATTTTTTCAGATCGTTTAATTCCCGAAAGTCGTCAGGGTGTACGCCGGCGGCGTCGAATTTGCGGCGATACATCGGCACATTTTCATACGCATGCTTCAGCGTCCATTTCAGGCGCTGGGTTTGCAGAGCCTGCAGTTCATCTCGCGATGCGGTTTCAATCGGATCTAATTTTGTAGTAGTTATCATTGTAGGGTACTCGCAGGTAAATTAGCTCACACTCGCTCGAGGATCATGGCAATGCCCTGACCCACGCCAATACGCATCGTACACAGCGCATAACGCCCGCCCCGGCGTTGCAGCTCAAGGCTGGCGCTCAGCGCCAGTCGCGCGCCGCTCATGCCCAGCGGATGACCTAACGCGATGGCGCCGCCGTTGGGATTCACGTGCGCCGCATCATCCGGCACGCCGAGTTGTCTGAGCACCCCCAGCGCCTGCGCGGCGAAGGCCTCATTCAGCTCTATCAGATCCATATCGTTAATATTGAGTCCGGCTCGCTCCAGCACTTTACGCACCGCCGGTACCGGCCCCAGTCCCATCAGGCGCGGTTCGACACCCGCCGTCGCCATCGCCACGATACGCGCGCGCGGCGTGAGCCCCTGGATAGCGGCCTGCTGTTCGCTGGCGATGATCAGCGCCGCGGCGCCATCGTTGACGCCGGAAGCATTGCCCGCAGTAATGACGCCGCCCTGGCGGAACGGCGCATTCAGTTTCGCCAGCTGCTCAAGCGTGGTTTCCGGGCGCGGATGCTCGTCCTCGCGCACGTCGCTAACCGCCCCTTTCCGGCCGACAATCTGCACCGGCACAATCTCCTGCGCCAGAATGCCGTCGCGCTGGGCCTGCGCCGTGCGCTGCTGGCTGCGCCAGGCGAAAGCGTCCTGATCGGCCCGGCTGATATTTAACAATTCAGCTACATTCTCGGCCGTTTCCGGCATGCTGTCAGTTCCGAAGTGTTGCGCCATGAGCGGGTTCACAAAACGCCAGCCAATCGTGGTATCAAAGAGTTCCGCCTGACGCTGGTACGGCGCGCTGGCTTTTCCCATCACGAAAGGCGCACGCGACATCGATTCCACGCCGCCGGCAATCAGCAGATCGGCATCGCCGGCTTTGATCGCCCTGGCGGCAAAGCCGATGGCATCCAGACCCGATCCGCACAGGCGGTTAATCGTGGTGCCCGGCACGGTATGCGGGTAACCTGCCAACAGCGTCGCCATGTGCGCCACGTTGCGGTTATCTTCCCCGGCCTGATTCGCACAGCCGAAAATCACATCATCAATTGCTGCCGGGTCGAGCCCGGGATTACGACTCAGGAGCTCACGCAGCGGGATCGCCGCCAGGTCGTCGGCGCGCACACTGGCCAGCGCGCCGCCGTAGCGGCCAATCGGCGTACGGATCCCGTCACAAATAAAGGCGTCGCGCATTACACTTCTCCCGTGATTGTGCCGCCGATACGGTGCGATTTGCCGCGGAACAGGGCCACAATCTTTTGCTGTTGATTAACAATTTCGATGTCGTAGACGCCGGTCAGCTTGCCCTGCTGTTTGACTCTTGCGGTGGCGACCAGCCGGTCGCCGGCAAACGCCGGACGAAGAAAATCAATGCTTGCCGCCGAGGCCACCGCCGCCAGCCCCTGGCTGTTACAGGCGTAGGCGAAAGCGGTATCGGCAAGCGTAAATAGCTGACCACCGTGACAGGTTTGATGGCCGTTAAGCATGTCCGCCGAGACGGTCATACTCATCTGCGCAAAACCGTCGTCCATTTCGATAAGTTCGATCCCCATCTTTCTGGCGCAGGTATCTTTTTCGTACATCACGCGCGCGTTGCGCCACGGATCATTGCTCATGGTGCTTCTCCATCAGCGCCTTCTGGCGCAGCAGGGAACTGGGGCGATAGCGCTCCTCGCCATAATGGTGTTGCAGGTTCTCCAGCAGTTGCAGCACCCGCCGCCAGCCAAGGCGTTCTCCCCATGCCAGCGGGCCATGCGGATAGTTGACGCCAAGGCGCATCGCGGTATCGACATCCTGCGGGCTGGCGACGCCTTTTTGTACCGCATCCAGCGCTTCGTTAATCAGCATCGCCACCGTGCGCCACACCAGCAGGCCGGGATAATCGACAATACGCAGCACTTTCTTGCCCTGCTGTTGGAAGTAATGCACGGCCTTATCAGTGGCCGCAGGCGCGTTGGTTGCCGCTGCGGCCAGCACCACCGTATCGCTGGCGCACAGGTCATACACCACCACCGGGCGGTGATGCTTAATACTCAGCGCCAGGGCGGTCTCGCCTTCGGTCTCCAGCAGCAAGACATCGTCTAATTCAGTGACATTGTCACTTCTGACGGTAACGGATTCAGCACCCATCATTACCGGCGGCAGCGCCGCGTCCGGCAGTGTCTCAGCGGGCCAGCGATAGACGCCGTGGCCGCTCTTTTTACCTAGCCGCCCGGCCAGCGCCAGCTCTTGCTGGAGGAGCGATGGCAGGTAGCGGCGGTCCTGCCAGAAGGCGTTAAACACCGAACAGGTCACGGCGAAGTTGACGTCCTGGCCAATCAGGTCCGTCAACGCCAGCGGTCCCATCGGAAAACCGCCGCCGTCACGCAAAGCGGCATCGATAACCTCCGGGGCGGCGACCTGCTCTTCCAGCGCCCGCCAGGCCTCAGCGTAGAACGGACGCGCTACGCGGTTAACGATAAAACCGGGCGTTGAGCGGCAGCGCACCGGCTGTTTCCCCCAGCCGCTTACGCACTGGCACAGCTGCTCCACCACTTCTGTGGAGGTCGCAAGACCACTCACCACCTCGACCAGCTTCATCACCGGCGCCGGATTAAAAAAGTGCAGTCCGGCCACCCGCTCCGGGTTTTTGACCCCGGCGGCGATAGCGGTAATCGAAATAGACGAGGTATTACTGGTCAACAGCGTTGACGGCGCGCAGATCGCCGCCAGCTGCGTGAACAGCGCCGTTTTGACCTCCAACCGTTCAGAGGCCGCTTCGATCACTAAATCCGCGTCGGCAAGTGCGGCTAAATCGTGGGCCGGATGCAGGCGCGCCAGCAGCGCATCGGCCTGCTCTGACGCCAGTTTGCCCCGCGCAACGCGTGACGCCAGACGCCCGGCGATACCCTCTATCGCCAGGTCTACAGCCTTAGGGTTAATATCAAAAATACGCACCGGATGCCCGGCGGCGGCAGCCACTTCGGCGATGCCGGCCCCCATGGTGCCGCTGCCGATCACCGCCACGGTGGCTAAGGATGTCGTCATCATCTATTTCCCGCTGAACTGTGGTGGCCGTTTGGCCAGAAACGCGCTGACCCCTTCGCGGTAATCATCGCTGCGCCCGGCCAGACGCTGATAATCGCGCTCCAGGTCCAGCTGCGCGTCGAGACTGTTGGTTTCAGAGGCCAGCAGCGCCTTTTTAATCAGCCCAAGACCAAACGTCGGTTGCGCCGCCAGATGGCGCGCCAGTTGCAGACTGGTATCCGCCAGTTCTGAATCGTCCACCAGTTGCCAGATAATCCCCCACTGCGCGGCCTGTTCCGCGCTAAGGCTGTCGCCCAGCAGCGCCAGCCCCATCGCGCGCGCACGGCCGGCCACCCGCGGCAGGAACCAGCTGCCGCCGCAGTCCGGCACCAGGCCGAGCTTGCTGAACGCCATCACAAATTTGGCCGAACGCGCGGCCAGCACGATATCGCAGCCCAGCGCCAGGGTAGCGCCCGCGCCGGCGGCCACGCCGTTAACCGCGCAGATGACCGGTTTCGGCAGCGCCGCCAGACGGCGCACTAACGGGTTGTAAAAGCGTTCTACCGACATGCCAAGATCCGGCGGCGGGCCGCTGGGGTCGACATTGCGGTCGTTCAAATCCTGGCCGGCGCAAAAACCGCGGCCGGCGCCGGTTATCAGCAGGCAGCGCACGCCATCATCGCGCTCGGCCTGCTTCAGACATTCCGCCAGCTGGTGATGCATCAGGTCGTTAAAACTGTTAAGGCGGTCCGGGCGATTGAGGGTAATGGTCATGACGCCCTGTTCCACTGCGCTGAGAATGAAAGCTTCCACGATTAGCGTCCTTTAAATTCCGGGGTACGTTTTTGTAAGAAGGCGTCGATGCCTTCGCGGCGGTCCTCGGTGGCGCTCAGCAGGCTAAACAGCTGGCGCTCCTGTTGCAGACCGGCCTGCAGGCTGACTTCCTGCGCCAGGCGCAGCGACTGTTTTGCCGCCCGTAGCGCCAGCGGCGAATGGCGGGCAATGGTGGTTGCCAGCTGCAGGGCATACTCATCGGTTAACGCCGCCGGATGGATATCACTGACCAGCCCGGCCTGCTGCGCCTGGCGGGCGTCAATACTCTCGCCGCTCAGCACCATCCGGCTGGCCAGCGCCTTGCCAACGCTGCGGATCAGCCGCTGGGTGCCGCCCGCGCCCGGCATTATGCCGAGGGTAATTTCCGGCAGGCCAAAGCGGGCATTGTCCCCGGCGACAATCAGGTCGCACAGCAGGGCCAGCTCGCAGCCGGCGCCGAGGGCGTAGCCGTTGACCGAGGCGATGAGCGGCTTAGTAAAAGCATCGATTCGCGCCCATAACCGTGGGCGAATATCATCCGGGGTGGCAGGAAGATCTTTTTCCGCCATTTCATTGAGGTCAGCCCCGGCGGCGAAAAAACGCGCGTTACCGCGAATAACGCAGACGCCGACGCTGTCATCAACTGCCGCCGCCTCCAGCGCCTCGGCAATCTGGGTTAATAAGGCATTGTTCAGCGCGTTGCGGGCCTGCGGGCGGTTCAGCGTCAACTGAAGCACCCGGCCATGACGGTGGATCAGCAGGTCACTCATGCCATCCCCCGTGCGTCAAAGTCGACCACCACATCGCCACTGGTCGGCAATGACTGGCAGCTCAGCACGTAGCCCGCCGCCAGCTCATCCGCTTCCAGGCTGTAATTGGCGGACATCGCCACTTCACCGCGTAGCACTTTGCATTTACAGGTGGCGCATACCCCGCCCTTACAGGCGAACGGCAGATCGGCGCCCTGACGCAATGCGGCATCCAGGATGCTGTCGTCTTCGGCGCTGAGGGCGATAAGCCGATCGCGCCCGTCCTGGCGGATGGTCACCGTGCGCCCTTCCGCCTGCACTCCAGCGGCCCGCTTCACATTGCCGCCTGGGGTATTAAAGCGTTCGAGAAGAATCGATTTCTCCGCTACGCCAAGTTCACGTAACGTCGCTTCCGCCTCGTCCATCATCGCCGCCGGCCCGCAGATAAAGGCCTCGTCAAAACGGCTGAAATCCAGCAGATGGTCAGCGAGCTGGCGCAGTTTGTCGCCGTCAATGCGCCCCTGTAGCAGATCGCTGTCCATCGACTCCTGGCTAAACAGGTGGATCACCTGCAGGCGCTGCGGATAGCGGTCTTTTAAATCGGCCAGCGCCTGGCGGAACATCATGCTATGGCTGCTGCGGTTGCCGTAGATCAGCGTAAAGCGGCTTTGCGGCTCGGTCGCCAGCGTCGCGCTCATGATCGCCATCATCGGCGTGATCCCGGAGCCGGCGGCAATCGCCAGATATTCTCCCTGCCGTTCGGCCTGCGGTTGATAACCGAAATGCCCCTGCGGCACCATCACCTCCAGCTCCATACCCTGCTGGATATCGTGCTGGGCGTAGCGCGAGAAGCGCCCGCCGTCGATAGCTTTGACCGCGACGCTAATTTCGCCTGGCGTGCGGCTGTGACAAATGGAGTAACAACGGCGCAGTTCTTCGCCGCCCAGACGGGCTTTTAGCGTCAGATGCTGGCCCGGGCGAAAACAGTATTCCGCCTGCAGGGCTTGCGGGATCGCAAAAGTGATGGTCACCGCATCGCGGGTTTCCGGCTCGACTCTCGCCACCTTAAGCGAATGGAACGTCGTCATGGCAACCTCAAATACATTTAAAGTAATCAAAAGGTTCCCGGCAGCTGTCGCAGCGATAGAGCGCTTTGCAGGCCGTGGAACCGAATTCGCTAATCAGCGAGGTATGGGTGCTGCCGCAGCGCGGACAGCTCACCTCAGCAGGCATATCCGCATGGCAGGCGTGCACCTGGGGCGGGCTGATGCCGTACTGGCGCAGGCGCTCGCGGGCATCCTGACTCATCCAGTCGGTGGTCCACGGCGGATCCAGCTGCAGGACGATATGTACCGGCTGAAAGCCATGCTCGTTCATGACCGTGCGGATCTCCCCCAGCAGATGCTCCGTCGCCGGACAGCCCGAATAGGTCGGGGTAAAGCCAATCACCCAGCCGTCGCCGTGGCGCGCGACGCTGCGCACCATACCAAGGTCGGTGATGGTGAGTACTGGCACTTCCGGATCCGGGATCGCGCTTAATAATCCCCAGATGGTGCGAACCTCTGCAGGAGCGATATCGGCAAGACGTTGCATAGTCACCTCACTTACCACTGCAGTCCGGGATGCGAACGCTGCAGATACTGCATCTCCGCCAGCAGCGGGCCGAGATGTTCACTGTGCAGCCCCTGTTTGCCGCCGCTGCGGAAGGCCGCTTCCTGCGGGATCTGTAAGCCGGAGTCGAGAAGCGCCGTGTGTACCGCGCTTTGCCATTCGGCCTGCAGTTCACGCGGATCAACCGCAATGCCCTGCTCAACCAGGCTGAGCTCCACTTCATCAGCCAGGAACAGTTCGCCGGTGAAGCGCCACAGATTGTCGACCGCTTGCTGCATTTTGCGATTTGATAATTCGGTGCCGTTACCGAGACGCTCCAGCCAGCCGCGGCTAAAGCGCTGGTGGTAACGCACCTCTTTTAGCCCTTTAGCGGCAATGGCCGCCAGCTGCGTATCGCGGCTGTTCACCAGCCGGCTGAACAGGGCGACATGCCAGACGTCGATAAAGAACTGGCGGGCGATAGTGTCGGCAAAATTGCCGTTTGGCTGCTCCACCAGCAGCAGGTTGCTGTACTGACGCTCATCGCGGCCAAAAGCCAGCGTATCTTCGTCGCCGCAGCCGTTAAGCTCGGCGGCATAGCTTAAAAAATTGCGCGCCTGGCCGAGCAGGTCGAGGCCGATGTTGGCCAGCGCAAGATCGATCTCGAGCTCGGGAGCATGGCCGCACCAGGCGCCTAAACGCTGGGCCAGAACCAGACCATTGTCGCCAAGCCGCAGGGCGTAGGTGGCTACGGGGTTAGGGTTATTCATCGCCGCCTCACATATGTTCCATGCCGTCCGGCACGGTATAGAAAGTCGGATGACGGTAGACTTTGCTTTCCGCCGGGTCGAAGAATTCGCCGCGATCTTCCGGCTGCGAAGCAACGATTTCGCTGGCCTTCACCACCCAAATTGAGCAGCCTTCGCTGCGGCGGGTGTAGGCATCGCGGGCATTCTCCAACGCCATTTGATCATCGGCAGCGTGCAGACTGCCGACGTGACGATGGGATAACCCCTGTTTGCTGCGAACGAACACTTCATATAACGGCCAGTAAACTTTGCTCATGTTGTCTCTCCTCATGCCGCGCTGCGGGCCTGCAGTTTTTGCGCATGGGCCAGCGCGGCTTCGCGCACCCATTCGCCCTCTTCCCAGGCCTTACGCTTGGCGGCCAGCCGCTCGTGATTGCAAATGCCACGGCCGCTAATCACCTCGTTAAATTCCTGCCAGTCGATTTCGCCAAAGCGGTAGTGGCCGCTGGCTTCATCAAACTGCAAATCCGGGTCCGGTACGGTCATACCGAGGATCTCTACCTGCGGCACGGTGTTATCGACGAAGCGCTGACGTAGCTCGTCGTTGGAGTGCAGTTTGATTTTCCACGCCATGCTGCGGGCGCTGTTCGGCGAGTTGTCATCGTTAGGGCCAAACATCATCAGTGCCGGCCACCAGAAGCGGTTAATAGCGTCCTGCAGCATCTGCCGCTGCGCGTCATTGCCCTGCGCCAGCGCCATGCAGGCTTCAAATCCCTGGCGCTGGTGAAAACTCTCTTCTTTGCAGATTTTGACCATCGCCCGGGCATAGGGGCCGTAGGAGGTCCGGCACAGCGCCACCTGGTTGACGATGGCCGCGCCATCGACCAGCCAGCCGATCACGCCGATATCCGCCCAGCTCAGGGTCGGGTAGTTAAAAATGGAGGAGTACTTCATCTGCCCGTCGAGCATTTTCTGATACAGGTCTTCCCGGGCGCAGCCCAGCGTTTCCGCGGCGCTATAGAGATACAGCCCGTGTCCGGCCTCATCCTGTACCTTAGCCAACAGAATCGCTTTACGGCGCAGCGTCGGCGCGCGGGTGATCCAGTTGCCTTCCGGCAGCATGCCGACAATTTCCGAGTGCGCGTGCTGACCTATCTGACGAATCAAGGTCTTACGGTAGGCATCCGGCATCCAGTCCCGCGGTTCGATGGCCGTTTCCTGCGCGATGCGCTGGTCAAAGCGTTGTTCTTCTGTCACGTCATCACCTTTATGATTCCGATATTCACAACAAAAACATTTATGTGAATCATTTTGTTTATTGAAGGTTACATATTAGTTAAATAAAACCACAAATTTTGTTTGTTCTTTTTGTGATAATCTCCGCAAAACCTTTTGTAAACCACAATCAATACAGTAAGTTAAGCATAAGGCGTAACGCCATTGCGATCACAATGTTAATAATTTATTAAATACGGGCTTGCATTTTATGATTCATAAAAGAACTATTTATAGATATCACACGTAACACATTTGGAGATTTGCGATGCAGCAGTTAGCCAGCTACTTATCCGGCGCCTGGCAGACCGGCCGGGGCCGCGCCCGTACTATCCATCACGCCATCACCGGCGCGGCGCTTTGGGAGGTGACCAGTGAAGGCCTGGATATGGCGCAGGCGCGCCGCTTCGCGATTGAGCGCGGTGGTAAAGCCCTGCAGGCGATGACCTTTATTGAACGCAGCGCGATGCTGAAAGCGGTGGCGAAACACTTGCTGGAGCAGAAAGACCAGTTCTACGCCATCTCCGCGCAAACCGGCGCCACTCGCGCCGACAGTTGGGTGGATATTGAAGGCGGTATCGGTACCCTTTTCACCTATGCCGGGCTCGGTAGTCGAGAATTACCGGACGATATCCTGTGGCCGGAAGACGAGCTCATCCCGCTCTCCAAACAGGGCGGTTTTGCCGCGCGTCATGTGCTGACATCAAAATCAGGCGTCGCCGTCCATATCAACGCCTTCAACTTCCCCTGCTGGGGAATGCTGGAAAAACTGGCGCCCACGTGGCTTGCCGGTATGCCGGCGATCATTAAACCGGCAACCGCTACCGCCCAGCTCACCCAGGCAATGGTGAAAGCGATTGTCGACAGCGGCCTGGTGCCGGAGGGCGCCATCAGCCTGATTTGCGGCGGCGCGGGCGATCTGCTCGACCACCTCGATAGCCAGGACGTGGTGACCTTTACCGGGTCAGCCGCCACCGGCCAGCAGCTACGGGCGCACCCTAACCTGGTAGCCAAATCCATTCCCTTTACCATGGAAGCAGATTCACTCAACTGCTGCGTGTTAGGCGAAGACGTCACTCCGGAGCAACCGGAATTCGCGCTGTTTATTCGGGAAGTGGTCCGCGAGATGACGGCGAAAGCCGGGCAAAAATGTACCGCTATCCGCAGAATCATTGTGCCACTGGCTCAGATTAATGCGGTTAGCGATGCACTGATCTCCCGCCTGCATAAAGTAACCGTCGGTGACCCTGCGCAGGAGGGCGTTAAGATGGGGGCCCTGGTTAATAGCGAACAGCGTCAGGACGTACAGGAGAGCGTCAATAAGCTGATAGCCGCTGGCTGCGAAGTACTGCTCGGTGGAGAGGCGGATCTCAGCGCGGCCGGCGCATTTTTCCCGCCGACCCTGTTGTACTGCTCACAGCCGGATGAAACGCCAGCGGTTCACGCCATTGAAGCTTTTGGTCCGGTGGCGACGCTGATGCCGTATCGTGACCGCCAGCATGCGCTGACGCTGGCGCGCGCCGGCGGCGGCAGTCTGGCGGGGACGCTGGTCACCGCCAGCGGCGAGCTGGCGCGCGAGTTTATCCTCGGCGCCGCCCGCGCCCATGGCCGTATTCAGATACTGAACGAGGCGTCCTCGGTCGAGTCAACCGGCCACGGTTCGCCGCTGCCGCAGCTGGTGCACGGCGGCCCCGGCCGCGCTGGCGGCGGAGAAGAGCTTGGCGGGCTGCGTTCGGTGAAACACTATATGCAGCGTACCGCGGTCCAGGGCAGCCCAACGATGCTGGCGACCATCGGTCAACAGTGGGTGCGCGGCGCCCAGGTGAACGAAGACCGTATTCACCCGTTCCGCAAATATTTCGAAGAGATTCAGCCTGGCGACAGCTTATTAACCCCGCGCCGAACCCTGACCGAAGCGGATATCGTTAACTTCGCCTGTCTGAGCGGCGATCATTTCTACGCGCACATGGACAAAATCGCCGCCGCCGAGTCGATTTTTGGCGAGCGGGTGGTCCACGGCTATTTCCTGATCTCCGCCGCGGCCGGGCTGTTCGTCGATGCCGGCGTCGGGCCGGTTATCGCCAACTACGGCATGGAAAACCTGCGCTTTATTGAGCCGGTCAAACCGGGAGACACCATTCAGGTTCGCCTGACCTGTAAGCGGAAAACGGTCAAACGTCAGCGCAGCGCCGATGAGAAAGCCACCGGCGTGGTGGAATGGGCTGTCGAGATTTTCAACCAGCACCAGCAGGCGGTGGCGCTGTATTCCATTCTTACCCTGGTGGCGCGCCAGCAGGGAGACTTCCCGGCGTAGTCAACACGCACCACCCACGCGCTTAATGCCTCTACGGAGGCATTTTTTACGTCCGTCTGGCAAAACTGACAAACAAGCTGGCAAAAGCAAACAAACGTTCCCGGGCGGCAGACTGCTAGGGTAAGCGTAACAAAGCCGACATTCGCAGCGGCAACAACAACACAACAATAAGATGAGGTCACAATGGCAAACGGCTTGATGTTTTCCCCTCGTAAAACCGCGCTGGCGCTGGCTGTCGCGGTGGTTTGCGCCTGGCAATCACCGGTCTTCGCTCACGGTAGCGAAGCGCACATGGTGCCGTTGGATAAAACGCTGCAGGCGTTCGGCGCCGATGTGCAGTGGGATGACTACGCGCAAATGTTCACCCTGATAAAAGACGGCGCTTACGTCAAAGTAAAACCCGGCGCCAAAACGGCGATCGTCAACGGTAAACCCCTTGATCTACCGGTGCCCGTGGTAATGAAGGAAGGTAAAGCCTGGGTTTCCGATACCTTTATCAACGATGTGTTCCAGTCCGGTCTCGATCAGACCTTCCAGGTGGAAAAGCGCCCGCACCCGTTAAACTCGCTCTCGGCGGCGGAAATCAGTGAAGCAGTGACCATTGTCAAAGCCGCGCCGGAGTTTCAGCCGAATACCCGCTTTACTGAGATTTCCTTACACGAGCCGGACAAGGCGGCGGTATGGGCCTTTGCCCTGCAGGGAACGCCGGTCGATGCTCCCCGCACTGCCGATGTGGTGATGCTCGATGGCAAACACGTCATTGAAGCCGTGGTTGATCTGCAAAATAAAAAAATCCTCTCCTGGACGCCGATCAAAGGCGCCCACGGGATGGTGCTGCTCGATGACTTCGTTAGCGTGCAGAACATCATCAATGCCAGCAGCGAATTCGCTGAGGTGCTGAAAAAGCACGGTATTACCGATCCTGGCAAAGTGGTCACCACCCCGCTCACCGTTGGCTTTTTTGATGGCAAAGATGGCCTGCAGCAGGATGCGCGTCTGCTGAAGGTGGTCAGTTATCTGGATACCGGCGACGGCAACTACTGGGCGCACCCGATTGAAAACCTGGTGGCGGTGGTCGACCTTGAAGCGAAGAAAATCATCAAAATCGAAGAAGGTCCGGTGATCCCGGTCCCAATGGAGCCCCGTCCGTATGATGGTCGCGACCGCAACGCCCCGGCGGTGAAACCGCTGGATATTACTGAGCCGGAAGGCAAAAACTACACCATTACCGGCGATACCATTCACTGGCAGAACTGGGATTTCCACCTGCGTCTTAACTCGCGCGTCGGACCAATTCTGTCAACGGTGACCTACAACGATAACGGCACAAAACGCCAGGTGATGTATGAAGGTTCCCTCGGCGGGATGATCGTTCCCTACGGCGACCCGGACGTCGGCTGGTATTTCAAAGCCTACCTCGACTCGGGCGATTACGGCATGGGCACCCTGACCTCGCCGATTGTTCGCGGTAAAGATGCGCCGTCAAATGCGGTACTGCTGGACGAAACTATCGCCGATTACACCGGCAAACCGACCACGATTCCAGGCGCGGTGGCCATATTCGAACGCTATGCCGGGCCGGAATATAAGCACCTGGAGATGGGCAAGCCCAACGTCAGTACCGAGCGCCGGGAGCTGGTGGTGCGCTGGATCAGCACCGTCGGCAACTACGACTATATCTTTGACTGGGTGTTCCACGACAACGGCACCATCGGTATCGATGCCGGCGCCACCGGCATTGAAGCGGTGAAAGGCGTGCTGGCGAAGACTATGCATGACCCCAGCGCCAAAGAGGATACCCGCTACGGAACGTTGATCGACCATAATATTGTCGGCACCACTCACCAGCACATCTATAACTTCCGCCTCGACCTCGATGTGGACGGCGAGAACAACACCCTGGTGGCGATGGACCCGGAAGTGAAGCCCAACACCGCCGGCGGCCCGCGCACCAGTACTATGCAGGTGAATCAGTACACGATTGACAGCGAGCAAAAAGCGGCGCAGAAATTCGACCCGGGCACTATCCGCCTGCTGAACAACACCAGCAAAGAGAACCGCATGGGCAACCCGGTCTCATACCAGATTATCCCTTACGCCGGCGGCACGCACCCGGCGGCGACCGGCGCCAAATTCGCCCCGGACGAGTGGATATATCATCGCCTGAGCTTTATGGATAAACAGCTGTGGGTGACGCGCTACTACCCGACAGAGCGATATCCGGAAGGGAAATACCCGAACCGTTCCGCCCACGATACCGGCCTGGGCCAGTACGCGAAGGATGATGAGTCGCTGACTAACCACGATGACGTCGTGTGGATCACCACCGGCACCACCCACGTGGCGCGCGCCGAAGAGTGGCCGATCATGCCGACCGAGTGGGCGCACGCGCTGCTCAAGCCGTAGAACTTCTTTGACGAAACCCCTACTCTGGGCGAAAAGAAAAAGTAATCTTAACCAGCGGTGAAATCCAGCAGGATCTTACCGCCTCTTCCCGGCTGGCCGGCGGCGGCAATCGCCTCCCGCCAGTCGTTCAACGCTATACGCTGGGCCGGCGGCTGGGAGGTCGTTGGCAGGCGCTGCCAGATTTCGTCGAACGCTGCCCGCCACGCCGCCACGCTGAGTGTCGGCAGCGCCTCCCGCAGATGAAACTTGCGCACCGTCGCGCTACCGCGCGTCTGGGTCAGCGGCCGCCCGGATAACAGCCCATAGGAGATCAGGGTCGACGACCCGGGCAGCACCGACAGCAGCGTATTCGCCAGTTCGCCGCCCACCGCGTCAAACACCAGATCGCTGTGCTGGCTGACCTTCTCCATCAGCGCCCGGTCGGTATCGAGGATCGGATAGATCCCGGCCTGTTCCAGGCGCGCCCGATGCTGCGGCGAGCGAATAATCCCGCTCACCGAGCGGGCGCCCATCGCCAGCGCCCACTGTCCCAGCAGACTGGCGCAGGAGGATGATGCCGCGGTCAGCACGAGGTGTCTTCCGGCAACCGGCCAGCGCTTGAGCATCAGCATCGCGGTCAGCGGATTGATATACCCGCGGGCGGCCAGCAGATCGTCCACCGCGGGCGGCACCGGCACCAGCCAGGTCTCATCCAGATCGATAAACCGCTGCCAGGTGCCGCCTCCGCGCAGAGGCAGCACCCGCTGGCCGGCGGTCAGCCGGCTGCCGTATGGCGCGGCGACCACCTCGCCAAGGCCTTCATAGCCGGCGACGGCCGGCAGTCGGGTACGGTGGCGATAGGCGCCGGTCACGGGGATCAGATCCGAAGGATTCACCGGGGCATAGCGCATCCTGACCCGCACTCGTCCGCCCGCCAGCGGCGCCAGCGGCGTGCGTTGCAGGGTCAGCACCGCGGCCGGCGGCCCGTAGCGGTCATAAACAATAGCGTCGTTGAACATCGACAGGCTCCAGACAGCGAAAGGCGGGATCATAGCAGATCCCGCCGCCGCTGGCTCACGCCCGCGGCCAGACCTGCGGGAACAGCGGGGAATCCAGCGGGTCGCCGTCCCGCAGGGTCAGCTCGGGGAACGGTGGCGACGTCACGCCGCCGCGATCGGCAAAGGCGGCGTCATCCCCAACCCAGCGGGCGGAGAAGACCCGTCGCGCCCGCGCGCCGGGGTTGCCGCGGGCGCCATGGACGGTGCGGAAATGAAAGGCCACCGCATCCCCCGGCTCCAGCGCCCAGCTGACGATATCGTACTCGTCCTCATGGGCGTCAATATCCGGCAGGGTGCTGAACCGGGTGTGCTCGTAAAGCTTAGTGCCATTGAAACGGGTGGGACTGTACTCCTCCTGCCAGCGGTGCGACCCGCGAATGCAGCGCAGCGAGGTGGCTTCCGCCACCGGGTCCAGCGGGATCCAGAAGCTGACGTTCTGCCGGCCCGAAACGCAATAGTAAGGCTGGTCATGATGCCAGGGCGTCACCGTGCTGCCCCCGGCCGGTTTGACCAGCGTATGTTCATGGAAAAATTTCGCCGTCTGCGACTGCATCAGCGCCGCGGCGATCTCGGCGGCGGCCGACTGGAAGACAAACTCGCTAAACGCCGGGATCCGCGACCAGTTGCAGTAGTCCTGAAAAAAAGGCGGCGAGCCATCTTTGGGGATCACCGTGCGCGCATGACCATACTCGCTGGGGCTGGCCATCAGCGCCGTGACCCCCTCGGCGAGGCGCTCGACCCAGGGGGTAAAGACGCCTTTTAATAACACCGCGCCATCCGCCTGCCAGCGGTCGATGGTCGCTTGATCGATGTGGGGAGAGTGTTGATTGTGCATCGCTTGGGTTCCTGTGTTGAGGGATCAGGTGAGCGGTTCCGCCGGTTCGGCACGCATCCACGCGCAAAGCTGTCGCAGCATCGTCATACAGCGCTCGGTCTGCGCGATGCTGATGTACTCATCGGCTTTATGGCCCTGGGCCATGCTGCCCGGCCCGCAGACCAGGGTCGCGACGCCCATCTCATCGAACAGCCCCCCTTCGGTGCCGAACGCCACGGTGGAGAAGCGATCGCTGCCGCACCACTGCGCCAGCCAGCGGGCGAAGTCGGACTGCGGATCGCTGAGCAGCGGTGGATAGTGGCTTAACAGCTGGAACTGGATGTCGCTCCCGCTGCCGACCCGGTGCATCTCAGGCAGCAGCTGGCGACGGGCGTAGGCCGCCAGCGCCTCGGTGACCGCTTCGGGACGCATCCCCGGCAGGTAGCGGATCTCAAAATCAAAGCGGCAGGACTGCGGAACAATGTTCAGCGCCGCCCCACCCTGAATGGTGCCCACCTGCAGCGTGCTGAAGGGCGGCGAAAAGCGGCTGTCCTGCTGCCGGGCCAGACGCACGCCCAGCCGATCCAGGCGGTTGATCAGTCTCGCCGCGTAGCGGATGGCGTTCACCCCCTGCGGGGCATAGGCCGAATGGCAGGCCTGCCCCTCGATGCAGCAGCGCATGGCCAGTTTGCCTTTATGACCGAACACCGGCTGCATCTCCGTCGGCTCGCCGATGAGGCACAGCGCCGGTTTCTCCAGCGAGGCCTGCAGAAAATCCACCAGGCTGCGCACGCCGAGACAGCCGACCTCTTCGTCATAAGAGAAGGCCAGATGCAGTGGCATCCGCAGCGGCGCCGCCAGAAAGTCATCCACTGCCGCCAGCACGCAGGCGAGAAACCCCTTCATATCAGCGCTGCCGCGGCCATAGTAGCGGCCATCGCGCTCGGTCAGGCTGAACGGCGGCACGCTCCAGGCCTGGCCGTCCACCGGGACCACGTCGGTGTGGCCCGAGAGCATTACCCCACCGCCACCGGACGGCCCCAGCCGGGCGTAGAGATTGGCCTTGCCGCCCGACGGGTCATAAAAACGACGCGACGCCACGCCGCGGTCAGCAAGAAAATCGGCGATCCAGTCGATCATCGCCAGGTTCGAATGGCGGCTGGTGGTATCAAAGGCCAGCAGCGCGGCGAGGATGTTATTCATCGCCGGGGACGCCATAGGCGGGCGCCTCGCGCGGGTCGAGCGCCCGGGTAATATAGGCGTCCATTTGCGGCTCCCAAGCCAGCCACAGTTGCTCAAGGGCCGCCAGCGGATCCGCCTCCGCCCAGTCAATGCGCAGATCGACCACCGGCCACGGGTAATCGTCCACCACCTTCACCGCCGCCGAGTGGACCGGGCCGGCCTCGCCCCCGGCGGCAATCCCTGCGCGCAGCCCGGCCAGCAGTCGGCTGGCCAGTTCACCGGTGGCCGCCTCGAAGGCGGCCACCATCGCGGCGATCACCTCGTGACTGGCCAGCATGTTGCCCGCCGCCACGCAGTTATCTCCCGCAAGGGTGCCACCGATCCCGAGAGTATGTTCCCCGCTGAACGCCGCCACTTCACCGTTGGCGTCAATCGCCGCGACCTGGCGATATTCGCGGAAGCGGTCCTCCGCCAGAGCCTGCTTCAGGGCCTGCCCAACGCTGGCCCCCGCCTCGAGCGCGCTGAGGATCTGCGGCCCCAGCGACGGTAACGTGATGTTCTGACTGGCGACCGCGCCAACGCCAGGCAATAGCCACGGACAGCGCGATCCCACGGCCATGCTTGACGAACTAATGGCAATGCCCAGCTGACCTGATTCCGGGCAGCGGGCGCTAATAGAGAGAGTCATTCCGCCGCCTCCCCCTGCCAGTCGTCGGGGATCACCGCCGTGACGTCAATCTCCATCAGCCACTGCGGCTGCGCGAGGGCCGACACCACCACCCCGGTGGAGATGGGAAAGACGCCTTTTAACCATTTGCCCACCTCCTGATAGACCGGCTCGCGATAGCGGGGATCGATCAGATAAGTGGTGGTCTTGACGATATGCGAGAGGTCGCTGCCGGCCTCTTTCAGCAACTGCGCGACATTCTTCATCGCCTGCTCCGCCTGCGCCCGCGGGTCGCCAAGGCCAATCAGATTGCCGGCGAAATCGGTGCCAACCTGGCCGCGAACGTAGACGGTATTGCCGGCCCGCACCGCCTGGCACAGATCGTTGTTCAGCGCCTGGTTCGGGTAGGTCTCTTTGGTGTTAAACATGCGAATACGGGTATGAGTTGGCATCAAAGCACTCCTTACGGACAACGGTTAACAGGACGGCTGGTAACGCTGGTACTGGCGCTGAATGGCGATCTGGTCGGCAATATATTTGGCATCGTGCCAGACGCCCCAGATAAAGGTGGACCCGCGCCGCGACAGCCACGGCAGGCCGAGGAAATAGACGCCCGGCTCCGTCGACACGCCGCGGTGATGCTGTGGCCGCTGTGCGTCATCGAAGGCGTTGACCTTCAGCCAGCGATAGTCGGTGCTGTAGCCGGTCGCCCAGATGATGGTGCCGATCCCGGCCTCGGCCAGATTGAGACTGAGCAGCGGGTCGGTCACGCAGGGCGGATCGGGTAGAAATTCGCGGGCGGAGGGCTCTTCGGGCAGCGCCATACCGTTGCGGGCCACCCACGCGTCCGCGGCGTCGAGCAGCGCAAGGTAGGAGGCATCGCCGCGGCGGATATTCTCCGCCAGGTCAGGGTGAAACAGTGCCTTGTCACCGTCAAAGCCGCGGGTCTGCCCCACTAACGTGACCCCCTGATGCGCCAGCTGGCGAAAATCGACGGTATGGCCGCCGCGCGCCCCGCTTACCGCGATAGTGACATGCTCTTTGCCCGGCGCATTGGCCGCAGCATCCCACATTCCCAGCACCCCGAGCCACCAGCAAAAATCGCGCTGGCGATAGCGACGCGGCGGGCGGTCGTGCGCTCCCACCGACAGCCACACTGCGCGTCCGGCCCGCTGTAGCTCATCGGCAATCTGCACGCCGGAGGATCCGGCGCCAATCACCAGCACACCGCCCTCCGGCAGCTGCTGCGGGTTAAAATAGTGTGCGGAGTGGAGCTGGTGAATAGCCGGACTCTGCGGGGCGATGGCCGGGATCGCTGGCCGCTGAAACGGCCCGGTGGCCGCCACGATGCGCTGCGCTTCAATCACCCCCTGCGAGGTGTCGACACGAAAGCCCGGCCGTCCGACGAGGCGTTCGGCGCTGAAGACCTCCACCCCGGTACGGATCGGCGCATTGAAGCTGCGGGCATAGGCGGCAAAATAGTCTGCCACCTGCTCTTTGCCGACAAAGCTGTCTGCCGGGCAGTCCGGGAACACCATCCCCGGGAACCGATCGTGCCAGGCCGGACCGTTGGCGACCAGCGAATCCCAGCGTCCGCTGCGCCAGGCCTGGGCAATACCCTGCTTTTCCAGCACCAGGTGGGGGATATCCAGCCGGGTCAGATGCTCGCTCATGGCGACGCCCGCCTGCCCCGCGCCCACCACCAGGGTATCGATCTCGGTAATCTGTTCAGTCATTTCGCTATCCTTCAAGCACAGTTGCCGACGACGTCGCCGGAATTGACGGCTTTCAGGTTATTTAACTGTGACGAATTGGTAAAATATTATAAAACGATCGACTGAATAGAAATTTACGAGGCTGAGTGACGACAAAAAATAATGCCTGCCGGATCGACAGGCGTTATTTCAGGCGTGAGTTGGGGTTAATTCAATACTGCGACAATAATCCATAAACAGTTGCGTCGGCCGCGTGGGTTCATTATTTGCGAGATGCGCCATAATTAAGGTCGAGGCGGGCATCTCATCGGCAATATCCCGCTGCACCACCCTTTCGCCATCATAGGTCATATCGCAGCATGGCCGGGTGACCAGCACCGAAAAACCCAGCCCCTGGCCCACCATACAGCGCACCATTTCAATGGAGGGGGAGCTGTAAGCCACTTCCGGGTGATAACCCTTTTCCTTAAAGATGGAGATAAAATAATTTTTACTCGGGACCGCATCGAGGAGGATCATCGGTTCGCGGCTCAGCTCCTGCAGCGTCACCTGCGCCTTTTGCGCCAGCGGATGCGCGGCGGGCAGCAGCGCGTAGGGTTTATGCGGGGCATTGAGCCGCTCTTTATTGATCGAATGACCAAGCTCCAGATCGTAAACCAGCGCCAGGTCGAAGCGGCCGCGGTGCAGGCCATGCATCAGCTCATGCTGTTCGCCGTCGTACAACTGCAGGGTGATGTCCGGGTAGCATTTTTTAAACCCGGCCACCAGCTTCGGCATATACAGCGGGGCCACCGATTCAAAGCAACCGATGGAGATCATGCCGGAAACCAGCTCTTTATCCGCTCGCGAATTCTGTTCGAACTCCCAGGACAGGCGCAGCAACTCTTTCGCTTTATCGTAGATCCGCCGGCCGCTGGAGGTGAGCGAAACGCCCTGCGCATGGTGGCGAATAAACAGCTGCTGGTCGAAGGTGCTCTCCAGATTCTTGATGGCAATCGAAATCGACGGCTGCGCAATGTGCAGCTGGCGGGAGGCCTCGGCGATACTCTCCGTCTCCACCACGGTGACGAAATATTTGAGCTGCTTCAGGGTAAATCGGTTCATAGCATCACCATTGATAAAATATGGTCCGGCGCACAGGCGGAATAGTTTTCCTCTACGTCGCAAGCAATCCGCGTGCCACCCGCGGAAAAGAGCGGCGCATTGCCCGCCAGGGGGCAACAATATTTTTTATCGCTCTGCGTCTGCATCGTTTATTTCCGCCGTTGCACCATCATGCATCACGCTGCACATTGGGCAGGCAGCGGTCGCCCCAGTTTCGCGCAAAATACCTTTCCCCCACAAAATAGAGTTATTGAATTACAGTCATTGTTTTTAAATTGTTTACACAAAGTATCTTAACAATCACTTTAAATTCCATATCGTTAATATCGCTGTATAGTTTTTTTAAACTTAAAGGCCAAAAATTTACTAATTGCCTCTGAAAGCTTCCTGCCAGCATAGTGTATTCGCACGATGAATAACGGTGGCGCCCCATTACGGCACAGCCGAGCCACTTTCATTTTTGATAATTATGACGAGTGAAATAGCCCATGACGTTTAACTGGAACTACATGTTAAGCCTGCTCAGCGATGCCGATTTTTGGTGGGCCACCTGGACCGTCATTAAATTAAGTCTGCTGACCTGGGGCTGCAGTATTGTGCTCGGATTTATTCTGGCGCTGGCCAAACAGTCGCCGCGCGGCTGGTTATCCACCCCTGCCCGGCTGTATATCTGGTTATTTCGCAGTATGCCGCTGCTGGTGCTGCTGATTTTTGTCTACAACATGCCGCAGGCGCTGCCCTCCTTCGCCCCGGTGCTCAACGATCCCTTCTGGGCCGGCCTGCTGGCGATGGTCCTCAGCGAAGCGGCCTATATCGCCGAGATCCACCGCGGCGGGGTGCTCTCCATCCCTCGCGGGCAGAGTGAAGCCGCGCGGGCTCTGGGGTTGCGCTACGCCGGGATCCAGTGGCGGGTGATCATCCCTCAGGCGCTGCGCGTCGCCCTGCCGGCGCTGGCCAATGAATATATCGCCATCGTGAAGCTCAGTTCGCTGGTGTCGGTGATCTCCCTGACCGAAATATTGATGGTCGGCCAGCAGCTCTACTCGCAGAACTTTCTGGTCATGGAGACCATGACGGCAGTGGCGCTGTATTACATCTTTATCGTCACGGTGTTCGATTTTCTGCTGAAACGGCTGGAGAACTACCTTGACGTGACCCAGCGCAACACCGCCCGTCCGGTGGATGCCGAGATGCAGCGGCTGGCCAGCGCCCGCCGCCCGGCGATGGCGCGCAGCGTTACCCCGAGTCATGAACCGGCGCTGCAGGCCTCTAAGCTGCATAAGGCCTACAACAACGTCGAAGTGCTGGGGGCGGTGAGCCTGCAGATCCAGCCCGGCGAGGTAGTCTCGGTCATCGGCCCGTCGGGCTCGGGGAAAACTACCCTCATTCGCCTGCTGAACGGACTTGAGCAGATCGATAACGGCGAAATTCAGATTAACGGCCAGCCCTTTATTCACCTCGACCGCCAGGGACAGCAGAAGCCGCGCTTTATGGAGAATGCCGAACATCGCCTGAACATCGGCATGGTGTTCCAGAACTTTAACCTGTTCCCGCACCTGACGGTGTTCGGCAATCTGCTGCTGGCCCCGCGCTATCACCGTCTGGCAAGTGACGCGGAGCTGCGCCAGCACGCCTGCGAACTGCTGCACAAAGTGGGCATGCTGGAGCACGCCTGGAAGTATCCGCACCAGCTCTCCGGCGGTCAGCAGCAGCGGGTGGCGATCGCCCGCGCCCTGATGATGCGTCCGCAGATCATGCTGTTCGATGAGCCCACCTCGGCGCTGGATCCGGAAAAGGTGAATGAAGTGCTGCAGGTTATCGAATCCCTGGCCCACGAAGGCATCACCATGGTCATCGTCACCCACGAGATGAACTTCGCCTTCAAAGTATCCGACCGGATCGTGTTTATGGAGAAAGGCCGGGTGGTGTGCGATGACACGCCGCAGGCGATGCGCAGCGGGCAACACCCGCGCGTCGAGGCCTTTCTCAAAGATGTTTCTCTGGCTTAACTATCGGGACGTGAAGAGGAAAAATTATGATTGCGCAGTGGCAAATTGATCAGTTTCATCAGCAGGGTTTTCTGGTGGTCGAAGGGGTGCTTTCCGCGACGGAGATCGCCGCCCTGCAGAGCGATTTCGACGGCTGGGTGGAGGAGAGCCGCGGTCACGCGACGGTGTGGGGAGAAACCCTCGACGGGCGGCCGCGCTTCGATATCGAGCGCGACCATGCGCCTGACCATCCGTCGCTGCGCCGGGTCGCCTCCCCGACGGAGATCTCCGAGGCCTATCGCTACACCGCGCTGAATTCGCGGATGGCGACCATCGCCGCGCAGCTGATCGGCGGCAGCGGTACCCGTTTTCATCACAGCAAAATTAACTCCAAGCTGCCGCACACCGCCACCGAGGTGAAATGGCATCAGGATTTCCTCTTCACCCCGCACAGCAATGACGACATTATCACCGCCCTGCTGATGGTCAGCGAGGTGACGCCAGAGAATGGCCCGCTCAACGTGGTGCCGGGCAGCCATCAGGGGCCGCTGTGGTCCCACTGGCAGGAGGGACGCTTTACCGGCGCGGTGGATGACGACGTGGTGACCGCCCACTGCCAGCAGCCGCAGGCCTGTTTTGGCCCGGCGGGCTCCGTCTGCTTTATGCATACCCGCCTGCTGCACGCCTCCAGCCCCAACGAAACCGCCCTGCCGCGCACCCTGTTCATCAGCGTCTACGCCGCCGAGGATGCGCTACCCTACGGCGAAAACCCGCTGCCGAGCCGCCATGCCGGCCAGCTGGTCGCCGGAGAAGAGAGCGGCCTGGTGCGCAGCACCGGCAATCAGCTTCGTCTGCCGCAAAAGCCGCGCGGCGCTTCATTTTTCGTTCAGCAGGCCGGTGCCGATCGCGCCAGCATGTAATTTGCCCACCCTCCGGAGGTTTTATGACACGCTTTTTCGCACCACGCCCGCTGGCCCTGCTGCTCTGCGCAGCCGGCGCGCTGACATCTTTTAGCGCGCTGGCTTTTCAGCAAAACGGCAAAATCACCGCCGGTTCGGACATGACCTTTTTCCCCTACGAGTACATGGAGAACAATAAACCGGCCGGGTTTGACATCGAGCTGCTCGATGGTCTGGCGAAGACTATGGGCCGTGAAGCAGTGAATATCGATACCCGTTTCCCCAACCTGATCCCCGGGCTGCAGGGTGGGCGCTTCGATATCACCAACTCGTCGATGTACATTACCGCCGAACGCCTGAAGGTGATCGATATGGTGCCGTACCTGAAAAGTGGGGAAGCGATCCTCGCCCGCAAAGGCGACAACTACCAGCCTAAGACCCCGGAAGCGTTCTGCGGCCATAAAATCGGCTCGATGGGCGCCACCTCCTGGCTGGCTCAGCTGCAAAAGCTCTCCACCGACTACTGCGTGAAGAAGGGGCTGCAGCCGATTGCGCTGAGCGTTTATACCACCGACCCGCAGACCACCCAGGCGCTGCTGTCGCGCGCCGTCGATGCGCAGATCACCGACGCCGCCGTGGCGCGCGGAGTGGTGGAAAAGCTGGGTGACCGGGTGGTGATCTCCTCTGACACCCTGATCTACCCGGTGCTGAACGGCTTTGGCGTCAAAAAGGGCAACACTGAGGTGAAAACCGCCCTCGAAGAGGGGCTGAAAAAATACAGCGCGACGCCGGAATATGCCGCCCTGCTGAAGAAATATCACTTCCAGGCGCCGACGGCGGACGATCTGCAGACCCTGATGCCGAAAGCGGAGTAATGCCCATGCGCGATACCGATGGAGAGCAGATCCGCATCGACCTGGCGGCCACCTTTCGCATTATTGCCCATCTCGGCATGCATGAGGCGGTGGCCAACCATTTCAGCGCCGCGCTCTCCGCCGACGGGAAAACGTTTTTACTCAACCCGAAGTGGAAACACTTTTCGCGCATCCGCGCCAGCGATCTGCTGGTGCTGAACGCCGATGATGAACGTTGCGCCGCGCGCCCTGACGTCGATGCCACCGCGTGGGCTATTCACGGGCAGATCCATCAGCGGCTCCCGGACGTGCGGGTGGTGCTGCATCTGCATCCGGCGTACACCACCAGTCTCGCCTGCCTGGCGACGCCGCAGATCCTGCCCATCGACCAGAACACGGCCCGCTATTATAACCGGGTCGCCGTCGATACGCTGTACGGCGGGATGGCGGACACCGCGGCAGAAGGCGCCCGGCTGGCGGGCCTGCTGGCGGATAAACGCCGTCTGCTGATGGGGAATCACGGGGTGCTGGTGACTGCCCCGACCATCGGCGAGGCGTTCGATGATATCTGGACCCTGGAGCGCGCCTGTCAGATCCTGATCACCGCCTGGTCCACCGGCCAGCCGCTGAAGGTGCTGTCAGACGCGGTGGCGGAAAAAACCGCCCAGGACTGGGAGAAGATTGCCGATTTCTCGCGGCAGCATTTTGCCGAAATGAAGCAGTTGATGATTGACCTCGATCCCTCCCTGGTGGACTAACCCCGCGCCTGCCCGGGTCAGCCCGGGCCGTCGCTGGCCGCCGCCAGCAGCGGCACGATGATATCGCTGAGCGGTGTCGGAATGCCGTGCTGACGCCCGCGACGCTGCACCACGCCGTTACGAATATCCCACTCCAGCGGCCGGCCATTCAGGCGATCGATCAGAATAGAGGTGCTTAAGTCGGCAGGCGCCCGGTGAAAGCCGGCGATAATCTCCTGCGGCACGCTGTCGCCCAGGGCGGCCCCTTCCGCCCGCGCTACCAGCAGACATTCGTGCAGATAAGCCAGTCCGAGGGCAGTGATCTCCTCCCGGGCGAACATCCCGGCGCGGCGTCCGGTCAGCACCATCAGTCCGGCGACGGCGTTCTGCAACAGTTTGCGCCAGGCCACGGTGGTAAAGTCCGCCGCCAGCTCCACCGCGCAGCGGGTCCCCGCCAGCGCCTGCTGCACTCGCTCTGCCCCCGGCAGATCCGGGAGGGTCAGGCGCGGCGTGGCGCGCAGCCAGACAGAGGCATCGGCATCGCGCTGCGCCGGAAACCAGACCACCGAGGGCAGCACCGTCGCACCGCCGGTCAGGGGGGCAAACTGCTGGCGCTGCTCAACGCCGTTTTGCAGCACGCACACCACGGTGTCTGCGGAACACAGGGCCCTCAGCCAGGGGGCGATGGCCTCCGTCTGGGTGGTTTTCACCGCGACAAACACCAGGTCGAAGGGGGCGGCTATCGTCGTCGGGTCGGTATGCACTGGGCCGGGCACCACGATCTCGCCCTCGTCAGTGCGCAGCACCAGCGCCGAATGGGCGGTACGGCCGCAGACCACCGGCGCCCTCCCCACCGCAAACAGGGCGGCGGCGATCGTCGTGCCGATGGCGCCGGGACCAATAAGTGCAACCTTAGGAAATGCTGTCATGCCGAAGACCTCCGGGTGATTCACCGCCCTGGTTGGGCAAAGATTGCCCTCCACAGTAGCGGGAAAGACCGGAGGTCGGCAAGCGGCGCAGCGGGAAAGGCCCTTCGCCTTTCCCGACAGAGGATTAGTAACGTACGCAGACGGATTTGGTTTCGCACCAGCCGTCGAGCCAGTCAGGGCCGAAATCGCGCCCGGTACCGGACTGCTTCATGCCGCCGAAAGGCAGGTTGGCGTCAATCAGGGTATGGCTGTTGACCCACACCGTCCCCGCCTGCAGACGGTCGGTGTAGTTCAGGGCCTGGGTCAGATCGCGGGTCCAGACGCTGGCGGTAAGACCAAAATCGCTGTCGTTGGCCAGGCGCAGCGCCTCCTCGCCGTCGGCCACCCGCACCAGGTTCACCACCGGGCCAAACACCTCCTCTCGGGTGAGGCGCAGTCCGGCGTCCGGGTTAACCACCAGCGTCGGGGGAATATAGTACCCCCCCGCATCCGGTCCGGTACTGCCGCTGATGAGCTCTGCCTTCTGCTGGCGAGCCTCTTCAAGGTAGGCCGCCACCTTGTCACAGTGGGCCCGGGAGACCACCGGGTTGATCTGCGCCGTCTCCTGCATCCCCGGCCCCACCTGCAGGGATTTTACCGCCTGCTCGAAACCGCTGACCAGGGTGTCAAACAGCGGCGCTTCGATATAGATCCGCGAGCTGGCGGCACAGACCTGTCCCTGATTGAGGAAGCTACCGGTCATCAACCCCTCAATAACCCACTGGGGATCGGCATCTTTGAGCACAATCGCCGGGTTCTTGCCGCCCAGCTCCAGCGTCACGCGGGTCAGGCGGTCGGCGGCCACGCGGGCAATCTGTTTCCCGGTCGCCGTCGAGCCGGTAAAACTGACCTTCGCCACCTGCGGATGGGCGGTCAGCGCCGCGCCGCAGCCGGCGCCGCTGCCGGTGACCACGTTAAACACCCCGTCAGGAATGCCCGCCTGGGTCGCCAGCTCCGCCACCCGTAGCAGGGTCAGCGGGGTGGTTTCTGAGGGTTTGATAACGATCGAACAGCCCGCCGCCAGCGCCGGCATGACCTTCCACATGCCGATCATCAGCGGGAAATTCCACGGGACGATGCCCGCCACCACCCCGACCGGCTCTTTTTTAGTCCACGCCTGGTAACGCGCCCCTTGCGGGAAGGGGATCGAAACGTCCAGCGTCCGGCCGCTGATCTTGGTGGTCAGCCCCGCGGTGTAGCGCATCCAGTTCAGGGTGCAGCCAACCTCAAAGGCGCGGGAGATCGCAATGGATTTGCCCTGCTCGAGGGTTTCCAGTTGCGCCAGCTCTTCGCCGTGCTGCTCCACCAGATCGGCAAAACGCAGCAGGATGCGTTCACGGTCGGCCGGAGTGCGCCCGGCCCAGCGGCGATCGACAAAAGCGCGCCAGGCGGACATCACCGCCCGATCGACATCCGCCGGGCTGGCGTCGGCGGTGGTGGCAATCGCCTGCCCGGTGGCCGGATCCCAGACGGTTAACCGGTTTTCGCTCTGCGCATCGCAGGGAGCGCCGTCGATATACAGGCCATGCTGACGGTCTAAGAACTGCTGGACGCTGACAAGCAGCGCTATCTGAGAGCTGGACATACCCTTTCCTTATTCTTCGCGGATAGTGCTTTCAGTCTATGTCCGGTTGGCGGCTGGCGCTTTTTTCTCCGTGACATTCGTTTGCGCCGCTGTGACAGTCACCGCAATTCCGTCGTCTGCCCGCGCAGAAATGTGCCGCGGGTAATAGTATCATTTTACAAAAATAATAACCTTGTTATAATCAACCACTTAGCAGCATCAGGAGGTTGAAATGACACTGGCATTCAGTTATGTAAGGTTCAGTACCAAGCACCAAGCGTCAGGTACTTCGTTAGAACGGCAGGTAAATGTGTAAGTATCCCGCATAATCGTGCCATTCATATTTAGAGATCATCCGGCATAATCAATCTTCCAACGAAGGAGATCGCGATGCGTAAAGCCCGTTTTACTGAGAATCAGATCATCGCTGTGATTAAGTCGGTTGAAGCCGGACGAACCGTTAAAGATGTCTGCCGGGAGGCTGGTATCTCTGAAGCCACCTACTACAACTGGAAGTCCAGATACGGCGGCATGGAGGCTTCTGATATTAAAAAGATAAAGGACCTTGAGGACGAGAACCGGCGTCTCAAACAGATGTTTGCCGACCTGAGCCTTGAGAACCGGGCGCTGAAAGACGTTATCGAAAAAAAGCTTTAAAACCAGCCTTTAAGCGTGAGCTGGTCACTCATCTGATAACGACATTTGGACTCAGTATCCGTCAGGCCTGCCGGAGTCTGAACCTGAGCAGAACGGTTTACCATTACCGTCCGGATACCACGCGTGACGAACCTGTTATTGTCGCGTTGCAGGCAGTGGCAGAGCGATACCCACGATACGGTTTTCCAAAACTTTTCCAGGTTTTGCGGCGGCAAGGATACCCGTGGAATCACAAAAGGATCCATCGTATTTATTGTCTGCTGAAGCTGAATTTTCGTCGTAAAGGCAAACAGCGGTTGCCGGTGCGTAATCCCTCGCCACTGGCCACACCGGAAGCGCTGAACCAGAGCTGGTCTGTCGACTTTATGCATGATGCCCTGGTCTGTGGACGTCGTTTTCGCACGTTCAATGCCGTTGATGACTTTAACCGTGAGGCGTTATCGATTGAAATCGATCTGAATCTGCCAGCTCTGCGCGTGGTCCGTGTGCTTGACAGGATCGCGGCAAATCGCGGCTATCCTGTCATGCTACGCATGGATAATGGTCCGGAATTTATCTCACTTGCACTGGCTGAATGGGCAGAGCAACATGCAGTAAAACTGGAGTTTATCCAGCCGGGTAAGCCGACACAGAACGCTTTTATTGAGCGCTTTAACCGAACATACCGTACAGAAATACTCGATTTTTATCTGTTCAGAACGCTGAATGAAGTGCGGGAAATCACGGAAAGATGGGTGTCAGAATATAACGGTGAACGCCCTCATGAATCACTGAACAATATGACACCGGAGGAATACCGACAGCACCATTATTTGGCCGGGATCTCAAAAAATGCATGGAACTAAAACGGGTCTATTTACAAGCACGCCAAGCTTTAATCGCGTTGAATGTATAACCATAACGACGAGCCATATCAGCCATCGAGACATATTTTTTTCGAGCCATAGAATTTCTCCTGTTGTTTATTTAAATTAATAACTTAGTGCACCTACGATATTTATTAACGTGTGTCTATGATTTCACGAGACTGTAAACCCAGAAGTCCAACTTGAATTGCAATGGAATTAAAATTTTACAGGTCAACTAAAGGATGCGGTCCCGAAACATCCCGGCTCTCAGTCTGTCCCAAAATAATTAATGATTTTACCGCCAGGATTAACCAGATTAACCTGGAATGATTATTTTTCGAAAAGAATATTATCCATCATTGAGCAAACTGAATGCCTTAGAATGTCTCTGAGGCGCTCTCTAATTGGTTTACGCTTTACAATTAGAAGTTTATTATCTAACCAAACAACATGAGGACACTTAAATGAAACAATTCTTAATCGGCGCAATCATTGCTTTATTATCAGCAACAGGATACATCTGCTATATTAACTTCTTCCCTACTACATACACCTGTACTTTAACTACTGAAGCTAATCGTTCAACTATTACTTCTACTGTTCAAGTCAAAGACCATAAGCATTGGTTTACTTTCCAAACTAACGAACGTGTTTTCAACTCTGGTCTATTAAGTACTAAGAGCGATGATACTTACGGAGACGTTAAGTACAACCGTACTAATACTGGTGAGTTCATCAGTACTGTCCGTAACGGTAAAAAGTATTTCATGCATGTCGATAAAGTAGCTCGTGCTGATCGCTACTTCGGTGCTTGCCGAGCTCAGTAATTGAACTACATAAGGGACATTGTCCCTTATTGTTTAGCAATAAAATTGAACTCTGTTAATCCCGCAGTTTTCCAATACTCAAGAGACTCTAACCCTTCTGCTGGCTTATCTATTTTACTTCTTAGCACAACTCCCAGTTCAGTAAGATACTGAATTCCTGTTCTAATTACTTTCTCTAAAAACCTGCTGAAACGCTCAGTGTCATTCGGGAAGAATAAGTCAGTCTCGGAGTCAAAAACCAGATGATCTCCGCTTTGATCAACGTATGTGTTTATTGCTGTTTCGAGTACGCAAAGATTGCAAAACTGCATGATTTGTTGTTCATCCATTCTATCTGCGAGGAACCTAAGCTCAGGCTTCCACTCTATAGCCTTGGCTAATAATTCAGGATGTATATGCGCTGCAAATTTATTACGTAAGTACTTAGCGAACTTAAACTCCTTAGAAGCAGTTTTGTAGATCTCCGATAGATGTGGTGCTTCCTTGTACAAACGACTAATTGATGATTCAAAATCAACCAGATTCGACACTGCCACTAATGCTGATTTGAGTAGAACTATCCCCGTCATACCGGTGTATCCGTGCGCAACGAAATGCTCATCTGCAGCTACAAGATCTGCCCTAAGCAATTGGGACTTGACCAAATTATCTAACATAGATCCCACCAATTAGTTAGCGTTCAAATAATTACAAAAGGGACCCGTAGGTCCCTTTTACATTTTACGCCGATTAGCATCTTGAACAATATCAGCTAGGATTTTTTGTTGACGTTTCATTATCTGCATTAACTCACGTTCACCATTCACAGATCCAGAGATATGGATAGATGCATCGATTGGTTGACTGTCTGTTTTACCAGTCTGTTGTTTGCCTAAGAAGTCTTTTAGGTCTTGGTTCAACCGATTATCTACTACTCGCTCACCCTCTTGTAACAGATAAGTACCTGTGTTAGGAACATTATCGATACCATCATGGAATTGACCGAGAGACATAGATTTCATCTGCATTACTTCAGTAAGAACACGAGCGTATGATGACGCCGCCAGTGCATACCCTAATGGTCCTGGATATTTGGCCATAGCAGTCGTAGCAGACTCATGAGCGTTCATCATACCATTTGCAATAGCCACTCCTTTAGACACTGCAAACATTGCTTGAGCAGCTTTGTTGTTCTCACCTAACATACCTGTCATAGCCGAGCTTATGCCAGAAGTTAAATCATTAGCGATTTGAAGTTTCTGCTGTGCAGATTGACGTTCAATAGCTTGAGATTTAATAGCATACGCTTGGTCAAGACGTTGTTTCTGTTTAAGAAAATCATCATGCTGTACCAGACCAGCTTCATACATCGACTGGTTGTTCTCGTACATCATCTGGAATTGCTCATGAAGTTTCTGCTGCTGGAGCTGAATTTCTTCGTCTGAGGTAGTAAAGCCAATACTCGACAGGTCTTTTAGTTGATTTCCTTTTCCATCTATACCTACTTGAGCATCTTCAATAGCTTTCTGTTCAGCCTGCATTCTCTGAACTTCTTCATTGTACTGCTTCTGAGTGATTTTCTGATTTTCAAGTGACTGTTTAAGAAGTAACTCGCGAGTACTGTAATAGTCTTTTAACTTAGTAAGACTATCACCAAGTTCTTTACCACTCATTTCTCTGAACGAATTTTTATACTCGTCAGTGAGGTTCTTCATTATATTTTTGAATAACTCTGCCTGAGTGTTAACGTTCTGGATTAACTTAATTCCCTCAGCGTTATAATCAATCAGATTAGCACCAGACGAAGACTCAGATAATGACTGTAGACCTTTAAGAAGTTCTTGTTGAACTCTTAATTGCTCAGCTGCGTTACGCTTAGCGTCAGCAAGAGCCTTATCACGCGCGGCTTTAGCCTTAGCATCAGCTTTATCTTTTTCTTCTTGCTGTTTCTTAAGGATGTTTTTTTGAGCAGCAGTTGCTTCTTCGGCTTGGTCAACAGATGTTTTAACATCACCAGCTAAATCAGCTGCCATCTGTTTAAGATTTTCAGCCCGTTGCTTAGATGCTGTGCTATATCCTTCTTCATCAACGCCATCAACCCAACGGTTAAGCTTTGCAATAGCCGTATCACCGCCGTACCAGAACTGTTTAAGAGCGTCCATGATATCGCTCTTGGTCCACTCTTTGTTAAACAACGACCAAAGGTGATTGATTTCAGCAACTAATGGAGTAACAGCTTGAACAGTTAAGTCCTGAACATTACTATTCAGAGTATTGATATTCCTCTGGAAGTTCTTGTATTCCTCGGAAGTTTCTTTAGTAATATTAGCGTGTTGTCTATTAATACTGTTAAGAGCTTCTTGTGTAGAACTGTACTTCTCAAGAGTCGTAATCAAATGACTTGAATCACTCGCCATTGTTTCCATTGCGTTAGTGATTTCAGCATGAGATTTACCAGCTTCTTTCATTTTATAGAAAGTATCAATTACAGCTTTGATACCACCTTCAGCATCACCAGCATATTTGGTATATTCTTGTAGTTCTATACCCCATTCTTTCAGGTCATCAGCTACGCCACCGCCACCGTTTCTGAATGAGTCACCAAGTTTATCCATTGCATCTTTGTTGATATCACCGAACTTCTCGGCTTCCATCCCAGTATCTTTAAACTGGTTCTGGAGTTTTTGAAGCATCTCAACAGATACACCTGTGTTTGTACTAATCTGATTAAGCGTATTAACCGTATCCGCTGCTTTATTGATTGCTGCGAGTCCAGCACCAGCCGCTAACCCTGCTACGCCAAGAGCACGTAAAGCAGGGTTCATTGTGTTTATGGTATTAATACCACCTTGGAGACTACCAAGTGGTCCGGTTAAATTACTGAATAATCCTCCGGCGACCTCATTGAGTTTGTTCAGTTCATCCATAGATTTATTAACGGCCGTTGTTAGACCTTTGTTGTCGCCATTAATTTCTACGTCATATCTAGAACGTGCCATTATCCCACCTTATTTGATTGACTTTCTAGCTTTAGCCAGAAGTTCAGGTTCAAACATACTTTCAAGAGCTTTTCGTTTACGTTCTTGCTCTTTCTGTTTTTCTTTTTGAGTTCCTCAGGACTTTTGAATACTTTATCCGGCTTTGTTGAATAAATAAGATTTCGTGCGAACGACCCTGTAGCTGGCTGGATT
>OGZJ01000091.1_pt1 | contig 31278 bp, 23 predicted proteins | sample 1576831 | NCBI WGS metagenome assembly OGZJ01 (sample SAMEA3541518, study PRJEB24748) | human gut metagenome | biome: human gut; feature: human-associated habitat; material: faeces | place: China | collected 2012
GGAGAAGAGAGATGTTCTGATTGGAACCTTCCGATCAAGACAACAGTTTGATGCTTGCTTCGAAAATAACTTTTATTACATTCCGAAGAAACAGGTGCCGGATGATCGACTGCCGATTCATTATGTGGCCCTATATCAGACAAAGAATAAGTTTGGTAGCGATGCCGGCATTCGTTATTATGGTGAAGTTCTTAGGACAACCATAGTACGCAGAAAGAATCTCAAAGAAGTGCCGCTTACACATGCAAATGGAGATGAACTGTATTATCGATTTGCTGTTCGGAAGTGGGAGGAGCTTGATCAGACAATTGAGCCTAAAGAACATGATTTTCCTTGTGATTATACGAATCTGTTCTTGCTTCAGCATAGTGAATTTGTTCTGGAACTGTTGATTGAATCGAAAGAGAAATATCGGTTCTACACAGAGTTAAAGAGAAGTGTTAATTATGCTGAGATTAATAAAGAGGCTGCAAACATCGGATTTGAATACGGGGATGTAGAGTATGTATTTTCCGATGGAAATATTATGGCTGTTAAAGATGGAACAATTGTTGAAAAGACATTGATTTCTGATTTTGCAAGAAGACCAGCTGATACATACAGAAGATTGCAGGCTGCCGTAGACTTATTTTATGGTAGGATTTGAGGTAAATTTGATTCGTAAAGACTTACGGAATCGATGTAACCACATAAATATTAGGAGAGTGCACAATGGGATTTAGTAATCCAAAAGAGTATAGAACTTTTATTACTCAAAAGGTAGAAGAGAATCCAGAACTTCGAAGATTATTTAATGAATTAATGGAGATCGGCGATGACGAGAATGCTGATTTTGAGATTAAAAAAATAATTTCAAGATGTACATTAGCACCAAGGGAGTACATTTGGGTTTTGGCACGTTGTCGTCAGTTTGGTTTTAACAAGGCAACAGGTAATGGTGCGGCAAATAGTGAAGAGAAAATAATAGCTGAATATAAAAGAGATCCATTCAAATTTGTGGAAGAATTTTTACAGAATGCTGATGATTGTCATTATTCAAGCACTCCAGAATTGAAGATAAGAATAGATTCTCAAAAGTCCATAATTGATTTTGCTTATAATGAGGAAGGCTTTAGTCGCTTTGATGTCTGGTCTCTTCTTTCCTTTGCAGACAGTACAAAATCAGATGTACATAGTGCAGCCTCTTCCAGAACGGAAGAAGGTGTATTTTTTAATGAGAAGACAGGTAGAAAAGGTATTGGCTTTAAGGCTGTTTTTGCATTGGATGCCGATAATGTCATGGTTCATATCAGAAGCAATGGATACTCGTTTAGATTAGATAAAGAGTATCACACCACTGTTCCGGTATGGGAAGACGGAATCGAAGATGATGGATTAACCCATGTTTGTGTAGAACTTAAGAACCTTCATTTTCCTTTTGAGACAATGAAGTCGTTTGACGATATCTATAAACGTTTCAGAAAACTATTTTGTGTTGATGATCACTCTCTTGTCTTCCAGAACAGTCCGTTATTGTTCATGCACAGAATAAAAAAAGTAACAGTCGAAGCAATTAACAAAAACGGATCAAAGGAATCCTTCGAGACATCTTTGCAGTATGCAAGTGATCCTGCTTATGAAGGTGAAATTACTACATCGAATAATATACTGGCTGGCATTTGTCATAATGGTATTTGCAGAGAGGGACAGTTAGCATTTATGGATATTCGTTTTCTGGAAAACAGAAAACGCGATAAAATTCCGTGCATTCGCTACACAAAGATGTGCCTGGTCGACGGATATTATCGAAATTTCTCTATCATCGTTCCGCGAATGACGGACCTGGATTCGTACAAGTGGCAAAGTGGTGCGTTATTCAGAACGTTCCCGTTGGCATCACATAAGTATGATGTTCCAATGGCAATTGATGCTCCATTTGAACTTAATAGTAGTCGAGAAAGAATCGAATATACGATAGACAAATTTAATACTATAGTTTCAGAACTGTTGTTTTCCAAGAGTGGTATTGTTCCTCAATTTCTAAGAATGATTCGAACGATACCTAGTATTCGTATGGATTTATATTATCCTGGGAGTAAGAATGTCTTATTCAGCGATCCGAACAATCAGACCGGAACAGATACCTACTGGGTAAAAAGAGTATTCTTGGCTTCTGTATTCAATGATATTCCATTACTACGCCATTATAAATTGAGCAAAGTTTATATTTCATATAATGATGCTGTCACAGTAGATAAGAGAATATATTCATGGCCAGCGTTTGATGTATTAGTAGAAAAAACATTGTCTGCGTCATACGCTCAGAAAATCGTTGCTTTTGAGTATCTGGATAGTGTAAAACTTTCATCTAAACGCAAGGAGATTTTAAGAGATACTACTATCGAGTCTTTGAATGATTATCTGGATCAGATAGAGAAGGCTTATCAAAGTGAATCAATGGAGTTTATTTCCTTCCTTGAAAATAGCGTATACCCATATATCGAATCCAAATGCGCAGGTGCTCAGGAAAGTAATCTTGCAAAGCTTAGAATATTCATTATCCGCTTTAAGGAGGATGATGGATTTTCTAGCAAACGTGTATGTAAGGGTTCACGTACTTGGTTATATTCAACTGCAGACAACGCCATTTCTATTGGTAGATATATTGTAATTGAGTCATCGTTAATTCGGTTAAGTAAGTTTTCTGAGATTATACGCTATTTCTTCGGTAATACTAAAGCATTGGATGATGTTTTTGGATCTGGAAGAATTAAATGGAATGGTGAAAAATGCAAATCTTGGAGAGAAGTGCGCGATTTTATAGAAATGGCTCTTTTTTATGGGTATAAACTCCCGGATATTTCATTTCCTTGTTTGCGTTCAGCGACAGTATCAAAAGAAATGGATAGCGAAGAAAATCCATTCAGAGAAGCTGGACTTTTGGAGTTAATTCCGAACCAGGATATCGAATCTTTAGCTGAATATTATTCAGATGGTACGTCAGGTGTTGTTTCGTATTTGAAAAAAGCAGGACTTAAACCTGGAAATCAGTTTCTTAAAGAAGATCACAGTACATTTTACTTGAGGGATGATAGCCTTCGGTTATTTAGTTCTGGCAAAGATATCGATTATTACGGTTGCTGTCGACTTATCGGGGCACAGATTAAAGCTAATGAAGAGGGAATGAAACTTAATGTTACGTTCTCCGAAATCAATAAATGTAGCCGAGCTGTAACATTATTTATTCTTTGTAACAAGCAATATATTGAGGAGGCTTCATTCAATCGATTCTCTGCAGAATGTTATAATACCTACCGATCCATTAAAGAGGATTCCAATGAGGTAACAGAGATACTGGTTAGAGCGCTGAACAAGGCGGCCGTAGGTAAAGCGGTAAAGAAACCGGAGCGTTCTTTTTCTATTTCATTATCGTACCTTGTACAGCATTCGCTGCATGCTAATATCAATTTTTATAATGAAAGAAATCATTATCCGTTCTGTGTTTTTAATGACATGGATATATGCAGTTTGAACAAGGATGAAATCAAATCATTTACTACTATGACAAAGTTATCCGAATTGTCAAAAGTAGAAAATATTACTTTCTATGCTGTGCAATTAAGTAAAAAGATATCTGACAAGTTAGGATATTATCTTGTTGATTGGATAAATAACACGGTATATCTCCATGAAGATGAGAAAAATCCGTGGAAAAAATCGCTGGCATCATATTTAGGATCAGATTCTTATGATGAGAAAACAAACCAATTACATGAAGAACTGAATTTACAGCATCAATTGGTTTCGGAGATGATTACTAAATATCTGACCCAGTATTCTCATGACTACGATCAAGCCTTAGAAGCAATACTTGAAGACCATCCGAACCTCAATGAGCAGGAATATATTGCCCTTATAGCTTGGTTCCGATATAGAAGCTATTACAAATCACTTGGCAATGCGGCTAAAAATAGTGAGCAAGATATCGATATTGATTACAAAGAAGACTCCTGGAGATTTGTTTATGAATTCATCCAGAATGTTGATGATTGTATTTTCCCTGAGGGAGAGACTCCGTCATTGACCGTTAAGCTTAATACTGAGCAGGGAAAAATTATCTTTGCTTATAACGAAGTTGGATTTACAAGAGATGATATTGCGTCACTGACCTATTTCAGTGGAAGTAATAAGCGCAATAGTTTTGATCCAATGCCTACTGGAAATGGAGTATTTAACAGGGAAAAAACAGGACGTAAAGGACGTGGTTTTAAGTCAGTATTCTCATTGCCAGGTAAAGACATTATTGTTCATATTCAGAGCGGTGCTTTTGCATTTAAATTTGCTAAGAGATTGGGATCTATTATTCCTATTTGGGAAGGCAAGGATGAAGCAATCATGACTGGAACAAGAATTACAGTAGAAGGAATTAATTCTGATGATGCTGGAAACATTTATGAAAAGCTGTATGCCATGTTCTGCATCGGCAATAAAACACAGTTGTTTGCCAAGTGTCCTTTAATTCATCTGCGTAGATTGGATACGGTAACCGTTTATCATGGAAATGACAATTTTGAAATAGGTTTAAACTTTGAGAAGACTTCCTTTGCTGAGAAAGTATATGACACTTCGGATATGGATATTGTGTCTGGTATCATTTGTGACGGAAAATTTGTTACTGATGCATGGGAAATCGGAAAAATATGGATTTCTCAAAATGGAGGAAGTCGTGACGAATATGAAATTTGTCGGTACTCTCGTGTATTTAGGAATGTTTCGAAAGAGTTTGATGGAATCAATCGAAGCCATCAATTTGAGACTGGTGTTATTAGCATTATTTCTCCGATTATAAAAAGCGAACCCCTTATTTTCAAAAGAGGTGGACTGTATTGCATGCTGCCTCTTGATGGGAACGAAATCTCAATTCCATGGGCAATTAATGCGCCATTTATCACAGACAGCGGTAGAAACTCCATTGCAAATGAGCGGAATGATTCAAACATTCGAATTATCCGCGCTATTCGCGACAAAGGAATTCCTGGTATTATGAAAAATCTTCGAAGCATACCAGATATCTCCATTGTTATATATCTTCCAAGACAGGCAGATAAGCTGTTTAGTAATTCAAAAATCGGAGAAACTCTCGAATTAAGGAAAGAAATCCGAAAGCAACCTGTTCTTATGTCGTTTTCTGGAAATATGTATGTTAGTCCGGAAAATGCAGTATTACTGTCAGAAAACGAAACTACTTGGTATAATCCTGAGTTGCTGGCAGATGCTTTCAAAAAGAATGATTCACAGGTTTTAATTGCAAAAAAATATAGATCACATGCAGAACAATTTGGAACGATTGATCTGATTTGCGGTTGCTTTGTTGAAAAAATGAATACATATTTGGAGGCTGTTCAAAAGGATGGCTTGGATGTTTATGCCCTTCTCTCGGATAAAATACTTCCTTTTATTGATGCAAGAATTAATGACATTTATTCCTACCTTGCGCGTAATAACAGGGAACGTGACTTGAGTAAACTTATGATTATGGCATATACAGACGAATGCGGTGATCCATATCTTGAAACAGCTAGTGAGTCTTCAATCTGGATTAGTGATCTTGGAGAATATGGTTCCTTTGGACGCTATAGATCCTTTGATAATGCTCCAGTTGAATATCTTTCTGAATACCATAAATGGATGTCTGCACGTCTTGGCCTGACGATTATGGATAAAAAGACTGCATTCAGTCGAGAAAATCTTAAAGTAAATCAAGTCAGAAATTGGTTTGACTGCTGTCAGATTATAAAAGCGTGTCTGTACTATAATATTAATCCACAGTTCAAAATTCCGTTTCTAAAAAAATGTGTATTGGAAGCTGCGATTGACCCTGAAAGAAATATTTTCCGAGAATATCAGGAGAAGTATGGTCTCGATATTCTGGTAGATCATGTAATTCGTGAAGAGGATATTCAGGATATCTGTGATGATATTGAGATTTATACTGGCAATTCAATCATAATCCAGCAGGTCATTGAACTGATTGTAAAATTAGGGGTCAAAACGGGAAACGATTTCTTTAAAGACAATAATGCAGACATACTGCGTCTAAATGATGAGGTTATTCAGCTTTTAGAATGTTGCGACACAGGAGAGGCTGCGGAGGAAGTTGTTGAAGAAATCCATTCATATAAGAACCGCTTTGCAGATAAAGAACTTAAGATTGAGTACGGTGAATTGAAGAAATGCGATGAGCATGTCATATCAGCAATTCTTTGCAACGAAATTATGGAAAGAAAGTACTCAGGAGTATTTGCTCAAGACTTCTTGGAGAATGCTTTTTCTTATGATGGAACGATATCAACGATATCTGATGAAGCAATGGTTCATTGCGCATTTTATGCAAGAAAACTTCCTGAGAATATTGTAATTGAACTTTCTCTCAGCAAAATAATTGAATCAAAATTAGGATATTATGTTCAACAGATTTATGTTAGACATGGTAGAAAATGTAATCTTAAAATTGATACAAGGGAGATTGCTATTACTCGTTACGAGAGTGAAGAAGTGAAAACGGCATTGTCATGGATGAGTAATGCGCAAAATGTCACGGAGAATCTTTCTTATGCATATTACCATGGCGATATTGCGTCTGCATTTCACAAGAGAGATGGCAAGCAAAGCGCTTATTTGTGCGATGGTGCAATTGTTATTCTTGACAAGGAATCCATAAAGAACAACCTCCTTGCATTCGTGAATATGGAATTTGGAAAAGGTGAAGATGATTTACTCTTCAATGCATTCATTGACATAATAATGAAGCAAAATAAACTCCAGAGTCATTGGATGGGAACAAAGAAGTCGTATATAGAGGCGCTTCATACTTATAGAGAAGAGACCTATAAGTGGAGAGAACAGCTCTGTCCGGGGTATAAAGATAATCTGAATAATAATACTGGGGATCCGATAAATACTATCATTCCAGAGTTGTTACAGAATATCAATGATTGTGTACCTGCCGAAGATGGTGAAGAACGTCGTCTTGAGATTGTTGTTGATGAAAATGCCGGTACAATGATCCTTACATATGATGAAAAGGGTTTTGATTATGCTAATGTATACAGCATTACTGCTGTTGGACAATCAAGCAAGCACGATGAGCGAGAAGGAGAAAAGGGATTAGGATTTAAAAAAGTATTTACCTTATTCGAAAAAGTAGAAATATTCAGTGGTGGTTTTTCATTTGAGATTTTGAAGGAAGAACCTACAATTCCATACTATATCAATGATGAGGAAAATCGAAAACGCTATTCCAGACCGAAGAAGACAACGATGTTGTTCCATGTTAGCGAAAGTCGTACTCTCGAAATGAAACGGATCAAGGAATTATGGCGTGGAATAATGGCGGATAGGGATTCTGAGGAATCGCGTATGCTACTCTTCCTAGATAATATTGCTTATTATTCTTATAGCGACGGAGAGATTTCATCAGCAAAGACTATTGATCAGATAAGAGCGTATTATTATTACAAAAAAGTGCCGATTATCGAAACTTACGAAAGCATTCTTCGTGGTAATAGTCTGGTATCTGTCGTGGGTGATCGAGTATCAACCAGAATCAGTGAAGCGAAGGAAATACTCAGAACACGTAGAAAATGTAAAGCAATGACGAACTTTGAGTTTGAACGTTATTGTGACGGTCTTTCGATTACTCTTTGCATTCCAAAGAAAGTAACTGAAGCACATAAAAATGGAGGTATTTTCAGTACTTTACCTACAACGAATAAGATGCATGCAGCTATTTATATGAATATACCGTTAGAATTATCTACTGGTCGAAATGAAATGATGAAAAATAGCGATTTTAATCAGCAGATTAAGAAAATGATATTCTCGTCATTAACTGCAGGTCATTCTTTGTTAGGTTTTATGCTTGAAAAAATGGCCACAGAATTACCAGACATTGATATATATCAGTATTTTAAGAATACACTTTCCGAGTTCCTGAACTTTATAGCCATTGAGCTAGAGAATCGCAATGAACGAGTAAATGAATTTGCAGCATTAAAAGTGTTCCACTGCATGAATTCAAATGAGTTAATCTCTTTAGGGGAAGGATATTTACTGCCGGGAATTATATACAAATATATGCTTTCTGTAGCCGAGCCTAAGAAAGCTGTAGAAAGTTGGCTTTGTGAAAAGAAAGCGATGGCTGGCAGAAAACTACTTTCGGTTGGGAAAAATCAGAATCAGGTAGATACAAGAGTCAAAGATATTGAAGGAATTGCTTCAGAACTGCAGTGTAAAGCTGATTATTTTCCTGCATTAGAATTAGATGAAGTAATCCAGTATTTCACAGCGGAATATAACAGATTGGAGGGATGATATTATGAAAATAAACACATATGACAAGAAAAATCCCAAAGACTGTTTTGCAACAGAAGAACTTCTGAACTATTTGCTGCAGAGTATTGGAGAACAAAAAGATACTCAGACTAAAACTCAAATTGCAAATAAAGCTGCTAATCTGGAGATTTTTCCGTATACATCTCCTGAAGGAATACATCTTGGAAGATTAAAGGAAGAAAATGTTCTCTGGTTCTATCCTGGACAGAAAGTTGTTCATAGCAATAGCTCTTATCGAATTTTGGCAACTAATATAATGTCTAAGGCTACATTTGACAGATTCAAGCAAGCTTATGGTGCTGAAGGATTGCGTTTGATTAAAGAGTACTCTGATCAGGATGCATTTGATCAACTAATAAAATTGATGAGTAGTCAGCCGGAATACAATGAACTTTGGTGGAGATGTGCAAAATCTGCTTATAAGTTATGGGATAGAATTGATCCTGGTGCTAAATATGCGATTGCATCAAAAGGGATTGCAAATACTAAGATCATGATTTTTGATGATGGATACTGCAAAGATATTTATCGGAAAATTCTGATTAAGGATGGCATTCTTGTAGATGCAACTGAATGTAAAGATGCAACCGAATATTGGCAGGGAGCAAAAGAAACAGAGCGAAATGAAATGCTTCAGTTTTTAAGATATCTTGGTGTTCCACATTCTTTTGCAAGCGCTGATGGTAAAATTAATAAAAACATTCTAGCCGTGTTTGAAAAGCTGGCAATATCGCTTAAATCACAGTTCCCTGTAAACAAAAAGAAGAATCCTGGTTTATACACTCGGTGTGAATTAGTTGATTACATTGTATTTGCTGTATTAGTGAGGGAACTCGACGCCAAGCAGATGCACGATTTATTATGGAATCAAAATTATTATTTTGGACTTGCGGTAAGAAATGTTCTGGATGATTATATGCCAGTTGGAATTAACCTTTTCTTTGGAAAGCTATTAGTTCAAGAAGAAGATACGCCTCAGGACGAAGAAGTTGATCAGTATGGAGAGGAACTGGAAGAAGATAAGTATTCGATAACAAATGATCCATACGAATGCTTTCATATTTCAGAGCAAGATTATGCAGATGAAATTCTTGATGACATAGCAATCAAGTTTGAAGATATTTCTAAACCAAAGAGTGATTATACTTTTGGACAATACAGTGTTGATGAATTGAAATTTTATAAGTGGATATGGAACTATACACACAATTCCTCTGTTTGTGTAAATACATGTAAATTCTTCTCTGCGGAGTCCTATAGAGTTGACAGCATTTTTGCGCTAGAGGTTCTGAGAGAGGTTACGGAGAAGAATTATGCTTACCAGTTTTCTGGCATAAGTTTTCACCTTCCATTGACACCCAATCAGGCATTTGAAAATCAAGAGACGATTAATCGATGTAAGAATTACCCTGCGTTAAACAATCAGATAAGAATATATCTGACTCAGCCATCGTCTCAGTATGTTGTCTCTGAAGAAGACAAGAAGCTAATCCTTGATATGGTTGAAGCACTTGATCGCAGACCAATTAACGATAATATATTTTGGAAGCGTATATTTACAATACCGACATCACTTACAGCAACAGATGTGTATGGAAAATATGTTTATATGCATCGCTCAAACACATCATATTTTTCGGGTAAAGACATTATTATGTCAGAATCAGAAGATATCCGTAGTTATTATACGGCTATTGCTCATTATATTGCGGATTTCTTTGAGGTCAAGGTTAATATTCCATACGAGGCCGAAATTCTCCAGATTCGTAAGAATACGCAAAATGAGTTTCTTGGATTTGTTAAAAAGTTCAAGCAACGCATGGAATATACTCAATCTGCTGTTAAATTGGAGGACATCAGTGGTGTTATTACAGAATTGGGTGATGTAAGAACTTATGGCGAAGAAAAAGCAATCTGGAACAAGATGATAAATAAAGTGGAAAGATTGTTTGATGAGACATCTACAGATATTGTAGAGTTTGCTGATGATACCATATCATTTATGGCTAAAGCGTATCATGGTCGGTGCCAGTTGTGCGGTGGCCGAACGGCAACTGGTGAACAATCATCACATTCCTTTAGATACCGTATGGTAAAGGAGCATGAAAGCCCTTCCTATGCCAACATGCTCTCAAATATGCTTTGCCTTTGTCCGACATGTCACGGTAAATTAGGTCATGGATACGGAAGACGTGACTTAAATCCAATTGTTAATCTGGCAAAAGAATACGTTGAGTATTACGAAACTTTTGATGCGTCAGGTATAGATGATGAAAGTGATAGCTTAATCATGGAACTAGCAACAATGGATTACGAGGATGAGCATATTAAGCACCCTATCGTTTGTGAAAATATTTACATTAACGGTGGGGATGAAGAGGGGAATCCTCAGAAGATAGTGTTTTCGTGGGAACATTTTATTCGAATTGCATTTCTTTACTCGGCATATCTGGAAGAAAAGCTAGAAGGTTTAGAATACATTGAACCAGATGACGATGAGCCAGATGATGAATTTTATAGTGTAAGAGCAACGGGATATCATCATCATGGTGGACATGAATATCAGCAATGGCATGGAACTGAATGGGTTACAGGTCATTCTCGGTTTAGAAATGGACAATGGGAATATGTCCGTGGTCACTGGAGAACAAGATAAGAAGGTGTTGTATGGAAGCAAAATATACAAAAGGTCAACCCGTACAGATTATTAGTACTGGAGAAGTCGTAACCATTAATGATATAAGCAAAGGATTTAATGGCATGTTCTATTTTGTCTTTCAGAATGGGAAAAAAGTCCGCATAAAGGGGTCAGATCTGGCTCCTTACGTGGACACAGAGTCTGCAATTCTGGAAGATTTTAATAATCAGAATTTCGGAAATGCAGATCAGTTTCTCCAATTTATTTACTACTACCAGTTTTCTGAAAAGCAGGAAAGCAATATCTATAGTTATCAGGGAAATAAGATTATTTTTAATCCATTCCAGTATAAACCATTGCTTAAGTTCCTGAGTCCTGAATCAGACGAGCGTTTATTGATTGCTGATGAAGTAGGTGTAGGAAAAACCATTGAGGCAGGTATCATCATGGATGAACTTCTTGCCAGACATGATCTCGAGGCAAGCGATACTATATTGGTCGTTTGTCCTAATATTCTTTGCTATAAATGGAAGCAGGAATTACGTAAAAAATTCCAGTTAGATGATTTTGAAATTCTGGATGGTAAAAACCTTGCTGCCATGTTGGAAGAACTCAAAGACAAGGGGAAAACCAGATATAATCATAATATTGTTAGTGAGCAACTTTTTCGCGGTGAAAAATATCAGTTACTTCTTGAAGAAACCATGGAAAAACTGGGCGAAGCCTTCATCAAGTTGTTAATCGTTGATGAGTGCCATCACTATCGAAATGCTGAAACAAATACGCATAAATTGGGTGAATTATTAAGTAGCTGCAGTGCAAGAGTTGTCATGCTCTCAGCAACCCCTTTTAATCTTCGAAGTGATGATCTCTTTAATCAGCTTAATATGCTTAATCCGGTACTCTTCCCGGATGTGGAACTGTTTAACCAACTGACCAAGCAGATTCAGAATGTTAATCAGGCAATTGTACATCTGAGAAAGAATACCACCGAATCAAGAGCATGCTTAACTCAGATTTTAAATATGTTGAAACCAGTTGCAGAACAGAATACTTTGATTGAAGATTCCTTCAATCGAATGTACCTAGCTGTAGTTGATGATGTTGATTTATCAATTCCGGAGATTGTAACCTACGAGAAAACTCTGAACATGCTCAATCCAATTGCCACCTCTTTTACCAGAACTCTTAAGAGAGATGCTATTGCCCATCGCGTGACAAGAGAAGTAAAAACTTTGCAAGTTAATTTTACTAAGCAAGAATCAGATATATATCAGGCATTCCTGGATGTGAATATGCTTAGACATAGAATGAGAGGTGTATCTGAACGAGCATTTGGTTTGATTATTAATGGTCTTGAGCGTATTGCAGCGAGTTCTATTCCTGCCTTGGAAAAGAATATTTATTGTTTTATGCACCAATTTGATTCTGAGTTGGAAGATTTTATGGAAAACGACTATCAGTTAAATAAGAATTCTCTTCAGGAAATGAGGGGAATATTAAGCGAAGAATACAATGGTCTGTTGCATAAAATCCATTCATTAAATGGTGTTGATACAAAATATACTTTATTCCGAGAACTGATACAAAATGTTTGGGACACTATTCTGGAAAATCCGCGGGTAGTAGTTTTCTCCTTTTATATTGGAACCTTAAAGTATTTGCGAAAAAAATTGTCTGCAGATGGATATCGTGTTGCTATCATGTATGGCGATACACCATTTGAAACTCCTAAAGATGAGTATGATGAAGAAGGATATCCGATTATTGGGAGAAACGATATCATAAAAGCATTTGAAGCTGGTCAATTCGATATTCTTCTGGCCAGTGAAGTTGGTGGTGAAGGTCTGGACTTCCAGTTCTGTACTTCATTGATAAATTATGATCTTCCATATAATCCAATGCGTATTGAACAGAGAATTGGACGCATCGATCGTATGGGGCAGAAGTCTGATAAAATTATTATAGGAAATCTGTGTGTTTCTGGAACTGTCGATGAAGTAATTAATCGAGTACTGTTGTCTCGAATTGCTGATGCAACAGATTTGATTGGTGATCTGGAACCAATCATTGCTCAGGAAATGCAAGAAATCAATGATCTGATTATCCGAAAAGAGTTTACTCCAGAGCAATTAGAGAAAAGGCAGCAGGAAATCGAGGCACAAATCGAAAAAGCCAGAGCAGCCAGAGAGGAATTTGATGTTAGCAGATATGATTTGGTAAATGATAAAGGATTTCGTGATGAATTTGAAGTTGATATTCGACGTAGCAGAATATGTCCACGAGACTCTTTCGCATTTACAGTTGTGTTCTTAAAAAACATCAATGGTTGTTGGAGTAAAGCATTGTCTGAAACAGCACTACAGATTCATCTTACAAAAGATATAAGAAATAAAATGCGTTCCTACTATCTCAACTTAGATATGGGAAAGGCTGGGAAAGAGTTAAAAGATATCTTCAGCACGGAAGGGGATGTCATAATAAATTTCAGCGGAAATGGAGCGTATGAAAATCAAGATCATATATTCGTTAAACCTTGTGGTGCTTTCGTAAGCTTTATGCTTGAATATATCAAAACATTTGAGGCGGATCAAACCCAGAAATTATTCCATGTTGCTGTAAAAGAAGGTGCCATTGAAACGCTTGCTAAAGGAACTTTTTTGGCTTTTGCTTATGAATATAAGTTTAAGGGTTTTCATGATAATTGTATTACTTCATATGTTATGGTCGATTTTCAGAATGGTACATCAGTGGATTTAACAGAGGATGAGTGGAAAAAATTATTCATCAATCTACAGGGAACCAAGAAAGAGGTCTCTATTGATAGTGAAGTGCTCGAAATGTCAAAAACTTTAGCCGATGATTTATCAGAGATGCAGTTAGATAATTTGAGAAGTGAACTAATGGGAAACAATGATATCAAACTGGTTTCCAGAATTGAAGCTATCAAGGTATTATCAAGATTGCGTATAAGCAAAAAAGAGGGAGAATTGTTAGGGGCATCCCCGAAAGATGCTGAACGTATTCGAAAAGCTATACAAAAGGAAATGCAGAAAACCGAGGAAAGCGTTCAAATCCTGGAAGAAAAACGAAAATTTGTTTCCAGTGCTGAATACAAGGCCCTTTGCATTGTTGAAGTAGTATAAGTATCTGGAAATAAGCTTACATAGAGCGTATTCATTTGCTTGATGAATATGAAATGGAGGAACATATAATTGCGTCTATTTTCGACTATTTTAAAAATGAGCAATAAGCTCTACAAAGAAAATTTCATAGAACTTGTCGCTCTCTGGAATCAAAGTGCAAAATATAAAGAAAACCTTGTATAGGGAGTATCCTGGAATGGTGAGAAAAACATTAAGTTTGGCACAGACAAGCTTTCTATTGAAATTATAGATTATCCGGAGAAGGAAATTCTGGCAGTGCGTCATGAAAAGATTACTCCGGATGAAGTCGTTTGGGATACGGATTTTGTTGTCAACTTTCGCCACAGTGATGTGTTTTAAGAAATTAGAGGTGGTGATGAGATGAATTTAGAGAACTTACATACTCTCATTGATCGGTATGAAGAGAATTATTACATGATCAATGGATCCGATCATGGCGAAAAATTCAAATGGGGAGCGGTTCGCGGTTTTCGTGATGTATGGTTTTCCGAAGACGCTGCATCGCTACCATTTTCAAAATTATTTGATACAGCTATGAAACGTAGCTCCATCATGATTAATAACAGCATGATTTCGCCAACTATGGGAATCGTTAAGATGGCAGAGCAGAAGCCAGAAGAAATAGAGGCTCTGTTTCGAGATTTGCTTTTCGCACCATATGATTCGATTGCTGAATTGCAACGGCATATGGATGACTTCCTGAATAAAACTGAAGAAATCCGTCAGGAATTGTTCCCTCGATTTTAGCGATATAAGCAGGATAGATATGTAGTGTCCTGTTATCTTGCATTTTTTGCGCCAGAAACGCATTTTGTTTACAGATACAGTGACGCGGAAGCGTTTGCTTTTCGTATTGATTTCGGAAAAGATCTTGGGGCAGGAGCTTATTTCAATTTGGCTAACTATTATGAGATGGCTGAAATTATTGTTCAGGTTTTAAAGGAACATACGACGCTTCTTAAAAAGCATGATGCTCTATTCAAGTACAATGATCATTACTATTATGATAAATGACTTAATTGATGCTGTAAAATTAATTTTGAGTCGATGAGAAAGATTTCTGGTCAGGATAAATAAGAATTAAAAATGAAATATAGGAGTAAGAAAATGGTAAAGCAAATAGTAAGAGATATTTTCTTTTTAGGCCAGCCATCTGAGCCAGCCACAAAAGCAGATATCCAGATTGGAAAGGATCTGCAGGACACACTGCAGGCGAACCGGGAACGGTGTGTTGGTATGGCTGCCAATATGATTGGTGTAAAGAAGAATATCATTATTGTGAATATGGGATTCATAGATGTTGTGATGTTTAATCCAGTGATTGTTTCAAAGCATGACATGTATGAGACGGAAGAATGCTGTCTGTCTCTGGATGGTGTTCGTAAGACGACCAGATATCAGGAAATTGAAGTAGAATATTATGACTTCAACTGGAAAAAACAACGGCAGAAGCTGTCTGGATGGACTGCACAGATCTGTCAGCATGAGATCGATCATTTGTCTGGGAAGATCATATAATCGAATGCGGATTGAGAATAGCTGATTAACTCGACTCAAGTAACGAAGCGGATTGTGAGGTGACGGATATGCTGAAAAATGTACTGATCGTGGTAGATGATATAGAAAAATCCATAGAGTTTTATAGGAACTTATTTGGACTGCAAGTGATTCTTAAGAATGAAGGTAATGTAATCTTATCGGAAGGGCTTGTTTTGCAGGATGCCGACGTATGGGGGAAAACATTGAATGAAACTTCTACGCCATTCAATAACATGATGGAACTGTATTTCGAGGAATTTGATATAGATGGATTGATTGCAAAATATGAATCTGGTAAGTATTCCGTTCGATATGTCACAGAATTGACAGAACTTGCAGGTGGCCAGAATCTTGTAAGGCTGTATGATCCGAGTGGTAATCTCATTGAGGTTCGCACTCCATTCAGGTGTAATTAAAGTAGGAGAAAATATGCAGATTTTTGTTGATGCAGATGCCTGTCCGGTAGTTGGTATTGTTGAAAAAGTTGCAAAAGAGCATAGTGTTCCGGTAACGTTGTTATGTGATACAAATCATGTGTTGTCTTCTGATTACAGTGAGGTGATTGTAGTTGGAGCCGGTGCAGATGCAGTAGATTATAAACTGATCAGTATTTGTCATAAAGGCGATATTGTTGTGTCACAGGATTATGGAGTGGCGGCAATGGCACTTGGAAAAAATGCGTATGCGATTCATCAGTCCGGGAAATGGTATACCAATGAAAATATTGACCAGATGCTTATGGAGCGTCACTTGAACAAGAAAGCACGAAGGGCATCCGGAAAGAATCATTTAAAAGGACCACGAAAACGAACAGCAGAAGATGATGAGCATTTCAGAGCGTCTTTTGAAAAAATGATACATATGGTAATGGATAAGGGGAAATAATCACAAACAGAACACAGGAGAATTGGGAGGTGTAGAATGATGGAAAAGAAAAGAACCTATATTGCAATTGATCTTAAGTCATTCTACGCATCTGTGGAATGTAAAGAACGAAATCGGGATCCTTTGACGACTAATCTTGTGGTTGCGGATAAAAGCAGAACAGAAAAAACGATTTGTCTTGCGGTATCTCCAGCTTTAAAGTGTTATGGGATACCCGGAAGGGCTCGTTTATTTGAGGTTGTTCAAAAAGTAAAAGAAGCCAATAGTGCCCGCAGGTGGAAAGCACCGAACAGAATATTTATTGGTTCTTCTGATGACAGTACAGAATTAAATATTAATCCTGCACTGGAGATTGATTATATTGTTGCGCCTCCCCGGATGGATCTCTATCTGGAATACAGCACCAGAATTTACAGCATTTATCTGAAATATATTGCACCGGAAGATATTTTCTCTTATTCGATCGACGAAGTATTTATGGATGTAACGGATTATCTGCATACCTATAATATGACAGCAAGGGAACTTGCAATGACCATGATACAGGATGTGCTGAAAACGACAGGTATAACGGCAACTGCCGGAATTGGAACGAATATGTATTTATGCAAGATTGCGATGGATATCGTGGCGAAGCATATTAAAGCAGATAAAGATGGCGTACGAATTGCGGAACTGGATGAAATGTCATACCGAAGGAAACTCTGGAGCCACAGACCTCTTACTGATTTCTGGAGAGTCGGAAAGGGATATGCAAAGAAGTTGGAAGAATATGGCCTCTATACGATGGGTGATATTGCCAGATGTTCCATCGGAAAAGAGAATGAATTATATAACGAAGATCTGCTATATAAACTGTTTGGCGTTAATGCAGAGCTGCTGATCGACCATGCCTGGGGATATGAGCCCTGTACCATGGAAATGGTCAAGGCTTATAAGCCGGAAACGAACAGTGTTTGTTCCGGACAGGTACTTCATTGTCCTTATGACTTTGAAAAAGCAAAATTAGTCGTCAAAGAGATGACGGACCAGATGGTTTTGGATTTGGTGGATAAGAAGCTTGTGACGGATCAGATCGTGTTGACAGTTGGTTATGATATTGAGAATCTGAACAATGCCGACAGGAGAAAGCAGTATCATGGAGAGGTTACCATTGACCGCTATGGAAGAAGAATTCCGAAACACGCACATGGAACGACCAATCTGAAACGGCAGACTTCCTCAACCAAGATGATAACTGATGCAGTAATAGAGCTATATGACAGGATCGTTGACAGAAACCTGCTTATCAGAAGAATCAATATCACAGCGAACAGGCTTGTGGATGAAAGCTCTGTAGAGAGAGAAGAAGTGTATGAGCAGTTGGATCTTTTTACGGATTATGAGGCGCAAAGGAAAAAGCAGGAAGAGGAAGAGGCTGCGCTGGATCGCGAAAAACGTATGCAGGAAGCAATGCTCAGTATCAAAAAGAAATTTGGAAAAAACGCTGTACTGAAGGGAATGAATCTTCAGGAAGGTGCAACCGCCAAGGACAGAAATGAACAAATTGGCGGACATAAGGCGTAAAGGAGTTGGAAGGGATGAAAAATAATTCTTATGACGATATCATTAATTTACCGCATCCGGTCTCTAAGAATCATCCGCAAATGCCTTTTCGGGATCGGGCAGCGCAGTTTGCTCCTTTTGCAGCCTTGACTGGACATGATGCTGCGATAAAAGAAACAGCAAGATTAACTGATGAAAGATTGGAATTGAGTGAGGAAGTGATTGCTCAGCTGAACGAAAAAATCAACATAATCAGAAATAATATCGGTATAGAACAGAATGTATCGATAACTTATTTTATTCCCGATGCAAAAAAAGCCGGTGGATCCTATGTTATGTGCTCCGGTATTGTAAAAAAGGTAGACGAATACGAGCATACCATAATTATGACGGATCAAACGGTCATTCCAATCGAACAGATAAGTGATATTAAATGTGAAGAGTGGTAAATGCGAAAACAGATACAAAGAATATAGAATGTTTCACTAGTACAGCGAAAATTAAGTTTCTGCTATATTGGCGTAGGAGTTCACACTCTGATGGGCTGGATTAAGATGCATTATTTCAGAGGATTGTTATAGTTCTGGCAGTAGAGGACACAAGGTTGAAGAAATCAGACCGGAATTCTTTGGCGGAACGAAACCATGTTATAAGAAGAATTGTATTTTGAGAGGAGGCTCTTATAAATGTTGAACATTATTTATGGAGATGTGAAAAACAGTATTTATAATACAAATGTTTATTTTAAAAACAGTTATGAACCAGAATGGCTTGATGCAGAACTGGCGAAAAAGGTGATTAAAGATATTGATGATTCAGAAGTATTGAGTGGTGAATGCATTAACAGTCCGGTGTTAGGACAGATTCCTCCTGAAAGACTGTCAGGAGGAGTGAAAACGTTGTTGCTGATTTTAAATGAACCGGATCGGATTTTCAATGCCTCGACCTGTGGCGATAACTGTGCAAAATGGATATTGGAAATAGGCAGGATTAAAGATGTTACCATTAATCTCAGACATATGATGAGTTTTGGAAAAGACACAAAATTTGAGATAAAAATCCAAAATGGAGGAGAAACGGTCCATTCAATGAAGGAACTTGTTCCTATAGCAAATAAGTATTTAAATGAAATGAAACAGGAGTAGTGATTATGAAAGGTTCACATAGAATCATTGTAGAATCCAGAAGAATATATAGACAGTAAAGAGTATGTCAGTTGGGAACGATATTTTACAGATTTATTGATAGAAAGTACCAGTAAGAATTTTATATGGGCATATTCGAAGAAAAGGCTTACAAAGGCGTACTTCGCTCCGAGAATAGTGAATGCGGTAAAAACAATTATGAAATTGGTAGACTGGGAAAAATTATTCTGAAAAGTCAGAAAAAACCTTTTCTATTATCGTATTACATGGTATACTGAATACCGAAATGAATGATATGCAAAATAGGATTTTATGCGTCAAGTGTTCGGTGAATGGGGAGTTGTCACTGAAACGAAAAGTGCGTCTTACGGTATATTATCCGCACCCGTTGCAAACAATATAAGAGGATATCTCATATTGTGTTAGGGAATGTTTTCGACATACATTCTATCACAATTGGAGATATCCTTTTTAATTTGGTCAAAAGGATAATCTCCATTTCAAAAATACAAAGGAGGTTACTTTTTAATGGTTGACAAACTGAAAATTGAGCAGGCAGTCCGTCTGCTTCTGGAAGGTATCGGTGAAGATATCACGCGGGAAGGTCTGATCGATACTCCTGACAGGATTGCCCGTATGTGTGAAGAAATTTACGGAGGTCTTGGCCATGAAGCGGACCAGCACCTGTTGAAGCAGTTTCCTGTAGAGAATAATGAAATCGTACTGGAAAAAGACATCACCTTTTACTCCATGTGTGAGCATCATCTGATGCCTTTTTATGGAAAAGCTCATCTTGCATACATCCCCAACGGCAAAGTTACCGGTTTAAGCAAACTGGCACGTACAGTAGAGGTTTATTCCAGAAGACCACAGATCCAGGAACGGCTTACCGTTCAGATCGCAGATGCTTTGGAGCGTACTCTGGATCCAAAAGGAATTATGGTAATGCTGGAAGCGGAACATACCTGTATGACCATGCGCGGAATAAAAAAACCAGGTAGCAAAACGATCACTACTGTAACCCGTGGTGCGTTTACAGAAGATAAGGAACTGCAGAAAATGTTCCTTTCTATGGTAAAAGGATGAATAACAATTTTTCAGATATGGATCGTGTCAATCAGATCTGGGGGCACCCGGTTTATCAGGAACACTATAAAAAAATACAGGAACTTGAGAGTGAACGGATCTTCTGCCGTCATACTCCTGAACATTTTCTGGATGTTGCGCGGTTGATGTACATTTATGTACTGGAGGAACATCTGGAGCTGCCCAAAGAGCTTATCTATGCAGCAGCACTTCTTCATGATATCGGACGTGCACAGCAATATCAGCACAACATTCCACATGATATTGCAGGAGTAGAAATCGCACGGGAAATTCTGACAGATCTGCACTTTGCAGAACAGGAAAAAGAACTGATTTTGTCTTCCATTGGACATCACCGAAAAGGAGATTCCTGTAGTACGCTGGCAGCACTTCTTTATAAAGCGGATAAGCAGTCCAGAAATTGTTTTTTATGTTCCGCAGCTTCTGAATGCTATTGGTCTGATGATAAAAAAAATATGAAAATTGAATACTGATCTTCTTTATAAGCACAAAAGAAAGGATGGGCTCTGCTCATGAAAATTGGAAACCGTTTTTTTGATACTAAGAATCATACTTACATAATGGGAATCTTAAATGTTACCCCTGATTCCTTTTCGGACGGCGGCAAATGGAATCATATAGATGAAGCTTTGAAACATACAGAGGCAATGATTGCTGATGGTGCAGATATTATTGATATCGGAGGCGAATCTACACGTCCAGGCCATACACCTGTCAGTGCTGATGAGGAAGCGCAGAGAGTTCTTCCTGTTATTGAAGCGGTCAAAAAGCATTTTGACATTCCTGTTTCTGTAGATACTTTTAAGAGCAGTGTTGCTGAAAGTTCTATCCAGGCAGGAGCTGACCTGGTTAACGATATCTGGGGATTAAAATATGATCCGAAAATGGCAGCTGTGATCGCAAAATATGATGTGGCCTGTTGTCTGATGCACAACAAATCTAATACAGAATATCAAAACTTTCTCATTGATATGCTCGCCGAAACACAGGAATGTGTCAATCTTGCAAAGCAGGCTGGCATTAAAGATGAAAAAATCATGCTTGACCCGGGAATTGGTTTTGGAAAAACATTTGAAATGAATCTGGAAGCAATGAATCATCTGGAGCTTTTTCAGAATCTGGGATTTCCGATTCTCCTTGGTACATCCCGCAAGTCAATGATCGGACTGGCGCTGGATCTTCCTGTAGATCAGCGGGTAGAGGGGACTTTGGCTACCAGTGTAATTGGCGTCATGAAGGGATGCTCTTTTGTCCGTGTCCACGATATTAAAGAAAACAAGCGTGTGATCCAGATGACAGAAGCAATCTTAGGATGCAGATAAATTGCTGGCACAAAACAGATGGTAAATATAAATAATATACAGAAAGGCTTTACTGTTATGGATGAGACCAGATTAGATAAAATAGAAATTAAAGAGCTGGAGGTTTTTGCAAACCATGGTGTATATCCCGAAGAAAATGTTCTGGGACAGAAATTTGTTATTTCTGCCACGCTTTTTACCAGGACACGTCTGGCGGGATTAACCGATGAGTTATCTGCTTCCATAAACTATGGCGAAGTCAGCCATATGATCACTGATTTCACCAGAAAACATACTTATAAACTTCTGGAATCTCTTGCAGAGAATCTTGCAGAAATGCTTCTTTGCTCTCTTTCCGGACTTGAAAAAATCACTCTGAAGATCGAAAAGCCATGGGCACCGGTTGGTCTTCCTCTGAAAACTGTATCTGTGGAAATCACGCGGAAATGGCATACTGCTTACATTGCTTTTGGCTCTAATATGGGTGATAAAAAGATGTATATAGACAATGGAATCCGTGGTCTGGCAGAGACAAAAGGATGTCGTGTAGAGGCAATTTCCGATTATCTTATCACAGAACCTTACGGAGTTACTGATCAGGATGAATTTTTAAATGGAGTCCTGAAAATGCGGACACTTCTTACTCCTGAGGAATTGCTTGTGCGACTGCATCAGTTAGAACAGGAGGCAAACAGAGAACGTATCATCCATTGGGGACCGAGGACACTGGATCTGGATATCTTGTTCTATGATCAGGAAATCATTGATATGCCAGATCTTCATATCCCCCATATTGATCTGCACAACCGAGATTTCGTTCTTGTACCAATGAATCAGATTGCTCCGTATCTGCGACATCCTGTATTAAATCAGACCATTTCACAGCTTCTGGACAGCCTTCTGAACAAATCTGAAAATACTGCAAAATACCGTTAGAAGCCTTTACAAAAAGTTCAAAAACCAAAGCCGAAATTCTGGCGTTTCTTGAGAGCGCATAAATAGTTAATGCCATCATTCGCAGCATGTGATTGATGGCGCGTGTTGGTTTGAGTAGGAAAACATGAGAAGTTAGCATAGAAAAAGAGCCTCTTTTGGGCTCTTTTTCTATGTTAAGAATACAGGTATCGAATTCAAACTGTAATACTAGCAAGACCGTAATTGAAAAACGACAGTTTCATAAGGTTTGAGTGAGAGAACTTCACCATGGAAAGTAATCGTGCTTTCTTCATAATTGGAAATAATTACAGGGGTATCTGACTGTAATTCTACCTCTGTTTCTTTATATGCAAATTCCTGTGTCTCTTTCGAGAAGTTGTGCACAGCCATCCAGGTTTCACCCTGATAGTTTCTGGTATATGCGATCACTGGTCCTTTTTCCGGACAGCAGAGCTTGAAATCTCCATGAGCCATTACCGGATGTTCTTTACGCAGAGCAATCAGTTTCTGATAAAATCTGAAAACAGAGTTGTCATCTTTCATCTGGCTGGCGGCGTTGATTTCCTTATAGTTTGGATTCACGCCAATCCATGGTTTATGCGTTGAGAAGCCTGCATATAAGCTGTCGTCCCACTGTACAGGAGTTCTTGCGTTGTCACGGCTGATACTCTGGGATTCAGCCAGTGATTCTTCCGGGGAAGAACCCTGCTCGATCATGGTCTTATAATAATTGCGGGTATCAATATCGTCATAGTCCTCAATTGAAGGATAAGCAACATTGGTCATTCCAAATTCTTCACCCTGGAAAACAAACGGAGTACCAGGAAGCGTATGAAGATAAGCTGCCAGCATTTTGGCAGATTTTTCCCAGTATTCCTTGTCGTTTCCATAAAGAGAAACCTGGCGTGGTTTGTCATGATTGCTTAAGAATCTTGCCCACCATCCGTCTTTTTTCAGAACTTCGTAATCTTTCTTAAGGTCACGTTTCATTTTCTCCGGTGACCAGGTCTGAATTTCTACGATCGGAGGAACAAAAGGAATGGACATATTAAATTCTTTGCTTGCAGCACTGGAATAATTGATAGCATCCTGTTCATTGTTAATGTTGACTTCTCCGACTGTCATCAGGTTATCCGGAGCCATGGTTTCAGCTACCATTTCCCGGATGTAGCGATGGGTTCCTTCCAGATTCACGCATGCTACGGTACCGATTGGCTCATTCATATCTGCACGTCCGTCCAGACCTTTATCCAGATAGCTGATGGCATCAATGCGATATCCGTCGACACCTTTCTCATTCCAGAAACGGATAATATCAAAAATTTTCTCTTTGGTTTCCGGGTTATCCCAGTTCAGATCCGGCTGTTCTTTGGCAAAGAAATGAAGATAGTACTGTCCTCTTTCCGGGACATATTCCCAGGCGCTTCCGCCAAAAACAGACATCCAGCAGTTTGGAGCACCACCGTCCGGCGCAGGGTCACGCCAGATATAGTAATCACTGTAAGGGTTATTACGGGATTTCTTTGATTCCTGGAACCATACGTGTTTATCAGAAGAATGGTTCAAAACCAGATCCATAATGATGGCAATTCCACGCTCATGTGCACCATCGCGAAAAGCTTCCCAGTCCTCCATGGTTCCGAATTCTTCCATAATTGAGAAATAATCGGAAATGTCATAACCGTTATCTACATTTGGAGAAGCATAAACAGGGGACATCCACACGGCATTGATTCCAAGCTCTTTCAGATAATCCAGCTTCTCGATCATTCCCTTTAAATCACCGATTCCATCGTTATTTCCATCTTTAAAACTTCTCGGATAAATCTGGTAGATTACCAGATCCTTATACCAGTCTTTTTCGTGTTTCATAAAAGTATCCTTTCGTCAGGCATACCAACAAGTTAATTCAAGAAATCAACTTGTTGGTATACTAATTGCATAAATAAGTTCTGAAAATATTATATGATATTGTGCAAAAAAACGCAAGGCGGTATTTGAGAGGAGAACAGGGCGGAATTGCTCTGATGGATCATACAGGATGGTTTTATGAACCTGAAGCTATCGGTATGGAAACAGCGTGGAATAAAATTCATTATAATCCGATCTTCGGAGAAGCGAAAGAATGGGATTTTGCAGGATATACGCCACAGGTAGTTGTTGTTGCAATCGGACAGAATGATAACCATCCGGATGATTATATGAAAGAAGACTATCATAGTGAAAAATCCATAAACCTGCGCTTCGTGCCAGAATGATTCTGGATGGAGATGAAACAAATGTAATACTCCTGGATGCAAACACCGATCAAACGTATAACAGATATGCTCTTTTTATTAATGCAGAGAAGCTTCAGCTTTATCTTTAAAATCATTTCTAAATATCAATGCAGCCCCGGCAATAAATACAAAACAGATTACCCATGTAACCGGTTCGCAAATGCAAACGGCAATATAGCCTTTTACAGGTACGATCCAGAAAGCAAAGATAACTTTACCGATCAGTTCCAGAACACTGCAAAGCAGAGGCGAAAGCTGATGGCGCATTCCCTGGAGCGCATTTCGCATAATAACGAGAAATGACATCGGTGGGAACATGGCAGTACTGATTCGGACATAAAGAAGAGCATTGCCAATGACTGTCGGATTGCTACTTCCTGTGATCAACCGTACGGCATAAGGTGCGATAAAGATTGAGAAAGCAACTGCGATCAGCCACCAGATGAGGTAAAGATCGAAAGCAACTTTCACCCCGCCCCAGATACGGGAACGCCTGCCGGCACCGTAGTTCTGGCTGGAAAAGGTTGCAGTGCTGGTCGAAAGGGCAGTTCCAGGCATCATAAAAAGCTCTGCCAGTCTGCGGCCGCCTACCTGGGCTGCTATGTATACATTTCCTAAAGCGTTAATACTGCTTTGTAAAATAACACTTCCTATACTGAATACGGCGTTCATCAGTGCCATGCTCATTCCGGTAACAAACATTTCCATTACAAATCCAGAAGATACATGCAGATCCTCACGTTTCATATGAAGTTGAGGATAATTTTTCAGTATATAGAAAAAGCAAAGGATAACGCTGATAGCCTGTGCCAGAATAGTAGCGGTAGCTGCACCCTGCACACCGAAGTGTAATGGTCCCATAAACAAGACATCCAGAATCACATTAATTACACTGCTGACGATCAGGAAAATCAGCGGCGTGATACTGTTTCCAATCGCGCGCAGAAGTCCGGATTCCGTATTGTAAATCATGGTCAGCGGAATTCCTGCCAGAATTACAGTGATATAACTCATGGCGCCGGCAAAAGTGTCCTCTGGTGTCTGAAGAACCCGAAGGAGCGGATACCGGAAAATAAGGAATCCGGCAGTCATTATAACTGCGACTGCAAATGATAAAATGATCATCCAGCAGGCGGATGTTCTCATTTCATCCATCTTGCCGCCTCCAAAACAACGGCTGACAGGGAGTGAAAGACCGTTGGTTAATCCAATACAGAAGGAAGTGATCAGACTGTAAAGGGCAGCAGTGGCCCCAATCTGAGCTAATGCATCGTCACCGAGTAAATGCCCGGCAATCGCAGTATCGGCGAGGTTATAAACCTGCTGAAGAACACACCCGACAAAAATGGGGAAAGCAAATGAAAGCAGAAGCCTGGCAATGTTTCCGTCTGTCATGTCAAGGACACGACTCTTTTGAGTTGATTTAGACATAGGTAGTACTCCTTAATAATAGTGTTCATCCCTGATTAGAATAGGTGGATAACACATTAGAGAATAATGATATTTAGTTAAGACTGTTATAAGTCAGGATAACATATTGCATAATTCTGATATTACAAACGAATTATAATGCCAGCAGAAATTATTGTAAAGACAGTTTGCTTGTTAAAATGTGCAAAGTATTAACAGGCTGTCGCTTTGGATTGTGTATAAAAAATAATTGTGATAAAATAGGCGCGTAAAAGTGGACTAGTATGGCTCACGCTAATTAGCGTGAGTCATACTAGATGATGACGGACGAGGAAGAAAATGAACGCGAATTTTGAATATTATAAAGTATTTTATTACGTATCGAAATATGAAAATCTGACCAAAGCAGCGGCCGTATTAAAGACCAGTCAGCCGGCAGTGACCAGGACGATACATAATCTGGAGAATATATTGGGGTGTAGATTATTTATACGAAGCAAGAGTGGAATGAAGCTGACTCCGGAGGGACGGATTTTTTATGAATATGTGGCGGCCGGATGTGCGCAGTTTTTCAAAGGTGAGGATAACCTGAATAATCTGATCAGCCTGGAAAATGGAACAATTTATATCAGTGCAACGGAGACGGCACTTCACTGTTATCTGTTTGAAGCAATCAGAGATTTTAATATTCAATATCCAAATGTGCACTTCAAGATATTAAATAACAGTACGACAGATTCTGTAAATGCACTGAAAGAGGGGAAAATAGATCTTGCCGTTGTATCGGCATTCTTGCAGGTGTCAGAGCCATTGAAGATGAAAGTGGTAAGAAAATATAAAGAAATTTTGATTGGCGGAACACGTTTTGAAGAGTTGAAGGGAAAGAAAGTTTCACTGGCAGAGTTGTCCTCTTATCCTTGGGTCAGCCTGACATCAGAAGCAATTACCAGAAACTTCCTGAATGCATATTTTACCAAAAATGGACTGCAGTTTTCTCCGGATGTCGAATTAGCAACTACTGATATGATTCTTCCGGCGGTGCGCTACAATATGGGAATCGGATTTCTTCCCGAGGAATTTGCAAAAGATGATCTGGCAGCAGGTAAAGTATTTGAGATAGAAGTAAATGAAGCGCTTCCGCAGAGAAATATTATTCTTATCCATGATACGGAATATCCACAGAGTATTGCATCTAAGGCATTCCAGAAATTCCTGACAGATAGAGAATATGAATAACAGAGCGGGCAGATATCTGCCCGCTCTAAACGTTTGGACACTTGTCATCGGGTATTTTTGGAAATTATTTATGCCACTCCCAGTTTCTGATCTCTTCAAGATCCTGGCCATATTCAGCGATGTACTGTTTGTGCTCAACAAGCTTGTCGTTCATCTTCTGGATTAAGTAAGAACCTTTGTTTCCAAGCTGTGGCAGATGCATGATTGCATCTTTTACAAGGTTGAAACGGTCGATCTGGTTCTGAACACGCATATCGAATGGAGTAGTAATTGTACCCTCTTCCTGATATCCATGAACGGAAACATTGTGGTTATGACGACCATAAGTAAGTTCGTGGATCAGTGTTGGATATCCATGGAATGCAAAGATAACCGGTTTGTCTTTTGTGAAGATTGCATCGTACTCTGCATCACTTAAGCCGTGTGGATGTTTGTGGTCGGATTCCAGTTTGAACAGGTCGACTACGTTAACAACACGAATCTTAAGTTCTGGCATTTCGTCACGAAGGATAGTAACAGCAGCCATGATTTCAAGTGTAGGTGTATCACCACAGCAAGCCATAACAACATCTGGTTCTTCACCGCAGTCATTGCTTGCCCACTCCCAGATACCGATACCCTGTGTGCAGTGCTTAACAGCCTGCTCCATGGTCAGCCACTGGCAGCTTGGATGCTTGGAAGCTACGATTGCGTTTACATAGTTCTTACTCTTGATGCAGTGATCGAAGCAGGAGAGTAAGCAGTTAGCGTCTGGTGGTAAGTACATACGTACCACGTCTGCTTTCTTGTTAGCGATGTGATCCAGGAATCCAGGATCCTGATGAGTAAATCCGTTGTGGTCCTGCTGCCATACATTGGATGTCAGGATGAAGTTCAGGGATGCAATCGGCTGTCTCCAGGAAAGCTGGTTGCAGACTTTCAGCCATTTTGCGTGCTGAGCTGCCATGGAGTCAACGATACGGATGAATGCTTCATAACTTGCGAAGAAACCATGACGACCTGTTAACAGATAACCTTCCAGCCATCCTTCACACATATGCTCGCTGAGCATACTGTCCATGATACGTCCGTCTCTTGCAAGGCAGTCATCAGTATCAAGCATTTCTGCGTTCCAGTCACGTTTCTGATATTCAAATACTTTGTACAGACGGTTGGACATACTTTCGTCTGGTCCAAAGATACGGAAGTTCTTGTTCTCTTCATTCAGTTTGAAGATATCACGGATATATCCGCCAAGCTCGATCATATCCTGAGCTTTTGTCTTGCCAGGCTCTACTTCAATACCGTAGTCACGGAAATCCGGGAGACGAAGGTCTTTCAGAAGAAGTCCGCCGTTAGCATGTGGGTTAGCACCAAGACGTGCATTTCCCTTAGGAGTCAGTTCTGCCAGTTCAGGAATCAGGCGTCCGTTTTCATCGAACAGTTCCTGTGGACGATAGCTTTCCAGCCACTCTTTCAGAAGTTCAAGATGTTCTGGTTTTTCCATGGAAATCGGGACCTGATGAGCACGGAAGGAACCTTCAATCTGAAGTCCGTCAACAACCTTAGGACCTGTCCATCCCTTAGGAGTACGAAGAACGATCATAGGCCATACCGGACGCTCTGGATCATTGTTCTCACGAGCATTTTTCTGGATTGCTTTGATCTCTTCGATTACAGTATCCATTGTTTCTGCCATCTTCTTGTGCATTGTCATTGGGTCATCGCCTTCAACGAAGTATGGTTTCCAGCCACAGCCCTTGAAGAAGCATTCAAGTTCTTCATGAGAAAGACGGGAGAAGATAGTCGGGTTGCTGATCTTATATCCATTTAAATGAAGAATAGGAAGTACAGCACCATCAGTGATCGGGTTCAGGAATTTGTTGGACTGCCAGGATGTTGCCAGAGGACCAGTCTCAGCTTCACCGTCACCTACAACTGTAGTTGCGATTAAGTCAGGGTTATCAAATACAGCTCCGAAAGCATGAGCGATAGAGTAACCAAGCTCACCACCTTCATTGATGGAACCAGGTGTTTCCGGTGCACAGTGGCTCGGAACTCCACATGGGAAGGAGAACTGTTTGAACATTTTCTTCATACCTTCCTCATCCTGGCTGATGTTTGGATAAACTTCGCTGTAAGAACCTTCCAGATAAGTATTGGCGATCATGAAGTTTCCGCCATGTCCTGGACCGGAAAGAAGGATCATATCCAGATCATAACGTTTGATGACACGATTGCAGTGTGCATAAACAAAGTTCTGTCCAGGTACGGTTCCCCAGTGACCAACGATTTTCTTCTTGATCTGATCCATTGTTAATGGTTTTCTCAGAAGTGGATTGTCAAGAAGATAGAGCTGTCCGGCAGACAGATAGTTAGCTGCACGCCAGTAAGCATCGATTTTGTCAAGCATTTCCTGATTTAAAGGCTGCTTTTCGAGACATAATTTGTTGTCTTCCATTTTCTTACCTCTTTCTTTTGCTTTGATGTGTATAGATTGGAGTAATACTTTGTTATTTTTTTAACCAAGTATATCCTATCATATCGGAAAAAAAACGTAAAATAGCAATATTGCATTGAAATTATAAGTTTTTGATATGGATAAAAAGAAGTAATGGCATTTGATAAAGCGTGGGAAACGCGTTTGAGAATAAGAAATATAAATGGTAATGTGGCATTTTATATGACGTCATGTTATGATATTTTGTAGAAAAGATAATAATGAAAGAATATAGTTTGAAATGGGATAAGCGAAGAGGGAGGTTACTGAAATGTGTATAACAACATCAGCAGAAAAGAAAAAACTGCCGGTTGGCATTGATACTTTTGCTGTCTTCGGGTTGCCAAAGAGAGTATCTTTACAGGTTTGAATAATTTTACAGTATTGTCAGTATTGAATGCTCAGTTTGAAGAGTACTTTGGATTTACTGATGAAGAGGTCAGAAAAATGTTGTTGTATTATGGCCTTTTTGAACATTATGAGACTGTATAGTCAAATCTAATGAGGAATCAGGGATTGGCTACAGCGATATCCTGATACAAGCAAGTCCCCACTCACTGCTTATTGCTCTTCGCAACTTCAGCAGGGGACTTACTTGATTCGGTTAAAGTATACAGATAATGGAAATATGGATTCTGCCTGTATGGAAGCAATACAACAGATTCAAAAAAAGCATTATGATGTAAAGCTAAAAGATGATGGAATGCGGATAATCATTAAGTATGGAATTGCGTGTTATAAGAAAGAATGCCGTGTTTTATCAGGTGATTAGTGATTTTTTACGAAAAAACAGATTCTTCTAAAACCATATTGCAATTTGCACAAAAAAACAGTATAATCAAAAAAACAGTTGCGCATAAGGTATATAAAAACTGGAAAATTACAGACAGTAAATACCGAAAGATTATGAAGGAGACAGATAATTATGGGAAAAAGAGCGGCCGGGATTCTGCTGCCGATCAGCAGTCTTCCGTCAGAGTATGGAATCGGATGTTTTTCAAAGAGTGCATATGAATTTGTAGACTGGTTAAAGGAAGCAGGACAGACTTACTGGCAAATTCTTCCACTGGGACCAACCAGCTATGGAGACTCACCGTATCAGTCATTTTCTACATTTGCGGGAAATCCATATTTTATTGACCTGGATGCATTGGTAGAAGAGGGCGTTTTGGAGAAAAAGGATTGTGAGAAAGTAAACTGGGGAAAGAGAGCAGACAGCGTAGATTATGAGAATATTT
>OGZJ01000125.1_pt1 | contig 26851 bp, 21 predicted proteins | sample 1576831 | NCBI WGS metagenome assembly OGZJ01 (sample SAMEA3541518, study PRJEB24748) | human gut metagenome | biome: human gut; feature: human-associated habitat; material: faeces | place: China | collected 2012
AAATACTGTGCCAATAATGTACAAAGAGAAACAGCTATACCTGTTTTAACAGTTCTCATACCGATCTTCTGCAACTTCACCTTGTTTCCTCCTAATGATATAAATACTTTGTCAACTATTTATTTTACTATAATAATATAAATAATTCATTTAAATCTTAATCTTTAACAATTTTTTCATGTTTATATATCCTAATATAAGAAGTTTACAGCAAATATAAAGAAGCAATTAAGTATTTTTTAGATAGAAAATATAAATATTATGTGAAGTATACAAAATTGAGAGTTTTATCGAAAACTCATATGAAGGTTAGCCTTATTTTCTTATGCATATGCCTAAAAAATTAACTAATTTGATGTATAAAGATACATCCAGTAAGTTGAGTCTAACTTCTATATTTAGTATCTTATAAATAAAAATCTTCATAAAAAAAGAAATAGCCATTTTATGCAAATTAAAAATGGCTATTTATCTACAATATAGCTAAAAAAATACTATAATAGTATTTTTATTACTTTTCTACCGTACTTTTTAATATATTTATATAATTTAACAAGTCTGATATTCTTATTATTGCTTCTTCTTTAAACTTACTTATATTATATCTTTCGCTTTCCCATACTTCCTTAAAGAATCTTTTAAATATATTATCTAACCTATTATCTCTTATTATTAGATATTTATTTTCATATTCTGAGTATTCATCAAAATTTCCTTTTATAATATTAATATTTCTAGATAAATAAGCTGTTGGATTTTCCTTATTTTTAAAATCATCTACTAAATTTCCATTTATCAATTTTATATCAATATCTTCATTTTCTTTAAGAATCTTTTCCATATACTCTATATGCCTTTGCCTTTGTTCTAAAGATAAGGTTATGGTTGTATTAAAGAAACTTAGTCTCCCATTAGATATATATTGTCTAATAGCATTTTCGTACATAAGTATTTGTATATCTGATTTATATATAGCATTTTGAAGTATAGCATCTATATTTTTTAATTCATCAACTATTTCTTTTGATTCTCCAAAGACTATTTTACCTATTTCTAAGAATAAATCTGATGGCATAAATAATTCACTCATATTTCCTATCAACCATCTTAAATCTCTTCCTATCATATATTCTATATAATTCTTTTCTAATATAATCTCTCTTGGATTTTTTTCTAAAAATGTAATTCTAGACCTAGTCTCTATCATTTCTTCAAGAGATTCATATATATCTTGTACTACTTTCGGATCTTGTGAAACATTTGTAAACAAGCATTGTTTAGTATCTGTATATACAGTATAAGTAAAGCTATTTTCTTTTATTACTGATGTTAGTGAGTATTGAGCATGTTTACAACTATAAAATGTAAAGTTAATATTTGAATAAATTTTAATCATATTCATAAGTAATATTGTATTAAAAATTATATCCTCTACATTTTCATCAAAACTTATTAAAAATCTAATTCTTACATTTTTCATTTCTGTTTTTATAGTAGAACCACTTCTTATTCCTGCAATATGAAGTTTATCATCTTTTCCTAGAGAAAATAAATCAGCTAATAAGATTACATCATTTTTTATTTCTTTTTTAGTCAAATCTATAATCTCTTCATCTAAATGTTTCTTTAATAATCTTGGTTTTATATATAATAAACTATTACATTGCTCTGTATTTTCTTTTCCTACTTTGATATAATTTTTATTAGCTTTCTTCTGACTACTAAATAAATATGATTCATTAAGCATATCTTGTATATACTGTATTATACTTTCATCACTACTATACTTATTTATATCTAGTTTATAATACGCTAAAATTTCACACTTATGTATTTCTGTTGCATTATCTACTACAAATTTAGCAGTCTTCTCACAAATATTTTTTATATTCTTTGATGCAGGAAGCATTGCACCACTTATCCACTTACTTATATAAGATACGTCATATCCTAATTCTTTTGCTAATGAGTAATTCTTTTGACCTGAAAATTGTATCAATTTCTCAATATTTTTACCAAATTCCATGTTTACCATATTTGGACTCCTTTGATTTGAATATACAACTTATATATATGTATAATAACATACTTTCATACAAAACCAAATATTGAATACTTATACATACATTGAATCAGTTGAGTCAATATATATCAATTGATTCACATTTCATCAGTTGTTGTCGAATAACGTCGTATGATAATATGTATATATTGTCTAAATTTATTTAATTTTGCTTAATATAGTTAAATTTAAAACACAATAATTTATGGGAGGATGATATTGTGGATAAGAAAAAAATTATATCTAGTACAATAGTATTTTTCATTACAACTTCTATTGTTCTATTATTTTCAGGTATATTTGGAGGAGAAAACGTATTAGTTGGTGTTCAAGGTACTGCAGCGGTATTATTTCTTTTAAGTATTGACTTCAGTCTAAATCCAGTTAAAAACACTATATATTTTGTACTTCTTGAATTGACTATTGGTTTAGCTGCATATATAGCTTCTTCAAATCCTTACTTAGCAATAATAAGTACATTTTTAATGATGTTTTATATATTTTATACTTTCACTTACAATACAAAAAAACCTGCTTTTCTACCATTTTCATTAGCATTCATTTATATGCTTTATGATCCTGTAACTGCTCAACAGTTACCAAAAAGATTCCTAGGTTTAATTGTTTGTGGACTTGCTATAATGTTATTACAAATATTAGCTAACAAAGATAGACTAAAAAAAGAATCTGTATCTAAATTAAACAATGCTTTAGAATCTATTAATAAACAAATAGAATTAGTAAACACTAATTCTACAGAAAGATTAAGCTTAAATAAAGATGCTGAAGTAAATTTAAATCAATTAATAGAATCTTTTACATTTGCTATTAACCAAAATAAATCTAAAGTATCTATAGATTTACTTAAATATTTATCTATTGCTCAATTTTTAGATAGTTTAAATATAGAGTTAAATAAAACTAATAAATTTACAAATACAGAAGATTTATCAGCTTTACTTAATAGCATAAAATTATATGTAAATAATGAATCAAATATAGATAGTATTTTAGATAATATATCTGTATACGAGTCTAAAAATCTAGAAAACTACAATAATAATTTAAATTTAGTAGTATATCCTTATGTTGCAAAATTAAAAAGAGACTTACAACAAACTAACGCTGATAAAATTATCAATGAATACTCTAGAAGTAAATTCTTTGAAAACTTTAACTTAAAAAATGATTTATCTTTTAAATCTGCTAAATTTACTTTTGCTTTTAGAGGTGCTTTACTTTTAAGTATTGGAGTATTCTTAGTAGCTTTATTTAATATAGAAAACGGTAAGTGGATAATCTTTACTTTAGCAGCTATAAATCAACCTTATTTAGATAAGGCTGATATAAAACTTCGTGATAGAATGGTTGGTACTCTTGTAGGGGCTGCAATATTCTTTGTTGTTTACTCTATAGTTAAAGATGATTCAGTTAGAATGGCACTTCTACTTCCTGTAGGATATGCTATGACTTATATTACTAATTATACGTATAGTGTAATATGTGTTACATTATTTGCATTAGGATCTATATCTGTTGGAGCTAATATACCTTTTATAGCTGTTCAAAGATTAATCTTTGTATTAATAGGTTGTGTTATTGCTATAATTGCAGATAGACTTATATTCCCAACTTATGCTTATAAGTATACGCAATCAGCTATCAATAAATCAATTGCTACTAATAAAGAAATAGTTGATTTATTATCTAAAAAAGATATATCTGTTGAAACATTTGCTAAAAATGTACAACCTTTAATAATTAGAAATACATGGCTTAATAAATATATAGCTTACAACAATACTACTTTAAATTCTAAAGATGTGGATGAATTTATTTATAATCAAAATATTTTTATAAATGATGTAATAGCTTTCGAAAGTTTACTTTACACTCATGATAAAAATTCAATTGATAAAGCTAGTTTAGAAAAAGATTTTAATTATATTATAAATAATAACTTATCTAATGACGATGTTGTTAGACTTATGGATGCAAAAGATTGTCATTTTAATAAACTTATTTTAAATAATTTTATCAATATTAAAAATAATTTATCTCATTCAAATAATTTAAGCAATAATGCTATTAAATCAATTTAATTAAAAATAAAGAGGTTATTATTATGATTAAATCATATATAATCCCTTTTTTCAGAGCGTAGACAAAGCCTACGCTCTTTTATTTTTTAATACACTTTATTAGTTTATAAATAAAAAAATAATAGATAAAATATCAGATTTTTATCTATTATTTTTATATTGTAATTATATTATTCCTTGGCTCATCATTGCATCTGCTACTTTTTAGCAACGGATTTATCCGCAGCGGCAGCAAAGATATATCGTTGGCGATCTTTATTAATACATTAACCTAATTATAAAATTAAGCTACTATACTATCCCTTGACTTACCATAGCATCTGCTACTTTTAAGAATCCTGCTATATTGGCTCCAATTACATAATTTCCTGGAGCTCCATAGTTTTCAGCTGCATCTTTAGATACTTTAAATATATTTTTCATTATTATCTGTAATTTTTCATCTACTTCTTCAAACGTCCAAGATAACCTCATACTATTTTGAGACATTTCAAGTGCTGAAGTTGCAACTCCACCTGCATTTGCAGCCTTGGCTGGAGCTACTAATAATCCTTTTTCTAAGAAATATTTTACAGCTTCGTTTGTACAAGGCATGTTAGCACCTTCTCCTATTACTGTAGTTCCATTTTCAACTAATATTTTAGCATCATCTAAGTTTATATCATTTTGAGTAGCACATGGAAGAGCTATATCGCACTTAACTGTCCATATTCCCTTCTGACCTTCAAAATACTGAGCTCCCTCTTTTCTAGCTATATATTCTTTTATTCTATTTCTTTCTACTTCTTTTATTTGTTTAACTATACTTAAATCTATTCCATTTTCATCTACTATATATCCAGATGAGTCACACATTGCAACTACTTTAGCTCCATAGTCTATAGCTTTCTCAGCTGCATATATTGCAACATTACCAGAGCCTGAAATTACAACTCTCTTATTTTCAAAACTTTGGCCATGATAATTTAACATTTCATTTACAAAATATATAACGCCAAATCCTGTAGCTTCTTTTCTAGCTAAAGACCCACCATAAGCTAATCCTTTGCCGGTTAAGACACCAGCATCATAAGAATTTCTTAATCTTTTATATTGTCCAAATAAATATCCTATTTCCCTTGCTCCAACACCTATATCTCCAGCTGGAACATCTAAGTTCGGACCTATATGTCTACATAATTCAGTCATAAAGCTTTGACAAAATCTCATTATTTCATTATCTGACTTTCCTTTAGGGTTAAAATCTGAACCACCTTTACCACCACCTATAGGTAAACCTGTCAAAGAATTTTTAAATATTTGCTCAAATCCTAGAAACTTTATTATGCTTAAGTTAACTGATGGATGAAATCTAAGTCCACCTTTGTATGGTCCTATAGCATTGTTAAATTGTACTCGAAACCCTCTGTTAACTTGAACATTTCCATTATCATCTACCCAAGGAACTCTAAACATTATTTGTCTATCAGGTTCAACTATTCTCCCTAATATATTTTGCTTTATATACTCTGGATGCTTAACTAATACAGGTTCTAATGAATGTAGTACTTCTTCTATTGTTTGGTGAAATTCACTCTCACCTATATTTCTAGCCTTTACTTGATTTATAATTTTCTCTATAGTTTCTTTAGCTTGTGCTTCAATAGTGTTTCCTAATACATCTTTATTTTCAAATCCCATTTTAACAGCCCCCTTTTATATAAAAGCACCTTTCAAGTAAATTCTATTATTTCTTAAAAACATTTTTAATATGTTTTTATTAAAATTTATTTAAATCTTCCTATTAAAGCTTTTCTATATTTAAATAAATTTTTTTGAAAAATACCTTATTTAAATAAGTATTATTTACTTTATTTTATAATTAGTTTATGTATTTACCTATATTACTTAATCATAATATAAAATATTTTTTTATTATTTAAATAGATTTTTTAAACATATCTATTTCAGTAATTCTTCTATTTATAGTTATTTCTATTGTAATTATTGTAAAATTATTCATATACTATATAATTTCTAAATATATAAAAATAGGATAAAGCTAACGCTTTATCCTATTTCTGTCATTTCTCCGTTAATTGCAAAGATTATCATTTCGCATATATTAGTTATATGATCTCCTATTCTTTCAAGATATCTTCCTATAAATAAAAGATTTACACCTTGATTTATAGTCTGAGGATTCGCATTCATTACTCTTAAACAATCCTCTTGTACTCTATTATATAAACTATCTATTTTATCATCCTGTAAAGCTATCTCTCTAGCTAAATCTTCATTTTCATTTTCTAAGGATTCTTTTACTTCTAAAATCATCTTTTTACATTCTTCATACATCTTAGGTATATCGATTAAATCTTTTATATATTCGTCTTGACATATCTTTATAGTTTCTTCTGCTATATTTACTGCATAATCACCTATACGCTCTAATTCTAGTGCTATAAATCCTAATGCATATATATATCTTAAATCTCTAGCCATTGGCTGCTTTAATACTAATAGTTCAATACTTCTATCTCTTATATATTCTCTTAATTCATCTATTTTATCATCTTGTTTTATTACTTTTTTACATCCTTCAATGTCTTGTTTTAACATACACTCAACTGATAAATCTAGTATACTAACACATTCTTCTATCATATTTATAGTATATTGTTTTAAAGTGTCTATACTCAGTCCTAAATTTGTATTCAGCATATTGCCCCCTTTAACTCATTTAATTTATAATTGTTATCATTCAAATTTTATCCAAATCTTCCTGTTATATAATCTTCCGTTCTCTTATCCTTAGGAGCAGTAAACATATCTTTTGTTTCACTATATTCTACTAATACTCCATTTAGGAAAAATGCAGTATCATCAGATATACGAGCAGCTTGTTGCATATTGTGAGTTACTATTACAATAGTATAATCTTTTTTTAGCTCTTCTATTAATTCCTCAACTTTAGATGTTGAAATTGGGTCTAGAGCAGATGTAGGTTCATCCATTAATATTACTTCTGGTTTCATAGCTATAGCTCTTGCTATACATATACGTTGCTGTTGTCCTCCAGATAATCCAAGTGCAGATGTTTTTAATCTATCCTTTACTTCATCCCATATAGCTGCACCTCTTAGACTTTCTTCAACTATTTTATCTAAAATTTTCTTATCTCTTATACCATGTATACGAGGGCCATAAGCTATATTATCATATATACTCATTGGAAATGGATTTGGCTTTTGAAATACCATCCCTACTTTAGTACGTAATTTTATAACATCTTCAGTTTGATATATATCTTCGCCATCAACCTCAATTTTCCCTTTTATTGTTACATTTTCTATTAAATCATTCATTCTATTTAATGTTCTTAAAAAAGTTGACTTTCCACATCCAGAAGGACCTATTAAAGCTGTAACTTTATTTTCTTTTATATCTATATTTATATCTTTTAATGCTTGATTATCTCCATAGAATAAATCTAAATTCTTTATACTTAATTTAACATTATCTAAACTCATATTTACACCTCGTAAAATCTTCTTTAATAATTTGCTTTATTTAATTTCTTTGCTACAAACTTAGCAACTGTATTTAAAAATAACACTATAAATATTAAAACAATACCTATACTAGCAGCTGATGCTATATCTCCTTTCTCTTTAGTTAAAAGATATGCATGTACAGTTAAGTTTCTAGCACTATCAAATATACCTCCTGGCATTTGTGCTACTGTACCAGCTGTTAATAATATTGCAGCTGACTCTCCAACTACACGCCCTACTGATAAAATTACACCCGATAATATTCCTGGTATTGCACTTGGTAATACTACTTTGTATAATGTTTGGAATTTAGTTGAACCTAAGGCTAAAGATGCTTCTCTGTATCCATCTGGAACTGTTTTTAAAGCTTCTTCTGTTGTTCTTATTATTACTGGTAATATTATTATCGCTACGGTAAGAGCTCCTGATAATATTGAATATTTTAAATTTAAAACTACTACGAAGAATATTCCACCAAACAATCCGTATATTATAGATGGTATCCCTGCTAAACTTTCTGTAGCAAATCTTATTGCATTTACTAATTTTCCGCCTTTAGCATATTCTTGTAAGTATATAGCAGATAAAATTCCTATAGGTGTAGCTATTGCTATAGAAAGTATAACTGTATATACGGTTGTAACTATCATTGGAAGTATTCCTCCACTTCCATCTGCTGAATAATCACTAGTTAAGAATGATAGATTTACTCCACCAATTCCTTTTATAAATATATACCCTACAATTACTACAAGCATTGATACAGTGAAAAATGCTGATAGATAAATTAATGACTTTAATAAATTTTCTTTTAACTTTCTCATATTAATTTCCCGCCTTGTTTGAAAGTTTATTTAATACTAAATTTAATATTAGTATGAACGTAAATAACACAACACCTGTTGCAAATAGCATTTCTTGATGAGTTCCAAATGCGTATCCCATCTCTAACGCTATATTAGTCGTAAGTGGTCTTACACTATCCATTAATGATGATGGCATAACTGGTGAATTTCCTGCTACAAGTATAACTGCCATTGTTTCACCTAAAGCCCTACCAATTCCTAATACTACAGCTGCTAAAATTCCTGACTTAGCTGCTGGTAATACAACTTTAAATATTGTTTCTATCTTAGATGCTCCAAGTGCTAAAGAACCTTCTTTATAAGCCTTTGGAACTGCTCTTATTGCTGTTTCTGATACTGATATTATTGTTGGTAACATCATTATCGATAAAACTATTATTACAGCAAGTAAACTTTGTCCCTTTGGTAAATTAAATATATTTTGTATATTAGGCACTATAACTGCTAATCCAAATATTCCGTATAATACTGATGGTATACCTGCTAATAATTCAACTGCTGGTGATATAATTTTCGCTACCTTCTTTGGAGCAACTTCAGCTATAAATACTGCTGTTAATATTCCAATTGGAACCCCTATTATAAGTGCTCCTACTGTAGCAACTATTGATGCTACAACCATCGTTGCTATACCAAATTTATCACTTCCTGGCAACCAATCGCTTCCAGTAAAGAAATCTATGAAAGAATATCCCTTGAATATAAATGGTGTTAATCCTTTATAAAATACAAATCCTATTATTAACAGTAAGCTTAAAACTGCTATTAATGAACTTATAAAGAATATATTCTTTGATACTTTCTCTAAAATGTATTTATTTTTATTCCTATTGTATATATTCTCAATTTCTGTTGATTGAGTTTTTTCCAACATAAATCAATCTCTCCTTTAAATTAATTCTATTAATTTTCTATAATTAAATAATAACTTTTAAAAGTTAAATCTATATTAGGTTTATGTTAGATTTATGTTATAAAGTTAAGTTTATGTTAAGTTTTTAATCCAATTGAATGAGTATATTACAAACGATAAAATGTAAATTACTTTAAATATAAAAAAGTACTTTACAATATTAATTGCATAGTACTTTATGTATATTAGTTTACACTTATAAATCCATTTTCTTCTACTACATTTTGTCCTTCTTCACTTAATATGAAATCTATGAAGTTTTTACCTTGTTCAGTTATTACATCTTCTTTATTAACAAATAAGAATGGTCTCGCTATAGCATAGCTATCATTTTTTACATTTTCAGCATTTAATTCAACACCATCTATAGTTAATGCATTTACATTTTCATCAACATATCCAAAAGAAATATATCCTATTGCATTTTCATTTCCTTCAACTATTGATTTTATATTTCCTGAACCATCACTTATTTGAGCATCCTTAGTTAATTCTTCTGATTCGAATCCAACATTTTCTTGGAATCCATCACGAGTTCCAGAACCATCTTCTCTAGATACAACTACTATAGGAGCATCATTTCCTCCAACTTCTTTCCAGTTAGTTATTTTTCCTGTATATATGTCTTTTACTTGCTCTAAAGTTAAATCTTTTACTGTATTATTTTTATTAGTTATAACAGCTATTCCATCTATAGCTATTTGAGTTTCTTTTAATCCTGCTGCCTTTTCTTCATCTTTTAAATCTCTTGATGCCATACCTATTTGTGAAGTTCCATCTATAGCATTTTTTATACCTGCTGAAGAACCTATTTGTTGAACTTCTATACTTACACCTTCATTTTTAGCTTCAAAATCTTCTCCTAATATTTCAACTACTGGTCCTACTGATGTTGATCCTGATATTGTAATCTTGTTTGAATTTGAACTATCTGATGAACCACATCCTACCACTAATGATCCCATTAATATAGTCCCTATTAAAAGTGTTGCTACTCTCTTATTTAACATATTACATTCCTCCATTAAATTTAAAATTTATTTCAAATTGTTTAATTCCTTATCTTTACAATTTAATATTACAATTATTTTGTTAAATGAATATTATGAATTGGTTAAGTGAATGTAAATAATGTTAAGATTGTGTAAATATAAGAATACTAAAAGGCTATTATAAAGTAATTTAATTTACTCATAATAGCCTTTTAGTATTAATCTAGTTTAAAGAGAAACTAACTTCTAATTCTGAATTGTTCACATCTTCTATATTCGGTAAAGCACTTATTGCTCCAAATTTTGTAGTTGTAAGTGCTGCTACTTTATTTGAAAAAATACCTATATCTTTTAATTGATTATCATTTTTTAGATTTACTTCTTCTCGTGATAATTTATATAAAAAAGCTCCTATAAATGAATCACCTGCACCAGTTGTATCTATACACTCAACTTTAAATCCATCTACACTTATATATTTTTCTTTAGTGTATATATCTACCCCATCTTTTCCTTTTGTATACAATATAATTTCTACATCACCAACAAACAATGACTTTATGGCCTCTTCTACATTATTCATTTCTGTTATAAATTCAAGTTCCTCATCACTAATTTTCAATATATTAGCATATGGTATAAATTCATTTATAGTTTTTCTACATTCATCTAAATCATTCCATAGATTTTTTCTAACATTAGGATCAAAAGATATCAGTCCACCTACTGACTTTACATACTCTATAGCTTTTTTATGAGCATACTTAACAGGAGATTCTATTAAATCCACTGAACAAAAATGTAGTATATCTCCATCCTTAAACCAAGACTTTTCTATATCATATTCACTAAGTAACATATCTGCACTTGGATTTCTGTAAAAAGAAAATTCTCTTTCTCCTTCACTACTTAATGCTACAAATGCAAGACCTGTATTAGCTTTAGTAGTTCTTTTTATATAGCTTGTGTCTACATTCTCAGATGCTAGTGTTTCAACTAAAAAATCACCAAAACCATCATCTCCAAGCATTCCTATAAATGCACTTTCTCCTCCAAGTTTAGCAACACAAGCTGATACATTTGCTGGTGCACCTCCAGGTAATTTTTTAAATCCTGATATATCTTTTAATCCTTTTCCACTTTCAATGGGAACAAAGTCTATAAGTGCTTCTCCAATAGTAAATACCTTTGGCATGTTACTTAACCTCCATATCCCACTTTTTAATATCTAATATAGCTTCTTTATCACAATAGAATTCTATATTATCACTATCTTTATCTGGATAAACTGTCGACGACATAGTTTTTATTCCATCATTTATAAATATTTCAACAGACATTCTATCTATAAATATATTTAACTTTAATTTATTATCAATAAGATTTGCTTCTGTTTGTCTGTAAGTTCTTACTTCCTTTTCGCCTCCACCTAAAGCCTTACCATTTTTACTTCTATCAAAAACTAATAATTCATCTATTTTATTATATTTTATTGATGTTTCTTGATTATTACCTTTCATTAAAAGTATTTCAAACTCATTAGAGTTCTTCATATCAACTTCTAATTCTAGTTCTATACATTGTCCTTTTATTCCCTCTAAGCTCTTATTATCTTTTATATTTATATCTTTATAACTTACTTCATTCTTTCTTAAAACTTTAAGCTCTTCCACTGGTAATTGATATAACTTGTCATCGACTAATTTTAACTCTCTTGGTATAGTCATACATCCTGCCCAATTATGACCTAATTCATTAGTAGGGAATTTTCTATCCCACATTTGCATCCAAGCTATCATTATTCTTCTGCCTTTATTGTCAATTAATGTTTGTGGTGCATAAAAATCAAATCCATAATCAATTTCTTCAACTTTTTCTAAGTTATATTTATTATTTTTATAATCTAAATTTCCTATCATATATGAACTTGAATGTAGATTCCAATATTTATTTCCTCTAGGTTCTAAAAATTGAGGTGACATAATAAGAATATCTTTATTATCTAATTCAAATAAATCTGGACACTCCCACATCTTTGCAAATTCATTGTTACTTTGAAGTATATTACCTTCATAATTCCAATTTAATAAATCATCAGAACTATATAATAATATTTGTCCACTGTCATCAAGGTTTCTAGACCCTATTACAGAATAATATTTATCTCCTTTTTTGTATACTTTAGGGTCTCTAAAATCTTGTATTATTGCTTCTTTAGGTAACTTTGTACTATCGATTACAGGGTTATTTTCATATTTTGTGAAGTTTATTCCATCTTCTGATACTGCTATGCATTGAACTTGTCTTAAGTTCTCAAATCCGCCTGGGTCTTGATTCCCAGTATACATTAAATACAGCTTTCCATCTTTTTCTATTGCACTTCCTGAAAAACATCCGCTTATATCATAAGCTTCATCTGGTGCTATAGCTATATCTAAGTATTCCCAATTTACTAAATCTTTACTTTTTACATGTGCCCAGTGTATAGATCCCCACATTGAACTGTATGGATTATATTGATAAAACAAATGATATTCTCCATTGTAATATGAAAATCCATTAGGATCATTCATCCATCCTATTGGTGGCATTATATGGTACTTTTGTCTGTATGTATTATCAACTTTTTCTCTATTATTTTTGACATAAGAATTAGCTTGTTTTAATTTATCTTCTTTAACTATTACACTCACTCTATTTTCTCCCCCTCATTTCTAAATAATAAAGTCTGAAACTAAATTATCAGACCTTATTTTTATTATCTATTTAGATTTTTATTATCTATTTAGCTGTTCTATCGTACCCTGCTTGTTTTATTTCTAACCATTGACTATATCCAAGTCTATCTAATTCTTTTAAGTATGCGTCCCAATCTTTATCTGCTTTTCCATTTACTATCCATTCAGCTCTCATTCTATTTATATAATCAAATAAGTCTGTTTGTATTGTTGATAGCTTATCTAACTCTTCTTTAGAGAAAAATACACTAGGATATATATTCTCTGAATACATATACGGTACTAAAGTATTTATTTGTTCTAATCTCCATGCTGCATCATCTGGCATAGTAGTAACTTTTCCATAATACTCATTTAGTATAGCTAAAGGTCCTCCAACTTCTGATTTTTGTCTAATTTCATGTGGAGCTTCTCCATTTAAATCTAAATGTTTTAGCATGTTGTTTTCTTCATCGTATTCAAATATATTAGCTTGTTTATCATCACCATATGTACCCCAGTTATTTTGAACTGATTGTATTGGATTATATAATTCATCTATCCATTTAGCTGTTAATTCTAGGTTTTTATTAGCTGTTGTTATAACCATTCTACCTCTATCAAATCCCATACCATTAGTTCTCGCTACATTTTGTGTTCCATCTGGTCCTTTAAGTGGTGGTAATAATACATAATCATCTCCTGGACCTGTTATATTTGCTTTATCCCAAGTAAAATACAATCCATATCTATTATCTTTACCTTTAGCAAGATATGTGTTCCAATCTTGTTCAAATGCTTCAGCATCAATTAACCCTTCTTTATATAAACCATGTAAATAATTTATAGCATTTTTGTATCCTTCTTCTCTTGCTGTTAATATTACCTTTCCATCATTATCAACTATAGTGTGATCCCAGTTATCTCCAAGTCCAAATGAACCAAATAAATATGCTGGGTCATTTTGACCATCATTTATAATAAATGACATTGGTATCTCATCTGCTTTACCATTTTTATTAGGATCTTGGTCTTTAAATGCTTTTAATGCTGTTTGTAATTCTTCTGTAGTAGTTGGTATTGGTAATCCTAATTCATCTAACCAAGCTTTATTTATCCACGGAGTACAGTCTACAGTTTGTATCCTTCCTTTACCATCTCCAAGTTCTTCTATCCATGGAAATGAGTATATATGACCATCTGGAGCTGTTATCATTTTCCTATATTCTGGATTTTCATCAAGCACCTTTTTTAAATTAGGCATATAATTATCTATCAAATCTTCTATGGGAACTATTACTCCTTGGTCAGCATATTTAAGTAAATCATAGTCACTCATACCTGCATGAAGTATAGCATCTGGTATATCTCCTGCTGCTATATCTAGATTTCTCTTTTCTCCATACTCATCCCAAGTGTAATTTGTCCAGTTGATTTTTAAGTTTGTTTTTTCTTGTAATCTTTTATATATTAATTTTTCATTTGGGTCTTGTGGTGCTAATGGTGAACTTTGAGTCATTATATTTAGTGTTACTTGTTCTTTTAATGGAAATTCTACATTTTCAAGATTATAGGCTGGACTTCCAAGACCTACAGCATCTCCTGTTTTAGATGAAGAACATCCTGTTAATGAAACTACTACTAATCCTGTTGCTAATACTAAAGCTATCAATCTTTTTGGTTTTTTCATTTTTAACACTCCCCTAATAATTTATATATAAAACTTAACCTTTTATCGATCCTACCATTACACCTTCCTCAAAATACTTTTGGAAAAATGGATACATTATCATAAGCGGTAAACTCGATATTACTATTGCTGCATATTTTATCATTTCTGATAATCTCTTTAACTCTGCTAGAGCTAATTGATCAGATATCATACCAGGCATTGGTTCATTTTGTATAAGTATCCTTCTTAACACTAATTGAAGTGGTGCTAAATCATCACTTTTTAAGTAAATCATCGCATCAAAATATGAGTTCCACTGAGCAACAAATGCATATAACACTAAAACTAATATAATCGGCTTTGCAAGCGGTAATATTATTTTTATAAATGTTTGTAAATCATCTGCACCATCTATTTTTGATGACTCTATTAATTCTTTAGGTAAACTTTGGAAATATGTTCTAGAAAGAATTATATTCCACACGTTTACTGCTCCTGGTAAAATTATGGCCCAAATTGTATCTAACATTCCTAAGCTCTTTATCAATAAATACGTTGGTACTAATCCACCCCCAAAAAACATTGTTACTACAAATATATTGGAAATAAAACTTCTCCCTACTAGTTCTTTTTGTGCTAAAGCGTATCCTGCCATTACTGATGTTGATACACTTAACAATGCAAATAATGTAGAGTATATAAATGAATTTATAAACCCTCTAATCATAGCTGGGTCTGAAAGTATAGTTATATACCCCTCTAATGTCCATTCTGAAACATTAAAACTAATACCTTCATTTAATAGTGTTACTGGATCTGTAAAAGATGCTATTAGTATGTATACAAGTGGATATAATATTGATATAATAACTGCACATAACAATAATCCATTTAACTTATATACTATTCTATCTAATTTACTATTATACATCCTCATATAATCTCCCCCCTTTCTATAAACCTTCACCTTCATTTATATATTTAACTATTTTATTAACAGTAAGTAGTAATATAACATTTATTACTGTATTAAATAATCCTATTGCTGTTGAGTATCCATAGTCCCCTGCTTGTAAGCCTTGCTTATATACATACGTAGCAATTATTTCTGATGCTGGTATGTTCATTGATGTTTGCATTAGATATGCTTTCTCAAATCCTATACTCATTATTCCTCCTGCCGCTAATATGAATGATATTACCATTAATGGCTTTAACGTTGGTATATCTATATGTCTTATCCTTTGGAATATGTTTGCTCCATCTATCATAGCTGCATCTACAAGTTCAGGACTTACATTTGCAAGTGCTGCTACATATATAATAGAAGACCATCCAGCACCTTGCCATATTCCACTTAATATGTATATTGTTCTGAAATATCTAGGGTCAGACATAAACATTATTGGTTTACCTGTAAATATAGTCACCAACTGATTTATAGGACCTGTCGGAGAAAATAGTATAAATAACATACCTACCACTACAACAACAGATATAAAGTTTGGTGCGTATAAAATAAGTTGTATATTTTTCTTATTTGTCTTACTTCTAACCATATTTAACATTATTGCAATTATAATTGGTATTGGAAAGCTTATTATCAAGCTAAATATACTTAACTTTAATGTATTCATAAATATATCTATAAAATTTGGTGATGTTAAAAACTTCATAAAGTGTTTAAATCCTACCCATTCACTACCTGTAATTCCATATAACGGGTTGTAATCTTTAAAACCTATAAGTATTCCATACATAGGTATATATTTAAATACTATAGTTAAAATAAAAGCAGGTAAAAGTAACAAATATAGTTGTCTTTGTTCTTTTATTTTTGAAAGCTTACTCTTATATTTAGATTTTTTCTTTAATTTTTTTTCATTGGTGTCATTTTCTTCTATCAAGTTTGAATTCATCTCTACTGTATTGTTCATAATTCCCTCCCTAATCCCCTTTTTTGAAACGTTTCCATTTAATTGTTAAATAAAAGCTCACTCTAATTTAGAATAAGCTCAATTTCCTGGAAACGTTTCATTTATATTTATATGTTAACACTACAAGAAAACGATGTCAATAAATTTTAATCTTATTATTTATTTTATTTTAAATAATTGTTGTGCTTCCTTTTACATAAGTTACTGGTAATACTCTTCTTTTATTTTCAATATTATTTTCAAGTATATCAAATATTGAATCTACTGCACACTTAGCCATTCTCTCAACTGGTTGTCTTATGGTTGATATCAAAAACTCTTGTTCTGTAGACATTTTTACACCATCATAGCCTATAATCTTTATATCCTCTGGAATTTTAATTCCTTTTCTTCCTAGTATTTTTATTATAGTTAAACCCACAAAATCATTTATAGCAAATATACCATCTATGTCCCTATTTTCATCAATATAATTTTCTATCTTTTTTTCTAAATTTTCAACTGGCTCTTTTTCGTCAAATATAGTATATTCAATACTTTGTCTGATACACTCATCTTTAAATCCAATTTTCCTATTTTTTACATCCGTTGGTCTTGTAGACGTCGTTCCTATAAATGCTAATTTTTTACATCCATTTTCGATTAACTTATTCACTGCCATTTTACCACCATTATAGTTATCTGATGTAACATACACTACATCTTCACTAAAATGTCTATCTACACTTACTATTGGTAGATTACTAGAAACATAATTATCAATATCATTGTAAGTTATAGCTATGATTCCAGCTACCTTATTTTGTTTTAACATTTCTAGATATTCTACTTCTTTTTGATAATTTTTATCTGAGTTACATAACACTAGCTTAAATCCTCTTTTAGATACATTCTCTTCAACATAGTAAGCAAATTCGGAAAAAAATGGATGCCATATCGTTGGAATTATTAATGCTATAGTTTCTGACTGTGAAACTTTTAGATTTCTAGCGATTATATTAGGTGAATAATCTAACTCTTTTATAGCTTTCTGTACTTTTACTCTGGTTGCATCTTTTACACTAGGATGATTATTTATTACCCTAGATACAGTTCCTAGTCCTACACCTGCTTTCTTGGCAACATCTTTCATTGTAGCCATCCTATCTCCTACCTTTACTCATAAATTTACATGTATATTATTAATATAACATACATGTAAATTTATGTCATTATAGCTTTTATAAATATATAAATTTCAAATTCAATAATACTTTACAACTATTTTTTATAATCTTAAATGGTCACTACAAGTATAATGCTTAAACCTTTTAGCTATTTTTTTGATTAGTATTCTTTTTCTAGTTTATCTACTAATTCTTTAAATACTTCTAGCGCTTTATCCACAGATTCTTTCTTTTCCATATCAACACCAGCTGCTTTTAATTGATTAAGTGGATAATCAGAACCTCCACTCTTTAAAAATTCTATATATTTATCAACAGCTACTTTACCTTCTGTTAATATCTTTTGACTTAATGCACTTGCTGCAGAGAATCCTGTAGCATACTTATACACATAGAAATTTGAATAGAAATGAGGTATTCTAGCCCATTCTAGTGCAATTTGTTCATCAACTACAGTTGAATTTCCATAGTATTTTTTATTTAAATCATAGTATATATCGTTAAATTCTTTAGCTGTTAGAGGATTTCCGTCCTCTACACTAGCATGAGTTAATTTTTCAAACTCAGCAAACATTGTTTGTCTATATACAGTTGTTCTAAACTGCTCTAAGTAATAATTTAGAAGATATACTCTTTCTTCTTTTGAATCTGCTTTTTCTAATAAATAATTTATTAAAAGCAATTCATTTAATGTAGATGCAACTTCGGCTACAAATATTTTATAACCTGAATATAGATAAGGCTGAGTTTTCTTAGAATAATAACTGTGCATAGAATGTCCTAACTCATGTATTAATGTAAATAAAGAGTTTAGGTCGTCCTTATAATTCATTAATATATAAGGATGTGAATCATAACTTCCCCAAGAATAAGCTCCACCTTGTTTTCCTTCATTTTCGTAAACATCTATCCAATTTTCTTCAAAAGCTCTTTTTATTAATCCTAAATACTCTTCACCTAAAGGTTTTAATGCATTTAGTACTATTTCTTGTGCTTCTTCATAAGGTATTTTCATATCAAAGCTTTCAGTTAAAGGAACATACAAGTCATACATATGTATATCCTCTAATCCTAAAAACTTCTTTTTGATATCTACATATCTATTTAATGTATCTAAATTTTCATCAACTGCTTTTATAAGGTTGTTGTAAACATCAACGCTTATATCATCTTGGAATAAAGATGCGTATAAAGCAGATTCATATTTTCTAGTTTTAGAATAGAATATTTCTGACTTTATACCTCCATATAGCATAGATGCAAAAGTATTTTTATACTTGTCATATGTTTTATACATTGCATCAAAAGCATTTTTTCTAACTTTATTATTTTTACTTTTTAAGAATGTTGAAAAATTAGAGTGAGTAAGTTTAACCATTTCTCCATCTTCATTTTCTATTTTTGGAAAATCCATATCAGCATAAGATAACATATCATAAGCATTTTCTGGAACTGATGTTAAATCTGAAACTGCGGCTAATATTTCCTCTTCCTTTTCTGATAATGTATGTGGTTTTTCTCTTAATATCTCCTCTATATATTTTTTATAGAATGATAGCTTTTCATCTTCTAAATATTCTTTAAGTTTAGATTCATCTATGGCTATTATTTCTGGAACCATATATGATGATGCTGTAGATAGCTCTGTAGATAACATATCTGTTTTAGTTGCCATCGCTTGGTTTTCATTTATTCTAGTATCTTCATGTTGTTTCATATGTGTATACACATATAAATTTTGTAATAGTTGTGAAGCTTTTTCATATATATTAAGCGCTTCATACATATTTTCTTTACTTTGTGATAATTTACCCTTGTACTCTTTTATTTCATTTATATAGGATTTTATCTTTGATATATCTTTATCAATAGATTCTTGGCTTGAATACATTAAATCTATTTTCCATTTATATTTATCATCTATATCTTTTCTATCTATTCCCATATTCTCACTCCTTATCGACAATTTTATAATACAGCTACTAATATAGCTCCTTCTGCTGTAAATGTTCCCATTATAGGGCCTATACTAGCAATTAATACTTCCTTAAAGTTTGAATCTTCTTCTATTATAGATTTTATTTTATGTGCTTTTTCAGGACAATTTGCATGAGCTATTATAATAGTTTTTTCTTTCTCATCATTTACATGAGATTTTACATAGTCTAGAGCTTTCTTTATACTATTTACTCCACCTCTAGCCTTATCTATAGGTTTAACTAAACCTTCATCTATTCTAATTATTACTTTTAAGTTTAGTGCATTCATTACTTTTCCTGCTAAAGGATTTACTCTACCACCTTTTATTGCATTCTCTAAAGTATCTAATGCACCAAAGAATATAATGTCCTTTTTATATTTTTCTATTTCATTTAATATTTCATCCATAGTTTTTCCTTGTTCTATCAGTTCATTACATTTTAGCATCATTAATGCAACACCTATAGAACCACTTTGTGTATCGATTACTTCAATTCTTTTTTCAGGATGTTCTTCTAAATACATAGTTTTAGCTAATACCGCATTACTATGTGTTCCTGAAAGCTTAGATGTTAAAGTAAATACTAATATTTCATCTTCTTCACATTTATAAGCTTCTATAAATCTATCTGGTGAGGGACTTGATGTTTTAGGTAATTCTTTAGATACTTTCATTTTTTCATAAAAAGTTTTATCATCAATTTCTACTCCACCTATATAACTTTCTTCACCAAAGCAAACATTTATACCTATAATACCAGGATTTACCCTTTCAATAACTTCTTTAGGTAAATCACATGATCCGTCTGTTATAATTTTTATATGTCTTTTCATTTGTGCACCTCTACTTTAATTATGACTATATCTTATTTTATATTATTTTAATGTAAATAATCTACACTTATTATATTTTTTGAATTATTTAGTTCATTTACAAGTTCATCTAGTATTATTCTTCTATCATATACTATAAAAAAACTTAACTTCCAATATATATCTTCTACATTTTCTATATCTATATTTTTAACACTAATTTGAGATTTTTGAAATATATTATATAACATAGTTATAACATTTATATTATCTACCTTTACACTAAATATAGTTTGCTTTTTCTTAAAAATTATTTTATCAATTTTTTTTAAAATATAAAGAGTTATCATTACCAGTGACCATGCACAAATACTTAGTACATAGTATCCATATCCTACTGCTATACCTATGCAAGCTGTAGCCCAAATCCCTGCTGCTGTAGTTAATCCTCTTATACCATTTGATGTTTTCAAAATTGCTCCAGCTCCTAAAAAACCAATACCTGATAATACCTGGGCTGTTAATCTAGCTGGATCAATACTAGCTTGTGAACTATACTGAACAAATAATGATAATGATGTTATAGCTGTTATACATGAGCCTACAGCTACTAATATATGAGTTCTAAATCCTGCAAATTGATGTGATTTTTCTCTTTCTAATCCAGTCAATCCTCCTATAATTAAAGCAATTATTAATCTTATTATTATAGCACCATTACTTATAATAATAATTACCTCCTATCTATTTATATAATCCTCTTTAGTAAAGAAGTATTTAATATAAAATTTATATGCTTGAATAAATAATATATGACTAGCCTCAGTTACTTTTTAAAAACCTGCAAATATATTTTAAAATTGTAATTTGAATAAAAAAAAAGTCCACTAATGTGGACTATTTACTCGTTAAAGCCATGTATTTATTTATTAATATATCGATTTTACTACTTGATTCTAATAATTCATCTCTAAAAATTTCTGGATATTCCATATATGCATATATCTGTTCCCTCAATGCATCTATTTCTTGTTTTAACATCTCTAATTCACTATTCACCATATAATCACCACGGTCACCAATTTATCTCTTTCTTTGTTTATATAATAACAAATTTTTACATACTATGTCAATAATCTTAACTATAAAATGAAGTCTTATAAAATATGATTTTATTTTATAAATCCAATACATTTATACACTTTGACTCATTTGTTAAGTACTTGTCCTTAATTGACAGTTAAATTTATTATTGCTATAATATTTTTGATAATGAATTTCATTAGGAGGTATCACTCATGACTGTTTGTGATTTAAAAGTAGGCCAAAAAGGAATCATTGATAATATATATGGAAATGAAAAATTAGTTAAGAGATTATTAGCTTTAGGATGTATAAGTAATACAGAAATAGAAGTTAAGAAAATTGCCCCATTAGGAGATCCAATTGTAGTTAAATTTAGAGGCTTTGATCTTGCTCTTAGAAAATCTGATGCTAAGAATATATCACTAAAGTAAGACAGGAGGCTATATAATGATTAATGTTGCTTTATTTGGTAACCCAAATGTCGGTAAAACTACAGTTTTTAACTTACTTACCGGTTCAAACCAATATGTAGGTAACTGGCCTGGTGTTACTATCGATAAAAAAGAAGGTTTTTTAGGTAAGGACATAAAGATAGTCGACTTACCTGGTATATATGCTATGGATACTTTCTCTAATGAGGAAAAAGTATCAAAAGAATTTTTGGAAACTGGAGATGTGGATGTTATAGTTAACATTGTAGATGCATCCAATTTATCTAGAAACCTTTATCTAACAACTCAGCTTATGGAATTTAATAAGCCCATTGTTATTTTGCTTAACATGTTAGATGTAGCAGAATCTAAAGGTATATATATCGATTCTGATAATCTTTCAAAGGAACTTGGAGTTACTGTAGTTCCTATAATAGCTAAGAAAAAAAATGGAGTAGATAAAATATCTTTAGCTATAAAAAATTCAGTAAATAAAACTGTAAATTATGATATAAATTTTGGAAATGAAGTTCAAACATATAAAAAATTAGAAGATATATTATCTAGATGCACAAAGATTAATTCAGATAAAAAAATATCTATAAGTGATAAAATAGATAATATAATTTTAAACCCAATTTTAGCGTATCCTATTTTTATAGGTGCACTATTACTATTATTTAAATTTACATTTGATTGGGTTGGAGGACCTTTACAAGAAGGTTTAGGTACTTTAATAGAGACATATATATCATCTCCAATTAATGATATGCTAGTAAATTCTAGTCCTTGGTTTAGATCACTTATTGTTGATGGTATATTAGGTGGTGTTTGCGGTACTTTACCATTTTTCCCATTAATATTCACATTATTTTTTGGTATATCATTATTTGAAGATAGCGGTTATATGTCTAGAGCTGCTTTCTTAATGGATAATATAATGAGAAAAGTAGGTCTATCTGGTAAAGCATTCATACCTATGGTTATGGGGCTTGGTTGTTCGTCTCCAGCTATAATGGCTACTAGAACTTTAGAAAGTGAAAAAGATAGAAAAATAACCGCACTTATTTCACCACTTATGACTTGTGGTGCTAAGTTACCTATATATGCAGCTTTTGTTGCTATATTTTTCCCAAAAAATGCTGCACTTGTTACTACATCTTTATATTTACTTGGAATCGTAGTAGCTATATTAGTTGCTCTAGTTTTAAATAGAACATCATTTAAAAATGATATAGAACCATTTATACTAGAATTGCCTGAATATAAATTCCCTACATTAAGTGCATTACTAAAAAATACTTGGAATAAGTCTAAAGGATTTTTAATAAGAGTTGTAACTGTAATGTTTGCAATGTCAGTTGCTATATGGTTATTATCATCATTTAACTTTAACGGTTTTACAGAAAATATGAATGATAGTTTCTTAGCATACTTAGGTAAGCTTATAGCACCTTTATTTGCACCTTTAGGATTCGGTGACTGGAGAGCTTCAGTTTCTATATTAACTGGTCTTGGTGCCAAAGAAATAGTTATATCTACTATGGAAGTACTTTACGGTAATTTAGATAAAGTTTTACCAACAGTATTTACTGGAGTTACAGCGTATGGTTTCTTAGTATTTAGTGCATTATATACTCCATGTATAGCAGCACTTGCTACTATGAGAAAAGAATACGGAAATAAAATGATGTTTACATCACTTATATATCAATTCGTTCTTGCTTGGATAGGAGCATTTATAGTCAGAATTATAGGTGGAGCTATATTCTCTCATAGTCCTGCTTCTTTAACTGAATTTGTTATAGCAGGTATAATATTATTAGCTTCTACAATTATACTTTTAAGAATGTTTAATAAAAAATCATCTGGTTGTAGTAGCTGCTCTAGCTGTAGTAGCAAAGGTAATTGTTCTATTCAAGTAGAAGATAAATCTAAGAATGCACAATAATAATTTTTACTATTATCTAACTTAAGCAATATATAACCTTGATATACAAAATAAAGAGCTCATCTATTGATTATTTTAATCTTATAGATGAGCTCTTATTTTATTTATTAAAATTTAATATCTACTGTTACTTCTTTTCCACTTCTATTTACAGTTACCTTAGTACTTTGACCAGATTTATATTTATATAAAACTTTATTAAGGTCTGTCATAGTTGGAGTTTCATCATTCCCCACCTTAACTATTACATCACCTGCTTGTATACCTGATTTTTGAGCTGGTGTATCTGATACAACTTCAACTATATATACACCTTCATCTGCTGCTAAATCAGTTCCTGTTGATGATTCAAATGTAGTTACATCTATACCTTTTATACCTAAAGTAACTTTTTCAAAGTTTCCTGATTTTATAACTTGTTCTATTATGGGTTTTGCTGTATTTATAGGTATAGAAAATCCTATACCTTCAGCTGAAGATACCTTAGCTGAGTTTATACCTATTACTTGACCTTTTTCATTTAATAGTGGTCCACCACTATTTCCTGGATTTATACTTGCATCAGTTTGCATAAGTCCTGTCATAGTTTCTTTTTCTGTTTGAATTGTTCTATCTAATCCACTTATTATACCTTGTGTAACAGATTTTTGGAATTCAAGACCAAGTGGATTTCCTATTGCTATTGCTATATCTCCTACTCTTACCTGATCACTATCACCTAATTCAGCAGCTGTTAGGCCTGTTTTATCCACCTTAACCATCGCTAAATCTAATTTTGCATCATTCCATAAAACTTTACCTTGTGTAGTACTACCATCATTGAATAATACTTTAACATCTACAGCTTGACCATCTGATACAACATGTGAATTTGTAAGTATATAACCTTTTGAATCAACTATAACACCTGTTCCTACACCTTCTGATTGAGTTGGTATAGCAAATATATTATTATTACTTATAGTTGTTGTCGTTATCCCTACAACAGAAGGCATTGCTTTATCACTAACCGCATGATATATATTTTGACTTTTTCCACTGTCATTTACTACAATTTTCTTTGAAACTGAATTTTGATTAGTATCGCCAATATTATTTTTCATAACTACTATTGTAAGTAAACTAGTAAGTACACTTGTTATTATACATACAAGCACTGTTAAACCAATTCCTCTTTTATTTGACATAAATACCCTCCTAATAAATTTAATTAACTTAAATATTATTACTTATTATTTACAATATCTATCGTTTGATAACAATAAATATTCTAAATGATTTTTCTTTAACTAATAGATATTTAATTTAACTTTAGTTATATTGATATATATCTTAAGTACTGATTTCTCAATCTATTAGTAAACTCTTTTTCTACTTTTATCAAATTTCATCTTTCAGCATTATATTTATATTAATAATGCCATAATAAATATTACACAAATAAAAAATGAAACCACCAACTAGATATATTATCTTATTGATGATTTCATTATATTACGTTATTCTTAACTTAACCTTAACTACTAAAGTCTTTTTTCTAACTCTTCTTTTTCCTTTTCAAATCCTGGTTTACCTAATAAAGCAAACATGTTTTTCTTATATGCTTCAACACCTGGTTGATCAAATGGATTAACACCTAATATATATCCACTTAATGCACAAGCTTTTTCAAAGAAGTATACTAAGTACCCAAAGTTATATTCATCTAATTTTGGAATATTAACTATTAAGTTTGGAACATTACCATCTGTATGTGCTAATAAAGTTCCTTGGAATGCCTTCTTATTAACAAAATCTACAGTTTTTCCAGCTAAATAATTTAATCCATCTAAATCAACATCAACTTCATCTATTGTTATTTCTCTCTTAGCATTTTCTACATTTAAAACTGTTTCAAATAATATTCTCTTACCTTCTTGTATATATTGACCCATAGAATGTAAGTCTGTTGAGAAGTCTACAGCTGCTGGGAATATACCTTTATTATCTTTCCCTTCACTTTCACCATATAACTGCTTCCACCATTCTCCCACGTAATGTAATTGAGGTTCATAGTTTACTAATAATTCTATATCTTTTCCTTTTCTATGTAATACATTTCTAACTACTGCATACTGATAACTATCATTAGTCTTTAAATCTGATGATTTAAATTCTTCACAAGCATCAGCTGCACCTTGCATCATCGCATCTATATCTAAACCTGCGCAAGCTATAGGTAGTAATCCTACTGGTGTTAACACAGAAAAACGTCCACCTACATCATCAGGTATTATAAATGTTTCATATCCTTCTTCATCCGCTAATTTTCTAAGTGCACCTTTTGATGAATCTGTAGTTGCATATATTCTTTTGCTTGCTTCTTCTTTTCCATATTTCTTTTCTAATAAATCTTTAAATATTCTAAATGCAATTGCAGGTTCTGTTGTAGTTCCTGATTTTGATATTACATTTACTGAAAAATCTTTGTCTTTTACTATTTCTATTAAGTCCACTAAATAAGAAGAACTTATACTATTTCCTGCAAAATAAATTTCTGGAGCTTTTCTGTCTTCTTTTGATAAATTGTTTCTGAAAGAATGAGAACACATTTCTATTGCAGCTCTTGCACCTAAATAAGATCCACC
>OGZJ01000156.1_pt1 | contig 24844 bp, 28 predicted proteins | sample 1576831 | NCBI WGS metagenome assembly OGZJ01 (sample SAMEA3541518, study PRJEB24748) | human gut metagenome | biome: human gut; feature: human-associated habitat; material: faeces | place: China | collected 2012
CGATATCCACTTGTGTACCATCATTTAAATCCGCTCTAATATCTAATTTAGATAACTTACCCTCTAAGGATAATGGCTCATTATCCTTATCTAAAAAAGTTATATCTGTAAAACAGTTTTCATCATTTTTATTTAAAATTCCATTTAAAAAACTAAGTGTTAAATTCTTTCTTTTTTTATCTCCTAAAAGCTTTTTGAAGTATAAGTCATTCAATCTATTAAAATTTTCCATGATAATATTCCTTCATTATCAATCATCTATATTATAACACGGAAAAATATCATAAATATAATAAACTGCATTTTTAAAAGTCAAATATAAAACAACTTTTAAAAATGCAGTTTATTATATTTATGATGAAGAAAACTTATATTTTTATTAATGATTGACCTGTTTAGCTAAAGTTTCATTCATATGTCTTATACCTTCTTCTAAATTAGCCAAGTGTTTATCCATGCGAAATAACAAAAAACTTGCTACTACCATAGGAAAACCATAATTTGCTATATACGTAAAAATATATTCCATATTATCACCTTAATTCTTTATTTCTCTAGAGATTTATTAATAAAAGCTAATGCTTTACGATAATTTTTGCTTACAGCTTGTACAGATATATGCAATAGTTTTGCTACTTGTTTATATTTTAATCCTTTAAATACTACCAAAATAAAGACTTTATATTGTTTAGGTGGCAATTGATGAATAAGCTTCATTATATCTAATCTAGAAGAAATACTATCAGCTAAATCCTCATCTACTGCCAATAAATCCCCAAATTCTTTTATTTCATCATCATCATCTGTATTCATTTGAGCAGATAATGACACTTCATTTTGCCAAATACGCAAATATCTACGAAATAAAGTATGCACACCTTGATATACTTTTACTTTAGCATAACCGGCAAACGGCACACCTAAAGACTCATTAAAATCTTTAATTGCCTGATAAAAACTAATCACAGCTTCTTCATATGCCTCTTCTTGAATAGATATTAAATGATGTTGTCTAGAAGCACTATTTAATAAATTCTTATACTTATTTAATAATAACTGTATAGCATAATTCTCTCCAGCTTTAGCTTTTATTAATAGTCTTTCCATCTAATCGTCTTCTTTCTATCATCAAGAGAATAATTTAAAAGAAAAAGGGGTGACACGCACCCCTTTTTCCTTATTCCGCAGCGATTTCTGCTGTGTCCTGACGATTTACACTACCTAAATTATATTTTTGTAAGCCCGCTATTTTTTGACCGATATCTAAAATATCATCTTCTGATAAAGAAGGATTGATATAACCGAAACTACGACTGCTATAACTAGCTTTACCTGTAGAAGTAGTACCTGTTTCTACTTTAATGATGATTTCACATTCTGCATTTTTCTTAACTGCCATAATACATTCCTCCTAATAAACTATAAAATTATAAATTAAACTTAAGCTAAAACATCTTGTGTAGTAGTTGTGATATATGCTTCTTTAATCGCTGTTGCTTTATGATTATCTTTGATAATAGCCTGTGTATCAATCATTTTCTGCATGACTACATCGACTTCACTCTTTGTCAATTCATCTTTCGGGTCTGCTAAATTATATTTAAAATCGTCTCCATTATCTAAAGTAAATACCATTGTTAATTTGCGTGTATCTGCCATTAAAAATCACTCCTTAATTTTAAAATTTAAAAATACATCATAGCTTTGATTGATAACATCTTTTGCCGCCGTTTCTTATTCATCTTATCAACTCCTTACACTTATTTACTTGCAACTTAGATGGCAAAAATCAACCCCTAAATCAAAAAATTTTTTCTTAGCAAATAAAAAAAGACAAACTATTATCCAAAATTACATAATAGTTTGCCTTTCGCTATATGTGCAGTTATGAATGAATTTTTTATTCTATTTTAGTCTTAATTAATAAACCTGAAAAATCATAATCTATTTCATTTAAGTCTTTCCAACCACCTTTAGGACTATTAGAATCAATAACTTGTATTTTTCCTTCTTTATTTTTTTTAGTTAACATATAATGTAACGCTACTAAAGATTCAGCATTTTCATAAATCCAACCTTTAGGCATATAAATACCTATTCCATATTTTTCTGAAGGCACTAAAACATCTGTTAACTTTTTATCTATATCTTTAAATTTTAAAGGCTCATTATCTATCTGTGCTTCTATTATATCCGATTTCCATTTACTTTCTACTTTATTTACTTTATCCTTAATGCCATCAGAAGTTTTTAAGCAATATAAATTAAAATCTATATCTCTCCCCATATCTTTAACTATATCTTTTAAATACTCTACTATTTTATTAGGATGTGAACCTTCTGCTTCTTTAAATTTTATGTTCGCATATATTTCATTTATTTTTTCATATATCTTCTCATCATTTTTCTCTAACATTTTTTCTTCTAAATCCATTTTCAATAAATAATAGTATGTAGCACATGCTCCACATGTAGGACCTTTTTGACCAGGTAAATTATCATAAAATTTTTCCATAGTAAAACACTCCTTTTATAAGTAATTTGGTTTTCGTTTAAAACCTAAATGATAAACACTATATTGCATTACAACTTGATGTTCTCCAATATTTAAAATAAAAAAATTACGTTCTATACCAATTATTTTTCCTTTAGGATATTCAGTAAGACATCTATTTAACAAATCTATTTGTTTTTGTATAGTTCGTTCATCTGTTGCTTTTTCTGGATTATTATTACCAATAACTATACGCTTTACATAACCTACTGATGATATATCAAATACTTCTTTATTTCTCATCTCTTTTTATTCACTAATAATTTTATTTTTTAGTTACATTACTATTAGTTGTACTTCCAGAATTAGTAGTATTATTATTTCTATTATTTATATTTTCATTCTTATTATTTTTATTATCTATTGTTTTTTCTTCTAAATTATTTGCTTTTGTTATCGGAGTAATAGCTGTTGCTACTATATCTAATACTCTAGATAATCCTTCTGGTAAATCGCCTTGGCTTGCATGAATTTGCACATGATATTTAGCAGAATTATCACTAGAACGAGTATTTTCTTTATGACTAGAAATTGAACCTTTAATTTTCACATCCATATGAAATGGTCCAATCTTTAGACCTGCATTGGCTTCTAATTCCCCTTTTTTATCATCAATTTCTTTACTACTTTCAGAAGATTTTACTTCCATATCAAAACTTACATCTACATCATCAATAGCTAATGCTGGTACTTTTACTACGGCTAATAATGGAACATTTAAATCTACATCTTCCATTTTAGGATTTCCATTTTCATCGTTGATAGCTCGCTTAAAACTAAAATTTACAGTTTGTGCTGTCAATCTTCCTTGTTCATCAGCTGTCATACACACATTAGTAATAAAATCTGATGTTGCTCTAGCCAACATAGTTTGTGCATCACATGCTGCTTTTAATGGCCCCCCAATTAACGAGCTCATATCCAAGCCACCGAATTGCTCAGACATTTTCTCTAAAGACATATAAATCACTCCTTATATTTATTAAGGCACCATACGTATCATCATATCATTTACCCTCATGATACCTTCTGGTGGCTCTTTATTTATAAATTCAATTTCAACATGAATACTATTTGTATCTTCTGTATTAGCAAAAACATTTGTAATAATTTGTTTTTTGTTTTGATTTTTTCTAAGCAAATTAGTCAATACTTTTTCGTTGGCAGTTTTATTTTTTCCATCTATCGTTGTTTTATTATTTTCAACTTCTTTTTTGCCAAAATCTACTAATTTCACATCAAAATCCATTTTCACTTTTTTCATAGCTAATGAATTCTGTGGTACCAAGCAAAATGCTGGAATTTCAATTATTTTATATTCATCTAATACTTGCTCTATTTTTATATCATTTTTATCACTATTTTGTGCATTCTTTTCTTGTTCATTAATGACATCAGTTTTAGCACTAGGAATTTTTATCTTTAACATTAAAGGATTTCCATCTTTATCAAAATATTTACTCATTAATGCCAAATGTTGATTTTGTGTCAATTCTTGAGATTTTATGACAGCCCCTTGAAGACTACTTATTAATTCATCAAAAGCTTGAAAATCTGACATATTTTTTACCTCCTTTTATTTTTATCATAATACATATTAATATATTTTTTTAGTGCTATTATTCACTGCTTATCTTCCTTAAAAATTATGTCATAAAAAATACATTTTATGACTATATTTATAATAATAAAAAAAAAATATATATTATTTATTTATAAGAATATATAGAAGGTGTTATCATGACAAAATATTATATTGTTGATGGAAATAAACCTTTACTCCAAATAGGTATATCCAATTTAATATCCAATAATCTTCCTAATTTAAAATTATTAAGTACTCCAGACTATAAAATTTCATTATTATTAATTTTATGCATTGATAGCTTATCTAATAGTCAAAAATACTTATTAAAATACCAAGATTATTCTAATTTACATACTCTAATTCTATATAGTGAAGCTGATAACAATTTAAATTTATCAACATACTTAATTAATTGTTCTTGTATTTTAAAAGACTCCATTTCTTTTCAAGACTTACTAAATTGTCTTCAATTAATCGAACATAACATATTCTTTAGTGATAAAAATATCTTTTCTCATTTAAAACAACAATTAAAATCCTATAATTCGTTAAATGCTTCTCTATCCCAATTAAATATTAAACATAAGCCTACATATAAAGAATTAACTATTGCCAAATTTATTCTTTGTGGACTAGATAATAAGGCTATAGCACATGAACTCAATCTATCTTTTGGAACTATAAAAAATACAATTTCTTTAATTTTAGAAAAATATAATTTCCACAATCGCTCTCAAATTATATCATTATTATTTTTTCAATAAAATTATAGAAAGGATTAAATTTTATGCAAAAAATTTGTCTTTACTGCCACACTTCTTTTTCAACACAAAAGAAACATCAAATTTATTGCTGTCACCAATGTCAAAAAAAAGGCTATAAACAAATTTATTATAAACGCAAAATTAATAATGATATTGATTCTAATAAACTATTAATCAAACAATTCTATTGTGCTAAATGTCATACATTAGTTTTAATTTATAATATTAAAGATAGACGAACTAAATTTTGTAGTCCCCACTGTGAAAAACTTTATTGGAAATATCATAATAAATGTTCATAATAAAAATAATAACTTAATATAATTTATATTTTATGCATAAAAATTTACATTCTATGACAAAATATACCTCATTTGTATATATTTTGATAAGCTAATAATAAAAGAATAGGGTGATTTTTATGTATATCATTTTTGTTTCAAATAATGCAGCAACTCATAATAAATTATTACAAAAAATAGATAATTTTATATTATATCATCATTTATCACATATAGATCTATATTCTTATTCAAGTATAAACATTAATAATATCTATACTTTAGATAGATTTGAAGCATACTATTTTCTATTGGATATTGATTCTCAAAAATATTCTATAAAAGATATTATGCAATTAACTAAATATTTCTCTTTCAGTAAAATAGGTATCTACTCTAAAGATGAACAATATTTTCTAAACTTATGTAACTATTTACCACTACAAGGATATATTAATGTAAATCAAATAAATTGGGAAAAATCCCTACTACATTTACTAATTCATTTAAATAAACAAAATTCTACAATACCCAATGGACTATTTATTTCTACTAAACAAACAAAAGAACTTATTCCTTTTAACTATATCTACTACATAGAAACTATTAAAGGTAGCCATTATTGCAAAATTATATGTGATAAAAAATCACATATATTCCGAGGCAATATTTATGAAACAATAACTATGCTTGATAAAAGATTTCTTATAGTTCGTGCTTCAACAATTGTAAACTTAGATAAAATCATTTCCATAGATACAAAAAATAAATATTTACATTTTAATAATAATGAATTTTGTTCTTATAGTGCTAAAAATTATAAAAAAATATGTAAAAAAATCAAAAAAATATATACACAATAATTATTTAGGAGATGATCATTTTGAAAGTTATCGATATTTCTGCCTGGCAAGAAAATATTAATTGGCAAGCAATTAAAGATGCAGACATAAAAGGTGTAATTATAAAAATAGGTGAAAAAACTCATTTAGATGATATGTTCATCACACATGTAAATAATGCTGCAAAAAATAATCTGCCCTATGGCATATATTATTATGCTCATGCTTCAACAATTGATGAAGCTATAGCTGAAGCCAATTGGGTTGATAATCAAATAAAAACATATTTAAATGGGAAAAACCCCAAACTTGGTATTTGGTATGATGCTGAAGATAATTCTATGTTAAAAAGTAGTAATAATATTGCTTATATTATTGGTAATTTTATTAATAGATTAAATGAAATTGGTTATAACTATGTAGGTCTTTATAGTTCCTATAATTGGCTTACTAATGTTATTGACTTAAATCTACTCGCAGATTATATACCTATTTGGACGGCTCAGTATGGATATCATGAAAATAGTTTTGCTATTGAAAATCCTAATCGCATATGTCGTCTTTGGCAATATACAGACTGTGAACAAATAGGTAATATGCAATTAGACTGCAATATCTATTATTAAAATATTATTTAAGAAAGAAGGTTATTTTATGTTTCAAAATTTAAATTTAAACATAGATGATATTTCATCTACTATTGATGAAAATATAAAATCTTCATCAATCAATTACAGAGGCATTTATAAAATAAAAAGTCAAAATAATTTATATTTTGATGTATGTGGCAATAGTTCAGATAATAATACTCCTATTATCTTATATCCTAATAACAATCATAATAATCAAAAATTTATTATTGAACCACTAGAAGATACTAATATTACTTCTTCAATTCAAGATTTACTAAACAATATATCAAATAGAAAAGAGCCTAACTTATATAGCATAAAAGCATTTCATAGCAAAAAAAGTTTAGATATTTCTAGTGAAAATAAAGCAAATGGGGCAAAATTAATCCAATATGAGTATCATAATGGGGCAAATCAACACTTTATAATCGTACCTATAAACAATAACAATCCTAATCTTGTAAATATCTATATTGCTCATTCTAATAAAGTCCTCGATATTCCAGGAGCAAATTTTAAATCAAAGGTGCAAATTCAACAATATACAGCTAATAACACTATTGCTCAACAATTTACGTTGGAAAAAATCAGTGATTTATAATTTATATGGAGGTTTTAATATGTGTAAATTAAAACAAATTCAAATAAATCAAATCATCGGTAAAAGTTTTGAAGAAGCTTGCTTGAACGAACTAAAGAAATCTTATGATAAAGTAGAAAAACAAATTTCTTTATATTATAAAACAACAAATGGTACAATAAAATCTTTTCGTCCTGATTTTATTATATATAATAAAGATGGAGAACCCATTCATCTTATAGAAGCAAAATCTTCTGCAACTGCTTCATTTACTGAAAATCAATATGAAGGATATCTTGCAGTTGCTAATGGTAGTGCTTACTATGATTCTAATTGTACAAGTTTATTTCCTAAGATATTAACAATTGTTATGTATCCTTCTGATAGTAATCCTCAAATCATTGAACAAATTCATCAAAGATTTAATCCAAATAAAATTTAATATAAAACTATATGCTCATTATTTCTTAAAATTTATTCTTTTTTTATTTCTCTACTATTTTATCAATAAACTAATAAATTAACATCTTCTTTAGTTATTATTATAATATTTATTTTCATATTTTCTTATTAAAGTTATTTAATATACAAAAAATCTCAAAGAAATTAGTTTCTTTGAGATTTTTTACTACTTATTTATTTCTTGTAAATATCTTAATAAAGCATCTTGCCATATTGGTAATCTATTAAAGCCTGCTTCATCTAAACATTTTTTGCTCATTCTTGAATTATGTGGTCGTTTAGCTTTTGTTGGAAATGCTGTTGATGGTACTGGTTCAACATTTATCTTTATATCTGCTTGTTTAAATATTTCACAAGCAAAATCATACCATGAACATATACCTTCATTTGTAGCATGATAAACACCGTATTTATCAGATAAAGCCATATCACAAAGTAATTTTGCTAAATCCACTGTATAAGTTGGTGAACCTATTTGGTCATTAACTACAGTTAATTTATCATGAGTTTTAGCTAAATTAAGCATAGTCTTGATAAAATTCTTACCATTACTACCAAATACCCAAGAAATACGCACAATAAAATATTTATCTAAAATCTCTTGTACAGCTAATTCTCCATCAAGTTTAGATTTACCATAAATATTCTGCGGAGCTTTTTTATCCTCTGGTTCATAAAAATCTTCACCACTACCTGCAAATACATAGTCTATACTGATTATAAATCATAATTCAATATGTCCCCGCCAACCTTTTCCTGCTACAAAAGGTTTACTTATACTTCTAAAATTAATCAAATCTAACAACCCATTACATTCCAAAACATTTGATTTTAATTCTATTTGTTCATATTTATTTTTTGTTAAAGGATAAAAACCTACTGCATTATACAATCCCTTAAATTTTTTATAATCAAAACCCATTATCTTAGTAACAATACAATCAAAATCTACAACATCATCGGAAAATAATAACATATGTTGCTCTTTTGGTGATGGTGCCATTGGTCCTTCTTTTTCCCCAGATATAATCATATCACCAAAATGAAGTATTGTTCGTTGAGGTATTTCTGTTATCTCTCCTTTATTATTAGAATATTTTAATATATAATTTAAATCTAATACAGTTCTCCATAAAGTATCATTTCCATACCATGTGCCTTCTCTCGCACTTTCTGCTAATGAAGCTTTTTTATATTTCATTAATACAGAATCCAATTTATTAATTTTATTATATAAATTCCACATAAAATGAGATATTCTATTATTTATCTTTAATAAAAAACTTTTGGGATTTTCTTTTCTTTTTCTATCTATTTTTACTCTATTTATATCAATATATTTACGTATTGTTGAAGTTAATCTTGGAATTAAACTATTTACTATATATTCATCTCCTCCATTTTTAACTGAACCTTCTGTATGATGCGGTAAATATTCTTTACTATAACTAACACCAACAAAATTTTTTAATGCTGCTGTATATCCATTTTTTCTATGTGTTTTAGGTTTTGGAATAGAAATTATTACATCTGCATCTAATACTATATTATTAATTAAATATTCTTGTGTTAATCCATTATGATGTTTAACTACTCGTTTATAATGATAGTTAGGTATCCTATACTTATTTGCATTTTTATTATCTACATAAAACCATGACTTTTCTCCCAAATTTACTAATATACCTTCACCTTTACTATTATATTGCCCGCCTTCCTCTTCTGGTCCCCTAAAATCATAAAATTTAACTTTAAAATCTGATTTTACTCTATTATAAAAATTAACAATATCTATATAATTTCTATGCTTCATTAATAAATTAAAATCACAATCTTTTACAGGAGAATCCCCTACAATTACAGTTCCTTTTCCTTCTAGTGCAATATAACAATAATCTAAAATACAACGAATAATTGATGGATGTGTCACCAAACTATCTAAATCATCTGGATTATTAGAACCATTTTTATGCATAACAAAATTAGGTTTCAAACATATTTTCATACCTGGCTTAATCCATTTTCCTAGAGGATTCCAATTTTTTTTTCCATAATTTTTTCTATCAAGCTCCATTGAATAAAACATTTTTCTAATAGTTGTATATACTGAATTAGATTCTGTACCTAAACTAATATTTTTAAATGGATATTCTGGATACATTTCACTAGGAGAATATTCATTTTTGTTTTCTGGATAAATTAAATTTTTATCATAAAATAAATAATTCATTAAATCATCCTCTTTTTATAAATTTATTTAAAGCTATCTGTATATAATTTGTATATAACATTCTAAACGCTTTAGTTTTTCCAAATCTCAAAATAAAAAATATTATATACACAGCTATAACTATAAATAACTTTAATAACCAATTATATATTGTAATATTCCAATTAGACATAAAAAATATTAATAAATATGATAATGCTCCTACTGATAACATATTTATCAAAACGCTTAATTGATATTCTATAGCATTATTTTTACCAAATACTCTCTTAAATACCAAATTACTATCATACCAAAAATCAGTAAAAATATCTGATATAACTGTTGCTATAAATACACCAGCTACTCCAAAATAATAACCCAAAACTATAGATAAAATTATCTTTATTATTGTATTTAATAATAACATACATTTAACATTTTTAAATAATCCTAAAGTATCTCTAAACATCCATACAGTAGCTATCATCAAATTCCATGATACATTTATTAATAATGCAATAAATATCATTTTATCTAGTAAATACTTATCACCAATCCATAATACAATAAAATCATTCCATAAATTAGCCAAACAAATAAATATAAATCCTGATATAAAAATATTTATTAAATAAATCTGCTGAAATAATTCATATCGTTTTTCTTTATTTCTCTCAACTACACTTATACCAATAGAATGTACTAATGCATTTTGAAAAATATTTATTAGTGAACGTAAATAATTACTAATTATAGTATAATTAGCACATATTCCAACCATTATTGTATTAATAGATGATATTATTATTGTATCTGTATTATGAATAGCAATTCCTGTTATTTTTACAAAAGCCATAGATAATATATTCGACTTTAAATCTTTTTTTTCTTGACTAAATTCGATATTTTTATTTAGTTTCGATAAATTGCATATATATGGATATATTTTTCCTACTTTATAATAAATTATAATATTTTGTAATACTGTAGCAATAATACTCGTTAATAAAAACAAAATATAATTATGTGTATAGTAAATAATAATACATTGAATAATAATCCTTATAACTGAACACCCTGATGATATTATTGATGCTATATAATCTTTTTGATTTACACTTAACATAATACTTCTATACGTATAAAAATACGAACTTACAGAAGTAAATAAATTCATTAAATAAATTAATTGCACTGTACTATATGGAACATCTGTACGAATAAACAATGATAAGGTTGGCATGGCTAATAAACCTATTATAGCAATACAGATTCCTACATAACGATTAAAATTACGATATAAATATAAAATCTTAATAACTTTATCTCTATTATTAGTAGCTACTGGGGTATATAACATATATAATACCGCATTTGTCACCCCTAGTTCTGAAAAAGCTATAACTGTTAATAAATCATTTATTACTTGAGCTACACTTAAATATTCTATTCCTATATATTGTAAAAACAAATTACGTGAAATTAAATTTAAAATCAATAAAATTATACTATTACTAAGTCCTGTCAATGTACTTAATAATACATTATATGCCTTTGATTTTTTCATAATATATCCTTTTACTATAAATTTATCTTCCCTTTTATTTTATAAATAATTCTCCATAACTTATTTAAATATTTTTTTCTAAAATCATTATTTATATTCTCAAAGTTAACATTGTATATCCATTTATACTGATCATACAAAAAGTCTTTATTCTCTATAAATCTATTTTGAATATCTTTCCATAATGGAATAAGTATATTTGATAATACTATCTTATGTTTTAATTCATTTTCTATTTTATTTATATTGTCTATATCAAATCCAAATTCATGAGGATTCGCTTTTTCTGCAATAATACCATATATTGTACGATAACATTTTTCACAAGAACAGCAATTTTTGCCACCTTCACTCTCCCAACATACCCTTAACTCAAAATTCTTTTTATTATTCTTTTTAAACAATACTATATTATGCACTTTATCTTGTCTAGTAAATTCATAACCATCATGAACTGTTTTACACGATGCCATTCTAACAAAATTATCAATAGTCGGATCAGAGGCACATGTTACTTTTCCTCTATCTTTTTCTGTAAATGAAGACGCTATATATACTTTACTTAATTTATTTATATATGCATACGGTGCAACATGTCCTATTAAACCTATACCATGCTGAAATCCATGCCACCAATAATCTCTTGCTTTTTCATAAACTAAATTTCCCAATTTGCCTTCTTTTAAAAATAATCTAAAGGATGTTTTTATAAACAAATTATCTGTATTAAATTCCTTTGCTGTTTCTCTCGCATGCTTTTTTACAATATCCCATCCTTCAACATCTGTTAATTTTACATCTGAACCCCATAATGTTACAAGAATCGGTTTTTCATCTACATGAGATATTAACGTTGAAAACGCATCTACACCACCGCTAAAAAAAGAAGCTGTTCTTTTACTTGGCGTATAACTATTGTCTACTATATTGCTAGCTATTAAAGTTCCTTTAAAATCTACTTTAGGATACATATCTATATATCCTTGTTTAAAGTCATTTATACTATCATAGAAGCCTTTATCTATTTCATTTACTTTTATCTCAGTATCACATACCCATGATATGGGTAACATATTACATAAAAAAGGTATCACTAATATACTTTTAGGAACATCTGCTATGTCTATACTATATTCAATAAAAAATTTTTCATCTAAATTTAAATATTCTTTTACTAGTCCACTAGCTGTATATTCATATTCTACTCTATTTTTCTCCACTATAATTTTATTCAATATTACATTGTTCATTATTTTCGTTCTCCATTCCAAATAACATCTTTCACTTTTTTTATTACAATATCTTTACATTTACTTGTAGTTTTTATCTTGTATTCTTCATGTAAACAATATTTATCTATTATTTTAAATATATTATTTAAATCATTTGAATCCACATAATGAACCCACTCTAAATCTTCAAACCATTTTACACCAGATGATATTTTAGTATCAAAAGATTTGAATACTATAACTGGAGTATGTGTAATAACAGCAAATATAACCCCATGATATCTATCAGTTATCACTAATCTTGAAGATTGCGCATACTTCCATCTAGAGGAAATAATTTTTTTTCTTGTTTTATCTATTCTATATGAATTATTATTTGCTGTATCTGATAATATATAATTTATTTTATTTTTATCTAAAAAATCCTTTATTTTATTTATACTATCATCTTTTACGACTTTTTCAATATCTTTTCTTAAAAAGAAACATATACCATTTCTTTTTATATCATATAAACTAACTATATCTTCTAAAGAAGTAACTGAATCCGGTGCTAATATATTATTGACTTTACTGAAATATTTTTTGGCAAAATTATAACTTACTTCATCCCTAGATATAATAGTAAAATTTTTATGTTTATTATATATCATTGCACTTTTTTTTAATTCATTTTTGCCAAACTCATTATTATGAAAGAAAATACTCATTGGCATTATAACAATTTTATTATTAGGATATTTTTGTACTATACTCCTATGAAAGATTTCTTCATTTATATATAAAGTTCCTAAATTCCCTCCACCTTGTAAGAAAATAATATCTTTTTTGCTTATTTTTAAATCAAAAAAATTCATCCATATACTATTATAAACAACAGAAGGAATTTCAATTAATTTATAATTAGATGCCACTCTATTTATAATATATTTTTCAGCAATTACTAATGCCTGATCCCCTATATTCCCATGCCATGGAGTACCTATCAAAAAGATTTTTTTATCATATTTTTTTATCAAACTTTTTATTCTACAATAAAAGAATAAACTATAAAATATATTTTTTATTCTATATAACATAAAATATATTTTCCTCCTATAATTTGTTTAAAATACATTCAAGTTTAAAATAAATCATTATATATTTTATATATCTTTTTAAATTAATATATGGATTTCTTAAAATATTTTTTTCATTATCTAAAATATATTTTTTTAAAACAAAAAATTTCTTATTTAATATTTTTTCATTCAACAACATCTTGTTTTTTAATTTTAGTAAAAATACATATGAATCTATACATCTTATTTTAGTCATATCTTTTAAATCATTTTCTTTGTCTTCAAAAAAATTATATTGTTCTATTACTGCATCTATTTTATCAAATATATTCCGTCTTGAAAAATTTCCTGTTATACTTTCTTCACGTTTAAAATAATTATATAATATATCATTAATAATAACGACTTTATTAGCATAATAATATAGTTTATATACTGTAAAATCATCTTCATGTAATCTACCAACAGGAAATTCTATTTTATTCTCCCCTAAAAAAATATTTTTCTTATATATCTTATTCCAAACGACATTCATGTCCAAATCATTTTTAACAAAATATCTGTATATAGCTTCTGCATTAGAAACTATACTTATTTGTTGATTTTGTGATTGTTTATTTATTTTCTCTTGACCATTTAAATATACTTCTTTAAAATTACAACTCACAATATCTGCATTATTTTCTAAAGCATTTTTTAATAAAGTTTCACACATATTTTTTAAAATATAATCATCACTATCTACAAATATTAGATATTCTCCTGTTGATACTTTTATTCCACAATTACGTGCATCTGATAATCCACCATTTTTTTTATGTATAACTTTTACTCTACAATCTTGTTTAGCGTATTCATCACAAATTATACCACAATTATCTGGAGAACCATCATCCACTAATATTATTTCTAGATTAGTATACGTTTGATTTAATATACTATCTATACATCTTTTTAAATAATTTTCAACTTTATATATTGGTACTATAATTGATATTAATTTATTCATAGATAACTCACTTTACTATAAATATTTTTTCTCCATCTTATTTAGATGTTAAAATATATAAATTATATTTTTTATAATTTATATACAAAAATAAACTAAAAAATATTTTTTTTATTATTAATTTTAATTATTAATGCATTACTCAATATTAATAACAACCAATAATAAAAGAAAATATATTCATCAAAATTCATAAAACCTGTAATCGACATTATATATGACATCATTATTAATTTTATTATAATTTTTTTATCACTTGGCACAAACTTTAAAATGTAAAGATAATTTTTTAAACCAATAATAAAAAATAATCCCCATAAAAATAATCCTACAATTCCAGACTCTGCTAATATCCTAACATACGTATTAAAAGAACTATAAAAAAACTCTACACTACCTGTATCTGTTGCTAAAATTATTTCTGGTGATAAATATGCCCATGTTGGTAAAAAATATATATAATTAAATCTAAATTGAGATAATCCTAAACCAAAAATTGGATCTGACATAAACATATTCAATCCAGCTACTTGTAAACCTATTCTTGCTATATTTGAATATAATCTACCTATTTCAGCTTCACTAGAAAAAGACATAAATACTCCTGTAACTTTTTCCATTATGAACTCAGTATCAAAAAAATTTATTAAACCTATACCTATTATCACCATAACAAATATAATTCCGCTCCACTGTTTTAAAGTAATAAATTTTTTCAATAAAAAAATTGTTATCAATAACTCTAATAATATACATCCATAAGCTATTCTAGAATAACTTAAAATAGTAAATATAACTAATAAACAACATAATATTATACTTTTTAAATTTTTATCAAAATAAATTACACCTAAAAGTAACCAAGGAAATATACTTGTTACATAATTTCCAAATAACGATGCCTCTTGTGACACGCCTATAATTCGTTCAACCGAAGTAAATTCATTATCTTCCCACTTAGCAGACTGTATATTTATAATTTTTTGTATAGATAAATTTATATCTACTGCTGTTTGTATCTCAAACATACCTAATAATTGTATAACAGAAAATATTATTACTATAAAAAAACTTATTTTTATTGCCTTATATATCCAAATAATTACATTATCTTTTTTTATCAATATATAGTTATAATATAACATAACCAACAATAAAAATATTAAATTAATTATTGAAATTAATACCATTCGTTCTGCTGAATAACCTTTAAAAGATACTCCTAAAATGTTATTTAAATTTACTATTGTAGATATAATATTCCATATAAAAAAAATACACCATATTTTTATTAATTTCCCAAAATACACTTTTTGAGATTTCATAACAATAAAAAAATATATAACAATACCTACTGTAGTCGTCCAACAAAAAGCATAATTATATATAAAAAATTTTATTATATTTATACCATCAAATGGTGCTAATACTATACTTAAAAATAAACATATTTCTGCAATCTTCTCTAACCTCAATTTTTTTATCCTTTCATTATATAAAATTATATTATATTAATTTTCATCATAAATCTGTCTTATTTTCTTTAACAAAACATTCGAAATACTTATCAATATAAACTGTATTTTTTTATTTAACCTAAAATAATCTCTAGTAAGTAAAAAAAACAAATATTTTCTTATAAATATCTGAGGATTTTCTTTACATTTTTTTAAATCTATACCTAAACAACTAGCAGATAAAATTGGAGCCAGTCTATATTTTTCTTCTATTTCTGGATAATTTTTTCTAAAAAATTCTTCTCTTTGTAATGATATATTATATATCAACATAACATCTTTTTTCTTTTGTGATAATGAATTATTTACCAATCTATAATAATATAATGGCTTTCTTATATAATAAAAAGTTTTAGCTTTATGAAATAATAAATGATATATAGAAAAATCTTCCATCATTTGCACACCTTCTGGAAAATATATATTTTCGTATATATTTCTTTTTACTACTGTTCTCCATAAAAAGCTACGAAAACTATCTTGTGCAACTTCGATTAATATTTTTTCTTTACTTATTTTTTTCTCCTCTTTAAAAATAAAACATGGATTAATATTTTTTTTATTAACATTATAAAAATCAAATAAAATAATATCTGAGTTTGTTTTTTCTATTGTATCTTTTATACATTTTATACAGTTATCATCTAACCAGTCATCACTATCTATCCAAAAAATATAATCTCCAGTTGCTTTTTTTAACCCTATATTTCTTGCTATTGCTACACCTTCATTTTTTTTATTAATTAGTACTATATTATTTTTCATATATATTTCTTTTATATTTTTACATATATTAAAACTATTATCCGTAGAACCATCGTTTATTAGAATAACTTCATCCTCTTTTTCTATTTGCTTTAATACACTGTTTAAACATTTATCTAAATATTTTTCTACATTATAAATTGGAATTATTATACTTAATTTCATATTTCTACCTCAGTACAATAAAATCAAATTAATTTAAATATCTTATTTAAGATATATTTAATATACGATTTAATTAAAATATACCTATTTTTTAATTTTTCTAATGGCATTCCCTTCCACGGAGTTTTTTCTTCATAATAAGCATACAAATTCTTTGTAAAATTATTATATATTATATTTATTTTCCACATTTCATTCCAAGGCTTCGGATGATTTGCAAAATGTATTATTACAATATTTTTTTCATCTATTAAATTTATATCTATACAATTAAAACAATTATTTAAATATTGCACTTTGTTTTTTAATAAAAAATTCAAAGCATCTTGATCTGGATACTTAAACTTTTTAGGCTCTTTAGAAATTACTCTTATCGTTTCTTCTAATAAATTTAATTTATTCCATTCTTGTATATTTATTGCTAATACCCCAGAATTAAAATATGAACTTTTCTTTAAACCTAAAGCTCTTTCTCTTTTTCTTCCAACTTTTTTTACATCCAATACTGCACCAATAACATTATCTTTTAAATTTATGTCAAAAAATTTATTACATTCTTTTAAACACAGTGTATCTGCATCTACATAAAATAAAGTATTTATTCTTTTTAATATAATAGGTAAAATAAATCTAAAATACATTGCTATTGACCAATAATCCTTTTGTGGTAATGTACAAAAAAAATCTTGTCGTATTTCATAAATAAAAACATTAAATTTATATTTCTCAGCTAAAGATCTAAATTTATCTTTATTTTCATTTGATAAATTATTCGTTATAATATAAAATGAAAAATTCCTATTTTTATTATTTAAATAAAATGAGACCATCGATGTTGCTGCACAACGGACATAATTATTATCAATACCATATCCAATATGCACCAAATCCTTTTTTGTACTTAAATATTTATATTCTAGAACATTATTTATAATATTGTTTAAATCCATTTTTATGCCTCATTTTCATTTTTATAAAATTTACTAACTATCTTTAATCCTATACATATTATTTACATAAAGTCTTATATAAATAATAATACGATCTTGACATATTTTTTAACTTAAAATTTATATTAAATACTTCTTTTGATTTCAGACTTTCTCTCATTAATAATTTTCTATTTTTTATATAATTATTTATTATTTTTGTAGCTTTTTGTTTATCTTTATATAAAAAATCTTTATTTTCTATTAAATCTCTATTTCCCACACAATCAGATAATACTACTGGTAAACCTATAGACATAGCTTCTAATACAGACAAAGGCAATCCTTCCCACAATGAAGTAGATAAATATATATCTGCATTAGCTAAATAGTTTTCTAATTTTTTTCGTTCTATCCAACCTGTGCATTTTATATTAGGTGATGTTAATTCTGATTTTAATTCACCATCACCACACCAAATAAATTGAATATCAGGATTATCAATAAATTCCAATGCTACATCATTAAACAACTTAGGATTTTTTTGGATAGATAATCTACCTACAGAAATTATTGTTATTTTATTACTTATATTTTCTTTTTTTTCTATCTTTAATGGTTTTATTCCATTATTGATAAAAGTAACATTTTTTATACCTTGCTCTTCGATAGCTTCTTTTTCAGATTGAGAACAAGCTACTATTTTCCCACCAAAAAAACTAGCAAATTTCTCCATCCAAATAAAAATTTTTCTTTTTTTAGGACTTACATCTAAACGTAAAAAAGATATCGCATGTGGAGTATATATTGTTTTTTTTGATTTTCCTAATAAGAAACTTACTATACGACCAAGAAAACCTGCTTTACTAGAATGTAAATGTATTATATCTATATCATTTATTTTTTTCAATATCATATATAATTCCCATAAAGCTTTTATATCTTTTAAAGGCTTCACTTCTCTTTGTGCTGTTTTCCATTCAATAAATTTAACATTTTTATTAAATAAATCTTTGAAGTTTTTAGGTGTATTTTCTCTATTTGTACCATAAATTACTATATGTTCTTCATTTGATAATTCATTAGTTAAATCAACTAAAAAATTAAACGTTCCTCCTGCGAAGCATTCCATTACATGTATAATCTTCATCTTTAAGCTCTTTCCAAATATATTTTAAACTGCACCTTTACTACAAAATACAGCTTTTATAGTTTTAATTAACAATATAATATCTATCCATACAGACCAATTGCGTATATACCAATCATCCATTCTCAATCGACCTTCAAAAGTCACATCAGAACGGCCATTTACCTGCCAATATCCTGTTATTCCTGGTACTGTAGAGATAATAATATTATAAAAATGTCCCATCATCTCTTTTTCACGAGGAAGATATGGTCTAGGACCTACAAGGCTCATCTCACCTTTTAATACATTGAGAATTTGTGGCAATTCATCAAGACTTGTTTTACGCATAATTTTTCCAGCCTTAGTGACACGAGGATCAAAATCATGTAACTTTTGAAATTCATCCCATTCTTTTTTAGCCACTGGATTTTCTGCTAAATACAATGTTAATAATTCATCACTATTTACATACATAGAACGAAATTTATAACAAGTAAATTCTTTACCATTTTTACCAATACGTTTTGCATTATAAAAAATAGGTCCTTTGGAATCTAATTTTACCCATATAGCACAAGCTATTATTATAGGAATTACTGGTATACAAATCAATACACCTACTACTATATCAAAAATTAATTTAATAAATTTATTGATATTACGTGCTAAATTATTACGAATTTTAATTAACATAAATTTTTCATCAAAAAAAGTTTCTAAATCAGCTCCTCCCATAGGAATAGCTTGTAAGTTAGGAATGATACAGATATTTTTTACCAATGGCTGTACACGATGAATAATATTTTGCATTTTCGCTTGTTCCAAATATGGAATAGCTATCAATACATTATTTGCTCCTGTAGTTTTAATAGTCTTTTCAATATCTTTAAAATCACCTAATAAAGGATAATTTTCTAATCCTTTTATAGGATTTTTATCACTGATTAAACCTATTATTTTATAAGAACTCATTCCTATATCACTATTGATAGCTTTAACAAAAGCTAATGCTTCTTCTTTAGCCCCAATAATAAGTAAAGGAATTAGAAATATCTTTCTTTCATCTAAAATACGCTTTAATAAATAACGCATTATCACTAAACAGATAAAACTAGCTAACCATAATAAAGCTAAAAAAGCTATACTATGTTCAGTGGCATTTGCTCGCACAAAAAAGAATAATAATACAGCAATAATACTATAGATACTACTATAAAAAAGCGACTCGACCCTCTGCCAAAAAGGAATAATGCGACGATAAGTCCTTGTAGCAGCAATAAAAGCTATATAAATAAAAGGTATAACGATAAATAAATCTATATGACGAAGATTTTCCTCACTAAAATATATTGCTATCATCTCTGCCAATAATACCGCTAGATAATCTGCCATCAGTGATATACCGGACCAAATTATGCGGATATTCTGTTTTAACTTAGTTTTATAATTTTGTACCAATAAATTCACCTACATTGCATTTATTTTTATTTATAGTATAAAAGGAGAAGTTATATTTATCTTTAAATCTATACTTCTCCCTTTACATCTATTTCCTATTATAAACCATATCTTCTACTATAATTATATAAGGTATAACCCAAACTGATCATTATGCCTAAAACAAAGCCAATAACTACAACTAATTTTTTATTTGGCTTAGCTGGCATATCTTCTTTTGGCAAGTCTGCTGCATCAATAATCTGAATATCCATAGAATCTTTTGCTTCTTGAATTCTAGTTTGTTCATAATTTTGTACAAGCGAAGTATATACTTGACCTGTGATAGTCGCTTCACGAGATAGACGCATATATTCCACACTATCAGCGGATAATGTAGCTATATTCTCTTGAGCTTCTGCCTGTTTTGCTTTCAAAGCTTCTAAAGAAGCATTATTTACAGATATCTGCACCTCTGTGCCGATTTTATCCTTTAAAAGGCTCGCTTGTACTGGACTTAAAGTCACAGATTGAGAATTTACAGCCTTTGCTATCTCATCAGATAAAGATTTTTCGAGGCTATTTAATTCCTCTTTCGCTTTGATCACATCTGGATGTTCATCAGTGAACTGTTGCTGAAGACCTACAAGTTCTACACGTTTATTGACTATAGACTCACGAATATTGCCGATATTTGTATTATCAGATACATTATATTCTAATAATGATGCATTTTGCTGTTCCAATTGACTAGTTACACCAGCAAGTTTTGCACTATCACCTTCACTTTGCGCTTGAAGCTGAGCAATCGTTGTATCATAATTATTTAAATTAGCAATAATAGCTTTTGCTTGTTCATCAGGTGCATAGATTTTATGTTCTTGTTGATAAGCAGCTAATTTATTTTCCGCTGTTTCCATCTCTTCTTTAGCGATTTTTATACGTTCATCAAGGAATTTCAAGGTAGTAGAATTATCTTCTTTGTTTAATTTAGTCATCAATGCTAAGAAATTATCTGCTACAGATTGAGAAATCATCTGTGCTTCCTCTGGGGTCTTGCCATAAGCTACGATATTTATTAAATCTGTTTTCTTTGTATTAGTAATCTCTAAATATTTTTTTATAAAATCTTCCATTTTCAATTCATTTCGTTCTTCATCTGTTAGATCCACTTTTTCTATAATTGGATTTAAGACTTCACGAGATTTCATAAGTTCTATATAAGACTCTGGTGAAGCAGAGCTACTACCACCTATATCTATACCAAAACCAGCTGCCATAGCTGCATAGCCTGACATGGAACTACTACTAGATTTTACACGTACAAGTGTAGTGGATTGATAAGATTTTGGTAAAACAAAAGCTACTATAGTGGCAATAATAGTACAAATTACTACTATCGCTATAACTATCATTTTCTTTTCCATCATTAAAGAAAACAATTTTTTTAAATCAATTGTATCATTATCTTTTGCATTATTTATATCCATTATTTCACTCCTAATTAATCAGTCAATGCTCTATACGTACTATATACATTGATAAGTGGTAATACGTCTTTATGGAAGTCAATTTTATTGGATTTAGGAATATATAAGATATCTCCATCTTCTAGGGCAAAATTCTGACTGATATCATGTTTTTCTATATAATCTTTAATATTAGCTTCTTTCACATACATAACGCCATCATCTATGCGAATGACTTGTACTTTTTTGATACGACCATATGTAGTCACCCATTCAGCTTTAGAGATAGCTGCTAATACATTCATATCATCAGAAGCTAATTCCACTGTACCTGGAGCATTCACTTCTCCCAATACCTGTACTTTTCTAGGTCCATAATTAGTGACGATTATTGACATATCTGGTATTTTAATATATCTGCCAAATTTTGCAGTCAATACTTGTTTTGCTTCTTCAATAGTTAGACCTGCTAATTTCACACTACCAGCATAAGGTAGATTTACATAGCCATCTGTACCGATCATAATGCTATCCAATCCCTGAGCATCTTTGTAGCCTATAATTCTAATTGATATCGTATCATATTTATATAAACGATAATGTTCATCATAATCATCCAATGATTTTATTGATGCTGGTTTAAACACTGAAGTATCTGCTGCATCCATAATCACTGCACTATCAGCAATATTTGTATATACATCTTCTGGTGCCGCAAAAGCAGTAGTTGATAATGCTGATACTAATAAAGCTGTAACTATCGCTTTTTTATAAAATCTTCCCATAAAATCCTCCACAAATTTTATTATTAATTTATAAATCCATTCTTAACTAATTTTATATTATATCATATATATGTAAAAATCCAATACTATATTATTTTCTTATTTTATATTTATATTTTACAAAAAAATATAATTTTCCTAATAATATCAAATCTAATCTTAGATATAAAAAAACTCTAGAATATAAATCCTAGAGTTTTTTTAATTAATCTTTCATTAAAACTTTATAAATATAAGTCATAGCTATAGCTAATAAAACAAAACCAGCTACTACACCGATCCAGCCACTGCCTGCAATACCTGCTACTAAATATCCTAAGAAAGAGCATGTAGCTACTACGATTACATATGGAACCTGTGTACTTACATGGTCGATATGGCTACATTGAGCCCCCGCAGAAGCCAAGATAGTAGTATCAGATATTGGTGATACATGGTCACCACCTACAGCACCAGCTAATACTGCTGCTACTGTAACTACTAAAAGATGTGGATCTGTAGATACTACAGCGAGTGCGATAGGAATCAAGATACCGAATGTACCCCAAGATGTACCAGTAGCGAATGCAAGACCGATAGCTACAAGGAAGAATACTGCTGGCATGAACATACCTACAGTAGCATTATTGGAAACGATACCACCAACATAACCACCGATATTCAAATAATCTTCACCACAAACACCAGATAAGCTCCAAGCAAGACATAAGATAAAGATAGCAGGTGTCATTGCTCTAAAACCTTGGTTAAAACATTCACAGAATTTGCCAAAGCGGAGTACTCCACGTGGCACATAGAGTAAGAATGTGAACACTAAAGCGATAAAGGAACCAATTACTAGACCTCTAGCGGATTCACAATTAGCAAAAGCATCAGATACACTAGCACCATCTAAAATACCACCAGTATAAAGCATACCGAAGATACAGCCACCGATTAAAACGATAAGTGGCAATAATAAATCTAAGATTTTACCATTACCTACTATTTCCATCTGTTCTTCTTTATATTCTTCAGGAATAATTAATTTACCATTGCTTCTTTGTTCTAAAGTCTTCATAGCGGCAAAATCTTTACCTGTCCAAATCAAGAACAACATAAAGATAATAGTAAACCATGCATACATATTAAAAGGAATTGTCTGCAAAAATAAGGAGAAACCATCAATAGCACTGTCTTCTGGAAGTGAAGAACTAACTGCTGCTGCCCAGCTAGATACTGGAGCGATAATACAAATTGGTGCTGCTGTAGCATCAATGATATAAGCGAGTTTTGCACGAGTTACATTAAATTTATCAGTAACAGGTCGCATAACTGTACCTACAGTCAAACAGTTAAAATAGTCATCGATAAAGATAACTACCCCTAAGATAGAAGTAACAAGTAAGGAACTGCGTTTTCCTCTGATTACACTTGCTGCCCATTCACCATAAGCACGAGAAGCACCAGAGCGAGCAATAGCTGCTACAATAATACCTAATAAGACCAAAAATACTAAAATATATACATTTCCGCCAACTTTATCGGACATAATCGCAAAGAATGCATCAATAGCAGCTAATAAATCAAAGCCTGTGAACATTAAAGCCCCTACAAAGATACCCACAATCAACGACATGTATACTTCTTTTGTCGCCAAAGCCAATACTATGGTAATTATCGGAGGCAATAGCGACCATGCTGATTCAACCATTCATTTCCATCCTTTCTTATATATACAAATTATAAATAGTTAAAAACAATAGCTATATTATACCATCTATAGACTATTTGGCAAAATGCTTTTTGATAACAATATCCTGTCCTTATTGACATACTCCCCATGCCTAAATGCAGGGGATTCTTGGATACAAACGATACT
>OGZJ01000160.1_pt1 | contig 24596 bp, 24 predicted proteins | sample 1576831 | NCBI WGS metagenome assembly OGZJ01 (sample SAMEA3541518, study PRJEB24748) | human gut metagenome | biome: human gut; feature: human-associated habitat; material: faeces | place: China | collected 2012
TATCAGCTGGTTAGAAATTGGCTCGCTGGCATCAAGGTGGAGGCTGAGTGATGGCACTGACCAAAAAACAGCGCGCAGAGCTGCGCATGAAGTTTGGCGGGCGCTGCGCTTACTGTGGCTGTGAGCTTGGCGATAAATGGCACGCTGACCACGTCGAATCAGTACGAAGGAATATCAGTAACGGCTACGTAATGGACAGACCTGAAAACGACACCATCGACAATATGGTACCAGCGTGTATCCCCTGCAATCTGTTCAAAATGTGCAGCACGGTTGAGGATTTTCGCAGCCGCATCGCGACTCAGGTAGATGTGACTCGCCGGGCATCGAGAAGCTACCGTACAGCGGAATCATTCGGCCTAGTTCAACCAACTAACGCGCCGGTAGTGTTCTGGTTCGAAAAGTATCAGGCAAAAGGAGCCAACCAATGATCAGAAAAATTCTGTCTCGCATTAAAAAAGACCCTGAGCGCGCGAGTTATGACGAGTGGGTTAAGCGCTTCTCGGCTCAGGTTCTGGAATGCACTCGTAGTGAAGATACTGTCAAAGCAGAGCTTGAATGCTGGCCGTTCGTTCCTGAAAACAGCATCTATAACTGGCGTGATGCCGACCCTGTTGACGCCGCAAATGAAGCGCTGAGCTATTACGGAGACTGAGCCAATGACCAGCAAATTTAGCATCGACAACAGAGAGCTGCTTCAGAGAATCAGTAGCGGAGAGGCTGTTGTGGGAATTGATTTTGGTAATCTAATCATCAGGGAGCTAGCCGCATTCAGGCTGGCCGCAATGGACAGCGAGCCGGTTGAGATGCCTCTCGATTACCTACAGGGACACAAAGACGGTCTGGAGTGGGCCTCCCAACTGGCAGAAGCCAATCACCCTGAGACCGGAGACTGGCTTTACGATGACCCTATCGAGTTGGCAAAAGCTATTCGCAAAGGCTCAGATATGCCGCCAGCGCAGCCGGCAGCGGACAGCGAGCCGGTGGCGTGGACTTGGCAACATCTCAAGCAATGGCACGTCACTAATGACGAGGAACGCGCAAGGGATTTGGCGTGGGATGGCGTCAAGGTTGAGCCGCTCTATCGCCGCGCCGCCATGTTACAGGCTGGTACCCTCACCAATGAGGGTACCAAACAAGCATGGACTGGCATCCCTGATATCGATAACGCCATCAACATGCTCGACCGCATCGATACACTGGATAGTTGCGATGATGACCGTATTGAGGCTGTTAAGACCGTTTTGCGCGGACTGGCTGGCAACTCTCCGATGTGGGTTGGCGTAGATTGGGCGAAAGGGTGTGAGCTTGGCAACTCTCCGGTAATTCCGGATGGTTCGGCGTCCATGCTACGGCGTTGGTTGGCATTTGGCCGCGGCATGCAAAATGCAGGTAGCCAACTGCCTCACAACCTGATTGCGGAAACTGAGTCCATGCTCGCAGCCGCCCCGCAGTCTCCCGGCAGTGACCCTGCCACCGTGCCGGGTAAATGGATTCCGGTAAGCGAGCAGATGCCGGAAGATGATGGGGCATATCTTTGCTGGGATAATCGTTACGTAACTACCCACGCATTCATATTTGGTGCTTGGCAGGCAAACCAATTCATTGCCAAGAATATAACCCACTGGATGCCGCTGCCAGCCGCCCCGCAGGAGGTTAGTGATGCCTAAATCCCCAGCAGAACGCAAAGCCGCTCAGCGCGCGCGGCAGTCCGCCGCCGGTGAGCGCAAAATTGAACTGGTGCTGGATGAGCAGGAGCAGGAGATGCTGGCGCGGAACTGCGCCGCCCGGCGCCCTGGTCGCGATCCCTATGAAATGGCCGAGTACATCGCGTTGCTTATCCGCCAGGATGACGCCCGGGTGCGCGGCCGGATTAACGCCATCAGCAAACGCCGATGCGGCAAGTGCGGCGATCAACTGCCGGTGGCATCCTGCCCTTGCACTGGTGATTCTCAGTGCTGGGCCACTCTTGGCTGGCACGAAACAAAACTACCGCTGTGACATGTCACGACAGATTGACTAAATCCTCGCATGATTGTACTGTTTAAATATACAGTATTTTTATGTGAGGTCATCATGGGGTTTCCATCACCTGCCGCAGACTACGTTGAGCAAACGCTAACCGTTTCCCGCCTTTGTCAGTATGACGCCAACTGTCGCGCCCTGGAGACTGCCGCCGGTTATGCCATCGTCGATGTCTGCCGCCGGCCAAAGCAGGGTGATCATGTTCTTATCGCATATGCCGGGAAAACTGAATTCGCTGTTGTCCGCGGGCAGGCGCTGATTACTGATGATGGTGAGGCGCTGGAAGGGGAAGCCCTGGACGATGTTGAAGTGCGGGGTGTCGTTACCTACCTGATAAACCGGGCCGGGTGGGTGAGTGATGATGATATTCCGATCATGTAACATCGCTGGTGGCATGGTATTATTACCTAAAAGGTAATTATTTTCGGGGTGTTTACCATGCCAAAGGATCCTAAGCGCAAATCAACTCAGTACAAACCGTTGACGGTGATGCAGGAAGCCTACGCCCAGGAGTATGTGAAATGCCCTGAAAATCAGACGCAGGCGGCCATCAATGCCGGGTTCTCCCCAAAGTCTGCCCACGTCAAAGCCAGCACGATGATGCGTGATGAGCGTATCCAGAAACGAATCGCTGAGCTCATGGAGGAGCGCAACAAGCGCCTGCGCGTCAGTGCCGATTACGTGCTGTTGCGCCTGGTGGAAATCGACCAGATGGATGTGCTGGATATCCTGAACGATGACGGCGGGATGAAGCCGATCGCTGAATGGCCGAAGGTCTGGCGTACCTCTCTCAGTGCTATGGATATCGCTACCATCAAGACGACCCAGGCTTCTCTGCAAAAAGAGAATGGCGAGGCGGATCTCTCTGTTGAGGATGTCGAGCATATCCTGAAGAAGGTGAAATGGCCCGACAAGGTGAAAAACCTCGAGCTCATCGGTAAGCACGTCGACGTTAACGCGTTCAAAGAGCGCATGGAAGTTAACGTGAACGTCACTATAGCCGACCGCATGGCCGCCGCCCGGCGCCGCCTGAAAGAGCGTCAGGGTGGTGACCAGTGACAGACGCCGCTTTATCCCCGGAAGAACAGCTGATCGACGATATCGCCAGCTTCACCCATGACCCGCTGGGCTATGCGCTGTATGCGTTTCCGTGGGGCGAGGATGGCACAGAACTGGCGCACGCCTCCGGGCCGCGACAGTGGCAGGCTGATGCATTCCGCGAGATAGGTGAGCACCTGCAAAATCCCGCGACACGTCATCAGCCGCTGATGCTGTCCAGGGCATCCGGGCACGGCATCGGCAAATCTGCGTTCATCTCGATGCTGATTAACTGGGCTATGTCCACCTGTGAAGATTGCAAGGTGGTGGTGACCGCTAACACCGACAACCAGCTGCGCACGAAGACCTGGCCGGAAATCATCAAATGGTCGAACCTGGCTATCACGAAAGAGTGGTTCACCTGCACCGCCACCGCGATGTACAGCAACGATCCAGGCCACGACAAACGCTGGCGCGCCGATGCTATTCCATGGTCTGAGCACAACACCGAGGCGTTTGCAGGCCTGCACAACGAGCGTAAGCGCATCGTTGTGGTGTTCGACGAAGCATCCAACATCGCAGATCTTGTCTGGGAGGTTGCCGAGGGCGCGCTGACGGACGAAGACACCGAAATTATCTGGGTGGCGTTTGGTAACCCGACGCGCAACACCGGGCGATTCCGCGAGTGCTTCCGCAAATACAAGCACCGCTGGAAGTGCGCGCAAATCGACAGCCGCACCGTCGAAGGCACCAACAAGCAGCAGCTGCAGAAATGGGTGGACGACTACGGCGAGGACAGCGACTTTGTGAAGGTCCGCGTGCGCGGGATCTTCCCGGATGCATCAGAGCTGCAGTTTATCCCTACCGGCCTGACCGATGAGGCCATGAAGCGAGTCGTTACCGCTGCGCAGGTGGCACACGCCCCGCGGATAATCGGCGTCGACCCGGCATATTCCGGCGTGGATGATGCAGTGATTTATCTCCGCCAGGGGCTGCACAGCAAAGTACTGTGGACCGGCAACAAGACCACCGACGATCTGATTATGGCGAAGCGTATCGCCGACTTTGAGGACCAGTACCAGGCTGACGCGGTGTTTATCGACTTCGGCTACGGCACTGGGCTGAAGTCCATCGGTGATGGCTGGGGCCGCACCTGGCAGCTTGTGCCGTTCGGCGGCGCATCGGCAGATCCACAGATGCTGAATAAGCGCGGCGAGATGTTCAACGCCTGTAAGACGTGGCTCAAGCTCGGCGGCGCGCTGGACGACCAGGAGACGGCGGACGACCTTTCCGCGGCAGAGTACAAGGTTAGAGTGGACGGTAAGATCGTCATGGAGCCGAAAGAGGATATCAAAGAGCGTTTGGGGCGGTCTCCTGGCAAGGGAGATGCGCTGCTTCTGACGTTCGCCTATCCAGTGACGAAGCGTTCAGATTTCCCTGCTGCCGGCGGCAAGCAGCCCAACGTGATCAGCGAGTACGACCCATACGCATGAAAAAGCCCGCACATAGGCGGGCTGATTGTGACATGTCACGGTATTATTTTTCGCTCAGTCTCTGCTTCAGCAGGTAACCTTCCAGCATCCAGATTTTATTTACCGCATTTTCACGGGCAATCTTGCGCCCGATTTCAGGGTCGAAGTTTTCAGGACTGGCACAGGCGCTTTCACCAGTGACCGTAAAGCCGTTTTGAAGCACCAGGACACAGAAGGTGATCAAATCTAAAGACCGTACGGATTTATCGCTAGGTGCGCTGCCAACGTAAACGTCATCGTTGTTTTTGTAGGCACCCAGTACACCATCAGAGCCAGTGAAGTAATGCTCGCTGGCAATAATGCTTTCGATGTGGTTGGGCGTAACGCGCGGCGCCGTTAATCCTTTAGCCTGAATTTCAGATTCAATGTCTTTGTCACTCATAGTCTAATCTCACCTTAAAAAAATGCCCGGACGAACCGGGCGAAACAGGGATGATGGAAAGTGCCGTCCTTGGCTGGGTGTCACAGGGTTTACAGCATGAAGTCATCGCAATGGCGTCATGCTGTAAAAAGGGCGGTGGTCAGAAAGGGAATAACTGCCACCACCAAACTTGCACTGGAACTACGGGTATCACGGTCCTGATGCGTGATTCTGGTGCAGCATGCAGGATTCGAACCTGCGACCAACCGCTTAGAAGGCGGTTGCTCTATCCGACTGAGCTAATGCCACAACGGAAAGAGCACTGACTTCGAACAGACCTTGGGCCCAGGAACGACGATCAATCTCAATGCTCTTACCTGTTGTGCCCTCGTCTCTTCCGAGGTGTCACACCGTACCGCCACGATGGTGAGTCGCTGTCGTGCATGCAGGGCATGGCTTGCGCATTCCGGCTACCCGCTGGGCCATGTACCAAGGAGCCCCCGGACCGCTATCGACGCATGTGCCATACGCCGGATGCTTTCACACCTGGAAGCGCACTCCGCCATCTGAGTAACGACAAAGCCACCAATGGAAGGGAATGGGGTGCGCTTTCATGTTGTGTTTACCAAAAAGGTAATAATTTATCATCAAAAGGTCAATACACTACGACAAATAAATCATATGTGGTTAAATTGGTAATAATTTAAACGCGTATGGAGCGCAGCAAAATGTGCATCAGCAAGCCGAAAGTGAGTTCTCCGCAGGTTCAGGCGGCGCCGCAGGTTTCCGATTCTGCTGTACAGAACGCCGCTGATAGCGATCGTCGTCGCCGTGCCGCAGCGGGCGGGCAGAAATCAACAATCCTGACGTCGAGCCAGGGTGTAACGCAGCCTTCTGGCGGCACTCAGGGTAAGACCCTGCTCGGGGCGTAATCCATGGCCGAACTCTCTCCGAAACAGCATTACCTCAAACACCTGGGGCAGCTCAAAAATGAGCGCACCAGCTTTGAGGAGCACTGGCGCGAACTGGCGGAATTTATCGATCCGCGCAGCACGCGCTTTCTTACGACGGAGAGAAACAACGGCAGCAAGCGTAATACCCGCATCGTTGACCCTACCGCCTCTAAAGCTGCCCGCACTCTGCAATCAGGCATGCTGTCAGGTATTACCAGCCCAACCCGCCCATGGTTTAAGCTGGCAACGCCGGATCCGGAGATGATGCAATATGGACCGGTAAAACGCTGGCTTGATGTGGTCATGACCAGGATGAACGACGTCATGAACCGCTCTAACGTCTACCAGTCCCTGCCGATTATCTACCGGCACCTTGGTGTTTTTGGTACCGCGGCTATGGCGGTTCTCGAAGACGACGAAGATGTGATTCGTACTCATCCTCTGCCGATCGGAAGTTACTACCTGTCAAACTCGCATCGTTTGTCAGTCGATACCACGTATCGCGTTTTCTCCATGACTGCCCGCCAGATTGTTATGCAGTTTGGTCTGGACAACGTCAGTAACGCCGTGCGCGGCGCCTGGGATAACGCGAATTATGAAGCATGGTTCGATGTGGTCCATCTGACAGAACCCAATATCGATCGTGTGAACGGCAAGCTGAATTCCCGTAACAAGGCATTCAAATCGGTGTATTTCGAGTTGTCCGGAGACGGTGACAAGCTCCTTCGTGAGGCTGGTTTTGATGAGCCGCCTATCCTTTCACCGCGCTGGGAGATTAACGGGGAAGATGTTTACGGGAGTAACTGCCCGGGAATGATGGCGCTCGGTACTGGTAAGGCGCTGCAGCTGGAGCAAATTCGCAAAGCTAACGCGATCGATAAGCTTGTTAACCCGCCAATGGTGGCCCCGGCAGGTCTTAAAAATAAGCTGATCAACCTTGCCCCTGGCGGAGTTACTTATGTCGATGAGGTTGATGCTACCAAGCTAGTGCGTCCGGCTTACGCCGTCAGCCCGCAGCTTAATGACATGCTCGGCAGCATTGCTGATGACCGCCAAATGATTGAAGCCTGCTTCTTCTCTGACCTGTTTAACCTGTTCAGCACCATCAACACCAGGAGCATGCCAGTGGAAGCTGTGGCCGCAATGCAGGATGAGAAACTCCTGCAGCTTGGTCCAGTCCTGGAGCGACTTAATGATGAATTCCTTGATCCTTTCGTTGATCGCACATTCAACATCATGGCGCGCCGCAACCTCTTTCCTGAGCCACCGGAAGAACTGCAGGGAACTCCTCTGAAAGTTGAATATGTATCCATTTTGGCACAGGCCCAAAAATCCATAGGGATCAGCAGCGTTGAGCGCTTTGTTGGCTTTGTTGGGAATCTTGCAAAAGCCAATCCTGCGGCGCTCGACAAACTCAATATCGACCAGACGATTGACGAGTACGGAAATATGCTCGGCGTCCCGGCCACGATCGTTAACTCTGATGATGAGGTGCAAGCTACGCGCGAGCAGCGCGCTCAAATGGAGCAACAGCAGCAAATGATGGCTATGGCCCAGCAAGCTGGCGCAACCGCTAAGACCCTGAGCGATACCAACACTTCTGACCCGAGCCTGTTAAAAACCCTCTCTGATGCCGCTCAGCAGCCGGCGGTGACGCAATGACTGATTACCTGAGCGAAGAAGAGCGTGAAGAACTGGCAGCAGATGAGCTCAAAAGGCAGCAGTTACGGCGCGAGAACGAACTTAATGACCTGCGGCTCATCTGCGAGACAGAACACGGCCGCCGTTTCATCTGGCGCCTGATTGAGCAGGCTGGGGTGTGGCGTACGACTTATACCGGTGAGGCGCTCTCGGCAGCCTTCGCCGAAGGAAAACGTAACACGGGACTGAAAGTCTTTTCCGACGTGATGGAAGCGTGTCCCGATCAGTATCTGGCAATGGCCAAAGAGGCCAGCGAGGAATAGCGATGAATTTATTTGAGCGTCTGATGTATCGGCGTTTGTGCAATGAGCAGCCTGCAGATGGTGGGGCAGCTCCAGCAGCATCCGAACCATCCCCGGCTCCTGCGGCTGAGCAATCTGAAGCAGCGCAACAACCAGCAGCAGATCCAGAACCTTCGCCAGCTGATGGTGATAAACCTGAGCCGACTGGTGATAAGCCAACTCCTTCTGCTGAACCATCGGTTCCAGAAAAATATGAACTAACGGCACCGGAAGGCACTGAGCTGGACTCAAAAGCTGTTGAGCTGTTTGAGCCCGTGGCGCGCGAGCTTGGTCTTTCTAATGACCAGGCGCAGAAGTTGGCTGGACTGTGGCCACAACTGCAGGAGCAAATCCAGAACCGCCAGGCTGAGTCATGGGGGCAGCAGGTTGAACAGTGGGCAGCTGACACGAAGGCTGACAAAGAAATCGGTGGCGACAAATTAACGGTATCCGTCGGACACGCGCAGAAGGCGCTGGATACCTTCGCATCGAAAGAGTTCCGCGAATTCCTTGACTCGACCGGCCTGGGTAACCACCCGGAAATGGTTCGGGCGTTCGCAAAGGTAGGCAAGTTGATGAGTGAAGACAGTTTCGTCACTGGCCAGGGTAACGGATCGCCGAAAAACGATCTGGTCGAAGCGTTTTATCCAAGCAAAAAATAGTGAGGTGTAATCATGGCTTTAATTGGTCAGACGCTGCCTTCTCTTCTTGACGTGTACAGCCGTACCGACAAGAACGGGCGGATCGCTAAAATCGTCGAGCAACTGGCGAAAAGCAACGATGTCATTACCGATGCGATTTACGTGCCGTGTAATGACGGTTCCAAGCACAAAACCACCATTCGTGCCGGTATTCCCGAGCCGGTGTGGCGCCGTTACAACCAGGGCGTGCAGCCTACCAAAACCCAGACCGTTCCGGTGACTGACACTACCGGTATGCTGTACGACCTTGGCTTTGTGGATAAAGACCTGGCCGATCGCTCCGGTAATGCGGACTCGTTCCGCGTGTCCGAGAACATGGGCAAGCTGCAGGGCTTTAACAACAAGGTTTCCCGCTACACCTTCTACGGCAATACCGATGCTGAGCCGGAAGCGTTCATGGGCCTGGCTCCGCGCTTCAACACGCTGAGCACTTCCAAAGCGGCCAGCGCGGAGAACGTATTCAGCGCCGGTGGTAGTGGTTCTACCAATACCTCCATCTGGTTCATGTCCTGGGGTGAGAACACTGCGCACATGATCTATCCGGAAGGTATGGTCGCCGGGTTCCAGCATCAGGACCTGGGTAATGACCTGGTCAGCGATGCGAACGGCGGTCAGTTCCTGGCTTACCGTGATGAGTTCAAATGGCATCTCGGCCTGTCAGTCCGTGACTGGCGTTCGATCTCGCGCATCTGCAACATCGATGTCACCACCTTGACCAAAGATGCTGCAACCGGCGCCGACCTCATCAGCATGATGGTCGATGCGTACTACGCGCGTGATGTGGCAATGCTGGGCGATGGCAAAGAGGTCATCTACTGCAACAAGACCATCCATGCCTGGCTGCACAAGCAGGCTATGAATGCGAAAAACGTTAACCTGACGATCGACGAATATGCCGGTAAGAAAATCGTTTCTTTCCTGGGTATTCCGATCCGTCGCGCTGACGCCATCCTGAATACTGAATCAGCCGTAACGGCGTAAGGGGGGATCATGCTGCTCGACCAGCAAGCGCTTTTTTCCGCAGCTCAGGCCATTACGGCCACGGCTGCTTCGACTAACGTCATTGATACCGGCAGCAATAAAGATGTCGGTAAATATGGCGATATCCCGCTGCTTATCCAGGTGGTTGAAGGTTTCAACAACCTGACCAGCCTGACTGTGACGGTGCAAACCGATGACAACTCTGCATTCAGTTCCGCTGCGGACGTGCTGTCCATGACGATCCCTCTGGCGTCTCTGGTGCTGGGCTATAAGTCGCCGGTTATCACGTTGCCGATGAAGATGGAACGCTACATCCGTCTGAACTATACGGTGACTGGTACTGCGCCGACCACTGGCAAAGTCACTGCGGGTATCACCGGAGGCGTGCAAACCAATGCCTGAGTACAAAGTCGCTAAGCGGTCATTCATCAATGGCCGCCTGCATGAGCCGGGCGACATCGTTACCTACGACGGTGAGCCGGGAAGTAATCTGGTTTCCGTTGATGCCAGCCTGAGCGAAAAGATTGTCCCGGCCAGTGCAGAAGAGTTAACCGAGCTCGACGATTTGCGCAAACAGTATGAAGAAATGTTCGGCGAAGCGCCGCATTTCAATACCAAAGCGGAAACTCTGAAGGCGAAGATCGCCGAAAGGCGGAAAGAACTCGGGGTGTAAGCCCTCATAACCAAAGGGGCGAAAGCCCCTTTTTAGTTGGTGGATGATATGGCATCAGTGATCAATATCTGCAATATCGCGCTGGCACGTATAGGCAACAGCCGGACGATTAATAGCCTCACCGAAAAGACCAAAGAGGCATATACCTGCAACCTGTTTTACGAGTCCATGCGCGACGCAGTTCTGGCAGACAACGACTGGAACTTTGCCATGTCGCGCGTTGTCCTGGCTGACCTTGGCGACCCCGCGCCGGGATGGTTGTTCCGGTATCAGTACCCTACCGACTGCGCGCGCATAGCTGCCATATTACCGAAGTGGTTCACTGGGTCTCATATCGTTCTGCAGGATAAGCCTGTTTTTGAAGTTGGCAGCAATGAAGATGGCACTGGCCGCGTCATTCATACCAATGAGTCTCAGGCGGTACTGCTATACGTGAAAAGCATTACTGACCCGACGATGTTTGATGCCCTGTTCGCTGATGCGCTTTCGTGGCGTATGGCGGCAGAAATAGCCATGCCTATCGCGGCAAATGCCAGTCTCGGCCAGCAGGCAATGGCCAATTATCAGCAGGTGCTTACGGCGGCCATGCAACGCTCTCTGGATGAGGCACATGAACCGCAGCAGGCGATGTCTGACCTTGCCAGTGCGAGGATCTGCTGATGGCCTATTCACTGGTGCAGCCGTCGCTTGCAGGCGGCGAGATATCGCCTTCACTGTATGGTCGAATCGATCTTGAAAAATACCAGACGTCATTGCGCCGCTGCCGCAACTTCATCGTCCGGCAGTCAGGCGGCATTGAAAATCGTCCCGGTTTCCGGTTCCTGGGGAGCGCGAAATATGCAGACCGTTACTGCCGGCTAATACCGTTCCAGTTCAGCGTATCGCAAACCTATGCGCTCGAGCTCGGTGATCACTATTTTCGTGTCTGGTCTAACGGCGCGCTGGTTACGGACGGCGGCAGCCCTGTTGAAGTGGCTACCCCATGGCCGGTGAGCGTCATTTCTGAGCTGAAATTTACGCAGTCTGCCGATGTGATGACAGTGTGCCACAACGATTATCCGCCGCTTGAGATCCGCCGTTACGGAGAGGCTGACTGGCGCACTGCCGCAGTGACAACAACCAGCGGGCCATTCCAGGACCTGAACACAGACGACTCGGTAACTGTGTACGCCTCAGGCCGAACTGGATCCGTAACGTTGACTGCCAGCAGCCCGATTTTCAAAAGCCAGCACGTGGGAAAACTGTTCTACATGGAACAGAAAGCGGTAGATAGTGTTGGTCGGTGGGAAACCGATAAAGACATCGGGATCGGTGACGAGTGCCGATATCAGGAAAACTTTTATCGCTGTGTTGACGGCGGTTCTAATGGCACAACTGGCACTGTTGCTCCGACCCATACAACGGGAGATTCCTGGGATGGCTGGGGTCTTGGTGGCCGTAACGGTGTGCTGTGGCGCTATCTGCATAGTGGTTTTGGCGTGTGCCGTATTACCGCCGTCGCCGGAGATGGACTAACTGCAACAGCCGACGTTGTGCCACGTCAGGATGGTGAGATCGAGCTGCCAGCGCAAGTGGTAGGTAGCACCTTCGCCACTTACAAATGGGCGCATTATGCCTGGAACGATACAGACGGCTACCCGGGTACAGTTACCTATTACCAGCAGAGGCTGATTTTCGGCGGCAGCCGGGCATTTCCTCAAACTATATGGTGTAGCCGTACCGGTGATTATCACAACTTCTATCGCAGCAACCCGAAGGTTGACGACGATGCGATAACCTATAACTACGCCGGTCGCCAGCTGAACAAAATCCTGCATCTTCTCGATGTCGGTCAGCTTATCGTGCTGACCAGCGGCGGAGAGTTCAAGGTGACAGGCGACAGCAACGGCAACCTGACGGGAACCGGTGGCTTTGCGATGTCCGGTCAGTCGTTCAACGGTAGCAGTGATCTGGCTCCAATCAATGTTGGCAGCGTTGCACTATACGTCCAGCAGAAGGGATCCATCATCCGAGACCTGTTTTACTCATTCGACCAGGACAGCTATCAATCCAGTGATCTGACCCTCCTTGCCAGTCATCTGTTTAACGGTTACAGCATCAGAGACTGGGCCTTGTCTGTACAGCCGTTCAGCGTTGCATGGTGTGCGAGGAGTGACGGCATGCTTCTTGGCCTGACTTATCTCCGTGAGCAGCAGGTATATGCCTGGCATCCGCACCCGATGACTAATGGCTATGTCGAATCGATCTGCAGTATTAGCGAAGGGCAGGAAGATGCGGTCTATGCGCTTATTCGCCGTACGGTGAATGGATCGACAGTTCGTTATATTGAGCGACTGAACACCAGACAGTTTACAGAACAGCAGGATGCATTTTTCGTGGATTCTGGCCTGTCTTACAGCGGAGAAAACACCGACTCTTCACGCACAATGACGATCGGTTCCACCGGTGGCTGGACATACCAGGATGAATTCACGCTAACGTGCAGCTCTGCAATCTTCGACTCATCGAGCACTGATTACGAGATCCATATTCCCTACACCGAAGGCGGTGTCAGCAAGTCGATGCGTTTGAGCATTGCTGGTGTTATCTCATCAACAGTGGCTACCGTATTAGCAAACCGTGATGTGCCGACAGCGCTGCGCAACACTGCGCAATCAACCTGGTCGATAGCACGTCGGACATTTGCGGGACTGTCTCACCTCGAGGGGCAGACGGTTAGCATTCTTGCCGACGGTAACGTTGAACCTCAGCAGGTTGTATCAGGCGGCGAAGTGACGATCGAAAACCACTCGTCAGTGGTGCATATCGGTTTGCCGGTAGCCGCGGTTATCGAAACGCTGGACGTGAACGTTGCAGGGCAGTCTACGCTGCTGGATAAGACCAAACTCATCAATCAGCTTTGCGTAATGCTCAACAGCGGGCGCTCGGTTTGGGCCGGAACAGATGATGCTCACTTACTGGAGTATACCCAGCGTGAGTGGGAATTCTACGACGACCCGGTAGGGCTAAAGACGGGCATCATCGATATGAACCTCGATGCAAACTGGGAGCGTAACGGGCGGGTTGTAATCAGCCATTCCGATCCGCTGCCGCTTGGCATTCTGGCCATTATACCGCGCGTAACGGTAGGGGGCTGATATGCGGAAAGTTGAGATAGTCAGCGTTACTGACGAGCATATCAGCGCCATTCTCCCGCATGTCCGCCAGGCAGACCACGATGAGTTTATGGCTGCCGCCGGTATGACTCCGGAGGAAGTCATCACTCGCGCTATGAAAAGCGCTTCGGTAGCCGCTGCAGGGATGATTAACGGCCAGGTGGTAACCATCTTCGGTATATCTCCGGCATCGATCATCACCGGGCGCGGTATTCCGTGGCTTGTAAGCACCGACCACATTGAGCATCAGCCGCTGACATTCCTCCGCCACTGCCGCCCGGTTCTTCGTGACATGTCACGCGGATATCGCGTGCTTGAAAATTACGTCGATGCGCGTAACCACGCAGCAAAATCCTGGCTTCACTGGATGGGGTTCACCCTGGCAGATCCTGAGCCATACGGATTAAAGGGCATGCCATTTCACCACTTTACGAAGGAGATCGACCATGTGTGATGTCGGTACCGCAGCACTAGCAGTAACCGCAGTTGCTGGCGGTCTCAGCGCTTACAGCCAGATCCAGACAGGCCGCGCTAATGCTGCGCTGGCGAACGCTAACGCTGACGCTCAGGAGCAGGCCGCCCGCGACACTATCAATACAGCTAATGACCAGGCATATCAGCAGCGGCAGCAGGCCCGGCGGGTTGCCGGACAGCAAACCAATGCACTGGCTGCTAACGGCGCCGACCTGACGAGCGGTAACGCATTGGACCTGACAACTGAAACCATGCAGCAGGGGACGCTTGACGCACTGACAACCATCAACAATGGCCAGCGACAGGCAGCCGGGTTGCAGTTCCAGGCTGATACCAGCCGCGCTCAGGGGAAAATTGATAAGCAGTCCGGAATGCTTGGCGCAGGTTCAACACTGCTCAACTCCACGCTGACCGGTCTTAATGCATACAAGACGCTGGGCGGTACCTGGAAGCCGCTTTCCGCTAAGTAAAAGGAGCTGACTATGCCAACCGTTCCGCAATATCAACGCCAGAGCCAGACGCAAACCGCGCCGGTGATGACGAGTAATCTTCGTGTCCCTGAAAATCCGCTGGTGCAGGGCATCCAGCAGGCTGCTGATTCGTCGATCAATATGATGGCTGATGCAAAGCGCAAGGCTGATGTAGCGCTTAGCCAGGATGCTCTGCTGCAGTTTAATCAGTTCGGTGATGACCAGTTCAACAATCCTGACAATGGTCTGATAACGAAGCAGGGAAAAGCTGCGCTAGGGCAAAGCGATGTCGTCATGCAGAACATGCAGCAGAAAGCTCAGGACTTGCTGGGTACCGTGCCGGATGGCGAGGCCCGTCAGCAGTTATCTTTTCAATTGCAGCAGTCGATGCAGTCATTTCACAACCAGGCCCGCCGGTATGAGGTTGGCCAGTTCCAGCAGTTTCAGGATCAGCAGTTCTCCGCTATTAAGCAAAACGTGGTAACCCAGTCTCAGGGGCTCTATGGCGATGATGCAGCGTTTGTTAATACGGTGAAAATGGGGTTCGATGCGATCGAGCAGTACGCCGCTGCCCATGGATGGAGCCAGGAACAGGTTGTAGCGGAAAAAGAAAAGCTGAAAGAGCAGGCGGCAGATAGCGCGCTGAGTACTGCAGCATCGCAACAGTATATTCAGTTCATGCAGCAGAATGGTGAGCCTGGAGACAATGAGGGTGCGCCACGTGTTACGGCGCATGGTAATTCGTCAGCCGCCAGAGGGCTGCGAAATAATAATCCGGGGAACATCGAAGCCGGTTCCAATTCGTGGGATGGCCAGGCGGGTAGTGATGGGCGTTTTGCGAAATTCGTGACCCCTGAGCATGGTATTCGTGCGCTGGGTAAAAACCTGCTTTCGTACCAGCGGCAGGGTTACGACACAGTTAGCGAGATCGTTAATCGTTGGGCGCCGGCCAGCGATGGCAATAACACAGAAGCGTACATTGCCGCATTATGCAAAAAGCTGAATATCACGCCAAATGACCAGCTTAATATGAGCGACATTAATACCCTGCGTCAGCTCTGCGCTGGCATCATCCAGCACGAGAACGGGAAACAGCCATATAGCGAGGATCAACTGAACACTGGCGTTTCTGCCGCGCTTGGTCTTACTACTCTGGAATCGCCTAAGCGATATTCAGGGAATCAAGCTTTCGACGCCGCAAGCCCGCAGCAGCAGGCGGCATATTTACGCCAGTCTATGGAGCTGCGGAACCAGGCTCGTACGCAGTTCAAGGCCCAACTTGTTGATCAGGTGCAGGATGCAACCGCTGCTTATCTGAAGGGGATCCAGTTCGATAATCCGCCTTCACAGGGCGACTTCATTAACGCTTTCGGTTACCGGGAGGGGACACAGCGTTTTAACGATTTCGAAAATCTGCGCGTTGCCGGGCAGTATATCGGATCTTTCCGCACAATGCCGACGGCATCCATTCAGCAATATGTCAGTGATCTAAAGAATCAGGTTGGTAATGGAGAAGGGCTGGCAGGGCGCGCAGCAGCATTCGACCATGTTCAGGCTGCTGCTGATGAAGTTATTAAGCAGCGTAAGGCGGATCCCATTCAGTTCTCACTTTCCTCTGGACAAACCAAACCAATTGATATGTCCAACCAAAATAATTTCGGTCAGAGCATTGGACTGCGTGCTTCTCAGGTTTCTGAGTTGGCTAGAGCATACGGAACACCGTTGACTTTCTTTTCCAAAGAAGAGGAGAGACAGATCGGTAAATTCTTCCGAGACGCCCCGGTTTCGCAACAATCTGCGTATCTCGACACGATCCACAAAAGCACCGGCGGCGGTAAGCCGTACATGGCAGCACTTCAGCAAATCAGCGCGAATGCGCCCTCTGCTGCTGTTGCCGGAATTCTTATGGACAAGCCTGGCGGCGTGGTTGCTGAGAAAAACTGGTTCAATCCTGACGTGTCTGTGTCGCCCTCTACCGCATCGCAAACCATTCTGGCTGGTGCCGCAGCACGCAAAGGATCGAAAGAAGCCAAAGGCATTACCATGCCGAAAGAAAACGATATGCGGCTCGAGTTCAGCAATACCGTTAAAGATGCATTTGCCGGTGACGCACAGGGCGCATCTATGGCGTATGACGTTGCGAAAGACTACTACGCAGGAGTAATGGCGCAGAAGGGCGATCTCTCTGGCGAGCTGGATTCTGACGTCTGGAAGCAGGCGATAAACGTCGCTACTGGCGGCGTGCATGACTATAACGGCATGGGTAATGTCCTGCTGCCGTGGGGCATGTCTTCTGAGCAGTTCGATAAAGAGGTTAATCAGGCATGGGAAACGCAGGTTACCGGTGCTGGCGTTAAGGCTCCGCCTGGGCAGTACGGCCTGCAAAGCTACGGCGACAGCCAGTATCTCGTGAAACTTGGTACCGGATACCTTCTGAAACAGGACGGAACACCGGTAGTTATCGATCTCACGCAGCAGCGTCAGCGCTTCTCTGGAGATATCCCTCAATGAGTTACTTCGGACTTAACCCGGTAAACCAGAATCAGCAGCTGGACCAGGCCGCATCAAACCCAGTAGGCAGCCCTAAAAACGATGTTGGGTTTTTCGATGGATCAGTCAGCGGTGCAGCATCAGGTCTTTATTCCGGCCTTGTTGCAAAGCCTGACCAGCTTTTGTGGGCTGGTGTTGATGCCGTTGTATCACCCATCGCTCAGTTTGTTAATGACAACACATCGTTTCGTGACACGTCACCTGAATATATCGCCCGACAGAGAGAGCTTGCTGCATCACAGGTTAAACGCCTGACGCCGGATGCCGCCACTACCGGCACTGCCGGACAGGTGCTGTATGGTCTTTTCGATATGGGATCGCAGGCAGTAGTAAGTACGCTGGCAGCCGGTCCTGCTGGCGCCGCTGCTGCTGTGACCAGCTTGCAGGGGTTCTCCGAGTTTGAGCGACTGCGCGGCGAAGGCGTAGATTACAGCACCGCCCAGGAAGTGGCGCTGGTACACGGCCTTACAGCTGGTGCCGGTACAGTCATACCGATGAGCATCGGCCTGCGTGCTGGTGGCGCACTGGCTGAAGGTGTCGGCGCTCAGTTATCACGATCGGCGCTTGGGAATGCTGCTGGTACCGTTGTGCGAGCTGCGCCTGATATCGCTTATGCGGCAGGCACGAACGTCGCCTTTGGTATGGCTATGCGCGGCAGCACCGCCTCCATTCTGCGCAATAATGGCTATGAGGATATGGCCTCGCAGTATGACGTTTTCGATAAGCAGGCGATGGCGATCGATGCAGTTCTCGGACTGGCATTCGGCGGTGTAGGCCGGTTCGTAAACTCGCGTGGGGAAAATGTTCGCCCGCCTGATTTTATGCCTGCCGACGTCGATGCAGCTCTGGCGGCCAATGCTGCTCATCATGCTGAGTTTGATATCGCTCCTGGGATTCCGGTTAATGTGCTGTCACGCGATGCGCATGCCCAGGCACTACGGCAGGCGATGCAGGATGTCAGTGCAGGCCGATCGGTTGATGTGGCGAGCATTGTTGAGCCGGCGGCATTCACCAGCATACCGGCACGGCGCAGCATTATATCGCAGGCACTGGATGAGATGCTTTCTCAGGCAGATGAGGGTGCAACATCCAGAGCTATTGAAATGCGGACGCTTGAGGATCAGGCTGCGCAAATTCTTCCGCGTGGCGACCGCAAGGTTTACCAGTCAGAAATAGCCAACAGCGAACGCATTATCACTAACCTCACTGAGCAGCGTAACCAGATACTGGCAGAGCAACCCGCGGGAAGCGGCAAAGCGCTGTCCCGTGCCCGAGCCGATAAGCAGGCAAGGCTGAGAGATGTCGATCAGCGGATCAGTGAAGCACAGGGGAGGCTGGAATTCTCTCGTAACGCACTGGCCCCGCATGAGCCCGGTGGTGAATTCTTCGAGGCAAGAGCAGAGATCGCCCGCATGCAGCAAGCAGAGGCCGAGCTTGATGCTCAGGCTCTTTCATTTTTCCGCACGGCAGAAGTGCGCTCCGCCGATGAAGTCGCACCGCTGGAGCCCAACGCGGCTCTCCGGGATATGGAAAGCGCGCCAGCGACAAGAACGGTAGAGAATCAGCAGGACATTGATGTGATGGCCGCTGAAGACTCGCTGGCATCATCGCCAGATATGGTGATCACCGTGCTTGACGATGAGGGAAATCCACAGTCAAGAAGCGCGCGCGAGGTGCTTGATGATGCCGCGCGGGAAAATGAGCAGGCTATGCAGGACTCCAGACTTTTCGATGTCGCTGTTGCGTGTTTCTTAAGAGGATAAATTATGCGTCAGGAATGTATTAACGCCGTGCAGCAGGCCGCAAGCCGCCGACTCACGCAGCAGGAAATCCAGAATATTGAAGACCGTATTTACCGGAACATGCGACAACTGGCCCGCAATGATCCGGCATCCTGGCGGGCGATGACTGACGCTGAACGCCTGCGCCGGGCCGGGCAGTTAGCAGCGAACGAGCTGACCAACGAAGCAGCGCTTAAGAGGCGCCGCGTTGCGCTCACCATTGCGGCCAGGCAACGTCTCGACGCCTTCATAAAGACCTACCAGGGGAAAGACGGCAAGCTTGAGGCGCTTAACCGCACCATCGCTTTTCACGCTGACGGTAAATCAAATTTCCTGTCGGTAGAATCACGCGGCAAAGCCACCCGCGACTATGCACTAAGCCAGATTCAGGAAGCATTTGAAGCGGTAGACCCGAGATTCTTCCACCTGTTTGAGGACGAGGCCAGCGTGCGCGATCTGGTTTACGAGATGCGCGGGCAGGACACTGGCAACGTCAGGGCTAAGAAGGGCGCAAAAGCATGGGCTGGCGTTACTGAACTGCTGCGCCAGCGCTTCAATGACGCTGGTGGTGATATCGGCTACCTGGAAAATTGGGGCATCCCTCAGCACCACTCAATGGAGAAAGTCGGCAGGGTCTCACAGGATAAGTGGATTAGCGACGTCATCGGCAAACTGGATCGCAAGTACTACATCAAAGATGACGGCCAGCTGATGAGCGATGCTGAGTTGAAAACCTTCCTGGGCGAGGCATACAACACCATCGCCACCGGCGGGCTGAACAAATTAAGCGACACCGGCATGCGCATTTCCGGCGCGCGCTCTAATCGCGGTAATGCATCCCGGCAGATCCACTTCAAAGACGCAGACTCCTACCTTGAGTATCAGCGCGAATATGGCGATCGCTCTCTGTGGGAAGTAATGGTCGGGCACCTTGAAGGTATCAGCAAAGATATCGCTCTTGTTGAGACATACGGACCGAACCCCGATCACGTTTTCCGCTCAATCCTGGACGAGGTTACGGCTGAACAGGCCACTGCCAACCCTGAGCGCACTGGCAGGATTAAGCGCCTGGCCAACAGTACCGAGAACCTTTACAACTTTATCGCCGGGAAGACGCAGCCGATCGCTAATCCGCACATCGCACGATGGTCGGACAACATCCGAAACTGGATGGTGGCGAGCCGACTTGGTTCCGCGCTGCTGGCTTCATTCTCTGACCTGGGCACGATGTATATGTCGGCGAAGGTAGCGAACATCCCGATGAACCGACTATTTATGAACCAGCTTGAGGCCATGAACCCAGCGAACCGCACGGAGCTTGCCCGCGCCCGTCGCGCTGGGCTGGCTATGGAATCGTTGCTCGGCAGCGTTAACCGCTGGGCGATGGACAATATGGGACCGTCGGTTTCTCGCTGGGCGGCAACGGCGGTAATGCGCGCCAGCGGCCTGACAGCATGGACCGATGCTCACAAGCGTGCCTACGGCGTGACGATGATGGGCAGCCTTGGCGAAGTGGTCAGCCGGGCGCCGGATCTGAGAAGCCTTGATGACAGCGATTTCCGCATACTGAAGAGCAAGGGCATTACTGAGCAGGACTTCAGCGTATGGAAACTGGCGCAACAGGAAGACTGGGGTAACGGAAACACTACGATGCTCACGCCGGAAAGTATTATGCGGATCCCTGATGCTGCTGTTATGCACTTAGGACTGCCGGAGCGAGTCAGGTTTGAGGCCATGCGCCGGCTGTTGGCAGCAGTATCTGAAGAAGTCGACATGGCAGTCATTACGCCTGGCGCGCGTGAGCAGCTGCTTACCGGTGGCGGGTTGCAGCGCGGCACATGGAAAGGTGAGTTAACCCGCTCGGTTTTCCTGTTTAAATCGTTCCCGATATCTGTTGTTTTGCGGCACTGGACGCGTGCAATGGGGATGCCTTCCGCTGGTGGCCGGGCTGCCTATATCGCCGCATTCCTCGCCAGCACCACTATGCTCGGCGCGCTGTCTCAGCAGCTAAACGACATGGCATCCGGGAGGAATCCCCGAGAGATGGTCGGGAAGGATGCTGGTAAATTCTGGCTCGGCGCGCTGCTGAAAGGTGGTGGTCTTGGCCTCTATGGTGACTTCCTGCTTTCTGACCATACGCGCTACGGTGGTGGCGCGCTGGCGTCAATGCTGGGGCCTGTGGCTGGTCTGGTTGATGACGTGGTTAAGCTGGCGCAGGGCATCCCGCTTAATGCCGTTGAAGGAAAGCCGGAACAGACAGGTGGTGATCTGGTTAAACTCGGCAAGGGCCTTATCCCCGGTGCCAATCTTTGGTATGCAAAAGCTGCGCTTGACCATATGATATTTAACCAGCTCCAGGAATACTTTTCTCCTGGATATCTGCGCAAGGTAGAGCAGAGATCCAAGAAACAGTTCAACCAGACATACTGGTGGCGACCGCAGGACGTAACGCCGGAATAAGGGGGATCCTTGTTTTTAATTATTTTGTCTGTGATAGTTTCTGGTTGGTTGTTATTTGCTGACCGATACAAATATTTCCTTAGTCCCCCAGCGCAGGCTATCTGCTGGTTTATTTTTGTTGTGCAGGGAATAATTCTTGTGGCGAGCCTTATTCAAGGTAAACCTCTAATTTTTTCTGAATAAATAGGTGACTACATGCAAGCAATTGGCTTTATCGTTTACATCGTGGTGGGGCTTTTCCAGTTAGCGGCAATCATGGCAGGACTTGAATCTTGGTGGGGCTTGCACTGGATAATAGCGGCACCGATTGCATTCATCGTCAGCTATATACCACTGGTTGGATCTATCGTGGGAATGGTTGGAGCCATGGACGTATGGCGCTGGGAGTGGTGGCAGGCTGGTCTACTTTTCTTTGGTGGTCTAATCTTTGCTATCGCCTGTGGGGGTATGTCTTCATTATTCGAATGGCTATCATTCAGAAAGAGAGCGTGACATGTCACTCCAACAAACAGGCCGCTTTCGCGGCCTTAATTATCACTGACCGCCGGGGCGGGAGTCAGCAGAACGTCCGCCACAGCGTGAGCCATCAGCTGCGGTGTCATCAGGATGCTGGCAGTTACCAGCGAAAGCTTGTGTAGCTGAACCCAGAGACAACAGAACAAACAGCACTGCTAATGCTTTTTTCATTTTCACTTACCATGTGTAGACCACTGAACCGTGGCTTTATGAGTTTAGCGCTGCGCTTAGATTTCATCCATTAAAAAGCCCGCTAGGCGGGCTTTAAGTTAATGGAGTTTTTCTTTGCTAATTACCAGAAGGCGGTGGGTATGAATATCTTGGTCATTACCCCAGCAGAAGTCAGCCCATACGCTATAGAAATCATCCCATGATGTCATAAACGTTAATGGACGATCCATTTCAGTCCCATCAGAAACGTATACATGATAACCATTAGTGGTTAAAGCCCATGAGATCATTCGTTCCCAGAATCTTCTGCCATCTAACGTTTGCTGCTCGTCAGATACCACTATCGCATAGTGTTCAAGGAAGAACGCGAAGAAGATCTGAGGCAGGCCATGTACAGCTCGGTCATGAATCACGTTAGGCGTACGCCAGACTAAAATCTGAGTACAGCTTTTTCTGGTTTCAACGATGTCTTCGCGGAAAATCAGTTTTACCGCGTAGACTGTCTCAGGATTTTCGCTGTCTGTGATCAGCCTGTAATGGTCATCTCTGATCGACTTAACAAGGCGATAACCATATGGCGTAGTAAACCCTGGCAGAGTAAAGTCATTCACACCTTTTGCAATGTAGTCTTCGGTGTGAGTAACATTTCTCTCCGACATGTTCAGTTTTCTGTCGAAATCTGCTTCAGGGATTATGTATGGCATCGCTTTTCTTATCGTGTTCAGGTTCATTTCGTCCTCCATGTTGTGTGTCGGACGTATCAGGCATCTAAAAGGTGCTCAACAAAAGGTTGAATACCTTTGGGCTAAATATACTCACAGGTATTGTTGGTTGCAAGACGAGCAGAGCAATAAAAACGCGATATCAATAGATATGAATAGGTTACGCATCATGCTTTTTAAGGCGCTTCCCTGCGCCAACAGTCTCAGTAACCCTTGGCCTTAGCCATCACGTACTGAGCATGCGTCTCTATGTCGCGCAGAACGGCGCCGATACCAACTATGTAGCTGAGCATGGCCGTGACCTCTGCGGCGGCGCCGGATACATCATGCCCGTCAGCATCGAGTTCACGGAGCAGTTTCATAACCATTGAGCTTTTCGCCAGTTCGCGCAGGCCATCAGGTGAATGGATGTGATCCTGATAGCGTCGGTTAAGAGGGAAGGTGTAATGCTTCTGCTCGACCTGCAATGCATCCATGATCGCCGGCAACATGCTGCTGGTCATCTCCTGCGCCAGCATGCGGGCTTTATCAGCCTGGGAGAGTTCTTCCCGAACGTAGCGGCCAGTTTTGCGGATCTGCGGCAGCACCTCGCTGGTTACCCATTTGCGGAAGCGGTAGGGGATGGTGCCCGGCGTCACCGCATCGCGGCAGCGGAGGATAAGGGTGTAGAGGCCAGACTCGGAGATGATGTTTGTATTACCCTGGCGCCCTAAGTTGAACTTAGACCGTTCGTCTTCATCCAGTGCCTTGAGGGACATCGTAGGGTTAGTAAGTTGCAGGGCCTTTATTACATCGATCGCCACAAACCATGGCTCGCCATTGATGAGAATTGCACGAATGTTGCTTTCTGATTCGAAGGAAAAAACTGCAGGTTTCGTGTTCATTGTGATCACCTTTGTAGTTAGGTTGATCACCACCGGAGGTTCCAATCTCTGAGGTGGTGAGACGTACAGGGTTGGAACTACCGGCTACAAAGGACCCGGCGCACCTTTCGGTGCCCCTGCACGCCCCACCATAATTCGAATATGGCCGTGCTGAACGCATAAAAAAACCGCTTGCGCGGTAAGTGCGCCTTTGTAGTCATCCGGGGTTCCAATCCCGGCACCGGATTTTGCCGATGCCCGATCACTATGGCACAAGGGAAATGGGTTGTAAATTTACCATTTTGGTAATCTTATTTTGTTTATTAGGTAAAATCAATCTCTTTATGAGTTGTTTTGCGCTTTTTTTTATGTGCATATAGAACAATCCTAAACATAGTTCTAGTATATTTTTTGGTGTTGATATATACCAATGTGATTCTAACTAATAAAGTTACATAAATTATTTTTATTACTACACATACTATGGGTGATTAAATGGAAAATCATGTTTTAATGTTTCCTGATATGTTTATTAACGCAGATAATAATAGCATACATATAGCAGAATCTAATTTAAACTATAGGAAGTTATTAATAAATGCTCTTTATTGGGATAAAATAATTACAACAAACAACAATTTAATTAATATCTCTAATGACGAAACCCCAGGTATACCAGAGCTTAAAAGGGAAGGGTTATTTACTGAGGTAATGTTACGTATCAATGGCAGTGGTGATTTTGCTACGCTACTATATGACGCAAATATGAAATTTATGATTGATTCACTTGCGCGAAAAGATATAAATTTTATTGCTAGTGAGGCTGATAAAGTATTGATTAAGAATAGCAATGAGGTTGCTCCGGATAATGGTGAGTTATTTACTTTGATAAATGCAATTCCAGAGCCTGATGAAAGTGTAAACATCCATGATATATTGGAGTTCAGGCTTAAAAGAAAGGGGGAACTAGAAAACCTCATGAATAAAATTAATGAACTTAACACAAGAGTATTAAATTCGCAAAACAGAGACTTAGAACTTAAGGTGGCAATAAATGAGATAGATAAAGCTTGCGCAGATGTTATTAGATTGTATGGTGAAAGCCGTATAAAATTTAACTTATCAGAAGTAAAATTTAACTTCAATATTCCTGAGATAGTAACAAATGCAGGTGCAGCGTATTTTGGC
>OGZJ01000173.1_pt1 | contig 23938 bp, 18 predicted proteins | sample 1576831 | NCBI WGS metagenome assembly OGZJ01 (sample SAMEA3541518, study PRJEB24748) | human gut metagenome | biome: human gut; feature: human-associated habitat; material: faeces | place: China | collected 2012
CCGCCTACTCCTCTTTTTCACAGCCTTTTTCTGGATTCTACTATAATGAAAAAAGCTTTTTTTGTCAAGGATGTTTCACGGGATTTCACAAATTTATGCCTGCAATTGTTTATCAAATGGATAAAATCAGCCTCTTTGCCAACTGCTAATAACTTAATAACTGTTCCGCAGTTTATTCGGTTAAATATATAAAAACAGCGAGCAAACATTTGGTTTACCCGCTGTAAAAGAAATCCTAAATTATGGTCTTTTTGTAAAAAGGGATTTTTATCTGCTATATTATTTACAGAGCTTTTTAAACTCGTCTGCTACGAACTGAACTTTCGTGCCGATTACAACCTGAACAGAATTTTTACCAGGTCTGATTACACCGGCAACTCCGGCTGATTTAATTTTCTTTTCATCAACAGCTGTGTAATCTTTGATTTCCAGACGAAGTCTTGTAATGCAGTTATCGATAGATGCAACGTTTCCTTTTCCGCCAACACCTTCTAAGATAATTTTTGCAACTTCTGTAAAGTTATCGTTTGCAAGCTTTACAGTTGTCTCATCTGTATCATCATCTTCTCTTCCAGGAGTCTTCAGATTAAACTTAAGGATTGCAAATCTGAATACCACATAGAATACGATGAATGCTGCGATTCCCAGAGGAATGATCAGCCATGTTTTCTGTGCTGCTGGCAGAGATGCTGAGAACAGAAGGTCTGTTGCACCTGCTGAGAATGAGAAGCCTGCGCGGAATCCTAATAATACTGTAACAACTGTAAAGATACCATATAATAATGCATAAATAACATAGAGTCCAGGAGCCAGGAACATGAAACCAAATTCGAATGGCTCTGTAACACCGCAGATAAATGCACAAAGTGCTGCGGAAGCTACCAGACCAATAGCAACTTTTTTCTTATTATCCTTTGCACACTGGATCATTGCCAGAGCTGCACCAGGAATACCAAACATCATACATGGGAAGAAACCGGACATATACATTCCAAGGCTCCAGCTTACATCTGCAGATGTCTCACCTGCCCAGAAATGAGTCAGATCACCAAGTCCGATCGTATCGAACCAGAATACATTGTTTAATGCATGATGCAGACCTGTAGGAATTAAAAGTCTGTTCAGGAATGCATAGATACCAGCTCCAAGAGCTCCCATTCCGGAAATTGCGTTACCGATGGAAATCAGTACACCGAAAAGGATCGGCCATACAAACAGTAACACTACAGATACAAGAATAGATACAACACCTGCGATGATCGCTACACAACGTTTACCGCTGAAGAAAGAAAGCCAGTCCGGTAATTTTGTGCTTTTGAATTTGTTGTAACATGTAGATCCGATCACACCTGCAAGGATACCGATAAATGGATTGGCAATTTTGTTAAATGCCAGTGTTTTATCTGCATTGTCTGCGATAGATGGAAACAGTGTTGTAACAAATCCTGTGCTTAACAGTGTTGTGATCATAAGCCAGGAAGCAAGGGCTGCAACACCACCTGTACCATCATTATCATCTGACATACCCACACCTACACCGATTACGAACAACAGTGCCATGTTATCAATCAGGGCACCGCCGGCTTTTACAAGGAAAATACCAACCATCGGACCAAATCCGGTGATATCACCACCCTGCATACTAGCAGGACAAAGCAAATAACCAATACCCATAAGGATACCGCAGATTGGAAGACAAGCTACCGGTAACATCAGGGCTTTTCCTAATTTCTGTAAATACTTCATACTTTTTCCTCCTTAGATAGAATGATTTACTCTTTCAAATCCCCTTTTATTTATTTTTACCCGGACACCTCCGGAAAAAATACATGATTATTATTTTGTGATCACAATCACATCATCACCGGGCTGTACCTCTTTGTTATCCAGCCCCCGGACATCTCCATAGTCATCTGTATTACAGATAACAACAAGTGTACTGGTATCATATCCTGCTGCTTTGACCTTGTCCAGATCAATCTCCAGAATCAGATCTCCTTTCTTTACTGCATCACCGGAATGTACATGGCCTGTAAATCCATCACCGCCCATTTTGACTGTATCCAGACCCACATGGACCAGAATCTCCACACCATCAGTTGTAGTAAGACTGAATGCATGAAGGGTATCAAACAGTGTTTCAATTGTTCCGTCTGCAGGCGCATAAATTTTTCCGTCTGACGGAAGGATCGCTGCACCCTTTCCCAGCATCCCCTCACTGAAAGTCGGGTCATTTACACTGGAAAGAGGAACTGTTTTCCCCTTCACCGGAGATCCAATGATCAGTTCAGGTACCTTTTTCTTCTTAAAAAAATCAAACATACTTAAAAGCCTCCTTCTTTTTTACGTTTATAATTATCATTTTATAAATCTATAGTACTAACTCTGCGGATATGCACAGACAGATACATAATTTCTTCCTCAGATAATCTGCTGCCGGTTGCCTGCATGATATATTCCGCAACCTTTACACTGCATTGATATTCCCTGGGATATTTCCGCTGCATCAACAGGGACAGTTCTCTGTCCTCGCTGGAAAGCAGCTCTTTCCGGTAGATCCGCTGTATCAGAAACTTGATATGTGTCATAAAGCGCTCATAATGTAAAGATGATTCATCCAACAGTATTCCCAGATCACGTTCCACAATATCCACGATTGCCTGCATCTGATCCGGAAACTTCACTGCATCCCGGATATCTGTACCATATTCTGCATTTACGAAATGAAGAGCAATAAATCCTGCTTCATCCTCCGGCAAAAGAATACCAAGTCTGTCATGAATCAACTCTAACGCATAAATTCCTAATTGGAATTCCTGCGGATAAAAGCGCTTGATTTCCCACAATAATGCATTCTGCGGTTCTATTCCCTGGCTCACTCTTTCAATTGCAAAATTAATATGATCCGTCAGTGTCACATAAATGCTCTGATTCAGTTTTAATTTCAGATGATCCTTTGCATGAGAGATGATCTCGTCTGAAATCCTCACCCGTTCCAGCGGCATATTCGCCAACAGCTCCTTGAACTGTTCCGTCAGTGTCCGGCTTTTAATGCGAAAGATTTTACTGATCTGATCAGCAGGAACCACTTCTCCCTGTTTCTTTTTAAAACCGATCCCCCGTCCCATCACAATTACTTCTGCACCGGATTTCTCATATGCCGAGATAATATTGTTATTGATCACTTTTTCAATTATGATATTATCCATGTCTTTCCTTTTCCAAACGATATGTTGCCTGACAGCGGAGTAATTTCCCTGTAAATAAAAAAACCAGAATTTACAGACTGATTTCCTCAGCCATAGATTCTGGTTTTGCCTGCCTAACAGTAACAATCCGTATGTTTTTAATTGATAAAGCTATTATAACAAAGTTACAAAAATACGCCAACCCCACTTTTTATTTTATTAAAAATCGCTATTGTACTTTCATTCTTCTTTGTGTTCTATCTGATATTTTTCACATTTTGTCCTGTATTTCTTCATTTCTTCTTTTCTGCAATAAAGCGACACATCGTTTATTCCACACTTTTCAGGGATTCTACCATATCGATCTTCTTTAATTTCTGATGCATAAACAGATTTACGATCATGGAGAATCCAATTGTCAGCAGTCCACAGTATAGGAAACTGACAGGATTGATATTTCTTCCAAACATAACCGCATCCACTTCCACAGTACGGATAATATACCTGTGCAAAAAGATTCCGAATACAGCCCCTGCCAGTACGCCGATGAAGGTAAGGATAACATTCTCCCTGTACACATAGGCAGAAACTTCATTATCATAGAATCCCAGTACTTTCAGGGTTGCCAGTTCTCTCTGACGCTCCGTAATATTGACATTATTCAGATTATACAGGACCACGAAAGCAAGCATTCCCGCAGAAATGATCAGCACTATGATAACCGTATCCAATGCCCCCAGCATTCTGTGAAGCTGAGCCTCCAGACTGCTGGTATAGCTGATGCTTAACGCAGCCGGATGCTTCAGGATTTCATTTCCCACCTCAGATTCTGACTCTTTATATTCCTCTTTTACCGTGAATACAGTTGCAGAATAGTTCGGCTTCTCCCCGAAGGTCTGTTCATAGACATTTCCTGTCATATAAATATAATGTCCCATGTAATTCTCTGTCACTGCTGCGATCTTTGTCTCATAATTTTTCCCATCCTTTGTGATGGTCATGGTATCCCCGACTTTCAGCCCTGTCAGAGCAGCCGTCTTCTCACTGATCACTGTACCTGCATCCGTCAGCTTATACTTCTCTTTTGTCTTTCTGTCCTGAAGAGTCACATCCTTATTAAAGGTCTCAAGATTCTCAGGCACATAAACATATACGCTGATATTGGATTTATTTCTTGGAACACTCATCTTGGTAAACTGCACATGAGTATATCTCTCGATCTGACTGTTATTTTTCAGAAACTCATCCAGCTCCTGTCTCTCCTTATCTGTGGCATCCTCATCATCAATGATCGTTCCTGTATAATGCTGAAGTTCCTGATATTGCCGTCTGGCAATATCCATAATGGAATCCCTGAGTCCAAAGCCTACCAGCATCAGCGCCATACTTCCCGAAATACCGAAAATCGTCATAAAGAAACGTTTTTTATATCGGAAAAGGTTTCTCAGAGTAGATTTCCATGTAAAATTCAAGTGCTTCCAGAAAAGCGGGATCCGTTCCAGCAGGATTCTCTTACCCTCTTTGGGAGCAGGAGGACGCATCAGTGATGCCGGGGTTTCCGCCAGTGCCCTGTAACAGGAGAAAATGGTGGCTCCGACGGTACACACAGTTGCCGCACCTGCTGCTATCATTGCAAATTTAAATTCGTAACGGATCTGGATATTGTTCATCATTCCCTTGTACATAATGCCATACCCGTTAATAATAACCAAAGGCAGGATCTTCTCTCCGATCAGTATTCCCAGAATACTGCCTCCCACTGTGGCAAGAAAGGCATACAGCAGATATTTGGATGCAATTGCATACTTGCCGTATCCCAGAGCCTTCATTGTACCGATCTGGGTTCTCTGTTCCTCCACCATTCGTGTCATGGTAGTCAGACTTACCAGTGCAGCCACCAGGAAAAAGATAACAGGGAAAACCTGTCCGATACTTCTCATTCTGTCTGCATTATCCCCATAATCTGAATATTCCGGCAAATCATTGCGGTCCGTCACCATCCATTCCGGCATACTGATATCATCGATCTCATCCTGAGCATCCTGAATCTTCTTCTCACCGTCTGCGATTTCTTTCTCTGCATCCTTCTTACCGTCTTCGTATTCTTTTTTACCTTCTTCCAGATCCTTCTCAGCTTTTTTGATGTCCTTTCTGGAATCCTTCAGCTTCTGCTCGTTCTCTGAGATTTCCTTCTCGCCATCCTTCAGCTTCTGCTCATTGTCGGCAATCTCTTTCTCACCGGAAGCAAGCTTCCCTTCATTCTCCCGGATCTGTGCTTCTCCTGAAGCAAGTTCTGCCTCCTTCTCCTCTAACTGAGCCTGACTGGAATTTAATTTTGCTCTTACAGCATCGATCTGTTCCTGTGCTGACTCAAGCTGGGCTTCTTTTTCCTGAATCTCTTTTCTGGCAGGCTCCAGCTTCTTCTCCTGAGCCTTCACCTCTTTCCATCCTGCATCAATCTTTGCCTGAGCATCGGGAAGTGCAGCCTCCTGTTGGTTTAATTCCGCTTCCTTTGTATCAAGTTGGGCAAGTCCGCTCTCCACCTGGCTTAACCCACTCTCCAGTTCACTTCTCGCTGCTGCGATCTGGTTTCTGGATGCTTCCAGCTGGGCAGCCTGACTGTCCACCTGCTCCTGATAAGCGGAAACCTGTGCTGCCAGAGCCGCCAGGTCTTCCTCTGAATATACTCCCGAAGCTGCTGCTTCCTCATACTGTGCCTGTAATGCTGCAAGCTGACTTCTGGCATTCTCTAACTGAGCCTCTCCTTCGGAAAGCTGGGCCTCCTGCTGCTCAATCTGGGCAAGTCCCTGATTGCAGCTTTCCTTTTTGGCATTTAAGTCCTGTCTGGTTGCTGCAATCTGCTCTCTGCCTGACTGAATCTGCGCCTTGCCATTGTCAAGCTCCTGCTGGCTCCGGGTAAGCTGCTCCTTTGCATCCGCAATCTGCTTCTCACCGGCGCTTAACTGATTCTTGCCATCCTCAAGCTGTGCTTTTCCATCATCAAGCTTTGCCTGGTTCTCTGAAACATCCGCCCATCCTGCATTCAGCTGTTCCTTTGCAGATGCGATCTGTGCTCTGCCACTGGCAAGCTGCTCTTTCGCACTGGCAAGCTGGGATCTGCCATCCTCTAACTCCTTCTTTGCATCTGCAAGCTGGGCTTTTCCGTCCTCCAGCTCCTTTTTTGCATCTGCAAGCTTTTTCTTGCCATCCTTATATTCCTTCTTGCCATCTTTTAACTTCTTTTCGCCGTCCTCCAGCTCCTGTCTGGCATCCTCAAGCTTCTCATCAGCCTCCTTCTTGCCGTCTTCAAGTTCCTGTCTGGCATCTGCAAGTTTCTCATTAGCTTCCTCTACGATCTCATCATATCTGACCTGACACCGTTCTGCCTCAATCCCCTCCACCTGCTTCTGCACTCTCTCTATCAGGGAATCATAAGCATCTGTATAGCTGATCAGATCCTGCGTTCCATGAGCCTGCACATAAATCTGCGTATACACTTCCTGGTCAAAATCCTCAGGGAGCACATAGGCAAATCCATTAACCTCACCGGAACCAAGGGTAGAGTTTCCCCGGTTATAGGATATGTAAAGTGGACTCTCGCCTAAACCTACAACTGTGTAATCCGTCTTTTTCAGCAGTTCGCTGTCTCCGCCCTCTTTCAGGGTAATCTGATCACCCACCTTATATCCATTGCTCTCGGCAAAAATACAGTCAAGGAAAATCTCCCCGCTTTTTTCCGGAGCTTTTCCCTCTGTCACAGAGATCCGGTTCATGGTTTGATTCACAGCTTCCACATGGAGTACCTTCTGCTTCTCGCCTTCTCCACACATTACATCTGTACCATAGGCGCCCTCTGCATTCTCTACTCCGTCCACCTGCTTAATGGCAGCTACATCATCCTCCGTCAATCCCAGAGTTCCCACTACTTTGATATCCATAAGATTGGTTTCATCATAATAGGCATCACCTGAGAAGCGCATATCCGGTGACGAGGCCTGTATCCCGGAGAAAAACGCAACTCCCAGAGCAACGATCATAAATATGGAAATAAATCTGGCCTTACTTTTGCGTATCTCCATCCAGAAATCTTTATGCATTGCTTTCATACTAATCACCTACCATTCTATCTCCTCAATCGGTGTAGGATGGTCATTCATTGTCATCCTGGAAACCTTGCCGTTCTTGATCTTGATCACACGGTCTGCCATAGGTGTCAACGCCGAGTTATGGGTAATGACGATCACTGTCATTCCACGCTCCCTGCACATATCCTGCAAAAGTTTAAGGATTGCCTTACCAGTCTGGTAGTCCAGTGCACCTGTGGGCTCATCACACAACAACAGCTTGGGATTCTTCGCCAGTGCCCTGGCAATGGAAACTCTCTGCTGTTCACCGCCGGAAAGCTGTGCCGGGAAATTGGTCAGTCTGTCCTTCAGTCCCACTTCCTCCAGAACCTCCCTAGCATCCAGCGGATTTTTACAAATCTGCAATGCCAGTTCTACATTCTCCAGCGCTGTAAGATTAGGCACCAGATTATAGAACTGGAATACAAATCCAATATCATTTCTCCGATAGCCGGTAAGCTGCTTACTGTTATATCTGGCAATATTCCTGCCATCCACCAGAACCTCTCCACTGGTAGCCTGATCCATACCCCCAAGAATATTCAGCACTGTCGTCTTGCCCGCACCGCTGGGACCAACGATCACTACGAACTCTCCCTTGGCGATCTCAAAGCTGATCTCATCCACTGCAACGATCTTTACTTCTTTGGTTCCATATATCTTGGAAACCTTATCCAGTTTTACATATGCATCTGTCATCTCACTCATCCGCATTTCCCCTGTAATTTTATTTTTGCCATACCGGTAATTTTATTCTGTTACAATTATTAACGATTCTTTTGACCCCGATTTATTTCCGTATGCATTTACAGGCAGGTCAAATTCTGACCTGCCTGGTAGTCTTAATGCTTATATTCATTGTAACACATTATACTTATAATTCAAAATAAAATATTCATAAAAATCCAGATATTCCAAAACCGCCTGATCATCTCAGACGGTTCATCATTTTGACAATGCACAGCACATGCCCCTTTCTTCTTAATTGTATGTACCAGAACATCTTATATCTTCTTTACCCGTTATTATTTTACATTAAACTGATGCAGAAAATATAAAAAAGGAATAAACATGCATCATCTGACCTCGAATCTTTATTTTTATTCTTACCTGATTTCCGCATAAAAGAAAAAAATCATGCTCATATACACACTTATGGTTTACAAATCACAAAAAGCAGCATCTTTATATAGTGAATTTGCAAATTCAAAAAATTTAAAGGAGGCAAAAATTATGCCAGGAACATTAACTTTCAGTGTTGTAAACTGGAAAGAATCTGATGCAGAATGTACATTCACAGTCGTAAACTCAGGTTTTGGTTATACCACACAGTTGCAGAATAAATACTACCATACTTCCTTTGGATTATTTATTCTGACAAATAACACCTTCTTTTTTGATATATATGCAGAAAAAATAAATTTCTGGTCTAAATCACTTTTCTACTTCACAACTACTTTCTTTACCTCTGACCATTTCGTATATTTTTTTGCATATCCTTTTACATAAGCACGTCCTGTAAGATAATAAACTCCAGGTTTTACATTTTTAAAAATGACTGTAGTTTTCGTCTGATTTTTCTTAGTATAAGCATAACCGCTGACATATGTATAACTTCCATCTTCAGATTGAGATACTTTCTTTGCCAGTACCCAGTCCGTTCCGTCGCAGGATTTTGGTACAGTAAACTTCACCGTTACTTTTCTTTTTGTTCCCTGTCTGGAAACCTTTGCCGATTTAACAGCTGGTTTTCCTGTGACAAGGCTTGTCTTTACCGTTACTTTTTGAACTTCCGCCCACTTACTCAGTACTTTTTTATTTGATCCATCCAGATATTTATAGCCATGTACACCAATATACCAGTTTCCTTTCGGTACTCCTTTTAGAATGAGTTCCTTGCTGTTTCCTGAATATCTGCATTGTACCTTTATATAATCTGATGGCTCATCCCCGTCTTTACTTCTGGCAGCAACAACATCATAACCATCCAGTTCTTCTGTATTACTGCCAAGGATAATTTTAACGTCATTTTTCTTCACCTGTAGTTTCTGAACCACAGGTGCATTTGGTGTCTTTATATTTACCTTTAACAGAAATCCTTCAGACCATTCACCATATTTCTCCGTATGACCGCTTTCCTCTTTATATGCCCTGCAATAGAGATAATGCGTCCCTTCAGGAATATATTTCAGTTTAGGATAATGATTCAGTTCAGATTTTGCGACCTTCACCTGTGCGATATAATTTCCTTTTTCCAGATCCTTTTGAGATTCTGCTGCTACAAAAAAATATCCGTCTGCTTCATTAGAAGTATCTCTTAAAGAAAGTTCTGCATAATTTGTGATCACTCTGGTCCATGTCGGATCAATCACCGGTCTGTTCAACGCCTTGTACGCATCCACCTGTACCTTTATCTTTACAGACGTATCCAGCTCTTCATTGTTTTCACCTTCACGCAGTTCCAATTGTCCGTTAACTGTGAAACTTTGAGACGCCGTATTTTTCGGGTTATATGCACAATTCTCCACATCCCATTTTACATCGGCAGAAAATGTCGTTTTTTCTCCATCCGCTTCAGCACCATAGACTTTAAGAACCGATGGCAAATGTAAAGCATCAGCAGTTTTTTCTACGCCATTGGTAATTCCAGTCACAGGTTCAATGGTATCCACCAGTCCCTGAAATGTCCTTGAATCTACTCTGAAAGAATCCCAAATCTTCTTTGTTATAGTCTCTCCTGTCGCTGTTTTCGCAGTCACTGTCACTCCAAGATCATGTTCTCCAACTGGCAGTCCCATCTGCGGACAAAGGCTCAGTTCTGTACTCTCTCCAGGTGCCAGACTGGTATTTCCGGATAATGATACACTACAGTCTTTGCTATAATCGAAAGACAGTTCCATATCCATGTCCGTAAAATTTTTCAAAACATAAATTCTGGCTTCCGGAAGTGTCTTATATCCCCAGTGCATTATCGGGAAACTCTCGGAAGATTTTTCGGTAATTTCCAGACTCTTCTTTTCCGTTGGGTTCTTCTCTCTATTCATTGTGATATGAACTGGATATCTGCTTCCGTCATCTGCAAGGAAATCAAACGTTTCATCATATGTTCCGTATTCCTGCTTTGGCAGTACAAAAAAGTCCAGAGTTTCTCCCGGCTTCAGCAGTCTTTTGGAATCCTGTTCCTCATAATCCTCTGACCACTTTGCCATCTGATCATCTACCTCAAAATTCTTAAGACCAGAAGCATCTACCCGGACTCTTGTTTCTTTTTTTCCTGAATTTCTGACTTTCACATATTTCTCTACACGAAATTCCGGATCATAAAAATCACTTTCTGTAAGCTCTACATCCGTACCTGTTTCTATGCTTAACTCATAGTCTCTTTCAGAAGATTCACCAGACATAGCCGAATCTGTTACTATATCAGGAATATTTTCTGTTCCATCACTGAAAGATTCCCCTGTCGAAAAACTCTCCGCTCCCCATACAGTTAACGGAGCTGTACCCAGCATTACTGCTGACAAAAAAAATGCTGTTATAACCTTGTATTCTTTCATCTCTTTTTCCTCCATTCGATGATATTTGTATATTATCATAGTATACTCTTTTATATGAACATCTGTAATTATTTAACAATAACCTTCTCATCGTCCGACCATATACCAAACTCTTTAATGCCATTCAGCAGCGTATATGCATGCGCTTTCAAATAGTAAGTTCCCGGCTTCAGATTTTTAAAAATAACCGTATTTTTCTTTTGGTTTTTCATTATAATCTTTTCTCCAGACTCAGAATTCTTAAGCACGCAATCAAATCCATCACTGCATTTAAGTTTGCTAAACTGTGCAGTTATGCTTTTCTCTCTTCCAGTAACTTTTATTAATTTTATATTATCTTTTTTAAGTTTATAAGAAGGTATGCGCATCATATTAGACCATTTACTGTAAATTTTCTTACCATTTCGGACAGTATAAGAACGCACTCTAGCAAAAAAACATGGTACTTTTTTTAATGTACAGATTGTATTTGTAGAATTTTGGGTAGCCAGAACCTTAGCACCATCATATATCTGATACTGATATCCATCTGCATTCTTTACTTTTCCATTCAGAGTAATTGTAACACAAATTTGTTTATTTACTATATCTGAATCAACAGATTTTATATATGGACGATCTGTTTCCGGCTTTAAAGCGGTTCCTTCACTTATAAAAGGAATACCGTTCATTTTACAATAATAATATGCATATGAATTTTTCTTTCCATGAACCGTTAAAGAATCACAGTTCTTGAACGCTTCAATTCCTATCGCAGTTACTGTTTCAGGTATATATAGCGTTTTCAGACTCCGACAGTTGAAAAAAGCAAAAGAACCTATGCTTTGAAGATTTGGAGAAAGTTTAACACTCGTCAGATTACCACAGTATATAAACGCACTCTGCCCGATTTTTTTTACATTATTAGAAAATGTTACTGTTTTAAGATTTGGGCATGTATTAAAAGCAAATACCGGAACAGTGTCTACAGAAGCCATCCATTCCACCTCTTCTATATTCAGATTATCTTCAAAACAATACTTTTCCACCTTAGAAACAGAAGGAAGAAGTATTATTTTCCTGTAAGCTCCAGTTGGGTATTCTCCATATACGCGACGTTCTGAAATTTCTAATTGGTCATAATTCTTACTTTCAGTATTTAGCTGGCTCTCCGTGTCTGACTCTGCCGAAACAGGTAAAGGGATCATAACGCACAATAACGTAATTAATAATAGTTTTTTTATTTTCTTTGCCTTCATAGAATCTCCTCCAATGATTCAACCTGCATTTATTTAGGCTATATTGGTAAATATCAGTCAGACTTCACAACTATTTTCTTCATCTCTGACTATTTTGTATAGTATATCACTATCTATATAAACCTCTGTAATTCTGGAATAAAATGTATTCTAATGAACATGAATGTTTTATCTGTATATCGAATTAATCTATTTTCTTACCTGAATGACAAAAGCCCTCCCTACTGTAACATTCATTTTGTAGAGAGAGCTTCTATTTCTTTTTCCTATTTAATTTTTATTAAGAAGATTATCCTTAATCTCTTTCAGATCATTCTGAACCTGATTTAGAATTTGGAATTTTTCAGTCAAATTCTCAATCACTGTCTGGTAATTTTTTTCCCTTTCTTCCTGTTTTGCATCCCTTTGTTCATTGGATTTTACAATGTAAATCAAAAGAAAAACTGCCAGGACGGCCCAGATTCCCTGCGATATTGCAGTTTCCATAACCGTGGACTCCATATCTTCATACCTCCTTTCTCAGTAGTAAAACATTTCAGTTCCTCTGAGAAAGACAGAAAATCTCATAATTTGTCAACTCAATTCCTTTTAGAAGCTTATTTCTTCTGTTGTCAGACTTCGCATCTTTTATTTTTCTACAATCAATTCATATTTTTTCTATTTTCAGTTTCTGATTTAGTCACTTCTGACTACTTCCTCCAAAAAGGAGGTAGTTTCTTATGAAGTCATTATTACAGTTAATTCACGATTATCATTCTGGTGTCAAAAATGCAGGTGAAGAAATTCTTAAACGTATGGAACCTCTGATCAAAAGTTACGCTTCCCGCATCCACTGTATGGAACGGGACGATGCCACACAGGAATTGTATCTGACTCTGCTTAATACACTGCCTTACCTGAACGGCAAAAATTTTTCCGAAGGTGAATGTGTCAGATATATGCAGACCGCTATAGAAAATCGTTACAGAGCTTTATGCAGATACCATTTGTCAGAACCTGAAAGAGAAAACTTTGATACGTGTTCTCTTACTTTACAGGCAGATAATCCATTCGATGAAACTCTTTATGATATAACTACATATATCGAAAGCTTTTCTGTCCAAAGTATGGAATACAAAATTCTGTCTCTGTTTTTCTACCAGTATAAAACAGATTCCGAAATTGCATCAATTCTTCATGTCTCTCGTCAATACATTAATCGTCAGAAAAAGAAACTGTTAAAAACTTATTTTTTCAGACATCCTGATTAGAAAGGCTGTAAATGCCTTTTCTAATCCATGTTCAGCAACATCAATGCCATTCCAACTCCGGTTATTCCATTCATAAATGCAGGATTTAATGTCTCAGTAACCATAAGACTTCTCATATCTTGCAATTGTTCCTTCAGGTTCAAAAACTGCCTTTCGTATTTCTGTCTTAAATCATCATCCGGATTCTTCTCCAGATACTTTTTCATAATTAAAAGATTTCCTGTCATTCCATGGCACAGACATATTTTTTTCTCACGCTCATTGTGAAATAATGTGGATACTGCCCGCAGGATATCCTTTTTAATCTGTTTATCATCTGGCAGAATATCCATTATCGACATACGGCTAAGCAAAATCCCAGGAGCACCATGACACCATCCACACATTGTCTTTCGCCCATCCGGATCACGCAGATCTATCCAGTTTTTCAAGTCTTCTGAATATAAGATATCCTCATAGGAAAGCAACAATTTTATTTTTTTCAGATATTCCTGGTCATATGTCATTTTATAAAGTTCCACATACGCCATCAGAAAGCCACTGTTTCCATGAGAAAGTCCACTCAGCGGATCTTTCAGATTTTTCAGTTTCCATCCATATCCCACTTCCATTCTCTGACCTTTTTTCCATAAATCTTTTTCAGTTTCTATCGCAGCTGTACAATATTCAATCTCTCCAGTTAATTGATAAAGTTTCAGGGCAGCCACGATTGCGCCTGCATTTCCACTGAGATAATCCATATTTTCATCCTTTGGAAGCAGTTTAGCTACTATCTCAAAATGCTTCTGAGCATTCTTGATCCATTTTTCCTGGCCTGTGATCTCATATAATATCAGATAAACATATACAATTGAACTCTCTCCATCGTAAAGTCCTGTTGCCAATGGTTCAGGTACTTCATTTTGTTCACATCGCAGATCTGTATATTTTTCTAATTTTTCAATAGCCAGTTTATAGATTTTTTCCACGTCTTTCCTGCATGACGAATCCTGATACTGGTCCAGGTATTTTGCCAGAAACAAAACAATCCCCGCAATCCCATCATATAAATACATACCACATGGTTTCAGGCTCCAATATCCATTATCCCAGAAATGCAGTCCAACCCAGCCAATATCATCTTCTTCAATTACAGCCGTTCTGCAAACCCACTCTGCAATTTGATGTATACAAGATTTTTCATCTGCCCATCGCAGATTTTTTTCGCCTATATACCCATGATTTAATAATCCCATAGACAATCGTATGTAATCACATTGTTGCTCCATATCCTGACAACTCAATTGCTTCATATGCTCTACCCATGATTCATAAGGTGTACATGGCAGATATCCCTGATATTCTTTTCCATTTCCATCAAAAATTGATCTGCTGTTTCCGTCAATTTCAAAATACGGAATATCCAATTCCAGCAGACTCTGAATCTCATAGTCTCTTAATTCTTTCTGCAACTGAGTTTCTCCTTTTTTATGCAATACCTGAAGAAGTTCCTCTCGTTGTTTCCGGTCCTTCATATAATCCGGATGGAACGACGCAAACAGATACATATAATATTGCTGCGTATGTCGCAAAATTACTCTGGATTTTTCATGAAAAAAAGTTTTCAGCATATTTCTGAGTTTCTGATTTTGCAGTATTTCTGTATAAGCCATCCGAAATCCCCTGATAATCTCTCCTGTATATTCTTCGGAATTAACCACCTCCCCATTTAACCTTACAATGCACTCTTTTATCTCAAATTCTACCTGTTCATATTCTATGTGAATATTTGATGTTTTATCATCTTTGACAACAGGCATCTTAAACGGAGTCCTTATCTTGCCATGCATATTTACAGCACTCATAAGAACTCTATTGTTTCCAGTTCCCCATGTGAGAACAGGAAGGATACCCGTGTTTAACACGGATGTCATAATTTTTTCTCTTATTTTGATTTCTGCTTTTTCTTCTGTACTACTTCCACTATTTTTTGTAATATAGCCGGGATATGTTTCCATATCTATAATCACCGGATGTTCTCCATACGCAACAATATTTTCTCCATGAAGATCTGTTGCTCCCAATGCATACCCGAGAAACAGATGGATGCCCAGCCTGAAATAATAACGCTCTATTTCTTCTTTTGTGTTACATGATTTATTCTCTATATTTTCTTCCCATCCATATGTCGGTCTGGATAAGCATTTCACCTCCCGGCAGGATATTCCTGCTTTTTCGCATAAATATTTGTATAGTTGTTGATATTTTATGTCTTTGTCAAGGCTGTGAGGTTTGTAATACAATATACTGCCATTATCAAACTCAATCTTTGATACACAAAAACCTCCACGATGTATATCTCCTTTATGTAAAACTAATCTTTTAACTTTTTTGTTTCCTTTTTTAAGTAAAATGAAATCCAACTGAATATCATCATCCAAAAGATGCTCTTTCATTTTCTTCTTTAAAAAAGACATTTTTGAACTTCGTACTTTATACAACCGATACAGCTCTGGATATTCCGCAAGTATTTTCTTCACATACAGTTTATTACTCAAAAATCTTTTTTTATAGTATCTATATTCTTCTTCTGGACTACTACCTATAAGTTCCCCTTCTTTTTTCTTCTTAAATATGTCCAAAATCAAGATACGGCATATTATTCCTTTTTTATCGTTCATATCAGCAACATATTATAGTAGTAAACGTCCCATGGCCCGAAATATTCGTTTCATCCATCTCTTGATCTTGATTTTCAATTTTTTGTATTTCTTGAATTTCTCGTGTAATATTCCCAATAATATTTTCCATATATATTCCCTCTCAAATAATAATTATTACTTCAAAGAAGTCATCATCATACTTAAATTCTATCTCTCCATTATATTTTTTTACTGTATATTTTACACTTTCAATCCCCCATCCATGTCCTTTAACCTCTTTCTTGTCCGTCAAAAATTTTTCTCCTTTCATAATTGGTAATTTATTACTGTTATTCCACATTTTTAATATGAATGTTTCATTTACATTTTTTATATTTAGTAAAATTTTTCGTTTACCTTCAGATTGACCAGAAGCTTCTATCGCATTATCAAATAAATTTTCTAATAATATAACCATATCGATTTCTTCTATAAAACAATTACTAATATCTGAAATCACTTCAAACTCTATACATAAATCATCCATTTTCCGTTTTTCCAACGTAATAATGCTGTCTATAATTTCTATTCCTGTCCAATAATATTTCTCTGTCAACTTTTCTTTCTGTTTTTCCACCACTTCAACCACTTCATTTATCTTTCCTCTTTCTATACAACTGATAATATATTTCAATATGTATTTTTCATCATGAATCAAATATCTATATCTTTGAAAGTTTTCATTTAATTCCTTATACTGCTGTATGATTGTTTTGTTTTTCACTTCTAAAATTCTCTTCTGAAACATCATATTTTGTACTAAAAAATGAATACTCAATGACAGTAAAATAAATGTAACTCCTATTGTTAACAGCAATGCCTCAATTAAGTCTTTATACCTCAACTGTCCATGATTAATATCCATAAACATCCATAGTAATGCGCTTTCACTTATTAAAACCAACACCAGATATTTCGAATAATTTTTTAACAGTTCTTTCATCCATGAAGTCACATAAAACATATATTGCAACATCAGTATAATGCCACATATCCCCATTAGATATATTGCATCATTATACGAATGTATTTTATATCGGTAATTATTGACATATTCTATAATCTCCTTATGTCTGGCAAAACTTGAAGCTACAATATATAACATTTTTAACAAGCCTACATTTATCAACCATAAAGTTTCCCACAAGTAAGCCTGTACCCATTTACATTTAAAAAATCCACATAAAAAAAATACAATATAAAGATTCCCAGTCCATATATAATAAATTGACAAATAAGAAGTCCAATATTGCCAAGTAATAAGGATCACCATATAGGCAAATACTAAATTTCTTTCTATCACAATATACTTATCTTTATATCTTCCTTTTTTCCTATGTAAAACAATATCATTCAGTATAAAAGCAATAACCATTGTACAAAAAAACAATTTACAAAAATTATTCAACGAAAAATACGCATCAGAAAATGTATATGTTGTCAACAACAGTAAAGCATACAGAATTCTAATGTATACTCTATTTCCTTCATCTTGTTCTGGAAACATCCTTCCAAACATCCACACCCCAACCCCAGTTTCCATAAACGTTGCCACCCCATACAACAATATCATCCACATGTTTTAAATCTCCTTCCAGTAGTCTAAAATAGCCTTCCTGACATGCTTAAACCTCTCCCTTCCTACCGTAATAATATTACCATTTCGCATATAAAGCTCTCTGCTCTTCATTTTCATCACATGCCTGATATTTGCAAGATAGCCTCTGTCAGCCACGATAAATTCTCTGGAACCCAATGCCTTTTCTACCGCTGACAGACTGTCTCTGACAGACGTTTCCCCGTTTCTGTGAACAATCACCGCACATTTTCCCTCTTTTTTTACATAAAAGATATCGGAATATGCTATTTTCTCCAATTCACTTCTTTTCTTTACAATATAGTATCTTTCCTCTTTCGCCAGCAAAATCGGAAGCAATGTTTCATAAGCAGCATTCAGTCCCTTCTCCATTGTATCTTTTGCAATATAACGATAAGTATTGACTTCATACGCCTCCACCGCATAATTCAGATGATTCGTAACATAAATAATCACCGGTTCCGGATATAATTTCCGGATTTCCTTTGCCACTTCAATTCCATTTTTTACTGGCATCTCTGCATCCAGAATGTAGATATCAAACTGTTCTTCGGTGAGGCCCAGCAGAAACCATTCCACGCTCTGATATGTTGCAATCTCAGATTCTGCCTGTCTGTTATAAAAATACTGTCTTGTAATCTGTTCTTCTTTTTTCAGATCTGCTTTCTCATCATCCAGTATTGCAATTCGTATCATTTCTTTGTTTCCTCCATGAACGTATAAAATCTGAATTTCCTTACATCATAAAAATAACTCTCCTCCCTGCCTACTACCAGTTCATAAATTTCCGCATCTTCTCCTGAAGTACAGTCGCTTCTGCAATATCGGTAAATATACCTTCCCGTCTGGTGCTCTTTTACTTTTTTAATAATATCCTCCACCAGTTCTCCTATTGTCATAGGATTCTCCCTGGACGGCCTCCATCTCCCAATCATACTGCGAATCTGCGCTTTAGTCAGTTTCACTCTCTTTCCAGGTAAAGAATCTTTAGGGTAGAAATCAGCTATTGTCTGATCCAGTATACTTATTATATCACGTATTGTCTGATTTTGTTCATTAAGTGCAAATCCCATATTTACATACGCCTGCATATGCTGCTTTGCCAACAGAAGATACCTTTCTTCCCCTGACTCCTGATACCATTCCCACAAATAATCCAGACTTCTCTCTACAGTTTTTTTTACAGAAAGCCCATAATTTTGCAATGATTGGAGTGTAAACATCATAATATACATATTTTCTCTTTCTTCCGCTTTGTCCGTTCTGTCTGCATCTGTCATATTTTACTTTTCTCCTCCTCTAACACTTCAAATTTTACTAGTCGCACGTCATTTATGTCCTTATACATCTTTCTTCCAATCTGTTAAACTCAGATAAAGAAAGGAATTTTTTACCAATGAAGAAAAACACGATTGGAAAACGAATTGCAGAAGCCAGAATAAATCTGAATATCACACAGGAACAACTTGAAGAATTAAGTGGATTTTCCGTCAGCACGATCAGTCGCTTCGAAACAGGAAGGACGCAACCCAGCATTGAAAATCTGATAAAACTCTCAAAAGTTCTAAATGTAGGAATCGACTATTTCCTTTATGATCTTATTCCTCATAATGAAACAATTCAGAGTCCCACAGTCAAAGATGCCGTTACTGTTCTTTCGCAGATGAATGAAAGACAGGCTCAATATATGCTTGATATTATAAAGATTTATCAGGCTTCACATCAGGATTGATTTTATACTCTTTTTTCTTTTTATACAGTTTTTGTCCTCAAAAAGCACTTTTTTGTCCCCGAAAGGTTTAAATCACCTTCAAAAGTGCTTTTTTTGTTTCTATTTTTTTATTTTTCTACTCTTTCTGCTATGGTGTTGCAAATAACGCCATCTTTATAAAAACCAAAAGAAAGAGGATGATGAAAATGACAAAAATTGAAAAAGCTGTAACATGGGCACTGGCCATCGCAAATGACAACACTCATGGATACGATCAGCAGTACAGATGGGGACCTGATTATGACTGTTCCTCCCTGATTATTTCTGCATGGCAGCAGGCTGGAGTTCCTGTAAAAACAAAGGGAGCTACTTATACCGGAAATATGAAATCTACGTTTCTTGCCTGTGGGTTCACAGATGTCACTTCCAGAGTGAATCTCCAAACCGGAAACGGTATGAAACGCGGTGATGTGATCATCAATACTTTGCATCACACTGTAATGTATATTGGAAATGGCAGAATTGTAGCCGCAAGAATCAATGAGAACGGAAAAGTCAGCGGTGGAAAAACCGGAGATCAGACAGGCATGGAAATCATGGTCCAGGATTATTATTTTTATCAGTATGGATGGGACTGCGTTCTTCGCTATATGAAAGAAGATGCAACTACAGATATCAGTTCCCCATCGGCTCCGGCTGCTTCTTCTGAATCAGAAAATGTCCGCAAAGGTCAGACATATGCGAATCGTTTTACCTCTGCTCAGATTCCTGTCACCGGTCAGAGAGATACTGCCACAGTAAAAGCCGGTATCAAAGTCTTCCAGACAGCTCTGAACAAAGATTATGGTGCCGGTCTGGTGGTCGATGGTATCTTTGGTTTAAATACAGATAAAGCACTTGGAAAACATTATGTTACATCCGGAGAATGTCAGTATATGGTAACTGCTGCCGAAATCCTTCTTCTCTTACACGGTTACAATCCAAACGGTGTGGAGATTCCGGGGATTTTTGGATCGGGTCTTCTGACAGCAGTCAAAACATTTCAGAAAGCACAGGGATTAACTGTTTCCGGCACCTGCGACCGAAATACCTTCCTGAAACTGATCCGGTAAATAAGATTAGAAATGATAAATCTTTTTACATTTTCTGTAAAAAATATTTTCTATTTTATATATTTCTTAGTTTACAAACTCAGTTTTCCAGACTCTTTATTAAGTGTAGCTGATAAACAACAGCACAAAAACATTAATCAAAGGAGGACACTTATATGTCTACAAATGCAAAAACCAGATACAACATTTCCAAAGTATTCGGACCGGCTGTCCCGTACAATATTCCAGAGGACAGTAAAACAATTGCTGACAATATGGCAGGTATCGCTATTAACGAAAACATCGCCTATTGTGCAAAAAGAAGCCAGACATTCTCCGATATTTTCGTAATCGAAAATATTTCAACTGCCGGCTTCAAGGAATTTATGAACAAAACACCGGTTTCTGTTTCTATTCCTTACGCTGTACATGGCATGACCTACCACAATAACTATCTCTATATGACCTGCTATAAAAACAAGATTATCAAGATGCCGGTTTCTTCTATCGGTAAAATCGCAGCGGAATATACTGTTACAGAAGATGGCAATGGTTACATTCCTCAGTCTATTACTTATTATGGCACAGTTAACAATGAAGATCTGTTTATTGTAGGTGTTGAGAAGATGCAGAAAAATGGTGCATTCTTCTATATGATTGGCAGCCTTTCCAATGGAAAATTTGTGGAAAAGAAACGTTTTTATGTAAATAACAGTGCCGGTTATGAACAGCCACAGGATATTTTTTATCACTCCAAATATGGTCTTTTTATTGTCACAAACAAAAAAGCTGACGGTGCATTCACCATTTACAATATGCTTCTCTGCGCCAAAATTCCTGATGAACTGAGTTCTGTAGAAAATATAGGCACCTATTACCCAACAAGTGAATTCAGATTTAACGGAAACAGCAATTACAGCAAGCTTGTTGTAAAATCCATCTATATTACTGATGATGGAACTTTATATTTATCCACAAATGCGACTACCGCTTCAACAAGCTCTGACAGCTATGATAAAGATGCCATTTTCCGCGCAACCAATCCGGTTTTCAAAAAAGATGGTATCCTGGAAGTGGCTCTTTCCTGCAATGGCGATACAGAAATCCCTGATGCCACCGGAATCTATAACGGCTCTGACTATACTTGTTCCAATCCTGGAGCATTTGCCCTTGATGGAAATATAGGATACTGTTTTAAAACTCATACCAGAGATAAAACTCCTCTTTTGGACAAAGTCAGCATTCTTTTTAAAAGTTCAGATGTCTCCTCTAAGAACTTTTCAGAAGTATTCTCTCCAAGAAAATTTTTTACAGAATTGGGACATTGTAACGGTATGGTTTTCGCAAACGGTTTCTTATATGTAGCCGCTTATGACAGACACATTACACCTCAGAGAAAGCAAATTGCAAAAATCAATCCCTCTACCGGAAAAACAGTAGAAACATATGAATGTAATCCTATGTTTGGCGGTATTGGATATTTCGGAAATAACAAATTTATTGTTGTAAACTATGAAGAACATTCTGGAGAACCTGCTTTTAGCCAGACACTACATTTTTATATTGGTTCTTTAAAAGATGGAATTTTTGACTCAGAAAAAAATTTTACAGTCAACAATCCTTCTTATCTTAGTGAATCAACGCTTCTGCAGGATATTCATTATGATATTAATCATGGATTATTTTTCATTACTTATCGTAAAGATGAAAAAATTTCCAGAATTTATCGAATTAATCCTGATAAAATTACTAATGCATCTACAAAAAATGCTCTCGTTCCTGATGAAGTTTTTATTTCAAGTTCTTCAATTTCAGAAATTGAATCTGTTTGTATTGCTTCTTCCGGTATAATGTATATTGTTCAGAATAAAGGCGATGGAAAATCAGATCTTGTAAGTAAAGTTTCCGGGCTTACTTTTTCTAACTAATCTAAGTTTCTTCTAATCACAATACAGCCACCATATGGTTTTTTACTCATATGGTGGCTGATTTTACTTATTTATCAATTTTCCCACTAATACACAATACTTTTGGAGTAATCATTGCTCCTGCTATACAGCTTTTTATTCTGATAATCCATCCGGTAACTTTTAATCCAATAAATATAAGTGGCTCCTTCTTTCAGATTTGAATCTGTAAAACTTGTCACATCCCCACCTTTGATTGTTTTTACGCAAACACCTTTCTTTCCATTTACAGAACGCCATACCTGATATCCTACTGCATAATCTGACTTTTTCCATTTAACTGTTAACTTCTTCCCTGCTTTCTTTGTCAGAGACGTAATCTTTGGCTGTACCGGACAGAAAGTTGTTTTTACAGTATTTGATGGCTGGCTGTATATGACTGTTCCATTTTCATCTATAAAATATGCTCTGATCCTGAAAGTAATATTTTTTCCATAATACATGGAATACCAGCCTGCATCAATATTTTTTGTATTAATGTCGTTGCTTTTGATTGTAGAACAATGAATATATTCTCCCCGTAAGTTCTTTCTCTCTATTTCATATCCATCTACAAAATACAATTGTGACGCTTCCCATTTCAGTGTAACTTCATCCTTCTTTTTTTCAGCAACCTGGAGTGTCAGTTTTGTATCATTTATACCATCGTCAATATATTGAACCGGTATCTGATGTGATTTTGCAAACTTTTCCGCATAAGAACCCTTTGGTGTATAAATTGTCAGCAGTGGACAGTTTTTAAAAGCATTTTCCTCAATTATCGTAGTTGTCTCAGGAATAATTATTTTTTTCAGATTCGTACACTCTGCAAAAGCCTGGGTCTCAATAAAATAATTTTGTCTTCCCAGCCATACTTCTTCCAGTTTATCACTGCCATAAAAAGCTTTTCGCCCAATTCCATCTGTAATATTGCTGATCCGTACTTTACTGACTGAATTATCAAAATCTGCTACTCTCTCTCCTTCATATCCTGATGGTCCTTCCCATTTTTTGTAATACCAGTAATCTAACCCCTGATCATATGTGTGGTGTAGTTCGTCTTCTCCATTTTCATCAAAAAAAGGATATCCCTCTTCTCTGTATGGCAGAATACCAAGATGAGTTACAATTACCTTACTGTCGCTGTCAAAAGCATCATCCGCAATAATTAATTTATTAGTAGTAACATTAGTAGTAATAGCTACAAAATCAAACAATTTCGGGCAATTGCTGAAAGCATAACTTTCCACATTAACCCCACCACTAAATGAAATTCTCCTGAGACTGGAACAGCTTTCAAAAGCAAAAGTTTTTATTGTAACATTATAAGCCCGTACCTGAACGCTTTCTATCTGGTCACATCCTGCGAAAGCCTTTTCACCAATTTCCTTAACTTCTTTTCCTTCATATTTATGTGGAATATATATTTCTTTTTTATTTACACCCTTTACCAGACGATAACCGTCAAGTTCAGCATCATACTCATACTCCAGACCTTCAGTACCTGTCTCCTCTTCACTTCCACTTTCCGTATCCGAACTCTGCGCCTCTGCCA
>OGZJ01000187.1_pt1 | contig 23099 bp, 25 predicted proteins | sample 1576831 | NCBI WGS metagenome assembly OGZJ01 (sample SAMEA3541518, study PRJEB24748) | human gut metagenome | biome: human gut; feature: human-associated habitat; material: faeces | place: China | collected 2012
CGAAGAAAGAAACCCTGATTTTCCCGCGCTTTCACCAATGGACGGCAGTGAACCAGATGCTGGCCGATGCCCGCGAAAATGGCGCAGGCATGACCTACCTGTGTGACCACAGCGCCGGTTCCGGCAAGACCAGCACCATTTCCTGGACGGCCCATGACTTGGTGAAACTGCGCGAAGATAACGGCGACGCGGTATTTAACAGCGTGATCATTGTCACCGACCGTAATGTGCTGGACGGCCAGCTCCAGGACGCGGTGAAGCAGATTGACCATCAGTTTGGGGTGATCGCCGCCATTGACCGGCAGAAGTCATCCAAGTCCAAGAGCAAGCAGCTCTCGGATGCCTTGTTGTCTGGCACGCCGATTGTGGTAGTAACGATCCAGACCTTCCCCTACGCGATGGAAGCCATCATCACTGACAAGGCCCTGAAAGGGAAAAACTTTGCTGTGATCATTGATGAGGCGCATAACTCGCAGACTGGCTCTACCGCCGCTAAGCTGCAAGCCGCGCTGGGGATGAGCGGACAAGGCAAAATGTCCACCATGACGGTGGATGAACTACTGGAGCAACTGCAAAAGTCTCGCGCCCGCCCGGACAATATCAGCTACTTCGCCTTTACCGGCACGCCCAAGCACTCCACTTTGATGCTGTTTGGTCGCCCGACAGATCCAAGCCAACCGATCTCGGACGATAACCCGCCGCAAGCCTTCCACCTGTACACCATGCGCCAGGCCATTGAGGAGAAATTCATTCTCGATGTGTTGAACGGCTATGTGCCCTACAAAACGGCCTTCAACCTTTCCAAGCAGCTTGAAGACAGCAAGCGGGTAAGCGGCAAGGCCGCCAAACGCGCCCTGGCACAGTGGATGTCATTGCATCCCACCAATGTGACCCAGAAGGTACAGTTTATCGTTGAGCACTTCACCAAAAACGTCGCCCACCGGCTGGATGGCAAGGCCAAGGCGATGGTAGTGACCAGCTCCCGTGCCGCTGCCATTCGCTACAAGAAGGCGTTTGACCGCTATATCGAGCAGCACAGCGAGTACGGCTTTATTCATTCACTGGTGGCCTTCTCCGGCAAGATGACCGGTAAGCAGGTGATGCACCAGGATGACAGCGAGTTCAAGGATGATGTGTTTATCGTCGATGAGAACGAGGAGTTCACCGAGCAGAGCATGAACCCGGATGTCCACGGGCAGGATTTGCGCTTTGCCTTTGACCGCCCGGAATACCGGGTGATGTTGGTGGCCGACAAGTTCCAGACTGGCTTTGACCAGCCCAAACTGGTCGCCATGTATGTGGACAAGAAAATCGCCAACCATGTGGAGATTGTGCAGACCTTCGCCCGCCTGAACCGGACGGCACCTGGGAAGGATGAAGTCTTTATCATCGACTTCGTGAACGATCCAGAGAACGTGCGCAAGGCCTTTGCCACCTATGACAAAGGCGCTCACATCAGCGAAGTGCAAGACCTCAATGTGGTCTACGAGATCAAGGAGCGACTGGACGAGCACGGCCTGTACGACGAGAAGGACTTGGCCGCGTTCAAAGAAGCCCGCTTCAAGACCATACGTGACATCACCCATACTAAATCGCCACAGCACAAGGCGCTGTATACCGCTACAGCTGGAGCGACGGCCTTGTATAACGACAAGATGAAAATGTTGCGCGATGGCATGGCAACCTGGGAAGCAGCGTTTGAGAAGGCCCGCGCCAGGGGTGATGAGGCGGGCATGAAGTCTGCCGATCACCACCAGGATGAGTATGCCGAGCAAATCAAGGCGCTGATGGGCTTCAAGTCGGACCTGGGGCGCTTCTGCCGTACCTATTCCTATATCGCCCAACTGATTGATTTTGGCGACCCGGAGTTGGAGAACTTTGCCGCTTTCGCCAAGCTGCTGCAAAAGCGCCTTCAGCACGAAGCACCGGAAACCGTGGACTTGACAGGCCTGGTGCTTACTGGCTTTGACATCAATGCTCGACCCGATGACGTAGAAGAAGAAGGCAAAACCCCGGTATTGCAACCAGCAGGTGCAGGCGGTGGTGGAGCGGCAGGCGACAAGCCGAAATTCGTCAAAGAGATTATCGAGAGGCTCAACAGCCTGTTTGGTGAGGCGACGCCGATCCAGGATCAGGTGGCTTTCGTTAATCAGATTTCAGCGATTACCGGTGAAAGCGATGTCGTCATGGCTCAGGTGGAAAGCAACACCCGTGAGCAGGCTATGAAAGGCAACCTCCCCGGTGCTGTGCAGCAAGCTGTTGTTCGTGCTTTGTCCAGTCATCAGAAGCTGGCAACCCAGGTGCTCAAGTCTGACCGTCAGGGCATGACCGCATTGGTTGATATGGTGTATGACCTGCTACGCGAAGGCAAAGACATCGATCTGGGTATGGATTAAGCAGATGCTTGACCTGCTGAATCTGCCAGGCATCAAGCCGGTCGATATGCGCCACGAAGGCAAGTGCCTTGTGATAGTCGCTGAGCCGGTAACGGTCGAGGTGCCGTTATGTGGGGACTGCAACATCCCTATGCACAGACACGGTACGCGCAAAAACAAGTTCATGGACACGCCGTTGTACATGGAGCCCGTCCGCCTTGAAGTTCAGCGCCCGCGCTTTCGCTGTGAGTCGTGCGGAAAAATGTCCATGCCGGAGTTGAGTTTTCTGGATGACAAACGCCGAGCCACCAAACGGCTGGTCGATGTTATTCGGCAACAGTGCCTGGGAACCACCTTCCATGCTTTAGCTGAGCAAACCGGTGTGGCGGTGAACACCGTCAAGAACATCGCTCACGATCTCATTGAGGAACTCTCCCAAACCGTTCGTTACGAAACCCCAGTCATCATGGGCATTGACGAAGTGAACCTGGCCGGAGGGTATCGCTGTGTAATCACCAATCTGGCAACCAACAACGTCTTTGATATGTTGGAGCATCGAACTCAAGAGCATTTGAAGCCCTTCTTCAAGGATTTGCCGGATGCTGACAAGGTGGAATGGGTCTGTACGGATATGTGGCGACCCTTCAAGCGTTCCTTTGCTCAGTATCTGCCCAACGCCAAACTGGTGATCGACAAGTTCCATGTCGTCAAGATGGCTTCTGAAGCCTTGGAAGTGGAGCGCAAGAACTATCAGGCACAGTTAAGCAAAGAAGATCGCATTTACGTCAAAAAGTCGATTCGCTGGCTCACCCTGAAGCGACCCGGCAACTTGACACCCGCAGAGCAAAAGGCGCTGGAGGTTGTAAAGCAGGCGATCCCAGCACTTGCCATGGCCTATGACTTCAAGGAAGCCTTCTTCTGCATCTACGACGAACCCGACAAGCAGAGCGCTCAGAACGCCTTTGAGGCTTGGGAGAACAGCCTTCCACTTTATGGCATGGAGCCTTTCAAAACACTGGTAAAAACGGTACACAACCATTACGACGACATCTTTGCCTACTGGGATGCGCCGTTCTCAATCACCAATGGCTATACAGAAGGGCTCAACGGCTTGATCAAGATGTCCAATCGGTTAGGTCGGGGTTATAGCTATGAGATCATCCGTGCAAAGACGTTGTACTCCAAAGAAGCCCGCAAGGTTGGCAGTGGTATTCGAGCAGGACGAGGCAAGGTCGAGTATGGACCGCACATTCCGACATTGTTGAAGCAGGCAGAAGGTGGAGAGTTGGATTAACGCGAGAGATGGCGCGTCTGAGAATCCAACCAATGTTAGATTTTCGCTGGGTGGTGAAAAACAGAAAAATCCAACCAGAAGCAGCTTTTTTTCCGACTAAGAATCAAGGGTTAGAATGGATGAATTCCAACCCTAGAATGCAAATAGCCGATTTATCAAATCCAGCAGGACATGTTCATGGGCGACCGTAGCCAGATGAAGCTGGTCATCATCGATGAGGCCTGGGCGTTGTTATCAGGAAATATCGGGGCATTCATCGAGAAGGGCTATCGTCGGTTCCGTAAATATAATGGAGCTGCAATTACCATCACCCAGTCTATCAACGATATTTACAAAGATAGTATCGGGAAATCGATCGCAGATAACTCAGCCTTTATGCTCTTGCTGGGGCAAAGTGAATCCGCAGTTAACGAAGCCGAAGCTAATAAACGTCTGGCGCTGGACGAGGCCGGTTATCGGTTCCTTAAAACTGTCCGTTCCACGAAAGGTGTTTATTCTGAAATCTTTGTCATATCGAAAGCAGGCCAGGGTATTTGCAGGCTTGTGGTTGACCCGTTCAGCTTACTGCTCTATTCGACTGACCCGAAAGACGTTGCCGCGATAAAGGACAGAAAGTCCCGGGGGATTAATACCGAAGAGGCTATCAACGAAATCCTGGTTGAGCGGGGGTTAGCCGCATGATTAAAACCGCTGCAATCGCCCTGCTGTTTGGTTTCATCGGAGCCGCCCTTTTTGGGCGGTTATTCCCACCAGCCTCGCCCTATGACTATGTAGCAGTCATCAACTTTATGGATGATAAAGGTCACCCGTTAGGTGAAGCCCAGTCAAGGTTGGTGTTAGCTCGCGCTGAGAAGCTTTCAAAGGCGGGATATCTTGTGCTCAATGCCTCAGCACTTTATAGCTACCCAACAGGGCTCCAGATCCCTCAGACCATCAGTACTCAGTAATAGTGGTGGACGAATGAACACACCCAAATCGGTATGGAGCTTAATATTTCGTAAAAAGCGAAGCTGGAGGCAACATATTGTTTTCAGCATTGTTGTTATTTTCTTAACCGCACCGCTGACGCTATACGTGCTTAACCGGTACGAGATTGGTATCGATCCACAAAATAACCAATGTCTTCCTCCGTACCGAATATATCTCGTCGATAAAATGGACAAATCTATCGTCAAGGGGAAAATTTACGCCTTTCATTCTGAGCTAATGCAACCTTATGGCAAAGGACTGAAAATAGTTGATGGCATTGCGGGAGACAAAGTATCCGTTGATCCCGAAGAGACTGCAATTAACGGCTCTATGGTCGGCGAGGGACTGGCATTAGCAGCAGAGTCTGGCCACACCGAACAGGAGCTCACGCGTAGTGGAGTCGTACCGAATGGTCGCCTGTGGATGATGGGGCGCACCAGATACAGTTTTGATTCCCGATACTGGGGATCATTAGACGAGTCGCAAATTATAGGCCGAGCGTATCCATTATGGTAAAAAAAACACCTTTTCGTCTTTCAATACTGCCATTTGTAACCGCTGTTGTTTGCACCCCAACCTGGGCCGAAAGCTCTGGTATTGATTTAAGTGATCTACCGTCAAGGCCGTTAGCCAACTTAGATAACATTCCGACCAGACCGGCTAATAACTATTCGGTCACCGACATTCAAAAAGCTAAGCGTCAATTATCTGCTACTGAATTGAAAGATATTGACAGTCTCATCAAAGCGGCTCGTGATAATCAAAATGTCGCTACCGACCAGGCTACTGACACGGTTAAAGATAATCGAAAAATGATGGGTGAAATGCCCGAGTATAAAAATACAGATGAACTAGTCGATGATGCAGTAAGAGGTGCGCTAGCAAAGTCTGATATGACTAACGAGAAACAAAATAAGCCAGTCGGTGATTTTATTTATATTCTCGTCTCCGCGTCTCTAAGCGATGCTGAAATCACCGACATTCTCAAGTTATATGATGGACGCACGGATATCGCGCTGGTTGTCCAGGGGGCGAAAGATAAAAAGAACCTGCTTGATGAACTGACTCACTGGCAGAGACTTTCCTTCGACTCCAAGTCATCTCTTGCCGTAAACCTTGATCCAACTGTATTCAAAAACTACAACGTCAGCTCTGTACCAACCATTATCCATGAAAAAGATGGTGAGCTGGTGGCCAGGGTGACAGGCATCTATGACATCGCGTACCTGAAAGACAAGACCGGCGACCTTGGTGTGGCCGGGCCCGCAGTTGGGGTCGTGGAGAAGAATCTTATTGATGAATTACAGGAAAGTGTCGCGAAACTCGATTTTGATGGCATGAAGAAAAAGGCCATTGATAACTACTGGCCCCGCCAGGTTTTCCAGGAATTCCCGGAAGCGACAAAGCGAACTACCAGAACCATCGATCCGACGGTCATTATCCCTCAAAACATTACTTCACCTAACGGTGATATCGTTGCGAAACGGGGGCGATTTAACCCGCTAACTGTGATGCCATTTACCATCAAGCTAATCTTTTTCGATGCACGTGAAGAATGGCAACGCCAGTTCGCCAGGTATCAGTTTGAACATACACCTGCCTCCCTCACGCCAATACTGGTCACGACAAACGTGTATGGTGATGGCTGGCAGACCTTCCGTGACACCAAGAAAGAATACGGTGATTTCGCAAGGCTATACATGATTCAGCCAGGCATGGCCGAACGTTATGGTTTGATAAACGTGCCCAGCATTGTGACAGCCGACAGTAAGCGATTCATTAATGATGAATACTCGCGCAAAGATTTTGAGGAGCTGAAATGAAAAAAATACTCTCAGTTCTGAAATCACCCAAGACCCTGGTGCTCGCATGTCTGGCTTTTACTTTCCCGGTTTTGGCCGCTGACGTTTCATCACCCGTACAGAACAAGGTCTGTCATGATAACCAGGTCTTATCAGCGAAACTCATTACCGATGTTTGCTGGAACTGTATTTTCCCGATAAAGCTTGCCGGTATTAATCTGTCGATGACTGGCACTGCACCTGACAATGCAGCATCAGGGACAGTATGTGCCTGTAAGGACGGGCTTAACGTCTATCACCCGGGTGTATTGACCGCGATGTGGGAACCGCGAAAGCTCATTGAGTTAACGAGAACACCCGGGTGTATGTCATCGCTTGGGGGGGTAACCCTCGACCTTGGTAATGATTTGCAGTTTGGCCCGCAGACCGATGGTGCAGCCGAGGAACAACGGGAGCGTTTCTCGATCAGTTTCTACAATGCTCATATGTATGCGATGCCGTTATTAAGAATGCTTGATATGTATCTACCCGGCCAGTGCAATGCCGACCCATACAGCGATTTTGACATCATTAATTTCACGGAGATTGACCCGACCTGGAATAATACGATGCTGGCATTCTTCCAGAACCCGGAATCAGCAGCTGTGGCTAACGTGATAGCAATGCAGGCTTGCGCCGGTGAAGCAGCTGCGCAATTTGCAGGTAAACAGCCTATAGACTCACTTTGGTGGTGTGCCGGTTCCTGGGGTGGGCAGTATCCTTTAACTGGTTCGGTACGGAGTATGGATGCCCCCAGAACAACCAGCCTGGTCGGGATCCGTATGCTGGCCGCAGAACATCGGCGCGGACTGGCCTACCGTTCGATGGGAAACGATACTGTTTGTCGCTCCAAGATTTACCCAACGTTGCCAAAGCAGCAGTACAAATTGAATATGTTCTACCCTACCCCGGAGACAAAAAACAGTCATGAGGTCGGTGAGTCCCCATACCAATGGCAAGGTGGGCCTTTCCGCTATCCAACCGGTAAAGGCCAGGACAGTACCTACATGATTTTCCAGTGGGTAGATTGTTGCCGCACAATGTAATAAAAAAACCCTGCGATGCAGGGTTTTTAATTTTTGTTTTTCGTTGAATTAAGCCTGCCGTTTAATGGCCTCATTCTGATCATCATTCGCTTCATTACTGGCATCCTGCAACACCGGTGTATCCTGGTCTACCTGGGTAGGTTCTGTCTCAGTGCTTCCAGCCAATTCTTTTTCAGCGGCCCGGCCATTGGCCTGATTAAGCTCATCAGCAGATGCCTGCGCGTGACGTTTGAGTGATGCAGCCAGATCACGAATGAGATTATGAAGACGAGACTTAAACTCTTCGACCTCATCCTGATTAAAACAGTTATTTAACCAGAGGGTATCGATGATCTGGTGCAATTTATCAAAGTTCTGAATAATGCGGATAACCCGCATTGCTTGCGGCGTTCTGATGCGAACCTCATGTTCTTTTGGATGGGTGTACCCGACTTCATTGAGGCTGCTGCGTTCTTCTTCTTCTTTTACCGCACGGTTCAGAATAGCAATGTTATTTTCCAGTTCTTTCTCAGGCATGTCGATTACTTCGTTAACTGCCTTCAGTGTATTTAGCGCCAAGCCGTTCAAGGGCTCGGCTGTTATTGGTCAGATTGAAGAGCGCCTGGGAGATAATGTTAAAATTTCGGGACTGGACACGAATACCTTCCTGTGTGTGAAGAGTAAATTTCACGACAGCTTCAGGATTGGAATATTCGACACGGGTGTTAGGGGTTCGGTTATCCTGAGCCCCACTCTTTTTAGCTTGTTTTACGGTTTGTACCGGTGCTTTAGCCATAACAGAACCTCGGAGTTAATTTGTATGCCAATTGATTAGGCCAAAACTCAGGATAGTTGTCATTGAAAAATGGCTGCAATATGACCATGAAAAACTGACTTGAAAAAATAAACAATTATGCTTAAATGAATAAGAACCGAGCTGACGGACATCAGCACAACTTCCTAGTTAATTTCGCGCTCTACCAGCGCCCACCGGATGACCTCCTCCCGGGTTAACTACGCCTCCTACAGGCCCGAGCATCTCTGATGTGTTTAGGTTAAACCTGACATGTCTCTTTGCTTACCCAAACGGGTATTTTGGTTCTCAATCCCAAACAAAAAAAATTGTTAATCCTTTTAACTCCAGCGAAATCAACAGGTGTGCATTCTTGTGTACATCCGTTTAGTTTACCTTTTAGGTGGCTAAATTTTCGCATTCTAAATTTATAGGTGATCTATGTCTGACCCAATCTCATTAATGGCAGGTATCGTATTTTTTGGTGCTGTGTATTACCGTGCTGAATATATCAGATTCCTTGGCCCAATCTGGCTGGCAATTTTTATAACGGAACGCGGTTTACTATTCACTGGTCTCGGTTTTGTTACTGCGACTGTGTGTGTGGTGGTTGCTTTACTGGTTATTTATAATTCATTCTTTACCAAGTCTGGGAAAAAATCTAATGAATCAACTAATGGAAACATTGTTGAAGGTTCTTCTCAGGGTGGGGCAAATAATGACAAAGCCAAATATACGAACCATCGTTATGAAGGAAAACTTGTTTACCACGGTCTCGAAAACTGGAAACACGATCCTAATAACGATAAAACGTATTTAGTCACAATTCGTAGTGGTGGGAAAGACCATGAAATTTGGGCAATTGGGCTCAAAAGTGCTGTTGCGACTTGTGGGGCACAAGTTGGGGATATCGTTTCAGTCTGGAAAGAGTCTGAAGTGAGAACCGACAAAGCACAAGTTTTTGACGAAGGCGGTAAGGTTACAGGGTATCGTAATCTTTTGAGCGAAAAACGTCGCGGCATTTGGGTTATGCAAGTACTCGCCGAAAGCTAAAATATTCTTAACTCAGGCTATAAGCCTTAACTTTTTAATCTTTTAAATATATGAGGTATATTATGACAATTGTCTATGGTAGTAGCATTGAGCCGGGTGGTATGGAACTGGATGATTACACAATGATTGCAGAGTGCGAAAATTGTGGGAATGACTGCCGACATCGGATTTATGAAGACTGTGTTGCAGGAGCGATAAACCAGCGATTCTCTTATACGTGTAATCACTGCGGTTATCATTCCTGTAACGCTGAAGTATGTGACGTATGCGATAGCATCGAATGCGAAGAACATGCTGGTCGTTATCAGTCTAATATTTTCTTCGAAATGCATGAGCTCATTGAGCTCATGAAAATAGAGGGAGATATACTGGCAATCAGGGCAAAAATCAATGTAGGCGCTCAGGACTTTGGAGATCTTTCAAGGTTAGATGATTGCCTGCATAGGCTCATCTATCCAGGTTATTATGAACGGCGAAATACCAATCTCTATAAAGAGATATCAGATGCATCAACCGACATGGCAATCCAAACATGGAAGCGTCTGGAACGCTTGTTATGCTAATACCTCCCAACAAAAACCCAGCGAAAGCTGGGTTTTTTTCTTTTCTGGATTGACCAACCCAACGTCGTATCATAATCTTATATCGCGGACATACCGCTTAACTTCTTTTAACACTCTTTATTTCGGCAACGCGCCATCCCTGAATGAATATGTTCATTCGCACGGCTTCCCTACGCCCATAGAATTCGACACACGGTGCATCATGCATCGTGTTTTCTGCGCCGTCGAAAAAGGTGTTTTTCCTCTTGTTGAGGATACAGTGAGTCCAGCACTCTAACTGGATGCTTCATCAATCTTTCTAATTCTTGTGCCTATAGCACTAAATTATTCTAACTTTCTTAATTTAAAAATTTATGAGGTATAAACTATGCAATCCAGAGCAAAGGGTATTGTTGCGATAGAACCTAAGTATATGCCCGCATCTGATAATTCAGATTCGTATATTTATTTTCGTTTACGCTGTGACATGTCCATCAGCGGCAAGTCCCAGACCGAGTTCTATTCGATAAAAGCATTTGGTAAAGTCGCGGATTTTCTACGTGACAATATTCAAATGAATACCGAACTGTATATCGAGGCATTAGCTCGATCATTCCGTTATACAAAAAATGGTATTGACCAAATGAGGACTGAGTTTCATGTTTTCATGGCTCGAATCATTCAGACTGGCCAATCAATTGATACCCGTGCAAATGAAACTGTAAAGGCAACATCGACATCAACCGTCACTACGTTATCCCCTGAAGTAGCGCAAAAACTAAAGGACGATATGAAGTGGCAGAAAATGTCTGATGAAGAGGTAAGAACTGCTTCTGAAAAATGGAGAACAGTCTATGCCGAGCAAAAACAGCTTCACCCTGGAAATGAGTCTGTATTACCAGACAACAATAAACAGTCAGAAAAGAAGAAGCCAGACACTTCGCAGAAGTTGGACGCTAAGAATAGAGCCGTGCAGACATCACGTCCGCAAGTGGCTACCTCTAAGCGCCCAGTCAACATGCAAGCCTGGACAACTCTGCCAGCCGATAATTCGACAGCAGCCGTTATTGCAGCCCGTATGAAACTTAATGAACAATTAAGCTCTACCGGGCCGGAAACATTAACCAACGCATATTCATCAGTTCGCGGTTGATATGACTGGTTGCTGATTTATCAGCAACCTTCTTCTTTTTAATTTTTTAATATATTTAATTTAATGAGGTATATATGTACTCAAATAAATCACGTAGCTCAGGTTCCTCTTCTAACAACAATAAAGGCAACTCCGATATTGTCGTAAAGATGGACAGTATTGCACGACATATGTTGTCGCTGGATAAGATGTTCGCATCCGCAGGTTCCAGTGCTCCGCATATCTCATTCGAACGTGAATGCGTATTTGCAAAACATATTGTCAACAATAATAACTTCCTGGCTGACATAGCAGTTAATAATCCAAAGTCCTTCGAAACTGCATTCCTTCAGCTCGCAAGTAGCGGCCTCACTCTTGACCCGGCGCAGAAGCAGGCTTACCTGGTTCCACGCGATGGTCGTGTCATTCTCGACGTGTCCTATATTGGGCTCAGCAGGATGGCCACCGATGAAGGTTTATGCGAAGACATTGTGGCTGAATTAGTTTTTGATAAGGACTCATTTAAAACCAATGGTCGTCGCTCCAGCCCAGACCACGAATTTGACCCCTTTGCTTATAAAGGGGGACTCGTTCTCACAAACACCGATCAGGGTGATTTAGGAGATCGGGGCATGTTCAGGGGGGCTTATGTCGACTATTTAATGAAGGATGGACGTCATCTGGTATTTTTCATTGACCTTCAGGATTTAGCTCAATCTCGGGCGAAATCCGAATCTTGGGCAAAAGTGGAGAAACGGCAGTATTCTCCGTGGACTCAGTTCCCGTGGAAGATGGTGCTCAAGTCTGCTATTAAGCAGACCATACACTTAATTCCCGGTAACCGTACTCGCCTGAGTTCGATGATTGAATATCTGAACACTGCTGGTGGTGAAGGTTTCCGTACAGCAACAATACCCGTCGCAGCTGCTGAAGCTGAAATGGAGATTAGACAAGAAGCCAGGACGGCTGGTAATACGGATACCACTATCCAAACTGAAAAGGCTGATGGTAAAGTTATTGAAGGCGAGTTCAATAAGCTCGCTGAAGAACCTAATTCAGCCGAGCAGCAGGACATCAAGAGCAATACACCAACCGATGTTAACGATACGGCTGAGGGAAATACTCCTCCAGCCGAAGTAAACGGTGCGGCTGATGATATTCTCCCCCCACCCGCAGAAACCAATGGGCAGTCCAATGAAGAAATGTCTGAACATCCCGGGGTTAGAAAATGGGTTGAACGCAGAATTAAAAAGTTAGTAAGCCGGGCAGAAAAAACGCTTGGATACGAAACTATTTTAACCGATGCAAAAAGCAGTTTCGATCTGAATGAAAGTGAGCTGGCGTTCGCTCGCTTATCTTTAGAAAAATCCCGAAGGGCACTTCTCAAAAATCATTTAATTAACGCAGTAGGTAGCTTCGATTTTACTCAAGTCCTTAACTTCATCGAAAAAATGGGTAAGGGTGAGTTTAAAACCGACGCGGCCAAATGGGTTGGTGAAGTCCAGGCCGAATCAGTGGAAATACACCAGTTATATCTTGAGGCTGTTAATACCTCTGATTTTACCAGGCTTCATGCCGCTCTCAGCAATGTGACATTCCCCCCTCTAAAAGAAATGGTAGAAGGTCTTATTGAAGATCTTCAGGCCGCTTAACTTATCCGGCAGGAAACTGCCGGTCTAACTTTCTAAATTTATCTTAAGGTGATCATTATGTCTGACATTTATGAAGTCGTTGATGTTGTGCAGGGTTCAAAGGACTGGCTCGAATGGCGTAAAACCGGTGTGACTGCAACATGCTCCCCAATTCTGTTAGAGGAGCCAGGTGCAACTAAAACGCCCTACGAACTCTATTTGCAATACGCTGGCCTGATTCAGGCAGAAGACCTTTCTGTCATTAAACAGGTTGATGCTGGTAAAAAGCTTGAAGCACTTGCCAGAAGTTACTGCGAAAAAGAGATAGGACAAATCGCCCTGCCTTTCTGTGTAAGGAACAAAAAGTATCCTTACATGATTGCTTCACTGGATGGTCAATTTGACGATGGTTCAATCCTTGAGATAAAGAATCTTTGCGAGAGCAAACATCTTTCTATTCTTCAGCTTGAAACCAAATCGCCAGAATTTCGTTATTACTACTGGCAAGTTCAGCACCAGTTGCTGACAACAGGCGCACCCCAGGCATATCTTGTGTTCTGGTCAGCAACTGACCAGACCAAGGTCTTTAAAATTATGCCTTCGGAGAAAGCGTTTTATCGCGTCCAGGTTGCCTGCGAATATTTCTGGAATAGGGTACAGACAAAAACAGCTATGCCGTTTGATAAGGAAAAAGATATTTTACTTATCTCTGATCCTGTAATCATGTCTCATACACAAGGCTTTAAGCTTCCAGACGACCTGGAAGCTCGTGTGGTAGACATAGCCAGACAAGTTGGAACATTGCAGCAGATGGAGAAAGAGTTAGCTTTAAAGAAAAAGCAGTTCGAAGAATACCAGAACTCGGTCAATTTATTGATCCAGGGTCTTGGTGTTTCTGTTGGCTTTTCCTATAACGAGCTTGTTAGAATCGATGGCTTTGGCTTTCGTTTTCTTCAGTCTCGCGTACCGGAAAAACCGAGCTACAAACGAATCTGCGATAAATTATCTATTGACCCGAAACATCATCCAGAATGTTACGGTCAGTCATCGGTACGAAATTCACTAAGTACCTATGAATATAAGTCAACTCTGACTGATACTGTCTACATTCCTTTGGATGACAATTCCGTACTGGTATCACCTGGTGCAGAAGAGACAGACTCAGCCCAACAATTCGTTGTTTTTTAATTATTGAGCCCAGTTTAAAACTGGGCTTTTTTTTTGCTTGACCAATTACACATCCTTTATTATCTTTAAATAGCGGCTTAGTCCGCTTAACTTCAGGCAACTGCCTTTAAACACCTTCTAAATTCGGCGCTCAAGCCACTCCTGAATACCTCCTGGTATTCACAAGGATTTTTCTCGCCTAAACAAATTCGATAGCCTGCGGCTCACATAAGCGGCAGGCTTTTTTGTCCGTCGAAAAAGGTGTTTCGTTGTCACGTAGACAACAACAAGTGCCTCAGTCACTCCCAAACTGAAACTAGTACCTAACTTCAGCCTTCATGTAAGGCTTAATTCATCTAATTCACTAATCTTTTTAAATGAGGAGTCTGATCATGTTTCTTGTAAATATGACTGCATATCTTGCATCCCCGGAACAACGGGAAATGGGCGTTATTGATGTTGATCAGCAAGTATCACACGCATTACGTGAACTGTTGACCTTTAATACCTGTCCTTCAGAAGATGTTATGACCGATAAGGCTAAAGAATTCGCTGAAATCGCTACATCTCTCTGCAATAAATATAAGGCTGACGGCGTACTTGTTTATGCCAAAACCTTTTTTATGCCCGTTCTGGTCTCTGCATTGAGTGCCCGTGGCATCGTCTCTTATGTAACGTATGCCCCAAAGGTAACCAGTGTTGATAACAGTGGCAGTGTAAGCCGCAATTATAAGCATGTTGATTTAGTACGTGCTGATATTGCTGCATAGCATCATTCTTCTTAATTTTTTTAATTCTTAAATCTATCTAATTTAATGAGGTATATCATGACTACTAATTTCGCAAACCTGTCTGTTGAAATCATGGCGCGCTCTACACCTGTCCACCCTTCTGTATTTGGTATTGTTGTACCAGAACATCAGATGGATAAAGTGAAACCGTTCCAGGGATTTGACTCAGCCAATCCATTTAGTGCATTCGTGCCTAAACAGAATGACGACTATGTTTTTGAAGCGTATTTGCGTTCATCTGTACTGATGTGGATTAACTATCCACAAAATCAGTCTCTGTGGATCTCTGGCCCAACAGGTTGTGGCAAAACCAGTGTTGTCGAACAAGTAGCAGCAAGACTTAACTGGCCTGTCATGAAAACTACAGCTTCACAAGACCTGGATATTAACAATCTCATTGGCGGTCTCCGGCTTCAGTGTAATGAACTGACCGGTGATACCAAGACTGTTTTTGTTCATGGCCCACTGACGCTGGCGTACAAGTATGGACTGATTTTCCTACTCGATGAGTACGATCAATTAGACCCATCCTGTGCCAATGCCTTTAACGCCATCCTCGAAGGAGGGAATTTAGTTATTCCTGAAACCAACGAGGTAATTAAACAGCACCCGAACTTCAGATTTGTTGCAACGGCTAACTCGATTGGTCAGGGCGATTTTACTGGCGTTTATGGCGGTGTGAAAACATTAAATGTGGCCAACCTTGACCGCTATATGTTTATCACTGCTGACTATATGCCAAAAGAGACCGAGACTAAATTGATTACCAAATATATCCCCGACACCAAAGTCGCGGAGAAATTTGTTGACGTTGCGAATATGATTCGCGGTCTTTTTGTAGGCAAGAATATCACCGGTGAAATTGACACTAGTGTCAATACTAACAGTGCAAAACTCCCGGACGGTGTTCTTCCCGACACTCGTTTATCAGTAACGTGTTCAACTCGTTCGCTGGTGGCCTGGCTTGACCGCTACTCAATGATGAAAGCTGCAAAGATGCCACGTGCATTATTAACAGCTTTCGATTATCAGATTGGTAATCGTGCATCAGCAGATGATAAAAAATCTTTGCATCTCATCGTTGAAGCTGTATTCGGTTCTGAAGCACTTAAATAAAGCCCCGCTTGGGGTTTTTTAATTCTTTTTAAATCAATTTTAAATTAATGAGGTATGTCATGACTATCAAATCCAATGCCACTCAGGTTCTGGAACAACTTATTCTCGTTTCTCTTTCTGATATCACCAGTATTAGTGGTCGTCGTAAGCTGAAAAGAGAAGATCTTGGTAACAGTGCTGATTTGCCACCTGATGTGCTCGTTTCATTAGGCAGCAAGAAAATCATTGACCCACAACTCATCAATCCATTTACCCGCAAAAAGAATTCAGCTCACGCTTTTTGTCTCGAAGCGGGTATTAAATTTATGGGCGGCTATGCAATTCCAGCCGACAAGGTTAATGATTTAATTGGTAAACTGAATGTACTTAAGGGCGAGTTTTACGATTACAAAAAGGAATTTATGAAAGCTGATTTTAATAGCTGGATTAACTCTTTTGAAGAAAAGTATCGCTCTATACTTTTGCGTGATGCTGCTATCGATTTGTCTTATATGGATAGCCAGATACAATTTGGCTTTACTGCGATTCACATCACTCCTTATGGCAACAGTGTCATTCAGGATGGTTTAACTGGGCAAGTTAAAAGTTTAGCGGATGAAGTTTATGAGGATGTGGCTGATGTTGTGGAAGGATTCCTTAAAAACAGGAACCCTGATGCGTTTTCTCAGCACACACTAAATCCTTTACGCCGCTGCGGCGATAAACTCGCGTCCCTGGCTTTCATCGCACCCAGCGTCCAGTCTCTTAGCGACTATGTTAATCAGGTAATGAAAGACATTCCGCTAACCGGTAAAGTGACGGGCAAACCTTATAACGACATTCTCTCTCTCCTCAATAACTTACGCGACCCAATTCATGCAAAACAGTTTGTGGAACTGCTGTCATCCGCCAGTACTACAGATGGTAACGATGCAATTGACCCATCACTTTCAATGAACCTTATTGAAGATGATGATGCCATTACTTTAGCGGCCATGTCGGCAACTCAGGTTCAGGCGGAAACGATACCTCCTCTGCATACAGATGCATTTGCATCTGCTGTGGTAGTGGAAGATCCGGTCGGATTGCAAAACGTTGATTCACTCGCTGAAGCCCCATCTGTACTGGTAGAGGTCAATGGTTCTGCTGATACGCCTTTGGCAATCGAACTGGTTAATACGTCGGCTGATACTGACGTTAACGACTTGTCCGATACCCAGGAGCATGTAATTGTTAATGATGCTGTAATTCCTGCGTTTGATGCGGTTATGGTCGATGATGATTCATTTTTGGACGGTGATTCTGTTGCACCCCGTTCTCTGCCAGACCCTGCTCTTATTTCGGGTTTGGATTCTGAAAAAGTCATTGATGGAAAAGAGCCGGAAATTGAAACTTCGTCTTCACACGATGATGACGGAACAATAATGGTGTTTTAAAAATAAAAGGCCCACTCTGGGCCTTTTTTCTAATTAATCTATTTAAATTTATTGTGAGGTATATATGGGTATTTATAATTCCCTTCCTATTGTCGCACGTGCATTAAGCTCTCAGATTGGCCTTAATGTTTCTGTCGGCGGCAATGAAGCATATGCTACGGAGACTGGAGCTGGTTTTCTTATTAACATTCCATTCTTCAAAGACGCTGAAATGTTGGCAAATCCTTTGTTAGGGTATGCCGTACATGAAGCAGCACATATCCGTTTCACTGATTTTGGTGATCTCAAGATATTCATGCAAGAGCATATGAAGTCGGATAAATACAACGTTGAGGTACTTAAACATCTGGTCAACCTTTGCGAAGATTTGCGCATTGAACGTGCGATGAGTTGTCGCTATCCAGGTACATTAAAGTATCTCAATTCACTGAATCATTTTTTGTTCAGTGAGGAAGCGGAATCCTGTGATAAAGCTTCTTCGGTGTTTTTGGATACCCTGCTTACTTGTGGTTTGAACCGCTTCAACGGTTTAACTATTCCAACAAAGCAAGCGCGTGAGGACTTTGAACGTATCTTCGGGCTGGAGCTGTATGACAAAGCTATGATGGTTATGGCTGAAGCAGTACAAGCAACCTCGATTAAAAAGGTGTTTGAAGTTGCATGTCGGTTATATGACCTCGCAGTAGATGCATTTAACGAAACTAATGAGCAGGAAGAACCTCCGCAGGATGATAATCAGGGTGCTGATTCTGATGACAGCAAAGGTGATGACAGTTCGTCAGACCCGGCCCAGTCATCCGACAGTTCTGACAAAAATGGGGATGGCCAGAATGATAGTGCAGGCGGTAATGACGGTTCATCGTCATCGCCAGCCGGTCAGAATGAGCCTTCTTCAGAACCTGATGGTAATGCCGGTGGCGCACCAGATAAAGAACATGGGCAAAACGATACCGATGATGAAAACGAAAATTCTTCGTCAACATCAGCTAATCGTAATGCTCCTGCTTCCAACTCGAGTGACAGCAACGCCGCTGCTTCCCATCCGGGCGTAAATGCTCAGGGTGAATCTTCTGTCGGTAACCTGTCCCAGAACGGAAAAGACCCTTTCGAGGGAACCACATCGAATGATCTTGGCCGTACAGGACAGAACACTTCAGATAAGCTCAATCAGCTAATCAAAGACAAAGTACCCCCGCATCAACGTATCGTTTCACCTACTCCATATTCAGTAGCACCTGCGAAGCGGCACGATACCGGTAATGCATCCGTAAGTTTAGGGGTGCAGATGGCTACCGGGTTACGTCAATCACTTCATGGGTTGTTGCAGGGTGTAAGAGCGGTGAGAAGAACACATCGTGAAACTGGTCGTAAGCTTGATTCTCGACTGGTTACCAGTGCCATGCTGGGAAATACGCGTCTTTTTAAACATAAGTCCAAGGCAGTAGATGTCAGTTCTGCTTTTACTATCCTGCTGGACTCTAGCGGGTCAATGAGCCGGTCGGTTAAAGAGGCTGAAGCCGCTGTTGTATCAATGTTGTATGCGCTCGATGGTATTCAGGGGGTAACTACCTCGGCATATCATTTCCCACACGCCGCGCATAATAGCGTAGGTCTGTTAAAAGGACGGGAGCAAACTCTACGGACAGCTATTGGAACTCATCAGTTTGGAATTGGTACGCAAGGTTGTACTCCTCTTTGCGAATCGTTATGGCCTGCACTTGCAGACCTGACGTCAGCTAAAGCGGATCGCCATGTATTGGTTATTGCAACTGATGGCCAGCCTGATGATATGGCTTCTGCGCGAGCGATGATACAAAGCGCTAAAGATGATGACATCATCGTTATTGGTATCGGTTTCGGTGATGCCAATGACAGCATGATGAAAAGTCTTTTTGGTGATACCGGTATTTCTGTCGGTTCTGTTTCTGCCTTACGTAACAAACTCTTTGAAGTAACCCGTAAAGCTCTCCTGTCTTAATCTGTATTTTAATCTCTGTTTTAACTTTCTAAATTAATTTAATTTATTTTAAAGGTGATCATTATGTCTGCAACCGCAAAATTTAAAGTGGTTCACGAAAATCAACTCTCATTCATGAGTATTTTCGATGCCACTGAAAGTGAATATGATCTGATATCAGCCGATTCAGAACATAATTATGAACTTCGTTTTTCATCAAAGATGGCTTACGAGATAATTCGGGATAGCATATATATCATGACTGCATACCGTAGTACTGGCGAGCAGCGTGTGGATGAAATCCTCTGGATTTGTTCGGAAGAAAATCAGGAAGACCTTTGTTAATTTACGAGTTGCTGCAAAATAGCAGGTCTTGACCCATTCGAAACCCGAATGGAAATCCTGCACGAGTGGTCTGGTGAATTGGCTAAGCAAGCAAGTCTGATTGCGCGTCATCACTTTACTGCTCCCACTAATATGGAACATGTTGCATCCCAACGTATTGGATACGAAAAGTACAGAAAAGCGTTTTATCACACTTATCCTAAAGAGGCTGCAAAGCCGATTAGGGATAAGCCTCTGTAAAAATATAAACGCTGACTTCGGTCAGCGTTTTTTTCGTTCCGCGCTGGAGACTAACATGAATATTTTAAAGCATGATTTCGACAGTTCCTCTGAACAGCGACAAGCGGGTTTTTTGCTTAATCAGTTGGAGGATCTAATAGGGTTTATTGCCACGAATGAGTTCAGGGTTACTTCAATCAATCAGTTCATTGAGGTTGAGGCATCTGAGCTCATGGTTATTAGCCTGTGGCATCCAATGTGTCCCGATATCACTGAGGTTCATTTCTTACGTGATATGGATAAAAAGTGGTGGCCCTACAAGATATATGAACTCATGTCTGATATAACGACCCAAACTCAATTTATTCCTCTTGTAAATCAATAAAGGTGACATCGTGATTCATTATTGGGTTAAAGCAATACCCGGTGAGACTAGCATCCTCGATCCTCTTCGTCATAGCGTCCTTGCCATAAAATATTTGGATGGAGCACCATTGCTTTTTCAATGGCCTCCTGAAGAAGGATGGACGTTCGAGATTCTGGATAAAATACAGCCACGCGGGGTTGAGTTTGGGGCCAATGCATATATTAATGATGTATGGATTGGCACTACAGAATGGTAATATTTTAAAGACTGAATGTCTGGAGTCTCATTTCATGGATATCCCATGCATTTTGTTTACATCAAATAGTCGGCATTATGTAATCACTGAAGACTCAGTTATCGCTGCCTGGCCATCACGTTCTGATAAAGAAAGTGAGACCCTTCAGCTTAATGACGGTCGGATTATTACGGCGAAAAATGTTCGGCGATTTAATTTCATCGATATTCCAAAAATTGAAAGCCTGACGGCGATTGATGATGGAATTGTCTTTTAACTATATTAATTAATAACTGGAGTCTGTATGAGTGGCTGCGCGTTGATAGAGTATAACAACCGCACCGCCAGAATACGCGGTGAGGTTGCACCAGGCGATAAGCATTATGTTCAGTATGCTCTCGCTCACTGGGCTGTCATTGCAATCAGGATTCGCAATACAGACCATCAATTTACCCGAATACCGGTTGATGAGTGGATTGAAGGGATTGCAAAACAAGTAAATCCTTCTGAGGCTCGCGAGCAGATTTTTAATGCTCTATTACGGTGTAAGCCGGGTATCTTCTAATTAATTTAATTTATCGAGGTATATATGTTTTATTCTGAAACCGGGGATGTCTATGGTTTTGTCTCAGGCGGTATGTCATTGCAAACTCATTCGATTGAAAGAGATTTGCAGGACTTAAGATTACTACTCGCCGATATGGAAACCATTAATATTCTGAACGAACGAGGGATAGGAACTCACAAAACCATCTTTCATGTAACACAAAATGAGTCGAAGGCATCAATGCTGGTTACTCGTTTAACTTACTGCCAAGGTGGTGGACGATTTACTCACCCTGAATGTGCTCTTCTTGTTGAACAGATAACTGATCTCGGACGCAAGTTGGGTAATAAACATTTCGATACGGCGATGAATGAAGCAAAACGCTTTATAGCGAATGAGGCTGACTTCATGAAAGAACAAACTGTCTGGTAGAAAATTTCTAAGGAGTCACTCATGTATACTTCAACTACTGCTAAATCAGATCATATTGATAGCTTTAATAACGCACAAAACCGTATGTTGATGAATTACGAACGTGATGAGTTTGAACAAGCTCCCGCTGCCGTACTTTATGATGCTGTCGGTGCTGTCGTAAACGATGAATCTGATATTGATATAATTCTACGCCTTATGGATATGGAAGGAGAAATGTTGTTTCTCCGCGCAATGAAAAACCTCGGCTGCCAAGAGAATGTTTTTTATTTCGCATCTGAATCTGGTGCGGTGCTGACTGCTAACGATGCAACGTTGCTTGAATTTGCTTATAACTTGGGCAAACATATCAGCAATGAGTTCTTTACTCGTTTCTTGCGTAATTCTCAGCTAGCCCGTGAACTTATCGGTAACATCATTCGTATAGGCAACGATGCCCTTAAATTTCCAGATGACGACCTGAATACAGTATTTGAATGCTGTGTGATTGAAAATTCATCCTGGAAAAACCAACGTCATTTCAAAGATAACTTTGGTCTTTAAAGCATCTAATTCTTTTAATTAGCTAACACTGAAAAACCCAGTCTTCGGACTGGGTTTTTTTGTATTTGCTGATTTCAAACATGTAAACAAAACGGATGCACACGAAAATTACTTTTGATTTTTACAGTCAAAACGCTGCCATTTTTGAACTTCTTATTTTTACCCATATGGCAAACTAATCGTAATGCCGTCCGTATTTATGATAAGGGAGTTTTATGAAGACACTTAAATGTTCTCATAACAGGGCAATGCTTATGCCAGCACACAAAATCCCTGCGGTATTAGTTAACGACGACCCTAAGAACATAGTTACTGATGAGCTGTTGCGTAAATATGGAACACGCATGACTCTCGATGAGGCTTGCTCCGAAATTGGCGTTAAGTCGGATAGTGTAGCCAAACGTATAGGGCAGGTCAGATATCGGCATTATGCATTAACTCGCCAGCTTGAAAGTGCAAGGGTCTTTAGTGGAAAAAATACCTTTTTCTGGACGGAGTCCATCGCAAGAATAATTTCCGAGGGTAATTCCGATGAAATATCAATTTTTAACTAAGAGCATTATTCCCCTGCTAGTGGGTTTTGCTTTTACTACCTCTGTTCTTGCGGATGAGGGTAATACCATAACGCCTCAATCCCCTCAGACCACCAGTGACGACCTCGCTGGTGGTCAGGCATTTCTGAATGGTAAAGAGGAAGGTTGGTTCTGGCGTAAATCGCCACCTGAGCCAGTGAAGAAAAAACCAGTGAAGCTACCTCCTCCGCCGACTTTACCGCCACAAGATACACCCAAACAGGTTGCTCAAACACCTGTGGAATCGACTCCAGAACCTGTCGCAACGGAAAAGCCCGGCCCCGCTCCGTTCACCGTCGCTTGGTTCAATGAAAACATTCAGAAACTGCGCAACCAGGCCATTGACAATCCTACTCAAGAAAACGTTAGAGCGTATTTTCTGGCCCAACGCATTATGCTGGATAAAGCCAGCCGCTTTACTGATATGGCTAGGTTGGTTACTTCTACCGACCCGCTTATAGATGAAAGCAGCCGGAGATCTACGTCTACATTCGGTGCTATGGATCAATCTAATGCTGCCGCAGATAAGTCTTCATTAGTGGTAAAAGATATAGCCACAAAGGCTGGGATCTTCTTCTTTTTCCGAGGTGAAGATTGTTCTAGTTGCTCAAAACAAGCATCTGTAATGACCGCTTTTAATTACATGACAGGTATTAAAATTATCCCTATCTCTATTGATGGGAAACCATTACCTGGGAACATGATGCCTGACTGGAAACGTGATACCGGGCAAGCAGC
>OGZJ01000240.1_pt1 | contig 20778 bp, 21 predicted proteins | sample 1576831 | NCBI WGS metagenome assembly OGZJ01 (sample SAMEA3541518, study PRJEB24748) | human gut metagenome | biome: human gut; feature: human-associated habitat; material: faeces | place: China | collected 2012
TGGTCTGTTTGGCGCGCCGGGCATTGAAGGCCACCGCCAGGGGCTGGACGCCTCACCGATGTTTACCACGACCGAGGTGGTGCAGGATGGGCAGAATTTAACCCTTCTCAGCGAAGACGCGCAGGCGGGCCTGCGGCTGTGCAGTGAAATTCAGCTTGATAGCAGCGGCGTGCTCAGCGTTCGTCATGGTTTAACCAACCTGCGCCCGCAGCCGTGGCAGGTGGACCGCCTGGCGGTCACGCTGCCAGTCGCCGAGCGCGCCCGCGAAGTCATGGCCTTTCATGGCCGCTGGATCCGCGAATTCCAGCCCCATCGTCTGACCCTTGAACACGACAGCTTTGTGCTGGAAAACCGTCGTGGACGCACTTCTCACGAACATTTTCCAGCGCTGATTACCGGCAGTCGCGCTTTTAGCGAGATGCAGGGCGAAGTGTGGGGCGTGCATTTGGGCTGGAGCGGTAACCACCGCCTGCGGGCGGAAGTGAAAACCGACGGTCGCCGCTACCTGCAGGCGGAAGCGCTCTATCTGGCGGGCGAAATGGCGCTGGCGGAAGGGGAAACGCTGTGGACGCCGAACCTCTACGCCAGCTATTCGGCGCAGGGGCTGAACGGCATGAGCCAGCAGTTCCACCGCTATCTGCGCGAACAGATTATTCGCTTCCCGGACAACAAGCCGCGCCCGGTGCATCTCAATACCTGGGAAGGGATCTATTTCGACCACGACCCGCAGTACATCATGCGCATGGCGGATGAGGCGGCGGAGCTGGGCGTGGAGCGCTTTATCATTGATGACGGCTGGTTTAAAGGGCGCAACGACGATTGGGCGGCGCTCGGCGACTGGTATCTTGATGAGGAAAAATACCCTGACGGTCTGACCCCGGTTATCGACCATGTGAAGTCGCTGGGGATGGAGTTCGGCATCTGGGTTGAGCCAGAGATGATTAACCCGAACTCCGATTTATACCGCGCCCATCCCGACTGGCTGCTGGCGCTGCCGGGCTATACGCCGATCCCCGGGCGTCATCAGTTTGTCCTGAACCTGAATATCCCTGAAGCCTTTGATTATCTGCTGGAAAGGATGAGCTGGCTGCTGGGCGAGCACGCGGTGGACTATGTGAAGTGGGATATGAATCGCGAGCTGGTGCAGCCTGCCCATAACGGCAAAGCCGCCGCCGATGCGCAAACTCGTCAGTTCTATCGCCTGCTGGATACGCTGGTGGCCCGTTTCCCGCACATTGAATTTGAATCCTGCTCCTCCGGCGGCGGGCGTATCGATTATGAAGTGCTGAAGCGCAGCCATCGTTTCTGGGCTTCCGACAATAACGATGCCCTTGAGCGCAGCACCATCCAGCGCGGCATGAGCTACTTCTTCCCGCCGGAAGTGATGGGCGCGCACATCGGTAACCGCCGCTGCCACGCCACCTTCCGCCAGCACAGCATTGCATTTCGCGGCCTGACGGCGCTGTTCGGTCATATGGGGCTTGAGCTGGACCCGGTGACCGCCGATGAGCAGGAGCGCGCGGGCTATCGCAAATACGCGGCGCTGCATAAGCAGTGGCGCGATGTCATTCATCACGGCGTGCAGTGGCGTATCGATATGCCGGACGCCACAACCCTCGCGCACGGCGTGGTGAGCGAGGATCGGCATCGGGCGATTTTCCTCGTCAGCCAGCTGGCGATGCCGGACTACACCCTGATGGCGCCGCTGCGCGTGCCGGGGCTGGACGCGGGCGCCCGTTACGAGGTGACGCTGCTCGACCATCCCGATATTCAGATTACGGGAGAGGGCGGCCATACCATGCGTAAGCTGCCGGAATGGATGACGACGCCGCAGACCGTCAGCGGTGAGTGGTTGCAACAGGCGGGGCTGGCGCTGCCAGTCCTCGATCCGGAAAGCGCCATTTTGATTGGCCTGCAACGCGTGTGATGACGACGGGCCGCGCGTCGGCCCTTTTTGAGGAATACACCATGAACCCGACCGTCTGTACCCATAAAAACAACCCCAATTTCTGGATTTTCGGGCTGTTCTTCTTTCTCTACTTTTTCATCATGGCCACCTGTTTTCCGTTTTTGCCGATCTGGCTATCGGACGTCATCGGCCTGAATAAAACCGAGACCGGCATTGTTTTCTCCAGCCTGTCGCTGTTTGCCATCTGTTTTCAGCCGATACTGGGCGTGATCTCCGATAAGCTGGGGCTGAAAAAGCATCTGATGTGGATCGTGACGGTGCTGCTGGTGCTGATCGCGCCCTTTTTCCTTTACGTTTTTGCGCCGCTGCTGAAAACCAATATCTGGCTCGGGGCGCTGAGCGGCGGGGCCTACATCGGCTTTGTGTTCTCCGCCGGCGCCGGGGCGATGGAAGCCTATATCGAACGCGTGAGCCGCAATAGCGGGTTTGAGTACGGCAAAGCGCGGACTTTTGGCTGCCTCGGCTGGGCGCTGTGCGCCACCACGGCGGGGATGCTGTTCAGCGTTAACCCCGAGTGGGTGTTCTGGATGGGGTCGGCCGCCGCGCTGGTACTGGTCGTGCTGGTGGCCATCGCGAAACCGCAGGCCAGCCAGACCGCACAGGTGATGGACTCGCTGGGCGCTAACCGCTCATCGGTGGATTTAAAAACCGCCGTACGCATGTTCCGTCAGCGCAAAATGTGGATGTTTATTCTCTACGTCATCGGCGTCGCCTGCGTCTATGACGTTTTCGATCAGCAGTTCGCCACCTTCTTTAAATCCTTCTTTGCCACCCCGGAATCGGGCACCCGCGCCTTTGGTTTTGCGACCACCGCCGGGGAAATATGCAACGCGATTATTATGTTCAGCTCGCCGTGGATTATTAACCGCATTGGCGCGAAGAATACCCTGCTGATTGCCGGCATGGTGATGGCGGCAAGGATGATCGGATCATCGTTCGCCACGACGGCCGCTGAAGTGGTGGCGCTGAAAATGCTTCATGCGCTGGAAGTCCCGTTCCTGCTGGTAGGCGCGTTTAAATATATTACCGGCGTGTTTGACGTCCGCCTGTCGGCGACGATTTACCTGGTTGGTTTCCAGTTTTCCAAACAGGTGGCGGCGATCTTTCTCTCCGCTTTTGCCGGGAATATGTATGACCGTATCGGTTTCCAGGATACCTATATGATCCTTGGCGGCATCGCCCTGAGCGTCACGTTAATCTCCGCCTTTACCTTATCGGGTAAGGCCACGTCGGAAAAGATGAGCGATAGCGCGATGACGGTGTAGAAAACAGTCCGATAATTCACAAGGATGTGATTGATAAATGAGGAAATATTGACCATGGATATGAAGGAAAGAATGAACAGCGGCGAGCTTTATCTTGATTCAGGATATGGGTTACCGCAGCAGCGGCTGATGGGCAAGGCGCGAGCTTACGAATACAACCACTCGCACCCCTTTAATCAGGAATTAAGAAACGACATTATTCAGCGGATGTTCGCCGCCGTGGGCGAGCAGTGCTGGATAGAGCCTCCGATTCATGTGGCCTACGGCACCCACACCACCATTGGCGATAATTTTTACGCGAACTTCAACCTGACGCTGGTCGATGATGCCGACATTATCATCGGCAATAACGTGATGTTTGCGCCCAACGTGACCATTTCCACCGCCGGCCATCCGATTCATCCGGATCTGCGGCACACCCAGCAGCAGTTCTCTCAGCCGGTGGTGATTGAAGACGGCGTCTGGCTGGGCACCGGGGTGATTATCAACCCAGGCGTCACCATCGGAAAAAACTCGGTCATTGGCGCCGGCAGCGTGGTGAACCGTTCCATACCGGCGAACGTGGTCGCCGCTGGGGTCCCCTGCCGGGTATTAAGAGCGATCGCCGATAGCGATAAAGAGAAATTTCAGCTGTTTACAGCGTAAATTATCGCGGCGCCGGGCGGGCGCTTCATGCCCCCTCCCGGGTAGACGTCGCGCAATCTGCCTGCGGGGACGCATTTCCGCCGGGACATCATGATGCTTTTGCCTGACTATTCATTGCCCGGGTACTGCGCGCGTTACGCAGAATGCTTATTTCCCGTGAAAGTTAGCCCCTTCCACTATAATCAGACAAACGTTTGCCATCGTTATTTTTCGATTTTTTATTCATTTTCTGCGTCTTTTTCGGCGGAGGAGAGCACGCGTTAATATGGTTATTTACTGGCTTATTAATTATCATTTTAGCCATTATTTTTTATGATAATGTGATTTTTTATAGCATTTTTATGTGGTTTTTATGTGAATGAATTTATAGCTTATGGATGGCGAAAGTAATGGATTTCTCCCCGGTGAGCGTATTTTTTGCATGCAAAAAAAGAGAAAAGCTTTTGTTGATATATCACCAGTGTGAGCGGCAACTTAAAAATAGAATGATGAGTTTAACCTATTGAACTTAAAGGGTGTTTTAATTTTTTTTATTTCCTTTAAATTTGGTGCTAGTATTTTAATTGAGTAATGTCGCAGGCCAAAAATGAGAAAAAAATGTTTATTATCGACGAAGATTTTGACCGTGGTGCCTTACGCTCCTTTGCGTTTGGCCGTAATACCCGGCCTTTGTTGGCGATCCAGCGTATTATGCAGGCGCTGCTGCCGGTTAGCACGCCGTTTGAGCTGCAGCCGGACGAGCGATTTGAATTTTGCGATACTGAAGATAACGCGAATATATTCCTCCTGCTCGAGGGAACCGGCGTGGTTTGCCATAGTGAAAATAATATGGCGATAACCACGCTATTTTCCCCCTCGGTACTGGGGCTGATTGATGGATATAGTACCTTTTACGACGTAGAGGCCAGGCCGAAGCACTTTTTCTCTGCGGAAACATCTTGCTCTGGTCAATTGGTTCCGCTTGCTAAGTTTGTGGAGATTATGGATGAGCAAAATCTCTGGCATGATATCGCCCGGATTCTGGCCCATCGGTTATTGGTAATGGCCATCCGCGAAAAGGAGTTTATTGGCGTGGAATCATTCATCATGATCCGAACGTTGATCCTGGAACTCGGCTCCTATCCTGAGGAATATCGCGAGCAGATTAACGTGCTCAATTTTATCCAGCGGCGCACCAATCTTTCCCGCAGCGGAATACTGTACGTCCTGTCTGAACTGCGCAAGGGGGAGTACATCAGCGTCCATCGAGGCGTACTGAAGGGAATTAATAAACGAATTCCTATCGATTTTTAAATGGATTTATAACAATACGCCAACAACAGCGCCTGTTTTTTAGACGCCCCTGCTCTTTACATCATTAATTCTATGATTTTTATACGTAATTAGCATTATTGACTTGCATCATTTTCGAATGTCCAGTTTTGGACGAAAAAATTGATTTAGATTCATAAAACTTTCTGTAAGAATTATTCCCAGGACAACACGGAGTGTCTTCTTATATTTAAACCGTCTTTTTTATCGCCGCGGGGGAACGTTCCCTGGTAATGACTTCGGCCATAAAAAAAGTAAGCGGTAATTAATGAGGGAATACAAAATCAATTTAATGTGTATGGATTAAAAATGAAAAAAGCATTTATGGTAAAAAGCGTCGTTCTGGCAATGGTTATGGCTGGCGGTATTTCTTCTGCGATGGCAGCGACCAGCGGGTCTTCTTCCACCGTTCAGGGCGGCACCGTTGAGTTTAAAGGCTCTGTTGTCGATGCAGCCTGTGCGGTAACCGCAGATACCACCAACCAGGTGGTGAACATGGGCCAGGTTAAACTGTCTGCCTTCACCGGTAAAGACTCCGTTGCTAACCAGAAAACCCCGTTCACCATTAAGCTGGCTGACTGCGATACCACCATCGCTTCTCAGGCATCTGTGACCTTCGACGGTAACGCGGCGGCGGGCGAAGCTGGCGTACTGGACAACACCTCTGGCGCGGGCAACGCGGCAGGCGTCGGCATCCAGATTTATGACAAAGACGGCTCTGCGCTGGATCTGGGTACCGCGTCTCAGGCAGTTACGCTGATCGACGGCGACAACACCCTGAACTTCTCCGCTGACTACTACCAGACTGCGGATACCGCGACTGCCGGTAGCGTGGACACCACTGCCACGTTCAACGTGACTTACCAGTAAGGTCGCGTCAGTCATTTTCATTTAGGGATCCTGTGCCAGGGACGGCGGCTGTGTCATTGAAAGGAGTAGATATGAATTTCACTACACAACGGCTGAAGGCGTTTTCCCTCGCGGGGGCGTTTTTGTTTCCCGCTCTGGCACAGGCGGGCAACCACCACGTGGTAACGGTAAAGGGCGGCGACGTTGAGTTTCAGGGCGCCGTGGTCAATGCCGCCTGCGCGGTGGATGCCGGTAGCGAGGATTTAACCGTTGAGATGGGGCAGGTGCGCTCCAATGAATTTCATGGGCTGGGAAGCTGGACAGATCCGCAGGCGTTTACCATTACGCTGAAGGATTGCGATACCACGGTGAGCCAGCAAGTTAGCGTGGCCTTTCGCGGCCTGACGGATGGCAAAGATCCGGGGGTACTGGCGGTGACCGACGGTGCGCAGAGCGCGCAGGGCGTCGGGTTAGGCATTTTTGATAATCAGGGAAATCAAATTATCCCGAACACGCAGCCGATGAATTTTACCGCTATTCAGGACAATACGACCGTACTCAATTTTGTCGCCAAATATCGCGCGACCTCGAGAACCGTCGTGGCAGGGGATGCAAACGCACAAACCTGGTTCACGTTAACCTATTTGTAATTTCCTGATGCCGTCCGCGGCAAATCTTTATTGTGAAAGGCACTTTATGTCCGTTATTTCTTTTTCCCGCCTGTCTCTGGTTGCGCTGGCGTTAGCCGGTGCCGGTCTGGCCGCGCCCGCGGCGCAGGCGCAAACCGAAACCCAGGCGCACGCCGCGGCGAACGGCGGGGTATCATTAGGTTCCACCCGCGTCATCTATCCGCAGGGCAATAATCAGGTCTCACTGGCGGTGAATAATACCGACCCGAAGGCCACCTTTTTAATTCAGTCATGGGTGGAAAACGCCAGCGAAAGCAAAAGCAGCGATTTTGTCATCACCCCGCCGCTGTTTGTGATGAAGCCGCAGAAAGAAAATACGCTGCGCATTATGTACGTCGGGCCGAATAATCTGCCGGCGGATCGCGAAAGCCTCTATTGGGTGAACGTCAAAGCGATTCCCTCGGCGGCAAAAGACACCAAAGGGAAAAATACCCTGCAGATCGCGGTGCTGAGCCGGATTAAACTTTTTGTCCGCCCGAAAAATCTGCCGATGGCCTCGATCGATGCGCCGGCGAAGCTGCGCTTCCACGAAAGCGGTAATACCCTGACGGTGAAAAATCCCACGCCCTATTATATGACGCTGGTACAGATTCACGCCGGTACCGCAACGTTACCGACGACAATGGTGGCGCCGATGTCGCAGGCGGATTTAAAACTGCCGGCGAACGCGCAGGGAAATATCACCTTCCAGACCATTAATGATTACGGGGCAAACTCGCCCGAACAGAAAGCCATAATAGAATAATAAACAGGTCGGCAAAATAATGACGTTAAAAATAAAATATATCACCCTCGCGGTGATGCAGGTTCTATTTGCCCGCCGTCGGGTATACCGTATTATTTTGCCGGCAACCTTATCGGCATTACCGTTATCCGCGCTGGCGGATAACTATTTTAACCCCGCATTCTTATCGGACGACCCTAACGCGGTGGCCGATCTTTCGCATTTTGAAAAGGGCGATAGCCAGGCTCCAGGTAAATATCACGTTGATATTTATCTGAATAAGCAGCTGGTCTCCACCGAAGACGTGAACTTTAAAGCGGCAAAAGGCGGCCAGGATGATACCGGGCTGGCGCCGTGCTTTACCACCGCGCGCCTGGAACAGATGGGGGTCAATACCAAAGCCTTCCCGGACCTGGCAAAGCTGGCGCCGGAGCAGTGCGTGCCCTTTGCCGCCATACCGGAATCCTCCACCGAGTTCGACTTTGAGCATCAGCAGCTGAACATCAGCGTGCCGCAGGCGGCGCTAAAGCAGAGCGCGCGCGGGTATATCCCCCCGGAAGAGTGGGACCAGGGGATCAACGCGCTGCTGCTGAACTATGACTTCACCGGCGGCAACAGCGGCGGTGATACCAAAGAAGACAGCTACTATCTCAACCTGCAAAGCGGCCTGAACCTCGGCGCCTGGCGCCTGCGCGACTACTCCACCTGGAACTACACCAGCGGCGAGGGTGAAACGGAGAACAAGTGGGAGCATATCAGCACCTACGTCGAGCGTACGATTGCGCCGCTGAAGGCGGAGCTTACGCTCGGGGAAAGCTACACCCCGTCGGACGTTTTCGACAGCCTCGGCTTTCGCGGCGTCCAGATTGCCTCCGACGACAACATGCTGCCGGACAGCCTGAAGGGCTTTGCGCCGACGGTCCGCGGTATCGCGAAGAGCAACGCCAGGGTCACCATTAAGCAGAACGGCTACGTTATCTACCAGACCTACGTCTCGCCGGGCGCCTTCGCCATCAACGATCTCTACCCGACCTCGTCGAGCGGCGACCTGCAGGTGACGGTAAAAGAGAGCGACGGCAGCGAAAATACCTTTACCGTGCCGTACTCCGCGGTGCCGCTGCTGCAGCGCGAAGGACGACTGAAATACGCCCTGACCGCCGGTAAATACCGCAGCACCAACGATGATCAGGATGAGGTCAATTTTGCCCAGGGAACGGCAATCTACGGCTTGCCGCATGGCTTCACGCTGTACGGCGGTTCGCAGGTCAGCAACGACTACCACGCCTTCGCGCTGGGCGCCGGGCTGAATATGGGGGATTTCGGCGCGGTCTCCGCCGATATCACCCAGGCAAACAGCACCCTCGCCGACGGTAGCCAGCACGACGGCCAGTCGGTGCGCTTCCTGTACGCCAAGGCGCTGAACGATCTCGGCACCAACTTCCAGCTGCTGGGCTACCGCTACTCGACGGAGGGGTTCTACACCCTCGACGAGACGACATATAAAAGCATGAGCGGCTATACCGGCGACAATGAGTGGAAAGATGAGGATCACGACGGTAAGCAGGATAAGCCGGTGTGGACCGATTACTACGATCTCTACTACACCAAAAAAGGCAAAGCGCAGCTTAATATTTCGCAGCAGGTCGGCAAAATCGGCTCGATTTTTGTCACCGGCTCCGAACAGACCTACTGGCACACCGATGAGAAAGATCGCATGTTGCAGGTGGGCTATAACGGCAGCTGGAACGGCATCTCCTATAGCCTGACGTGGAACTATGACAAGTCGCCGGGGGAAGAGGAGGCGGACCAGATCTACGCCTTTAATATTTCGCTGCCGATTGGCCAGTGGCTCTCCAGCAACCATAGCGCGGATATCTACCGTTCGGCCAACACCACCAATATGAGCTTTGGCACCACCACCGATCAGCACGGTAAGACCACGGGTACTACCGGCATCAACGGGACGCTGCTGGCGGATAACAACCTGAGCTATAACGTGCAGGAGAGCGACGGCAACCACGGCACCAGCAACAGCGGCAACGCCAACATGAGCTATCAGGGCACCTACGGTAACCTGCAGGCCGGCTACAACTACAGCGACGGCTATCACCAGGTGAACTACGGGGTGAGCGGCGGCGTGGTGGTTCACCGCAACGGCGTCACCCTCAGCCAGCCGCTCGGCGACACCAACATTCTGGTGAAAGCGCCGGGGGCGGCCGGCGTTGAGCTGGAAAACGCCACCGGGGTGAAAACCGACTGGCGCGGCTACGCGGTGATCCCGTACGCCACCACCTATCGTCAGAACCGCGTGGCGCTGAATACCAACTCCATGGGGCAGAACGTCGATATTGAAGACGCGGTCACCAACGTGGTGCCGACCCAGGGGGCGCTGGTGCGCGCCGAATTTAACGCCCACGTCGGGGTGCGCGCGCTGATGACCCTGATGCATAACGGCAAGCCGGTGCCGTTCGGCGCCACGGTCAGCCAGAAGGCGGGCAACAGCACCATCGTCGGCGACGACGGCCAGGCGTACCTCGCCGGGCTGCCGCTGAACGGCATGCTGGAAGTGCAGTGGGGCGAGAGCGCCGGACAGCACTGCGTGGTGAAATATCAACTTCCGGAGAGCGCGAAGCAGCAGCCGGTGAATAAATTAAGTGAAAGGTGTCAGTAATGAAAATAAATGGGCGTTTGAACATGCTAATAGCATTATTGCTATTGAGCTGGTCGGCCGGGACATGGGCATATACTTATGCTTGTGAACCTGCAAACGGAGGAAAATCATTTAACGCAGACTTTGGTAGTTACACAATTACTGACCCCACCAAAGATATGGCTGGGACCATTTTTTAAAATGCGGCCTCTTATAGTACATCAGGTGTTGCATCAATGACATGCGATTGTCCGTCAGGCATAGCCTATGATCGTTATTTCTGGAGCAAAACATCTTTGCCGGTTGACACCGTAATTGATGGTGAGACCTTCTACAAGGCAAATGAATATCTTGACGCTAGCGCCTCCATTTATCTTGGCGGAAGTGTTAATAAATACGAACCACTTCCATGGACAGCTTTAGATAATCTAGAAAAGGATGGAGGGGGATGTGATGGAAAAGTTACATCGGATGTTACAACTGGTAGCAAAGGAAAAATATCACTGAGGATCGCTAAGCCCTTTGTTGGATCATTTAGTATCTCTAATGTTGAGATTGCAGATATTTATGTGGGACGCTCAGCAACTGGATCTTATGGCAGCACCCCTATAACTAGGGTTTATTTAACAGGTAACGTTATCGTCCCCCAAACCTGCTCCATTAACGCCGGGCAAATAGTAACCGTCGATTTTGGCTCCTTTATGTCGGCCGAATTTAAAAACAAGGGCCAGATGCCCACCGGCTATACGCCGAAAACCATCACCGTGCCGATTAAATGTAACGGGATGGATGCTAACGCCAGCTTAACCCTGCGCTTCCAGGCGGAAGCCTCGGCGGATGAACCGTCGGCGATTAAGACCAGCAACGACGATGTCGGGGTGCAGATCACCGATGACAGCGGCAAGGTGATTGAGCCGAACAGCGGCCTGCTCCCGTTCCAGCTGGACGATAACCTGCAGGCGACGGTGACCTTCCACGCCGCGCCGATTAGCACCACCGGAAACGCCCCGGCAGAGGGGACCTTTTCGGCGACGGCCTATATTCGCGTTGACTTCGCCTGAGGAAAAAAGATGAAAGCGGCAAAAACACTCTTTCCCCTGCTGCTGGCGCTCGCGGGCGTTCATAGCGCTATCGCCGACGATATTGATAGCGGCCAGGTCGAGATGGATATGACCGGCACTATCGTCGCGGAAAGCTGCGATATCGACACCGCCAGCCAGAACCAGACTATCCATATCGGCGATTTCAGCGCCGGGATATTTAAAAACGTCGGCGATACCTCGGAGTGGAAGCAGTTTGATATCAAATTAAATAACTGCACCTCGGCGATCAGCCAGTCGACGGTGGCCTTTAGCGGCACGTCGGACGGCTCCGACCCATCGCTGTTAGCCCTCTCCGATACCTCCGGCGGCGGCGGAATGGCCAGCGGCGTGGCGATTGAGCTGCTGGACAGCAGTATGAACGCGATTGCGATTAACAGTACCGATAACGGGTACCCGATTACCCAGGGCAATAACGATCTGACGTTTCGCCTGCGCTATAAAGCTACCGCGGTGCCGGTTACGCCCGGCAACGCCTCTTCGGTACTCTATTTTGATGTGAGCTATCAATAATGAAAAAGACGATCCTGCTGTTATCGCTATCCGGCTTGTCCTGCTCAGCGCTGGCCCACGACGGCACCGTAAACATTACCGGCACGATCCAGGGAAACACCTGCACCGTGACCACCGATACCGCGAACCAGCAGGTGATCCTGGGCGACATTGCGGCGAAACAGTTTACCGCGGCCGGCAGCGCGTCTCAGCCGATAGCGTTCACCATCGGGCTGGAAAACTGCGGCAGCGCGGCGTCGGCGGTCTCATTAACCTTTACCGGCGAGGCGGATACGACCAACAGCGCCCTGCTGGCGTTAACCAGCCAGGCGGGCAGCGCCGCGGGCGTCGGGGTGGCTATCTTAGACAGCCAGCGTACGCTGGTGCCGCTGAACAGCGCCAGCAGGCAATATACGCTCGACCCGCAGCAAACCAGCCAGAACCTCACCTTTTACGGTGAGATGGTGGCGACGAGCAGCCCGGTTACCGCCGGCAGCGTTGACGCCACGACCACCTTTAGCCTGACCTATCAGTAGCCTGTCCATGTTGAGAAAAATCGCTGTACTGCTGGCGCTCAGCGCCTTATCCCTTCAGGCGCAGGCGGGCGTGGTCATCGGGGGAACCCGCTTTATTTATAATGAGGGTAAGCCATCGATATCGTTCCGGGTGATCAATCAATCGCCCTCGCGCTACTTGATTCTGAGCAAAATCGTCGCCGATGGTGACCCGCACGCGGCGGTGCCTTTTGTGGCGACGCCCCCGGTCTTTGCGCTAAACGGCCACAAAGAAAATGAAATTCGCGTGATGTACACCAGCGGCCAGCTGCCGGCGGACCGCGAAAGTCTGTTTTGGGTCACGGTGGCCAATATCCCTCAGGCCGACAGTCAGCAGCAGAATACCCTGCAGATTGCGGTGCGCAGCCGCATGAAGCTGTTCTATCGCCCGAAAGGCGTACAAGGGGATTCACAGCAGGCTTATCGCCAGCTGACCTGGCGGCGCCAGGGTAAAACGGTAACGGTGCAGAATCCGACGCCGTTTTACGTCACGCTGCTGAATATGCAGGCCAACGGCCAGAGTATCGCCGGGGCCGGGATGGTCGCGCCGCTTTCCAGCCGCTCGGTGGCGTGGTGTCCGGCGCAGGGCGGCTGCGCGCTGCAGTGGCAGACCCTTAACGACTATGGTCGGGCCATGCCGGCGCTGCGTATTTCGCCCGATGCGCAGGCCAGGAAGGGGCAATAAGATGCACGCAGAACTCAGGGGAGCGCCGGAAACGGCGGCCTCCCGCTGGCTCCTTATGATGCTGGCGCTGATCCTGCTTGGCGTCATGCATATTGTCCTGCCCAGCACCGGCGGCAGCGGCGCCGATTTACCGGAACCGCTGCTGGTCTGGTGCGTGCTGCTGGTCACGATGGTCGGCTGCGCCTGGTTTTTGCGGCATCAGAGACTGCGCAGCAGCCCGTTCCTGCGCGGCATGGCGCTGGCGGCGTTACTGCTGACGCTGCCCCTGCTCTGGAGCCCGTCCGTCGACTGGCGGCTGGATGCCTTCCCGCGCCTGGCGGGCCTGTGGGCGGGCGTGGCGTTTTATTATCTGCTGCTGAACTGTCGGCTCACGCCGTCAGCAGCAGACCGTACTGTGGCTGATCGTCGCCGCCACTCTGATTCAGGCGGTTTATGCGCTGGTGGGTATCGGTCATCCGGCGTGGCTGCCGCTGCCGGCGCAGGCGGCGCAGCGCCAGGCCGGACAGTTCGCGATCGGCGTTTTTCTGCAACGCAACGTCACCGGTTCCTTTATTGCCACCGGCGCCGCGGTGCTGCTGTGGCTGACGGTCGACGTCCGCTTTGTCTGCCGCAGCGTCGCGAGGGAGAGATATCGTCAGTGGGGAAGCGCGCTCGGGCTCGGGCTGCTCTACGCCACGCTGACCCTGCTGAAATCCCGCACCGGATGGCTGGGCGGCGTGGTCTGCTGGCTGATGATAGTGACGATTTTTTGTTTCTCGCCGTTACGCCGCTCCGCCGCGCGCGGGGCCCGCTGGCGTGTCGTACTGGCGCCGGTGGCCGGCGTGCTGCTGGGGCTTGCCCTGCTATCGGTCTCGTTACTCAACGCCCTGCATGAACATGACGGCTCGAATCTTGAGCGGGTTTTTATTCTGCAGCAGACCTGGAACATGATACTGCAGCATCCGATCGTCGGCTGGGGCTACGGGGGATACGCCTGGTCCTTTGCCCATTTCGTGGCCGATAGCGTCCCGCCGTTGTCCCGTCGGGTCACAACTGACGGCAGGTCAACGGTTGTACCAACAACTTGGCCTTACCGGCGCATGTTCTGGTGGGTCGAGGGCGGAGCGGTCGCCCTGCTCGGGCTGCTGGTGCTGGGCGTTAGCGGATTCTGGCTACTGCTGCGCCGCCCCGGCGTACGGCAGCTGGCGCTGCTGGCTTGCCTGATGCCCATTTTGCTGCACACGCAGCTGGAGTATCCGCTGTATCAATCGCCGGTACACTGGTTGTTCGTTCTTATCCTGGTTAACCTGGCCGATCGCTGTCCGTCCGGCGAACAGGCGCCGCTGCCCGCATTCACCGCGCCCTCCACGCGGCCGGTACCCTGCGCGCTGATGATCCTGGCCTGCTACGGCGCGCTGCTCACCGGCTGCGCCTTCTGGCAGGGGCACTACCTGACCGCTTTTCAGCAGTCGCCGCAGCGTTTTGCCAGCCGCGTACTGCGGCTGCATGACATCGGCATCGGCAGCGAAAGGCTGCGTAAAGATCGGGCGCTCAGCTATATCATCCGCTATCAGTCGAGCGCTAACGTGGAGGACCTGGAGGCTTTCAACCAGATCGGCAGGCGCTGGATTGCGGTGTGGAACGACGCCGATATGTACAACAATCTTATTAACGTCGAGCGGTATCTTGGGCAACAGAAAAACGCCCGGGCTTTGCGCGAGGAGGCCCGGCGGCTCTATCCTGAGGACCGGCGTTTTTCATCGTAGTGCCGATGCCGGTTATGACCGCGGGCTCAGCGTCGCAGAGGCAGCTGAGCCTTTTTACGTATATTGCGGGTCGGGGCTAAAAAAGCATTGATCGAATATAATTAGCAGTGTAATTATCTCCTGTGGTTTGAAATTGATTTCAAAAATGCCCAACACAGGAGTGTTACCCCATGGACGCACGTAAATGCACTGCCGCAGCGGCTTTACTTCTCGCCTGCACTTCTTCTTTCTGCTACGCCGGCCATACCGGAAAAGTCCGCTTCATTGGCACCGTTGTGGAGTCGGGATGCTGGAACAAGCCCGGTCAAAATGAATTATTCTGTTATCGCGATAAGACCGTTTCTCATTATTCCGCGGCGCACGTCAGCAGCGTTTCGCTGGATGTCAGTAATGCCGTGGTGCAAAAAACATTTCTTGATAAACAAAAGCAGCTGGAACAGTTAACGATTAATTACTATTAAGTTTAATGACATTTAAATATCTTCAGCTCATCGGGTTGAAGATATTTATCTCATCTCAAAATTAAGATGTTAGCAAGAAATTACATAATTTTATTATTCTTACAATCTACGATCGTTTTATTACCGCGAGTTGATTGAATCCCCACATATTCCTCTATACTATTCCTCATATATTTTACGCAGAAAAGATATAATATATATGGCTAAGGTGGTTTTGTTTCCGGAGATCTCTTCTTCGCTGGAATGGTTAAAAGGGCATGGTGATACAATTCTTCAGTATGGCTGGAACGTGATTGCCGCTTGTATTCTCTTTTTTATCGGCCGGGTTGTCTCAACCTTATTATCTAAAGGTATCGAGAAAATACTTCTGCGGCGCAGGGTAGATATTACGGTTGTCCATTTCTTTGCCGCCCTGGTGCGCTATATCACGCTGGCGTTTGCGGCCATCGCCGCGCTTGGCCGTTTAGGTATAGAAACGTCCTCAATTATTGCGGTCATCGGCGCGGCGGGGCTGGCGGTGGGGCTTGCGCTGCAGGGATCGCTATCAAACTTTGCCGCTGGCGTACTGTTAGTCACGCTACGTCCTTTCCGGGCCGGAAACCTGGTGCAGATCGGCGCCATTACCGGAGTGGTGGAAACCGTACATATATTTTCCACCACCTTACTCACCGCGGATAATAAAGACGTGGTGATCCCGAACGGCAAAATTATCGCCGACAGTATCGTTAACTATTCGCGCCATCCCTTCCGGCGTATCGATTTGATGATTAGCGTCGGCTACGATAGCCGAATTGCGGAAGTGAAGCGCGTTATTCTGGCGGTCATCGATGCTGACAAACGCATCGATCGGCAGCGTGATACCACCGTTCGTCTGGCCGAACTTGGCGCCTCGTCACTTAATTTTACCGTGCGCGTGTGGGTGAAAAACACCCACTACTGGGATACCTATTACGATCTGCTGGAGAATATTAAAGAGGCGCTGGACGAACATCATATTGCGATTCCTTATCCGCAGATGGATATTCGCGTCGCCGGCACGGTACCGACGTTATCCTGATGGCTGAGATGATATGAATGCGAAAGCGATGGTGTGTATGGCTGTCTGTTTCCTGCTGACGGGCTGCGGCAGCGTCATGGGAAGAACCTCTTTGGCGGAGGGCGAAACGTGGTATCCAGGGGTTAAAACGGATATCGCGGTGATCCGCGGTGACAGCGAGTATGATTATAATTATCTTCAGGGAACATTATGGACCCTGGATACGCCGCTGTCGTTTATTGGTGATACGCTGATGCTGCCGATTGATTATTTTCACGGCCCGTGGTCAATTCACTCCGGAAAATAAAAAATATATTATAAAATGGTGTTAATTCATTATGAGTTCTATTTTAGATGTGGCCGTAATGTCCCCGAATCGCTATTTCTGTCTGGGGCTAAGTAGCCTGCAAGAACAAAAGTCACTGACCGCCATTCGGCTGCACTTTTGTCATGATCTGAAAAGCTTAAAAACGCTAATGGAGAGCATTGCGCTCTCCGGCGTGCTAATGGAAACGTTTGGTGAAGGAGAAAACATCTACGATGCGTTTGTTTTTGGCGATTATCTAAAAAGGCAGGCCAGAGACATCGCCGTGTTTGTTTTCCGCTCATTCTGGAGCAGCCTTTCCGATTTGCCGCACTATGCGCGCTATCATGTTTCCTCAACTGAAGATGAAATATGGCAATATTTTACACTGATACTGAAGGGCTACCATTGTAATAATTATATCTCCCGCTGGGAGGCCCTGCTGACCCATAAAGAGTATCAAGTTATCAGGATGCTGTGCTGCGGAAAGCAGTATCATCACATAGGGAAATCACTGGGTATTACGATTAAAACCGTGAGCACGCATAAAATCAAAGCGCTGAAAAAACTCGGCGCGCCCAGCATGTCATCTTTAATTCTACAATTTAAACGCTAATGGTCGCGCGCCGCAGGCTGCCGTGGCCAGGCGTTCATAGGCCATCCCCGGATCCCCGCATGCTGCGTATTTATCGCGCCAGCCAACGTCATCCCGCAGCAATAGCATAATCTCTTATTCTCCCTTCCTGTATTTTGCTTTCCTGTTGATGGTGTCCGTAATATATTCTCGCCAGGTTTTAATAAAAACCCCTAATAGGGTGATGAATTTGCGAAGGCTAAACGTGATTCCATGTAACAAAGCAACATGTGAACTGGCTTACATTTTCAACCGCGCTCGCCATTTATAGTGAGCGCCAGTGTTAGGGGGCGTATTCAATCATCATGGCATCCATTAAAGACGTAGCGAAAAGAGCTGGGGTCTCGACGGCGACCGTGTCGCGAGTGCTCAACAATCATCCCAGCGTCGTGCCGGAAACGCGGCAGGCGGTGCGTGATGCGATGGATTATCTCTGCTATGTCCCCAGCAAGAGTTCGTTTCAGCTTAGCGGGAAATGTTCAGGGCTGATTGGTGTGGTTTTGCCTAATCTGGTGAATCCTCACTTCTGTGAACTGTTGGCGACGGTGGAAGAAGAGGCCCGGTATATCGGCAAATCGGTGATCGTTAAAACGCATCAGAACCAGCCGCAGCAGGATAAACATATTATTCAGACCTTAGTGGGGATGGGCATTGACAGCTTGCTATGGGTGCCGACAGAGGCTGAAGCCGAACTTTCAGAATGGTTAAGCATTACCCGGATCCCGGTCGCCGTTGTCACCCAGGTGTCCCGGTTCTTCAATTCCGTATCGATTAACCAGGATCGGGGGGCGGAAAGTATTGCGGAACATTTTATTCATACGGGCCATCTTTCATTTGGCTTTGTTGCCCAGGAAGGGGTGGATAGCCGCAAGGTCTCGTCGTACAGCAAAAAAATAGCGAGTCACGGTTTAAAGCTTGCTAGAGATAATTCGTTCTGGATAGCCAAAGGCGAGGGTGAAAAGATATCAGGCCATATTAGTATTCTTGATGACATTATCGAGAAACTCAGCGAGCCGACGCGAACCTGTACATGTCTGTTAGTGTATAACGATATTGCGGCAAACTATATTATCGATGGGCTAAAAGAAAAGGGCATCTCCGTTCCTGAAGATATTGCAATTGCCAGCTTTGATAATACCCTGCTGGCGCAAACTAAAAAAATCACCAGCGTTGCACAGCCGGTAAATGAAATTGCTCACCTCGCGTTTCAGATGGTGAAACATCAACAGCAGCCGGACAGTATTGAAATGCACGAAATTGTCTCGCGGTTAATTATTCGTGAGAGCAGCGTAAAAATTAATATTACTTCCCTGTAAGGGATTTATGTTTAGAAATGGCGCGACATTTGGCGCCATGGGCTCCTTTTAACAAAAAATAGGTATATTTATGTCTGCTACCGCAATGGAAAAGCCAAGCGCTTATGAAAAGCTGGGGCTGAGGGAGAAGATCGGCTACGGCATGGGTGACGCTGGTTCAGGAATGATATGGAGCGTACTGGCCCTCTATCTTACGTGGTTTTATACCGATGTATATGGCCTGAACGCCGGGGTGGTGGGCACATTATTCCTGGTTATCCGCATCTTTGATGCTTTTAGCGATCCGCTGATGGGGGCCATCTGCGACCGCACCGTGACGCGCTGGGGAAAATTCCGTCCATGGATATTATGGATGGCGTTTCCGTTTGGTCTGGGCGCGGTACTGATGTTCACGACCCCAGAACTGAGCATGAACGGCAAGATTATCTATGCCTGGGTTACCTATCTGGTCATGTCGCTGATTTATACCGCGATTAATATTCCCTATTGCTCGGTCGGCGGCGTCATTACGCTCAATCAGAAAGAGCGCATGGGCTGCCTGTCGTGGCGCTTTTTCCTTAATGGCCTGGCAACATTAATTATCTCCTCCTCTATTCTGCCGTTAACGGACTGGCTGGGTAACGGCGACCGCGCCTCAGGTTTCCAGCTAACCATGATCATTATGGGCGGTGCGGCAACGCTGATGTTCCTGTTCTGCTTTTCCAGCATTAAAGAGCGGGTGGTGTCGGTTAAGCAAAACGAGTCGTTGAAGAAAGACCTGCGAGATATTATCAAAAACGATCAGTGGCTCTTGATGATCACTATTACCTTCCTGAACGTTTTCCCGGCATTTATCCGCGGCGGCGTCACTATCTATTATGCTACTTACGTCATGAAAGAGTCGGTCGGGTTTATTACCTTCTTTATGGCGCTGGGCGTGGCCTGTAATATGCTGGGCAGCGTGCTTGCCAAACCGCTGACCGATCGTTTTGATAAGCTGGCGCTGTTCCGCATTATTAATATTATTCTCGGCATTCTCTCATTTGCGCTGTGGTTTGTTGATCCGCAATCCCTGACCCCGCTGATGACGCTATTCATCATTATTAACGTTCTGCATTTAATTCAGTCTGGCCCCATTCTGTGGGCAATGATGTCCGATGTCGATGACTACGGCGACTGGAAATTTGGTAAACGCCTGACCGGCATCTCCTTCGCGGGAAACCTGTTTATGCTCAAAATGGGGCTGGCGGTCGCCGGCGCTATCGTCGCCTGGATTCTGGCGTTTACCGGCTATGTCGCGAATGAGCCGCAGCAAAATTCGCAGACCATTCAAGGCATTATCATGATGTTCTCACTGCTGCCGATGGTGAGTTATTTCATCAGCGCGTATCTGGTGCGCTACTTCAAGCTGAATAACGCGTTCCTTGAGAAAATCAAAACGGATCTTGCAAAACGTGAGCTGGAAAAAGGTCGCGGTCAACCACAGGAGGTTCAGGATGTCCCTGTCATTTAATATTAAACAAGGTCAGCGCATTGATTTGTGGCTGAAAGCGTCCGAACCGGCGGCGCAACCCCTGTTTTCTATTCGCGTGAACGGTCAGGTTGTATTTAAGATTCAGGAGGCGCCGCGCTACTTCCAGTATTTTACCTGGACCTCGTTTCAGGACGGCGTTGCCACCCTGGAGTGGCTGCCGGAATATAGCGAGATATCGCTTTGTTACACCTGGCATCCGGATTCACTGCGCGCGCGCGGCGTTACTTTTATCGCGACAGCCGGGCAGGATTTGCGCCTGATGAGCGGTCAGGATATTGCTGACGAGTATCTGCGGGAGCCGCTGCGTCCGGCATTGCATTTCTCGCCCCGTACCGGCTGGATGAACGACCCTAACGGGCTGCACTACAAGAACGGCGAGTGGCATCTGTTTTACCAGTATCATCCGCACTCCAACCAATGGGGCCCCATGCACTGGAATCATGCGGTGAGCCGCGATCTGTATCACTGGCGGCATTATCCGGTTTTCCTCCAGCCAGAGCAGAATCTTTCGGCGCTGGGCGCGACGGGCGGCGCGTTTTCCGGCAGCGCGTATATTGATAAACAAGGAAAAACCCGCTTCTGGTATACCGAACGGCTCCCGGCTTACGATCTGTATCGCGGCTACCGGGAAGTGCAGAAAATGGCCGTTGCGCACGACGACTACGATAAGCCGGAATGGGTGAAAACCGTCTTAACCGACCTGCCTGCGGGCGTGGACTGCGATTTCCGCGATCCAAAAGTGTGGTACGAAGAGGCCGATGCCACTTTTTATATGATCCTCGGCGTGCGAAATCCGCCACCTGGCGATTATCGTCAACCTCGAATATGACCCAACC
>OGZJ01000265.1_pt1 | contig 20021 bp, 17 predicted proteins | sample 1576831 | NCBI WGS metagenome assembly OGZJ01 (sample SAMEA3541518, study PRJEB24748) | human gut metagenome | biome: human gut; feature: human-associated habitat; material: faeces | place: China | collected 2012
ACCCATCATGCCGGTGAACCCCAACGCCGGCACCGTGCTTGCCCATCGCGGTGGACGCTTCCCGGCACCGCTGAACTCGCTCAAGAACTAGCTGAGGGGTGCTGGCGAGGAGCCCCGGGGAGGGCAAATATATAAGGTCGCCTGCTCGGACAGTCCTGACTCGCACGGAGAGCACATTAAGTGCTCTCCGGCTCGTGCGGAACTCGCGATCGACCTTATATATTTGTCCTCCCAGGGGCTCCCGCACAACGGGACCTCAGTTGGGTTCTATCCCGGTTGCAGTTGCTTCGCTCCTGCACCACTTGGCTGGTGCGGCGTTTTGGCGTTGGAACGGTTCTTTTTCTGATATATGCTTGTTGCGGCTCTTCTTTTGGGAGGGGCCGCTTTTTTGTTGCGTGAGGAGGTTGGCCCGTGGTTGATGGGGAGATTCGTTCTGATCTGCTTTCTGCGGATTGGAATGGCGAATGGATACGTCTGCAAGCTAATCGGCGGCGGGCTGATGATTCTTTTGAGTGGGATAAGCGGGCTCGGCATTTTCGGCCGCTTGAGACTGCTCCGTATGCCCGGGATTTTATGAAATTGCTGGCTCTTGAGCCTGGTGAATCGGTGCTTGATATGGGGTGTGGGGCTGGGTCGATTGCTATTCCGCTTGCGCAAGACGGGCATCCCGTGATTGCAGCTGATTTTTCCCCTGCCATGTTGGGCACGCTTGATGCTGGTATTGAGTACTATGGGCTCGAGGATCGCATTACGCCGCTTGAGCTTGCTTGGGATGATGATTGGGATTTGGTTGGACCGGTCGCGAAAACGGTGGATGTTGCCTTTGCCAGTCGGTCGGTTACGACGACCAATCTAAAAGATGCGCTTGCCAAGCTCGACCGCACGGCTCGTCGGCGTTGTGCTGTCACGATGGTCGCCAACTCCAGCCCGCGCTATGATCTGCACTTGATGAACGCTATCGGCGCCTCGGTTACCTGCAGCAATGGCTTTGTGTACGCCTTCAACATCCTCATTCAGATGGGTGCGTTGCCGCAGGTTACATACTTTGAATCGCCTCGTCGCGATACCTTCGATAGCCTTGAGGCAGGCGTGGCGGATTTTTCCCGCATGCTCGAGCATGGCAACGAGGATAAGATCGACCGCCTGCGCGACTATATCGCTCAGCACATGATCGAAAACCCCCATGCCGGCGAGCCGGGTTCCAAGGGCGTGCCGCAGGGGCGCTATATGCTCGACCATATCCGTAAGGTTCGCTGGGCGTTTATTGCATGGGAACCGGTCTCTGCGCCCAGCTCATAGCCTGTTCGCAGCCCGCACCGCCCACTCACTCGGCATCCGCATTCTTTTTGAACTGGGCAAACGCGCTCCACACCGCGCCGTTCCTGCGCTATCGTGGGACAGCTCACGTAGATTAAGGCCCCGTCGCGGGGCGCCCCATACATAGAAAGCGAGAACCCATGGCACTGACAGGAGCCCAGGTCAAGCAGCTTCGCAGCATGGCCCATCACCTCAACCCCGCCATCATCATCGGTAAGTCCGATGTCAACGAGGGCACCGTCGAGCAGACGGTCGCCTACCTGGAGAAGCATGAGCTCGTTAAGTGCTCCGTGCTCGATGGCTCCAGTCTTTCCGCCCGCGAGGCCGCCGAAGAGCTCGCTGAGCGTTGCCACGCCGAGGTCGTCCAGGCCGCAAGTTCTCGCTGTATCGCGAGTCCTCGCGCAAGGACATCGAGAAGATCAAGCTCGTCTAAGAGTCAATGATCCGGCGAACCAACACATAGCAAGCTTACGGGTGCCCAAGTACTTCGGGCGCCCGTTTTTTATCGCTCGACCAGCACGCGATTGAGCCGCCCCTCCACCAAGCGCTCGTATAGACGCCGCGTCTCGGGCTCGGGCACGCCATTGACCTGCTCCCTCAGATGGAGCATATGCCCACTGTATAGCTCGACGATATCGCGCCTCCGCCCCGCCGCACTGTAGACACGCATGGCGCAGCGCACCATATCCTCACGCGCCGTTTCCTGTCGAAGACCCGACTCCGCCAGCCAAATCGCCGACTGCAGATCGTTTTCTTCTAGAGCGGCATTTGCTCCCTTAATCATGCAATCGATGTACTTTGACTGCATAATGCGTCGCATACGCAAAAAGTAGGTGGGATTACAGCCATTGGGAACATACAGCGGTCCGGCATAAAGCTGCTCAATCTTAAGGCACAGCTCAACTAAATGGGGCCCGCGCGCACCCGTGCGATTTCCCAAAACCTCGCGGCTTATCTGGTCAAACAGCCGTACATCGGTCTTGACGTAGTCGCCGTTGAGTCCGATGCATTCATTTTGGATGAGCACACACGACTTGCCATCCGGCGTCGGTCCCAAAGCCGACCGCAAGCGCGATATCGTCGAGTACAGGTTGTTGCGGGCGCTATTGAACTCGGCATGGGGCCACAACTCCATGGCCAGCGTCTCACGATCGACGAGCGCATCCATGCCCAGCGCAAGCCGCTCGGCAAGTGTCGCCGCCTTCTTGCGGCGCCACATTTTGTCCGTGATGGGAAACCCGTCGCGCTCGGCGCGGAACGCACCAAACATGCGAATCTCGATATGGTCGATGGTATCAACGGCTTCAACCTCACCGGCCTGGAACAGGCGCTCGCCTTCCCCTTCCAAATCGTCGCGCAGCGAGTACCGCGACAGCTCGCGCACGGGAAGCTTCTTGCGAATCCTGGTCGCCGGCTCGCCCAGACAATGCATGGCAAGGCGCGCAAAGAGCCGATACGATGGCTCTAGAATCCCCGCACGATTCATGGACATCCAGGCCGCAAGATCGCTATCTCGCCCCGCACAGGCCAAATGCAGCGCCACCATCCATGCTTCTGCGCCACCAACCTGCGTCTGGCTTATATCGAGCAACTCCGCTTCCTCGCGCACCGAAACCATCGAGGTGTTACGCAGATACGCCGCGCGCTCCAGCAGCAATGCGTTATCGCGCATGTACGCAATCGACTCCTCGGCAAGTTTGAGCACTTGGACCGCACTGAACTTTGCATTAACCGGCCGTCCCTCTGCCAGCGACTGCCAGCCTTCTAGCAACAGGCCAAACAGCTGAATCTGGTTGTCGCGCATGCGCACGGCAAAACGATCGAGCTCGTTGAATGCCGCGTCGTCGGTTACCGGCAGGCCGGAAAGGAGCCGCCGTGCCGCCAACACCATGCGCACCCAGATAGCCATCGCCTTAAGCCCACGTACGTCGAGCGCCTCCCGCACCACCGTCATCTCGTCGTCGCGCTCGTCGGTTCCCGCAAACGACCCGTCAAAGAGCTCCACTAGCATGCTATCGGCCCGTATAACAATCCCCGCGATGTCGAGCTCGCAGTCGTAGGCCTTGCACGTTTTGAGTTGCTGTAGAACGCCGCCGTCATCTCCCCGCTCGGTCAGACAGCGCTTGACCTCGATATGCGCAGACAACATATCGAGTGCGGTATGGGATGTCTCGATTTCTGGCACGGCCAGGTTCGTAGGAAGTCCAAGCCCGTTGTCCCCATAGCAAACAGCCGTCAGTGTCTGGGCCGCCCTCCATGAAACAGGGTCTATTTCACAGGCCGCCCGTTCGCCCCCGCGCTCGATGACCGATGCCATATAGCGAGCGAGCTTTGTATTGGACACGCTGACCGCTGCCAGATATACGCCAAGCGCCTCGGCAGGCGTTGGCTCTGGAGCCGGATCGTCGGCATCGATCGTGCCCAGCGCTGCTCGGCAGATATCGGCCCCGTGCCCCGTCAGAGCCAGATCGACCCCATACTGCCCAGCAAGTTCAAGGACCGCATCACGGTCCAAAAAGGCGTCCGCCAGGCCCATCGCCGCATCGCATCGGCCCGCCTTAAGCAAAATCCGGGCCGCCCTCGGAACAAGTTCGGGGCGAACCTCGGCCACCAACTTGCGCAAGCGCAAGCGTCCGTTATCCTCCGTGCCCAGACACGTAAAACTCCGCTCGGCGGGATCCAAGCCAAAGATCGGGTAGTCGCGTACAAAGTAGGACTGGTCGACCATCGACAGCCTCACCCCACAAGCCTCGAGTTCTGCGATATTGCCCTCGCCCATCAAAATCATGAGACATGCCACGCAAAACAGCGCATTATTGTCGAGCGAAGCCAGATCGACAAGTGCCGCGCCATATACGTTGACAATCTCGTTTTCGAGCAGACCGGCTACGTCGCCTTGGCCATACAGACCCGTCTGCAATGCCGAAACGAGCTCGGGCACACCCTGCGTGAGCTGATAAAAGTCGAGCGATGTGCTGATCGAAAACGCCGATGCCCACGCCGAATACTCATAGGCATGCACCTTGAGCATCTGCGCATTGATCTTAACCGAATCGCCCAGCCCATGAATCAGTTGACGATTTGAAGGACGGCAGGAGATAAAGACCCCTACCCCCATAGCGCGCAGGCCGCGAATCCTGTCGATGAGGTCTTCGGTATCGTGCTGATCGAGGTTTGGCACATTATCAATCGCGATAAGGGAGTGCGGTTTGTCTTTGAGTTCTTCGGTAACCACCTCGAGCTGCATAAACACCTCGCGCCCAGTGGCGCGATCGGCCTCGATAATCCGCACGGGGCCTCGCGTCGGGTCGCATTTAACCTCATGGGTGTACTGCAGCAGTACCGAGGTCTTCCCAAACCCGTCGGGCGCATAAAGAACCACAATGCCGGCCTTTCGGCCCTTGGCGATAAGCTCATTCATCAAGCGTTCGCGTCGCACCATATAGCCTCCGCCCAGCGGCATCAGCTCGAGGTCGTCTATACTGCCCAAATCGTTTACCATGCCCGCTCCTCAACTCGACCGTATGGACACTGTAACCGCAAGACCATACAAGCCGCGCTATGAATAGAGCGACCTTGTGTTTTAGGTTGTCTTTTGGTACGCAAGCGGCAAGTTTTTGTACAGCGAGGGCCGATTGTTATTAATCCCCCGACTAATCGGTCTTTAAGCAGGTAAATGGCTTGTCAGCTTGTCCCATCTAAGCGGCAGTGTAACGCAAATGAACAAGGTTCAGCCATGTCATTCAACTCGCCTAGCACCCGCTACCGTCTACGACCTTTTAGTGGCATTTTTGCATAGAATCTGGTATGGAATGAATCAAGCTGTTTGACATCCGGCATTCGCCAAGCTTGCGGCAAGATTTTGGTCAAGCGGGTGGAAAGGGATAGCAAAAAGGCCCCCGCAAAGCGGAGGCCTTAGGCAAGGCTATGTCGAGGTGCAGGATTCGCGCTACTCGCAGAGCGAAAGGGCGGCCTCGTCGGCAACGACAACGCAGTTGGTGTGCAGCTGCAGGATCGAAGCCGGGCACGCGGGCGTAACCGGACCATAGCACATGTCATGCACGGCCTGAGCCTTGGCCTCGCCGTTAGCGACGACCAGGATCATGCGGGCATACATGATGGTCTGGGTGCCCATGGTGTAGGCCTGACGGGGAACGTCGTCGATGCTGTCGAACAGGCGGCTGTTGGCCTGAATGGTGCTCTCGGTGAGGTCGACGCAGTGCGTGCCCTTGGAGAAGTGGTCATCGGGCTCGTTGAAGCCGATGTGGCCGTTGTTGCCAATGCCGAGCAGCTGCAGATCCGGGTAACCGGCGGCGGCGACGATCTTGTCGTACTCAGAGCAGGCAGCGGCGGCGTCGGGGTTGGAACCGTCGGGCACATGCGTGTTGTTCAGGTCGATGTTGATGTGATCGAAGAAGTTCTCACGCATAAAGTAGTGATAGCTCTGGGGATCGTCGTGCGAAAGGCCGCGATACTCGTCCAGGTTGTATGTGCTGACCTCGGCAAAGTCGACGTCGCCCTTCTCGTACCAAGCAGCGAGCTGCTTGTAGGCACCGATCGGGGTGGAGCCGGTGGCAAGGCCCAGCACACAGTCGGGCTTGAGGATAACCTGCGCCGAGATGATATTGGCGGCCTTGCGGCTCATATCCTCGTAGTCTTTAGCTTTAATGATCTTCATTACGCGTCCTTTCTCGTACAAGAGAGGCAAGGCTCCCCTTACAAGCACTTGCCCGCGGCCCGCGTCGGCCGCAACCAACGTGTGCGGCCACCAGGGCGAGGTCGCGTAATGTATGTGTCTCGTGTCTAGCCGCGTCGAGGCCCCTGCCCGTCCACGGTGACCCGAAGCCTTTTAGCTTCGGACAAATCCCATCTTGCCACGGAGGGCGTCCTCTTTCAAGGGCGCCCTCCGTAAACGTGTTTGAATTGTAGGCTAATGGCCACGTGCACTTGCTAGCGCTCGCGAGCAACGATGAGCTGGTCCATCTCTTCGACATGCACGCCAACGGAGCCCTTGATGCTCGAGAACTCAACAGAGTTGCACACCAAGATGGGAACCGTCACATCGTAGCCCTCGGCAGCAATTGCCTCGCGATCGAACTCAATGAGCACATCGCCCTTATGGACGATGTCACCCACTTGCGCATGTACGGTAAAGTGTTTGCCCTCGAGCTGAACAGTGTCCAAACCAACGTGGATGAGCACGTCCAAGCCATCGACCGTGTTAAGCGCAACAGCGTGTCCCGTAGGAAAAATGGCCTCGACCTTGGCGTCTGCCGGCGCAATCACGCGCGTGCCGGTAGGCTGAATCGCCACGCCCTGGCCCAAAAGGCCGGTGGCAAATGTCTGGTCGTTTACCTCGGAAAGCGGAATGACGTCGCCCGAGATGGGAGCATCCAGCGTAAGGACTCGACCACGCATACCAAAAGACCTTAGGACTTTAGTGAACATGCTCCCCCTCGGACATACCAATTGACCAAAATAGCCTTAACAGTTTACCACTTGGCACTCGTTTTTGACCATTAGGGAAGTTCGCGCTTGACAACCTCGACGATGTCGTCGACAACGCGCTGGGTCAGCTCGTGCGTCTCGGCCTCGGCCATAACGCGGACCAGCGGCTCGGTACCGCTCGGACGCACCAGAATGCGACCGCGGCCGTCAAGTTCCTTCTCGGCACCAGCGACGGCATCCCAGATGGGCTGGCAATCATCCAGACCAGCCTTGTTGTCGGAATGCACGTTGACGAGTACCTGCGGGTACTTCTTCATGATGCCGGCAAGATCGGTGAGGGTACGACCGGTGCGCTTGAGCACGGCCAGCAGCTGCAGAGCCGTCACCAGACCGTCACCGGTGGTGTTGTGCTCCAGGAAGATGATGTGGCCGGACTGCTCGCCGCCGATGACGGCGCCATCCGCGAGCATACGCTCCAGAACGTAGCGATCGCCCACGGCGGTCTGAACCATCTCGAAGCCCTGCTCCTTCATAGCGATGGAGAAGCCCAGGTTGCACATGACGGTCGAGACGATCTCGGAGTTGGCGAGCTTGCCGCGGGCGGCGAGGTCAGAACCGCAGATAGCCAGGATGTAGTCACCGTCGATCTCATTGCCCTCGCTGTCCACGAACAGTACGCGGTCGGCGTCGCCGTCGTGGGCCAGGCCGATATCGGCGTGGGTGCGCAGCACGAGCTCGCGCAGGGGCTCAAGGTGAGTGGAGCCGCACTCGACATTGATGTCGGTGCCGCAGTAATCGGTGTTGATGGCATGGACCGTGGCACCCAGGCGCTGCAGCGCGGCGGGCGTGGTCTGGCAAGAGGCGCCATGGCCGCAGTCGACGGCAACGACTAGGCCATCGAGCCTCAGGCCATCAAGTGTATCGATGGCGTGGTCGACGTATGCCTTGCGAGCGTCCTTCATCTTGATAATGTGGCCCACGCCGGCGCCAGTCGGCAGCGTATCGGCAGCCATGGCTTCCTCGGACATGACCCAGGCGCTGATCTCTTCCTCGACAGCATCGGGAAGCTTCATACCCTTGCGGCTAAAGAACTTGATGCCGTTGAACTCCGGCGGATTGTGCGAAGCGGAGATGACGATGCCGCCGTCGAGCTCGTTCTGAACGGTGAGCAGCGCCACGGCGGGCGTGGGGATGACGCCGCAGCAATGCGGACGGCCGCCCTCGGCCATGATGCCGGCGGTCAGAGCGCTCTCGAGCATGGTGCCCGAAAGACGCGTGTCGCGGCCGACGCAGATATCCGGACCAAGGAACTTGGTCGCCGCGCGGCCCAAGCGAAACGCGAGGTCGCACGAGAGGTCGGCATTGGCGACGCCACGGACGCCGTCGGTACCGAAGATGTTCTGGGGCATAGGATCGCTCCTTCCCTAGCAGGCGATATGCAACCGCCCACCCTAGTCGAAAAAGAAAAGCGGGACCCGCCGAGGAATCGGCAGGCCCCGCTTGTACATTGTATCTCGAAAGGAGATAAAACCTTAGCGCTTGGAGAACTGGGGAGCGCGGCGGGCCTTCTTGAGGCCGTACTTCTTGCGCTCGACCACGCGAGCATCGCGCGTAAGGAAACCGGCCTTCTTGAGGTCAGCACGGTAGTCGCCAGCGTTCAGAAGAGCGCGAGCGATGCCCAGGCGCAGAGCGCCGGACTGACCGGAGATGCCGCCGCCATCGCACAGAGCGATAACGTCGAACTGACCGGCGGTGTCGGTCACCTTGAAGGGAGCAAGGGCGTTCTCAACGAGCTGATGACGGCCGAAATACTGCTCGGCGTCACGCTTGTTGATGGTCACCTTGCCGGTGCCGGGGACGAGACGGACGCGGGCGACGGCGTTCTTACGACGGCCGGTACCCTGGTAGACAACGGTGTTCTCAGCCATCTTTAAGCCTCCAGCTCAATCTTCGTGGGGTTCTGGGCAGCATGCGGATGCTCGGCACCAGCGTAGACCTTAAGCTTGGTCATCTGGGCACGGCCGAGGGTGGTCTTGGGCAGCATACCGCGAACGGCGCGCTCGATGACCTTCTCCGGGTGCTTCTCCATAGCCTGGCGGAAGCTCTCAGCCTTGAGGCCGCCGTTGTAGCCGCTGTGGCGATAATAGGTCTTCGTGTCGGCCTTGTTACCGGTAAGCTGGACCTTATCGGCGTTGATGACGACAACGAAGTCGCCGCAGTCGCTGTTGGGCGTGAACTGGGGCTTGTTCTTACCGCGCAGGATCATTGCGATCTGGGTGGCAAGACGGCCCAGGACAGCACCATCGGCGTCGACGAGAACCCAGTTGCGCTGGACCTCGCCCTGCTTGGCGTAGTGAGTCGATTTCGAAATCACTTAGACTCCTCCATGTACAGTACGTGTTGTTACAGAGATTCACGGGGCTCTGCAAGTAACCCGTCCATATTACCCCGCTCGCCGTACGAGTCAACAGGTATTTTGGCTCCGACCAGAGTTTCTGCACATGTCATCCACGAGCCGTGATGTCGCAGCGTTAACGCTCGACAAACGCCTCGATATCTCCCAGCAAGCGCTTTGCCTCCTGGCGGCCCTGGATATACAGATCGAGAAGCTTTGCCGGATCGTGCTCGACATGGCCGACCTCGACCGGCTTTTGCGGAGCGACGACCAGTGCGCGGCCCTCGCGCTCATACTTCCACAGGTGCATGCGCTGGAGGTTATAGCGGTCGTGGCGCGTCTCGATAGCCTCGAGCAGATAGGGGTAGTCGGCATAGCGCGCACGCGCCGCCGGCAAAAACTCGTAGGGCTTTTTCTCATATGAGCGGTCCTGGGTGACGATGACGACCGCACGGTCGAAGCCCGCCTCCTCGAGCACATGCTCGATAGGAACCGAATCGGCTACGCCGCCGTCGACGTATTTGTGCCCGTCAATCTCGACCGGCGGCGTCACCAGCGGCAGCGACGTCGAGGCGCGCACGGCGTCGAGGTCGAGCACGGCGCTTTTGACCGGCAGGTAGGCAGCGGTTCCAAACAGCATGTCCGTCGCGACGGCGTACATCTCGATAGGGCTGGCGTCGAACGCCTCGTTGTCAAAGGGATCCAGGCGGTCCTGGATATCGTTGAAGATAAAGTCGTAACCCACGATGGAGCCCGTGGATGCGAAGGATGCGGCACCCATGTAGCGGTTGTCATTGCAGAAGGTCAGGTTGATGCGATTGACGCGACCGATCTGGTGTGACTTGTAGTTGACGCCGTTGAGCGCACCGGCCGATACGCCATATACCGCCGGAATTTCGACACCGGCCTCCATGAGAACGTCGAGCACGCCGGCGGTAAACTGCCCACGAAAACTGCCACCCTCCAAGACGAGCGCGACCTTGCCGACGTTCTTTGCCTTATCTTCTGCAGTCATATTGACCTCCTGCGATTGCGTTTTGGCTTTCTTCTACCCAGTTTTGGAATGGAGGGCGCGCAGGTTTTTCGAGGCGGCAGGTGAAGCGGAAAGTGCGTCCCAGTTTGAGGCGGGATTCCGGGATGAACTTTCCGTTTGGACCGCCGTTGGGAAAGCGCGTCCCGTTCTGAGCGCGGATTCCGGGATGCGGTTTCCGCTTGATGTGTCATCCGGAAACTACGTCCCAGTCTGAGCGCGGATTCCGGGATGGGCTTTCCGCCTGGGCTGCCATTGGGAAAGCGCGTCCCACTCTGCGTCACTGAGGCGTTTTCTTTACGCCCGCGCCCTGCATAGAGTTCGATTCTCCGCGGTACGGACTAGAAATAAAAAGGCGGGTAGATATAAGTATCTACCTGCCTGTAACTATTGGTGGAGGCGCGGAGAATCGAACTCCGGTCCACGAAAGCCCCCTGATTGGCATCTCCAAGCTCAGTCGCTGGTTTAGTCTCGGACGCTTTGCGCGCAGCGACACGCTCGCGGCGTCCTAATCGGTTCGGTCTTAGCCCGCGCCATACCGATTACGTGCGCAGGAGCATTCCCCTAAAATGACGTCGCGCCGGTGTCGGGGAAATCACCGGGTTGACGCGCCGCTATAAATTAAGCAGCGAGAGCCATAGGCTCAAAAGAAGAGTTGTTGTCAATTCAATTTGACGGTACCCCTGTTTAACGAGGCGAGGAGACCTCGGCTTGCTTCCTCTCTCAGAGCTATCGTGTCGAAACCAGTCGCCCCCGAATGTTGGGAAAGTCTGGATGGTATCGGGCCTGCAAACACCCGATAACCGTCGACTTTTCAAGGAACATACGGGGCGAGCCCCGCTTGTGGAGTGTTATCTTACCACGTTCTGAAAGCGGACAGCTGTTCTATGCACGAGCTGTGAAGACCCCAATGTGCGCCGCACTTCGCACTTTTGCCACCGATCGCGTAACGTATATTTTCGCCAAGCAAAATTGACCCGTCGAAAGGACCGTTATGGATACCAAGCAGCAACTCGTCAATGCCCTCGCAGGCCTGGGCTCAACCATTACCGAAGCTATGGATGTCATCGAAGGCTTTGTCCCCTGCGGGCATCCCGCCCTCACGGTATCGACCGCACTCGTCGCGCTGGACGCTGACGATGATGCAGCTCTCGCTCAGCAGCTTGAGACCGTCGAGGGCTTTATCGACCACGTGAGTGAGAACCGCGGCGTGGCCGCCTACCACGGCATCGAGGTCGAGCTCGCGGGTCCCAAAGCCGATCTGTTCGCAGCAATCCGCGAGGTAGGCGCCCTTATGCAGACCGCAGGCGTCAAGAACACCCAGGTTAACGAGTGGGTCTACCGCAGTCTGGCAGCACTCGACAGCTCCGACGGAAAGGCAGCCGAGCAGCTCGCAGAAAGTCCCGCCATCAAGGCCGAGCTTTTGTAAATAGCAGACGCGGGCCCCTTGGCGCATCGTCGTCCAAGGGGCCCGCAAACAGTTCGCGTCAACCGATAACCGCGCTGCCGCGTTTGGCCAAAGCAAGAATCGGCATCATTTGGCGCGGGGTCTTTGCTGCAAGATCGGCATGTTCGAGCAGCTTGCGATCGTTGGTCACCAAGTAATCGACCTGCGCGCGTTTGCATGCGGCGAGTACCAAGTTGTCCTCGTAATCGCGATGGAGCGCTAAGTATTTGTCGGCCAGCCAAAGGTCCGACGCATCTGCACCCACGGCCGTGGCGTTTTCGGTCATGTTCCGAACAAACGCCAGCGCCGCATCGCCAATTGCACGGGCAGATGCCTCGTCGAGCGCTCCCCCACTGGCAAGAACGCTACGCTTCAGCTCGTGTTGGACAACGTACAGCACGTCCTTGGCGATATGCACCGGAAAGAACATCAATGCCCCCGCCTCCGCCGCCTGCCCAATAAAGGCACGAGCAGCGAGCGACTCGGCATGGTCGGCGCAAAACGAATCGACCCAAACGTTGGCATCCACCATGATCTTAAGAGGGGCTCCGCTCACAGGATCATCCCCTTTTGGCGATAGCGCTCGTCCATGGCTTCGGAATAGATTGTGTCCCAATCGCGATCGTCGGATACGGGCGACGTAGCGATGCCCAGATCTGCATAAAGCCGGTCTGCCACCGCCCATGATGCGGCGAACGGAGTATCGGACGCGACGGTCTGCCGCCGGTCGCCGATGGCCGCAAGCACTTCCTCGCACTGCCCGCCGCCCTGCGCGACCTTGGCCACCACCTTTTTGATGAGCTCGGGCAGTGACCCGCCCGAAAGCCGCAACGCTTCCTCCGCATGGTCCTTGACCTGGCGATCCACGCGAACGTTCACCTGCGCCATGCCGCTAACAGCACCCACGTTGACCCGCTCCCTTCAATTGCTAGCCCTGCTAGCACCACTATATAAAGAAGCTAGCACATGGTCAAATGCAAAAGGCCTGCGCCCGGACGACACCGATGCCGTCTGGGCGCAGGCCAGATAACGTGGGTGAACACGTCTGTTAACGCAGATATGCCTTGGCGTTGCCCAGGCTGTAGGCGATCGTTGAGCCGTTGTGCAGCAGTGACGACGTCTGCGGAGTGATCATGCCGGTAATGCCCAGCGCCAGGAGCGCCGAGTTGGTGAGCATCACCTTGGAATACGAACTCGTCAGACGATCGATAAGCCCCTGACTCATGCGGCGCAAACGCACGATCGCGGCCAGATCCGTGTCGGTCAGGATGATATCGGCGACCTCCTTGGCGATGTCGCTTCCGCCACCCATTGCCAGCCCCACGTCGGCCAAACCGAGTGCCGGCGAATCGTTGACGCCGTCGCCCACCATGGCAACGTGGCGCCCCTCACCCTTAATGCGCTCCACATAGGCGTACTTGTCCTCGGGCAGCAGCTCGGCCTTAAACTCGTCGACACCCGCCTCGCGCGCAATGCGCTCGGCCGTGCGCTCCGAATCGCCCGTGAGCATAACGACATGCTTGACGCCCAACGCATGTAGGTCGACGATGGCCTCACGGACGCCGGGCTTGAGCGGATCCTCGATGCCGAGCACGCCGACGACCTTGCCGTCGACCGCCAGATACAGCGGCGACAGGCCTTGCATCTGGAGCTCGATTTGCTCCTTGATGTCGGACTCGAGCTGCGCACCCTCGTCCTCAAATACAAAGTGCGCCGAACCGATAATGGCGCGACGCCCCTCGATGGACGAAGCGATGCCGTGCGCCACGATGTACTCGACCGCGGCATGGCGCTCGCGGTGCTCGAGCCCGCGCTCGAGGGCGGCGTTGACCACGGCACGCGCCACCGGATGCGGGAAATGCTCCTCCAAGCAAGCGGAAAGGCGCAGGACCTCGTCCTTGCTCCAGCCATCTGTCGTCAGCACGCAAGCCAGGCGCGGCTGCGCCTCGGTAAGCGTGCCGGTCTTATCAAACACGATGGTGTCAGCCTTGGCAAACGACTCAAAGTACTTCGCGCCCTTGACCATGACGCCCATCTTGGCGGCATCGCTCATGGCGGTCATGACGGCGACGGAACCCGTGAGCTTGAGTGCGCACGAGTAGTCGACCATCAGCGCCGCCGAGGTCTTGATAAGGCTGCGCGTGGTGAGCGCAACCAGGCCCGCGAGCAGGAAGTTCCACGGGACGATCTTGTTGGCGAGGTCCTCCATATGCGACTGGCCCTCGGACTTGAGCGAGTCGGCCGTCTGCACGAGCGAGACGATCGAGCGCAGTTTGGTCTGCGCCGTGTTGGCGCGCACGCGCACCAAGATGCCGCCGTCTTCCACGACGGTACCGGCGAACACGTCGTCGCCCACGCTGCGCTCAACGGCCAGCGGCTCGCCGGTCAGGGTCGCCTGGTTGACCATAGCGCTCCCCTGCTCGACGACACCGTCGATGCAAATGGACATGCCAGTGCGCACGGCCACCAAGTCGCCGGGCTCAAGCTCGGTGGCGGCAACGCTTACCTCGGTATCGCCGACGACCTTTTGCGCCTTGTCGGGTACATCGAGCAGCGAGTTGATGAGCTCGTTTTCGCTCATGGCGCGGGTGTAGTCCTCGAGCAATTCGCCCACATTGAGCAGGAACATCGTCTGGCCCGCGGTGTCGACATCACGCTTGACGAACGAAATGCCGATGGCCGAAGCGTCGAGCACGGGAACGGTCAGGCGCGGCTGCGCGAGCTCACGGAGGGCAGCGCGCAAAAATGCCATGTAACCGGCTACGACAAACACCGCACGCAGGGGCGTGGGCAAAAACCAGCGACGCGCGTAATGGGCACCGACGAGTGTCGCCAGGTCCATAACGAGTTTGTGCTTGCGCGGCTCAAGCTGCATCACGTAGCCTGTCTTTGCGTCGGCAATGGCCTGAGCGTCGAGCGCACCGACGGCGGCCAGCACGGCATCGCGGCGCGACTCGTCGTATTCGAGTGCCATCTGGCCGATGCGGCCGTAGACGCGCAACTTGTGCACGCCGTCGATGTCGCCGCCAAGCTTAAGAAGTGCATCGAGATCGCTCTCTGGCACAGGACCCGCCAATTGAAGACGGGTCCTGCCGGGGATCTCGCTAATAATCGAGAATCTCATAGTTTGTGCCTGGGAGCGTTACTCGGCTGCCTCGTCAGCAGCGGCCTCGCTCTGGGTGATGTAAGCAGCCTCGGCAACCATGTCGTCGACATTAGCCTTGGCCTGCTCGACCATGTCCTGGTAGCCGTTCTTGATGCGCATACCGCACGCAATACCCTGCACGCAGGCATTCTTGACCGGAGCGCTGGTAAGCAGCTTGATGCCGGCCGTGCCAAGCAGAAAACCGCCACCGACAAGCAGGGTATTGAACGTCGACTTCTTCATGTTGCTTCTCCCTTTTGCCGCATTGGACGCGGCATGGTGCTTCAGCACCCGAGTAAACAAGTTTGCTCGAGCACGCTTTTGAAATATCTCAATTTTATCTAACTATCTAGGTCAGCCATGGCTAACCTTTTGAAAATTAGCGATGCGGAGTAACCGATTGTCAATGTGAGAAAGGGACTGTCCCTTTGCCCCTTCTTACAGCTGCCAGGTAGCTGCTTCCTTTTGCAGCGCCACCATGCGGGCGAATTCTCCACCTGCCGCCTTGAGCTGCGCCGGAGTGCCCTGCTCGGCAACCACACCATCCTTGAGTACAACGATTTTGTCGGCTTTTTCCACCGTACGCATACGGTGGGCAATAACGATAACCGTCTTACCTGCAAGCAGACGGGAGAGCGCCTGCTGAACCACGGTCTCGTTCTCCACATCCAAGCTCGCCGTCGCCTCGTCCAACAGCACGATAGGCGCGTCTTTGAGCAGCGCACGGGCGATAGAGATGCGCTGGCGCTCACCGCCGGACAGCTTGGAGCCGTTCTCGCCGATCATGGTGTCATAGCCCTGCGGCATGCGGCTCACAAACTCGTCGCAGTTGGCGGCACGCGCGGCAGCAAGCACTTCCTCATCGGTGGCATCGCGACGACCAAGACGGATGTTTCCCATCACCGTGTCGTCAAAGAGCAGCACGTCTTGGAACACAATGGCGTAGTCGCGCAGCAACACCTCGGGATCCACGCTCGCAACATCCACGCCACCCACGGTGACCGTGCCTTCGGTGGCGTCCCAAAAGCGCGCGGCCAGGCGGCTCACCGTGGACTTACCGGAGCCCGAAGGACCGACCAGTGCCGTGACCTCGCCTTCCTTGGCGGTAAAGCTCACATCGGTAAGAACTTTCTCGCCGGCGCGGCCGTCCTCGCCCGCACCATAGCCAAATGCCACGTGATCGAACACCACATCGTGGCCTACGGGCTCAAACTGCTCGCTGCCCCGCGCCACGGGCTCTTCCATGATGGAACGCATGCGCTTGGCCGACGACTCGGCGGCAAACAGCTCGGACATCAGCATCAGCGCCTGATCAAAGGGCGCATAGATGCGGCTCACCATAAGCAGGAAGGCAAACATCATCAAAAAGTCGACCTGGCCGGAGGCGACCATCGCAGCGCCCGTGACCAACGTGGTGGCAATCCCCAGGCGCAGGATGGCAAAGGCGGAGTTGACCAAAAGCCCGTTGGCGAGCTCGCCTTTGGTGGTCTCGCGCTCCTCGGCATCGATCACGGCGTTGAGTCCCTCAAGATAATGGGCCTCCTGGTTGGTGGCGCGGATCTCGCGCACGCAGTCGAGCGTCTCCTGGATCGCCTCGGTGACCTTGACCTTCTCGGCGCGCACGCGGTCGAACACCGGGGTCATGGGACCGCGTGTCAGATACAGCACGGCAAAGGCCACGGGAACGCTCCAAAACGCCGCGATCGCCAGCTGCCAGCAAAAGAACAGCGACGCCACGAACACAATGGCGCTTGCGATGATGGCACCCCAAAGCTCTCCCAGCACGTGGCTGTAGGCGTGCTCCATGGCCTGGACGTCGCCCATGATGGTCTCGGTTAAATCGGCCAGATCACGACGGCCAAAAAACGACAGCGGCAGCTTGCGCAAGCGCTCGGCAATCTCCATACGCTGCTTGCCGCACTCCTCGTAAAAGATGCAGTAGGTGTAGTAATACTGCTGCCAGTTAGAGGCAAAGAGCAACACAAAAAAGACCAGGAGGCCGCCCACGATCGGCAGGGCATCCGGCAGGTCAGCCCCGCTGGCGAGACGCTCGACAAAGCCGGCCATAACCAGGAATAAAAAGCCCATGCCGGCCATGGTAATGAGATTGGTGAGCGTGGTCCAGAAAATGCCGCGTTTTACGCCGGCGACGCCTTTATCGGATAGGAAATACTTCTTTTGGAATGAGGCGAACATTTAAGCCTCGCCTCCCTTCGCGGCGGCGACATCTGCGGCCGCAGCAGTGATCTTCCAGCTCGCGGCCTGTTCGTATTCGGCCCACATCTTGGCGTACAGACCGTTTTGGGACAGCAACTCGGCATGGGTACCAGCCTCCTGCACGCCACCTTGGTTGAGTACCACGATCTTGTCGGCGCCCACCACGGTCGAAAGTCGGTGCGCGATCATAATGACCGTACGACCTGTCGTCAGCTTGCTAAAGGCACGCTGGATGAGTGCCTCGTTCTCGGGGTCGGCAAACGCGGTGGCCTCGTCGAGCACCACGATAGGCGCGTCCTTAAGGATTGCGCGGGCGAGCGCCACGCGCTGGACCTCACCGCCCGAAAGGTACGCCCCGCCGGCGCCGAGCATGGTGTTGATACCCTGCGGAAGCTTGGCCACGATATCGTCGCACTGAGCTGCGGAGAGGGCCGCACGCACCTCGTCGTCAGTGGCCCCAGGCTTGGAGGCGCGCACGTTATCGGCAAGTGTTTGCCGGAACAGCTGGTTGGTCTGGAACACGAAGGCGACCTGGTCCATAAGCTCGTGCGGATCCATATCGCGAACGTCCACACCGCCCACGAGCACTCGACCCGAGGAAACATCCCAAAAACGCGGGATCAGGCTTGCGCAGGTTGACTTACCGCCACCCGAGGGACCCACCAGCGCAAGGGTGCTGCCTGCGGGAACGCTAAAGCTCACATGATCGACGGCAGGCGCTTCGGCACCCTCGTAGGTAAAGCTCACGTCCTCAAAGCGCACATCGCTGCCAGCAGGGTGCTTGGGCTGGGCAGGCACGGAAAGCTGCTTGGAATCCATGACGCTTCGAATACGAGCCAGCGAATCGGCACTCATCTGAGAGGCCTCGCCCACAAACATAAGCTTGGTCATGGCCGTCGGCACCACGGCCGAAAAGATTGCGTAAAACGTAAAGTTGACCATAAAGTGCGCGAAGTCCGTCTCGCCCGGCGCCAACAGCAACGCCACGGGCAAAAGAAATGCCACGAGGCCATTGAGCGCGGTGAGGTTGAGCACCTGCGGGCCTCGGCAGAACGTGCCCGCATAGCTTTGCGCCATGTCGGCGTATTCGGCGATCGCATCGTGAAACGCCTTAAAGGAGTAGACCGTCTGCTGGAACACCTTGACCACGGGGATGCCGCGCACGTATTCGGTGCCGGTCTTGTTCATCTTGACCAGCGCGCCCATGTAGGCCTTCATAAATTCAGCGCCCTTGCCGCTCATCATGGTGGCCATGGCGCAAAACGAAACGACGACCGAGATTAAGCATGCCGCGCCCAAACGCCAATCGAGGGCGAAAAGCAGCACGAGCAGGCCCACGACCATGGCGGTGGCGCCGGCGATATCGGGCAGCATGTGTGCAAGCAGCGTCTCGGTGGAGGCGGCGCATCCGTCTACGATACGGCGCAGCTCACCGGTGGCGTGCGTGTCAAAGTAGCCGAGCGGCAGCTTAAGCAGATGCTCGCTCGTAGCCTTGCGGATATTGGACGCGCAGCGAAACGCGGACAGGTGCGTGCACATGAGTCCCACAAAATAGACCACAATGCTCGCCAGCGCAAACCCCACGGCCCACCAGCCATACGTCGCGATGCCGCAGGCTTCGCTCCAGTTAGGTGCCACGGCGATCAGATCGCGCGCGACAAGCCAAATGCACACGTACGGGCCAAAGCTCAGCAGCTGCGAGAGCGCCGAGAGGGCCATGCCCAAATATGTTAGGAATTTACGGTCGCCGGCATATGCAAGCAGCTCGCCGATACCGCCGCCTTCCTTTTTTGATCCCTTTGCCATGAGATTCCTTTCTAACGGCTTGAGAGTTAACCGTAATGAACTTATCATTGATGTGTTAGCCATGGCTCACAATCGAGCCAGGCGTGGACGTTTCTGCAAAGGAAAGGGACGCTTTTGCAAATACGGCGGGCAGCGACCGACATAACCGAGCTCTATGCACCGCAGTTTGAGCAGTTTGGCCTGGAGCTTACCGGCAAGGGCGCCGTCTTTACCGGCGAGGTGGCAAACGATCGGGCGCACGGACGCGCATGGATCATGCCCCTCTCCCCTGCCTGCATCGTCATGGAGCATTACATTACCCCGACGCACGATATGTACCTGGCCGAATACACACCCGAACCGTACGCGTGCGTGAGCGAGGTCAGCGCGCCCACGCTCATGTGCATGCCCGAAGCCGGCATAACGCCTGCAAACCTTAAACTCTTGCATGGACCGTGGCCAAACAATGCCGTGTGCAGCTTTATCCAAGATAACTGTGGCGAGGAGTTAAGCCCGCTGTTTGCAGGGCAGCTCTATCACTCGCGCTCGGTGCTCTTTTTGCCTGGATTTTTTGACGAACTGGAGCACCGCTATCCCACCGAGTTCGCGGGGGTCTTTGAGGCGTTTGCCGAGCCATGGCACGAGGAGGCGACGTCTGCCATCTGCCACACGCTGCGCCGGATTAACGAGGAACGCGCCCGCACCGTAGGCGGACACGTCTATATGCAAGGCATCGTGGAGACCATGGTCGCAGAGCTCGCCTGTTCGCGCGCGGCCCACAAGCAGGCGCGGCAGGCGGCAGACACACGCGCCAGCGTGACCATTGCCGAGGAAGCGACGAGCCTTGTAGAACACTCGCTCGACAAGGGCAAACATGTGGGTATCAACGAGGTGGCCGAGAGGCTCTACACGAGCCGCTCCAAGCTATGCGCCACCTTTAAGGCCCAAACTGGCGAGTCCCTGGGCGCCTACATCCGCAGACGCCGTATGGAGCGAGCACAGGACCTTTTGGCCGACAGCTCGCTCACGATAGCGCAGGTCGCAGAGCGTCTAGGCTACCCTCAGCAGGCCGCCTTCGCCCAAGCCTTCAAGCAACACACCGGCACCACCCCCACCGCTTGGCGCTCCCAACATCAATAAAAAGACGGCAAAGGGACAGCCCCATGAGTTCCACACGCAATGTGACAAAGGGACTGTCCCTTTGTCACATTTACAAAAATGGGCGCGCCAACGGCGC
>OGZJ01000267.1_pt1 | contig 19972 bp, 16 predicted proteins | sample 1576831 | NCBI WGS metagenome assembly OGZJ01 (sample SAMEA3541518, study PRJEB24748) | human gut metagenome | biome: human gut; feature: human-associated habitat; material: faeces | place: China | collected 2012
ATAAAATGCGAATTATTTAGTACAAAAAGTGAACTTCTGATGATCTTTCCCTGGTTAATATCCAGGCATCATGTTACGTGACATGGTGTAGCTATTGAAAAACTACGTTAGCGGATATTTGTTTGCCTCCTTTTTTTTACCCAGCATACCCCATCCCAACAATTTGAATTAAATGTCGTAAAATTGATAACTTCTTTACCTTTTGAAAAATATGTTATTGGGCAAAACTCATCTCCACTTAATGGTTTAAAGCTGGTTATTATGTCACAATTTAATTGTTGTGATAGTGATTGAGCGATGAAATCAGTTAGAGATGGAAGATACTTGCTTTCAATCGATGTTGTTGATGTGCCGAAATCAACTTCATAAGAAAAATCAATCTTCGCTAGTAATTCAATATATTCTGCATCTTTGTCAATAAAAGATGTGTCATAAGTAATGTTTTTTTATACTCATTTACATCAAAGTAGTCATATTTCAATATCGAAAAGTCAATGTCTAAAGCATTTACAAACTTATAAATACTATCGGTTAGTTTACTTTTATCTTTATACTCTATGAGTATACTTGATTTGGTGATCATATTTTTAAAATCTCCAAAAAGGTTCTAAAACGGATTGATCAATCACTTCAACTCGAGCTGTTGAATTATTAGGTTTGAAGTTTCCAAAGAATTCATGAAATTCCTCAAGTGTATTTTTGGAATTGGAACTTCTAATTACCAGGACGATACCATTATCTCCCACCAGGCCAACTCCCTTGTTAACATTTTTTACCTCATGATATACCTCATATAATGTAGCATTATTTCTAAGATAAAAATTACGAAGTTCATTGTTAAAAGATGGGTATTGTCCCGTTCTACATATTGGATTAATCTTTTTTATTTCTTTTTGTAATAAGGCCAATGCACACTCGCCAGCAATAATTTCATCAAATAAGTATTCCAATGTTCCTCTTAACACTAAAGCACGACAATCATTTTCCGTAGTGCGTTTAATAAATAACTCTTTTTCAATATATAACTCTTGCATAACTTCAGAATTTGAAGATAGTAATTGGCAGCGGCATGGGAACTCAAGATGTTCATTGTATAAAACGCTAAAAACTATGTTTCCCGCAATAATAAATATATCTTTTATCGGCAGAATTATATTCATCACAACCCCTTGTCTTTCAATATTTTGAGTATTGCTACATCCTCATCAGATAACCCAAGCATTTTTTTGTGTCTTATCATGAAATCCTTAACGTGCGTTTCTGCACTCCCTAGTCCATAACGTCCTAATTTTTCAGCTATTCCTAGTTTCTCTTGTGTACCATGTAAAAACTCTTCAAGAATAGCGGCTTTACTCGGATTTGAACGAACAATAATCGTCATGTCTAATACCGAAGCTTCGGCTCCAAAATGTTCAAGCATTCTGAATTCATCTGAGCCTGGTAATGCTATTATTAAATGTCTTTTCCGCGATATAGCCGCCAGAAGTTCTGGGGCTGCCTTCTCAACCCCATGAGATCACTGGAGCTATTCATCATTTTAGATAATGAAGCTCCTTTATTTAATCCTAAGGGATCTATCCATCTTAAAGGATTCGGCACATACCGGTAAGTCTGCTCCCCTCCCTGCAACCCCAGTGGATCACTCACCAGGTACATCCCGCTCTCCGGCTCGTAATACCGGAACCGGTTATAGCACAGCCCCGATTCCGCATCCCGCCACTGCCCCGCATACAGCAGGCCGGGGTCGGCTTCCGGGTCCAGTTCCCCGCGCGGGTCCGGGTAGCCGGTGTCTGCGGGCAGGCTGAGTGCCAGCCCCCACAGGCTGGTCTGCCCCGGTCGCCAGACGGTTTTACCTTCACTGTTAAAGAGCATCAGCGGACGGCCCGTCAGGTCGCTCACCGCATGATTCGTCCGCGTCACCCACTGCGGGGCCACGGACGGATGCGGCTGCCGTACCCGGCTGAACTGCTGGCTTATCAGCTCAAAGCCGTTAAACACCAGGTGCCGTACGCTGTACAGTTCATCATCGCGGTATTCCCGGATTTCCGCAATACTGTCGCCGTCCCACAGGTACGTGAAGCGGATTTTCTTCCGGTCGCAGCGTTTCTCTGTTCGTCTGCCGCTGGCGTCGTGGCGGTATTCCCACAGCTCCCCCTGTGCGCTGCAATACCCGGTCAGCTGGTCCCGGCTGTCCCACCGGAACCGCTCTGTTTCCGGGCGGTAGCCGTCACGGTGTTTTGTCCGGCTGACCATCCGGCCTGCGGCGTCATAGTCATACTGCGTGTTTCCGGCCTGTTTCAGCCGGTGGCCTCCGGCATACTGGTCAGTCTCTTCACTTATCCGGTGCCTGCCCGCAGACTGCGCCTTCAGGTAGCCGCAGCTGTCATAGCCATAAGTCTCGTCGCCTTCGCCATAGCCCAGCCCGGTGCCTGAGGCTGTCACCGCCGTGACCTGGCCGTTCCGGTCCAGCCGGTATTCCCGCCGGGTTTCCCGTCCGTAATCTTCCCGGCTGGTGACGCCTGACACATTACCCGCGCTGTCGTAACGGTACTCCCGCGCCAGTGACGGAACCAGCCCGCCCCATGTGGCTTCTTCCGGGAAAAAACCGGCGCGCTGACTGACAGGCTGACCGGCTGCATTCCAGCCCTGTTCACAGGCAAAACCCCGGTTACTGTGCCGGAGCACTTCACGTCCTGCCTCATCACGGCTGAACGTCAGCGTCTCATCCCCCGGCAGGATAACCTCCGTCAGTTCTCCGGCGGCGTTGTAGCGGTACGTGGTTTTCAGCAGGGATTCACCGGGGTGTCTGTCGCGTTCATCTTCCGGTGGCAGGATACAGCGGATGACGGTGTGTTCATCGGGGTAGTGGTATTCAATGGCCCGTCGGCCCTGAGTGGTGACATTCACCCGCCCGCGTTCATCATAGCCGGTGCGCTGTGATGTACCGTCCGGGCTGAAGATACCCGTCAGCCTGCCGGATTTGTCATACGCATACTGCGTTTTGCCTTCCGGCGTGATGATTTCTGCCAGGCGGCCTGCGGCGTCCCGGCTGTAGAGGATAGTTTCCTCCAGGCCGTTGACCCTGGCGGTACACAGGCCATCAGCGTCATAGCGGTAACGCCAGACCACGCCGCCCCAGTCACGCTCTTCCGTCACCCGGCCACAGTTGTCCAGAATATAACGGTATGACTCGCCCTGCGGGTTAATGACTTCTGTGAGCTGCAGCGTGTCTTTATCGTAGCGGTACTGCCAGCGGTGGCCTTCACCGTCCGTTCGCGCCACCGGCAAATCGAACGGGCCGTATTCCATTGTCCAGACAACGCCGTTACCGTCCGTGTACGCCAGCAGGTTGCCGTGGCGGTCATAGCGGAATCCTTCTGCGCCGGTTTCTGCCCGCTCAAGGCCGCTCAGTTTATGGTGCTGCTGCCACTGCAACCGCACTGACTGACCGCCGGGGCCGCGCATCTTCACCGGCAGGTCGTGACCACTGTATTCGGTGTGGTGTTCACGGCCCATCACGTCGGTGAGTGTTTCCGGCCGGTTGTGGTGGTCGTACTCTATGCCCAGACGCCGTTCATCCTGGCGGAATATCCCCGATAGCAGCCCCTGAGCGGTGTACGCCAGCCGGGTCTCTTCGCCCTGTGGCGATACCAGACTCACCGGCAGGCCGCGTTCATCGCACTGCTGTGTCCACGTCTGTCCGGCAGGGTCGGTGATGTTGCTGAGCAGGCCGCGCTCATCATAGCGGTACTGCCACTCCGCGCCGTCTGCCGCCGTATAACGGCTTAACTGACCGTGTGCGGCGTTGTATTCAAATTTCTCCACCCGTCCGGCAGGGGAGTGGCGGGCCAGCAGGTGATGGAATTCATCCCATTCATACGTGGTGGTACTGCCGTCCGGCGCTGCTTCCCGCAGAATATTGCCGTCAGGATCATAGTAATAACAGTGAATGCCCTTGCCGTCCGTCACGGTGGTGCAGCCGTCACCATAGTCCAGCGTGGCGTTGTAATAGCCCTCCGCCCCGGTGACGGTCACGCACCGGCCCTGTGCATCGTAGGTGAAACGGCTCCACGTCTGGTCGTTATCGGACCAGCGGATGATCCGGTCCGCAGCGTCGTACTCATAAAACAGGTGGTAGTCCAGCCGCGCATCCGCTTCTGTCAGCCGCCCCCGCGCATCCTGTTCGTAGGTCGCCAGCGTCTGTATGCCGTTATCCGTGCGGTGAATGGCTTTCAGGTACAGCATCTGGTTTTTGTCGTTCTCCCCGAGTTCAAACCAGGTCACCACGCCTTTCACCCGGCGCTGTACTTCATCGCCCTGCCATATCGTCAGGTAGGCCATTTTGTCCAGCACCTGCGCAAATTCAAGGGAGAGAAACTGCTGGCTGACCAGGGAGAGATCGAGGGAAAAGAGCGAAGAGAGTGACTGGTTCAGATGAAAGGAAACCACCGCAAAAGCATCCGGCGGCAGGCCGTCCACTTCCAGTGTGAAACGTAATCCGGTTGACATAGCAACCTCCAGTAAAATGAATAATGATCCGTACCGTACAACTGCGGATAATGTGATAAGCGGGACGACTTCAGACGTTATTAGGGAAGGAACAGAAAATGCTATGGTTATGTGAGAATTTTGTTTAAATATTACTTTACAGAAACGGGTGTCTGTTCAGTCAAAAAAATAATCACAAGCTCAACCTCTTGTTTCTTGGCGTTATTCAGGACAGGTACGCATATCACAACGAGTAACAAAAACGTAAAGTTAAACCAATATTCATAATATATTTTTATTCACAGCAATAAATAATCCAATTAACATTATTAAAATGAATGATTGCATAAGAAATATATGTTACCGCTCCACCCTGATAACATGATCTGCACATTGCACATCTTAACGTTGTTAAATACTGGCTCAATAGTGGATATTTTAAATTAGGAATTTATCAAATTCACTTGATAAATAGATTGAGTGAATAATGTAAAAATTAATGATGATTAATCGCGATTAAATTATTCATTGCTTTATATGATAGATGGCTTGTTTATAACGATGAAAATTTAGAAAGGGCATTGTGATCTACAATTGGAAGAAACACAGATTTAACTAAGTTTCATATACAAACATCTCGTGAAACTTTGAAAAATAAAAGCCTTCGATATTTCATATGTTTAATAAGTTTTTCTCTAATTTGTTGATCAACAATACCAGGAGGTGATGCACCACGCCCTGAATTTGAACTTAATAATCACTCTCTCTCCGGCAGCATAATCACAAACCTTGTCCCCCGCGCATCTGACGTTACTGCAACCGTGCCTTTATGCGCGACAACAATCGATTTCACTATCGCCAGCCCAATGCCGCTACCTTCGCCTTTTCGCTGGCGGGAAGGGTCAACGCGGTAGAAACGGTCAAACAATCGCGGTAAGTGCTCGGGCGCAATGGGCGTACCGGGGTTTTCGACGGTAACTTGCACCTGGTGATCGACCGTCTGGCAGCGCACTACAATTGCCTCTCCGGGCGGCGTATAACGCAGGGCATTAGAAAGCAGGTTGCTTAACGCCCGACGCAGCATCAGCGGATCGCCCGCAACCTGACATTCGTCGCCAACAAATCGCAACTCCACGCCGCGATCTTCCGCTAACGCCTCGAAAAAATCGAACACTTTGCCGACTTCATCCGCCAGGTTGAGCATTTTCTTTTCGGGGATTAGCTGGTTGTTATCGGCCTGAGCGAGAAACAGCATATCGCTGACCATTTTCGCCATTCGCGTCAGCTCTTCGAGATTAGAGTAGAGCACATCTTCCAGCTCCTTCTGGCTGCGAGACTGGCTGAGGGCGATTTCCGTTTGCGTGATGAGATTGGTAATCGGCGTGCGAATTTCGTGAGCGATATCCGCTGAGAAATTGGACTGGCGGGTAAAGACATCCTCAATACGCTCGATCATATGGTTGAACGACAGTACCAGCTGTTCCAGCTCAATGGGCACGGTCTGCGGGTCAAGGCGAACGTCGAGATCTTTCGAGGTGATATTCTGGATTTGACGGCTGACGCTGCGGATCGGCGCGTGACCTTTATGTACCGCCAACAGTACGATAAAGACGATCAGGATGCTGATTACCGATGCGGTCATAATAAGTTTATTCATCAAATCATTTATGTAATGAAGATGAAAATCGATCGAAAGCGCGATGTAGAGCGTATAAATCGGTTTGCCGTCCACCAACGGGCCAACCGACAAGTTAATCATCCGCCAGTTGCTGTGTTCCATATGCCCGTGACCGTGGCCTGGCATCATAATCGTCGGGCCGGAAAGGAGATACACCTCGCCACCCCGCGCGTCTTTATCGGGTATGGCATCACGTGCAAACTCGCGGATATCAGGCGCACCGGGGGAGTGATACACCGTTTTGCCGTGGCTATCTGCCAGGGAAATCAACACGTTGGAATAACCACTGACGATATCTTCCAGCGTCATTAAGCGTCGGGCTTGCGTTTCGTCAGGGTGATTAAGTACCCGTTCAAGCGTGGCGCTAATCTCTTTTAAATCATTAATATCCTGCTCGGCAAAATGCACTTTTACTGAGTGGATCATGATCCATGCAAAGGCGAAAAACGCCGCGATGGTGGCCAGGCTGATAAAAAAGGTCAGGCGGGTTGCCAGCGAAAACGGGCGCTGAAATGACTTACTGACCATCCGGCACCTCAAGCATGTAGCCCACGCCGCGCACGGTCTGAATTAGCTTCGGCTCAAAGTCGTTGTCGATTTTGCCGCGCAGCCGCTTCACCGCTACATCAATGGCGTTAGTGTCGCTGTCGAAATTCATGTCCCACACCTGCGAGGCGATAAGCGAGCGGGGCAGCACTTCGCCCTGATGGCGGAGGAAAAACTCCAGCAGAGTAAACTCTTTACTGGTCAGAGTGATGCGCGTGCCGCTGCGGGTGACTTTGCGGCTGACGAGATCGACCATCAGATCGGCAACCTGAAACTGACTTTCGATAATCACCGCCGCCCCGCGCCGCAGGAGAGTGCGCACCCGCGCCAGCAGTTCAGCAAAAGCGAACGGCTTCACCAGATAGTCATCCGCCCCCAACTCCAGCCCCTTGACGCGATGTTCAATGGTGCCAAGCGCGGTAAGCAACAGAATCGGCATCCCTTTATTGGCGGAACGCAACATGCGCACGATATCCCAGCCGTTCACGTCCGGCAGCATAATATCGAGGATTATCAGATCATAATCACCGGTCATCGCCAGATGGTAGCCATTCAACCCGTTGTCGGCCAAATCGACCACAAAACCGGCTTCGGTTAACCCTTTGGTCAAGTATTCTCCGGTTTTCTTTTCATCTTCGACAATCAACAGTTTCATATTTCCTCCGCATGTTGCCCGGGCAATTCTAGAGTAGCGGGATCAGATGGCAATCGCTTATTGGCAAAATGACAATTTTGTCATTTTCCTGTCACCGGAAAATCAGAGCCTGGCGAGTAAAGTTGGCGGTATAAAATCACCAGAAATTATGAGCCTATGTCTCCTTGTAAACTTCTGCCATTTTGTGTGGCCCTTGCGCTAACTGGTTGTTCACTGGCACCGGATTATCAGCGCCCGGCAATGCCCGTGCCGCAGCAGTTCTCACTCAGCCAGAACGGCTTGGTTAACGCAGCAGATAACTACCAGAACGTGGGCTGGCGCACCTTTTTTGTTGATAATCAGGTAAAGACGCTGATTAGCGAGGCGCTGGTGAATAACCGGGATTTGCGCATGGCGACGCTGAAAGTGCAGGAAGCGCGGGCGCAATATCGTCTGACCGATGCCGACCGCTATCCACAGCTCAATGGCGAGGGCAGCGGCAGCTGGAGCGGCAATCTTAAAGGCGATTCAGCCACGACGCGGGAGTTCTCGACTGGCCTTAACGCCAGCTTTGATCTCGATTTTTTCGGTCGCTTAAAGAACATGAGCGAAGCCGAGCGACAAAATTATTTAGCCACTGAGGAAGCTCAACGCGCGGTGCATATTCTGCTGGTTTCTAATGTCGCGCAAAGCTATTTCAATCAGCAGCTGGCGTATTCGCAATTGCAAATAGCTGAAGAAACGCTGCGTAATTATCAGCAGTCATATGCGTTTGTCGAAAAACAACTGTTGACAGGTAGCAGTAATGTTCTGGCGCTGGAACAGGCTCGCGGGGTGATAGAAAGTACCCGCAGCGACATCGCTAAACGTCAGGGGGAACTGGCGCAGGCGAATAATGCATTGCAACTGTTGCTGGGAAGCTACGGCAAGCTGCCGCAAGCGCAGACAGTAAACAGCGACAGCCTGCAAAGCGTTAAATTACCGGCGGGCTTGTCGTCGCAAATCTTATTGCAGCGCCCGGATATTATGGAAGCTGAACACGCGTTAATGGCGGCTAATGCCAATATTGGGGCCGCACGCGCGGCATTTTTCCCATCTATAAGCCTGACCAGCGGAATATCAACCGCCAGCAGCGATCTGTCGTCATTATTTAACGCCAGCAGCGGGATGTGGAATTTTATTCCTAAAATTGAGATCCCCATTTTTAATGCCGGACGCAACCAGGCCAATCTGGATATCGCCGAAATTCGCCAGCAGCAGTCGGTAGTGAATTATGAACAGAAAATCCAGAATGCCTTTAAAGAAGTGGCAGATGCGCTGGCATTACGTCAAAGCCTGAACGATCAAATCAGCGCCCAGCAGCGTTATCTGGCGTCGCTGCAAATTACTTTGCAACGGGCGCGGGCATTATATCAGCACGGCGCGGTAAGTTATCTGGAAGTGCTGGATGCCGAGCGTTCTTTATTTGCAACCCGACAAACTTTACTCGACCTGAATTATGCCCGTCAGGTTAACGAAATTTCTTTGTATACTGCCTTAGGTGGCGGTTGACAGCAATATACTCGTCATACTTCAAGTTGCATGTGCTGCGTCTGCGTTCGCTCACCCCAGTCACTTACTTATGTAAGCTCCTGGGGATTCACTCGCTTGTCGCCTTCCTGCAACTCGAATTATTTAGAGTATGACTTTTAACTCCAGGAGAGAATAAATGAAAAAAGCACTGCAAGTCGCAATGTTCAGTCTGTTTACCGTTATTGGCTTTAATGCCCAGGCTAACGAACATCATCATGAAACCATGAGCGAAGCACAACCACAGGTCATTAGTGCCACCGGCGTGGTAAAAGGTGTTGATCTGGAAAGCAAAAAAATCACCATCCATCACGATCCGATTGCTGCCGTGAACTGGCCGGAGATGACCATGCGCTTTACCATCACTCCGCAGACGAAAATGAGTGAAATTAAAACTGGCGACAAAGTGGCGTTTAATTTTGTCCAGCAGGGCAACCTTTCTTTATTACAGGATATTAAAGTCAGCCAGTAACCCAGGTTTAATGAGATGAAAAAAATCGCGCTTATTATCGGCAGCATGATCGCGGGCGGTATTATTTCTGCGGCAGGTTTTACCTGGGTTGCAAAGGCGGAACCGCCCGCAGAAAAAACGTCGACCGTAGAACGTAAAATTTTATTCTGGTACGACCCGATGTATCCCAATACGCGGTTCGATAAACCAGGTAAATCGCCGTTTATGGATATGGATCTGGTGCCGAAATATGCCGATGAAGAGAGTTCTGCGTCTGGTGTGCGCATTGACCCGACTCAGACGCAGAATCTGGGGGTGAAAACGGCTACCGTCACGCGCGGGCCGCTGACTTTTGCCCAGAGTTTCCCGGCGAATGTCAGTTACAACGAGTATCAGTATGCCATTGTGCAGGCTCGCGCTGCCGGGTTTATCGACAAGGTGTATCCGCTTACCGTGGGCGATAAAGTACAAAAGGGCACACCGCTTCTCGACCTGACCATTCCTGACTGGGTGGAAGCGCAGAGTGAGTATTTACTGCTGCGCGAAACCGGCGGTACGGCGACCCAGACTGAAGGCATTCTTGAGCGGCTGCGACTGGCGGGAATGCCGGAGGCGGATATTCGCCGCCTGATCGCCACGCAAAAAATCCAGACTCGCTTTACGCTCAAAGCGCCCATTGATGGCGTGATCACCGCGTTTGATCTGCGCGCGGGAATGAATATCGCCAAAGATAACGTGGTCGCGAAAATTCAGGGTATGGACCCGGTGTGGGTCACTGCTGCGATCCCGGAGTCCATCGCCTGGCTGGTGAAAGATGCCTCGCAGTTTACCCTCACCGTTCCGGCGCGACCGGATAAAACACTCACCATCCGCAAATGGACGCTGCTACCTGGCGTGGATGCCGCGACCCGCACGCTGCAGCTGCGTCTGGAAGTCGACAACGCCGACGAGGCGCTAAAACCGGGCATGAACGCCTGGTTGCAACTCAACACCGCCAGCGAACCGATGCTGCTCATTCCGTCACAAGCGCTGATTGATACCGGCAGCGAACAGCGGGTGATTACCGTTGATGCCGACGGGCGCTTTGTACCGAAACGCGTTGCTGTTTTCCAGGCATCGCAAGGCGTCACCGCATTACGCTCTGGTCTGGCGGAAGGTGAAAAGGTGGTTTCCAGCGGCCTGTTCCTGATTGATTCCGAAGCCAATATTTCTGGCGCACTGGAGCGGATGCGCTCTGAAAGTGCTACCCATGCGCATTGAGGGAATAACCAATGATTGAATGGATTATTCGTCGCTCGGTGGCGAACCGTTTTTTGGTGCTGATGGGCGCGTTGTTTCTGAGCATCTGGGGCACCTGGACCATCATTAATACGCCAGTGGATGCGCTGCCGGATCTCTCCGATGTGCAGGTTATTATTAAAACCAGCTATCCCGGTCAGGCACCACAAATCGTTGAAAATCAGGTGACTTATCCGCTAACCACCACCATGTTGTCGGTGCCTGGCGCGAAGACTGTGCGCGGTTTCTCACAGTTTGGCGACTCTTATGTGTATGTCATTTTCGAAGATGGCACCGATCCGTACTGGGCGCGTTCGCGGGTGCTGGAGTACCTCAACCAGGTACAGGGTAAGCTGCCTGCGGGAGTCAGCGCCGAGCTGGGGCCGGATGCCACGGGTGTTGGCTGGATCTATGAATATGCACTGGTGGATCGCAGCGGTAAGCACGATCTGGCCGATTTACGCTCATTACAGGACTGGTTTCTCAAATATGAGCTGAAAACCATCCCTGACGTTGCGGAAGTGGCGTCGGTGGGCGGTGTGGTGAAAGAGTATCAGGTGGTTATCGATCCCCAGCGCCTGGCGCAGTATGGCATCAGTCTCGCCGAAGTAAAAAGCGCGCTGGATGCTTCAAACCAGGAAGCGGGCGGTTCGTCGATCGAACTGGCGGAAGCGGAATATATGGTGCGCGCCAGCGGCTATCTGCAAACGCTCGACGACTTTAATCACATCGTTTTAAAAGCCAGTGAAAATGGCGTGCCCGTTTATCTGCGCGATGTTGCGAAGGTCCAGATTGGCCCGGAGATGCGCCGGGGCATTGCCGAACTAAACGGCGAAGGCGAAGTGGCGGGCGGGGTGGTGATCCTGCGATCCGGCAAAAACGCCCGAGAAGTGATCGCCGCCGTGAAGGACAAACTGGAAACGCTGAAAAGTAGTCTGCCGGAAGGCGTGGAGATAGTTACAACATACGATCGCAGCCAGCTCATTGACCGCGCCATCGACAACCTCAGCGGCAAGTTGCTGGAAGAGTTTATTGTGGTGGCGGTAGTCTGTGCGCTGTTTCTCTGGCATGTGCGCTCGGCGCTGGTGGCGATTATTTCGTTGCCGCTGGGGTTGTGTATTGCTTTTATTGTCATGCACTTCCAGGGACTGAATGCCAATATTATGTCGTTGGGTGGCATTGCGATTGCCGTCGGGGCGATGGTCGATGCTGCTATCGTCATGATCGAGAATGCGCATAAACGGCTGGAAGAGTGGCAGCACCAGCATCCTGACGCCACGCTGGATAATAAAACGCGCTGGCAGGTGATCACCGATGCGTCTGTTGAAGTGGGGCCGGCGCTATTTATCAGTCTGCTGATTATCACGTTGTCGTTTATCCCGATCTTCACCCTGGAAGGGCAGGAAGGGCGTCTGTTTGGCCCGTTGGCGTTCACCAAAACGTATGCGATGGCGGGTGCGGCGCTGCTGGCGATCGTAGTGATCCCGATCCTGATGGGCTACTGGATCCGTGGCAAAATTCCGCCGGAAAGCAGTAACCCGCTCAATCGCTTTTTGATTCGTGTTTATCATCCGCTGTTGCTGAAAGTACTGCACTGGCCGAAAACCACGCTGCTGGTGGCGGCGCTTTCGGTGCTGACGGTTCTCTGGCCGCTCAATAAAGTTGGCGGGGAATTTTTACCGCAGATCAATGAAGGCGACTTGTTGTATATGCCATCGACGCTGCCGGGGATTTCCGCAGCAGAGGCGGCGAGTATGCTGCAAAAAACCGACAAGCTAATTATGAGCGTACCTGAAGTGGCGCGGGTATTTGGCAAAACCGGGAAAGCGGAAACCGCCACCGATTCTGCTCCGCTGGAGATGGTAGAAACGACCATCCAGCTTAAGCCGCAGGAGCAGTGGCGGCCAGGCATGACGATGGACAAAATCATTGAGGAACTGGATAACACCGTGCGGCTGCCGGGGCTGGCGAATCTGTGGGTGCCGCCAATTCGTAACCGTATCGATATGCTCTCAACCGGCATTAAAAGCCCCATCGGCATTAAAGTTTCCGGCACTGTGCTGGCGGATATCGACGCGATGGCTGAGCAAATTGAAGAAGTAGCGCGAACGGTGCCAGGCGTAGCTTCTGGGCTTGCCGAGCGGCTGGAAGGTGGGCGCTATATCAACGTTGAGATTAACCGTGAAAAAGCCGCACGTTACGGTATGACGGTGGCGGATGTGCAGTTGTTTGTGACTTCTGCGGTGGGCGGGGCGATGGTTGGCGAAACGGTGGAAGGGATTGCCCGTTATCCAATTAATCTGCGTTATCCGCAAAGCTGGCGCGATAGTCCGCAGGCACTGCGCCAGCTGCCGATCCTGACGCCGATGAAGCAGCAAATCACCCTGGCAGACGTGGCCGACATTAAAGTCTCTACCGGACCGTCGATGCTGAAAACCGAGAATGCGCGCCCGACGAGCTGGATTTATATCGATGCCCGCGATCGTGACATGGTGTCGGTGGTTCACGATTTGCAAAAAGCGATAGCTGAAAAAGTGCAGTTAAAACCGGGCACCAGCGTGGCATTCTCCGGGCAGTTCGAGCTACTGGAGCGCGCCAACCATAAGCTTAAACTCATGGTGCCGATGACGTTGATGATTATCTTCGTGCTGTTGTATCTGGCGTTCCGTCGGGTGGGCGAAGCGTTGCTGATTATCAGCAGCGTACCGTTTGCGCTGGTGGGCGGCATCTGGTTGCTGTGGTGGATGGGCTTTCATCTTTCCGTGGCGACGGGCACTGGCTTTATCGCCCTCGCCGGGGTCGCCGCCGAATTTGGCGTGGTGATGCTGATGTATTTACGTCACGCCATAGAGGCCGTGCCGTCGTTGAATAATCCACAAACATTCAGCGAGCAGAAGCTGGATGAGGCGTTATATCACGGCGCGGTCCTGCGCGTGCGCCCGAAAGCGATGACGGTGGCGGTGATTATCGCCGGTCTGCTGCCGATTCTGTGGGGAACGGGGGCTGGTTCAGAGGTGATGAGCCGGATTGCCGCGCCGATGATTGGCGGCATGATCACCGCACCTTTGCTGTCGCTGTTTATTATCCCGGCGGCGTATAAGCTGATGTGGCTGCACCGACATCGGGTACGGAAATAAAAGCAGGATACCCCGTTTAACCGTGTGGATTGTGTCTTGCGACGATGGGCACTAAATGTTAAAAGGTGCCCCTCAACAAAAAAGACACACAGGGGAAAGGCGTGAAAAACGCGTCAACCGTATCGGAAGATACTGCGTCGAATCAAGAGCCGACGCTTCATCGCGGATTACATAACCGTCATATTCAACTGATTGCGTTGGGTGGCGCAATTGGTACTGGTCTGTTTCTTGGCATTGGCCCGGCGATTCAGATGGCGGGTCCGGCTGTATTGCTGGGCTACGGCGTCGCCGGGATCATCGCTTTCCTGATTATGCGCCAGCTTGGCGAAATGGTGGTTGAGGAGCCGGTATCCGGTTCATTTGCCCACTTTGCCTATAAATACTGGGGACCGTTTGCGGGCTTCCTCTCTGGCTGGAACTACTGGGTAATGTTCGTGCTGGTGGGAATGGCAGAGCTGACCGCTGCGGGCATCTATATGCAGTACTGGTTCCCGGATGTTCCAACGTGGATTTGGGCTGCCGCCTTCTTTATTATCATCAACGCCGTTAACCTGGTGAACGTGCGCTTATATGGCGAAACCGAGTTCTGGTTTGCGCTGATTAAAGTGCTGGCGATCATCGGTATGATCGGCTTTGGCCTGTGGCTGCTGTTTTCTGGTCACGGCGGCGAGAAAGCCAGTATCGACAACCTCTGGCGCTACGGTGGTTTCTTCGCCACCGGCTGGAATGGGCTGATTTTGTCGCTGGCGGTAATTATGTTCTCCTTCGGCGGTCTGGAGCTGATTGGGATTACTGCCGCTGAAGCGCGCGATCCGGAAAAAAGCATTCCAAAAGCGGTAAATCAGGTGGTGTATCGCATCCTGCTGTTTTACATCGGTTCACTGGTGGTTTTACTGGCGCTCTATCCGTGGGTGGAAGTGAAATCCAACAGTAGCCCGTTTGTGATGATTTTCCATAATCTCGACAGCAACGTGGTAGCTTCTGCGCTGAACTTCGTCATTCTGGTAGCATCGCTGTCAGTGTATAACAGCGGGGTTTACTCTAACAGCCGCATGCTGTTTGGCCTTTCTGTGCAGGGTAATGCGCCGAAGTTTTTGACTCGCGTCAGCCGTCGCGGTGTGCCGATTAACTCGCTGATGCTTTCCGGAGCGATCACTTCGCTGGTGGTGTTAATCAACTATCTGCTGCCGCAAAAAGCGTTTGGTCTGCTGATGGCGCTGGTGGTAGCAACGCTGCTGTTGAACTGGATTATGATCTGTCTGGCGCATCTGCGTTTTCGTGCAGCGATGCGACGTCAGGGGCGTGAAACACAGTTTAAGGCGCTGCTTTATCCGTTCGGCAACTATCTTTGCATCGCCTTCCTCGGCATGATTTTGCTGCTGATGTGCACGATGGATGATATGCGCTTGTCAGCGATCCTGCTGCCGGTGTGGATTGTATTCCTGTTTGTGGCATTTAAAACGCTGCGTCGGAAATAAGGCATTCACGCTACATCCGACAAAACGATGTCCGCTCTCATCCATTCGATGAGAGCGGTTTTTTTAATTACTGCTTAAATGCACCCGCCAGAGAGCGAATATCATTGCCGGTTGGCGACTGATGAAGTCGCAGACCAAACTCTTCGATAATCGCAAATATGTGATCGAATATATCAGCCTGAATGCTTTCATATTCCAGCCACACCACGGTGTTGGTAAACGCATAGATCTCGAGCGGTAAACCATTATCACCTGGAGCCAGTTGGCGTACCATTAAAGTCATATCTTTACGAATCCGCGGATGGTTACGCAGATATTCGTTCAGATAGGCACGAAAGGTTCCAATATTGGTCATTCGGCGCAGGTTTAATACCGACTCCGTAGAACCTTGCTGGCGATTCCACTCATTAATTTCCTGATGGCGGCTGGTTAAATAAGGCTTTAACAAATGCGCTTTATTCAGACGTTGCATTTCGTCTTCATCAAGAAAACGAATACTGGTGACATCAATACTGATACTGCGCTTAATACGTCGCCCGCCAGATGCTGACATCCCGCTCCAGTTTTTAAAGGAGTCAGAAACCAGAGACCAGGTGGGAATAGTGGTAATGGTATTGTCCCAGTTACGCACTTTGACGGTGGTTAACCCAATATCGATCACCGCGCCATCCGCGCCGTATTTCGGCATCTCCAGCCAGTCGCCCAGTTTCAGCATATCGTTCGCGGAAAGCTGAATACCTGCCACCAGACCAAGAATCGGATCTTTAAATACCAACATCAGCACGGCAGCCATTGCACCAAGACCGCTGATCAGAATCGCTGGCGACTGACCAATCAGCAGCGAGATCATCAAAATGCCGACCAGAATCGCGCCGATCAGTTTAATCCCCTGAAATATCCCTTTCAGCGGTAACTGAGATGCTGCCGGGAATTTCTGCGCCAGATTCAAAATAACATCCAGCAACGAGAAGACTGAAAGCAGCGCATACATCATGATCCACAACTGCGCGCAGGTAGTCAGAATATCTGCCGCTTCGGTGCCTTTTTGCAGCCAGAATACCGCCTGAATATTGACGATAATCCCCTGCAGGGTAAAAGCTAAACGGTGGAAGAGTTTATTCTGGGTAATGATTTGCAACCAAAGCCGTGAACTGGCGATGGCACGTTTTTCGAAGGTCCGCAGTACCACCCAATGCAAAATAATATGCACCACGACGGCGGTCAGAAAAATAATACCGAAAATCATCACCATCGAGGTGGTGTGATCGATCTCAATACCCGCTAAATCTTCAACCTGGGATATTAAATCCTGCATAACGTCTCCTTTATACAACAGCAGCCTATGATGACGGCTGAAACAGGGTTATGCAAATCAGGAGAATCTGAGGGGAAATAGCCGGGCAGATGCCCGGCAAGAGAGAATTACACTTCGGTTAAGGTGATGTTTTGCGGCAGACGTGATTTCGGCAGCGTAGCGTTAAAATCTTCAACGCTGTGATGACCTACCGGAACAACCACCAGACTGGTGTAGCCTTTCTCTTTCAGACCAAATTCTGCATCGAGGATGGCGGCGTCAAAACCTTCGATGGGTACCGCGTCCAGACCCAGCGCCGCCACGCCGAGCAGGAAGTTACCGACGTTGAGATAAACCTGTTTTGCCATCCACTCTGCATCATCATGCAGATCTTTACGGTGCATATCAGCGAAGAACTTGCGACCTTTATCGTTCGCGGCTTTCGCTTCCGGCGTGGCAAAGCGGCCATCAGCATCTTCCTGGTCAACAACCAGCTTCAGCCAGGCATCGTCCATCGCGGTTTTTGCACAGAACACCACGACGTGCGAGGCATCAAGTATTTTACGTTCGTTGAACACATAATTACCGGCAGCGGATTTGGCAACACGCGCTTTACCTTCTTCCGTGCTGGCAACAATAAAATGCCACGGCTGGGAGTTGGTGCTGGATGGGCTGTATTGCAGGAGAGTTTTGATCTGCTCGGCCTGTTCCGGGGTAAGTTTTTTACTGGCATCAAATGCCTTAGTGGAATGACGCTTTAAGGCGACAGAAATGATATCCATAAAGACTCCATGTGAAAGTAATTTTGCGTGCCAGCAGATTACAAGGTTCAACGAGAAATGGTAAGCGAGAAAAATGCGCTATAGATTTCCGCTTTAGCCTGGACGCACTCTTTTTTGATCGCGTTTAGCCAGACCATCAACCACCAGATTCCACGAATCGTTGATCAGATCGCGAAGTAACGCTTCGGAGATTTCCTCGCCGGGATACACCGAAATCCAGTGCTTTTTATTCATGTGATACCCTGGCTTAATGCTTGGGTATATTTGCTGATTTAACAGGGATTTTTGTGGATCGGACTTCAGATTGATAAAGGGGACGCCGCGTAGCTCCGACGACAGCATAAAAATCTTGCCGCCAATTTTAAAAACATCGAACTCCGGGCCAAAAGGCCAGCAAAGCTCGACAAAGGGTAACTCAAGGGCCAGGCGTTTCGCCGTTTCGTGCAGTGATTGCTTATCCATAAACGTTCCTTTAGGCGAAGGAGAATAAGCAAAGTATGCCGCGAAGTACGGCGATAATCGACGTTTAATCCGCCAGCGAGAACCAGCGTCGCCAGATAAAGCGCAGAACAAAATACTCAATAGCGCCCAGCACTAAAAACCACAGACAAAACAATAAAGTGTAAAGCTGACTAAGATCCATCAGATGGAACGTGCTCACCAGTTTTTGTGCCAGCGTCAGCCCCAATGCGGGGGCGGGAAGCAGCAGGCAAGAGAGGAAAGCCATCAGCAAAATGCCTGCTGCGGTGGTCAAGGTTTCTAAAGGGTGTTTCATAACATTGTTAAATGTAAGTTAAAACACCATTGTCAGGGATATTCTTCTGTAAGGCAATTCCCGACTTAGTCACCGGCCCAGATCTCACAATGCTTTTTCACCAGCCCAATCAGCGAGCCGCCATCGGCGACGAAATCGCGCATCAGCTGCGCTTCATTCAGACCGCTGACGACCTGGCGATGCAGTGCTTCAATTGCGCTCGATGCGCCAATTTTATGTGCGGAAGGGGCGATTTTTTCCAGCAATCGCAAGGTATCTTCCGTTAGCGGTCGACGATCACCAGTGTGCGGATCGGTAATGACGCCTTCCAGCCCATAGCGACAGGCCTGGAAACGGTTGAATTTATACAGCAGGTAATCTTTCTCCTGATGTTTGAACGGGCGTTCCGTCAGTAACCAGTGGGCGGTGGCCTGAATTAATCCCGCCATATTTACCGCGTGGCTAAGGGTTAACGGGGTATCCATCACCCGAACCTCCACCGTGCCAAAATGAGGACTGGGGCGAATATCCCAGTGCAGATCTTTAATGCTGTCGATCATCGTGGTGTAACTCAAACAGCGAAATAGGGCTTCAAATTGTTGCCAGTTACTGACCCACGGCATCGGGCCATTATCAGGAAAGGCGGAAAAAATATTCGGTCGTGAGGAGGCAAAACGCGTATCCGTTCCCTGCATATATGGCGACGCGGCGGAAAGGGCGATAAAGTGTGGCACAAATCGTGACAAGCCGTGCAGCAAATAAATGGCGTCATCGCCACTGGCGCAGCCAACATGGACATGCTGACCAAAAACGGTCGCCTGCTGAATGAGATAACCAAAGTTTTCCAGCGTGCGTTGATAGCGTTCGTTATCGCATACCTCCTGACGCTGCCATTTCTGAAACGGGTGCGTGCCACCGCCGCAAATTTCCAGATGATGGTCTGTGGCTGCCTGCAATACGACTTTCTGCATCGCTGAAAACTGCCCGGCAGCCTGGTTGATATCACGGCAAACATCCGTCGCCAGCTCCAGCATACTTTCGGTGATATCGTGCTTTACCTCTCCGGCCGTGATCTTATTTTTAACCGCGTCAATCAGCATTGAAGAGTCCTGGCTTAAGTCATAGCCCGGCGGATTAACCACCTGCATTTCCAGTTCAATACCGAGGGTAAAAGGTTCAGAAACATGAAAATCGGGTAATGGCATAGGTTTCTCTTATGTTGGCGTTTTCTATTCAGTATAGAAGTCGGAGCGGCTGGGCGAGATGCGGAAGTTCTGGAATGTTTCTTTTTTTTGGTGATGGTGAACTGATGGTGCCTGAAGCAATTTGGCTACTTTTGCAATGTGACAAGTTATGGCAGTGCTGACTGGTGGCGAAGAATTTTGACGATTGAGTCATGCAGAAAAAAACGGGTTCAGCTTCAGTTGATTAAATGAGGAGTGAGAAGTCCGAAACAGGACTCACTGTATAAATAAACAGCTATTTTGTTGAGGAAGGGTAAGATAACGGCGGGTGCCTGAAGCTTTCCGGTTTCAGGTTTACTCTGAGGTCTGGAAAGATGAAGCCCCAGGAGATATTTCTATCAACCCTGGGGCTGCCACTCCAAACCCGAACAATTTGGATGGTAGTCCCTTCTTCGCATGGAGGCAATATAAACATGCTGACGAAATATGCCCTTGCGGCAGTCATAGTGCTGTGTTTAACGGTGCTGGGATTTACGCTTCTGGTCGGAGATTCGCTGTGTGAGTTCACCGTAAAGGAACGTAATATTGAGTTTAAGGCTGTTCTCGCTTACGAACCGAAGAAGTAGCCGTTGTGCGGGGAGCAATCCCATAAGCGCTAACTTAAGGGTTGAACCATCTGAAGAATGCGACGCCTCGGTG